>OBYG01000409.1_pt1 | contig 40939 bp, 43 predicted proteins | sample 1538201 | NCBI WGS metagenome assembly OBYG01 (sample SAMEA2580177, study PRJEB22360) | human gut metagenome | biome: human gut; feature: human-associated habitat; material: faeces | place: Denmark | collected 2008/2010 | reverse complement strand
TAAAAGAAAATTATTTTATTTAATATAAAGAAAAAATATAGTTTAGAGTTGAAGATTTTGAAAATAAGAGATAATATAATGATAAAATTAAAAAAACATGAAATGGAGGATTGAAAAATGAAAAGAAAAATAATTTCTCTTTTTCTGGCGGGAATCTTGATGTTACCGTGTCAGAATTTTGTTTTTGCAGAAGAACTTTCAAGTGGAGAAGTACAGCAAAAGGAAATAAATGAGGAAACGCAGAGCGACATACTTTCAGCAGGAGAAATCGGTATTTCAGAAGAAGAGATTCCGCAGGGCGAAGATGCACTGTCTCACGAGGAAATGATTCCGGGAGAGGGCGAAGATGTATTATCACAGGAGGACACTCTTCCGGGAGAAGAAGAACTTTCTGTGGAAAATGAAAAAGAGGAAGAGACGGAACTGCTTGCAGAAGAAGCACAGACAAGAGCTTCCTCCGTTAAAATTGACAGTGCGCATTTTCCGGATAAAGTATTCCGGGAATATGTAAAAAATCATTTTGATACAAACAAAAATGGAATATTAAGCGCAGAAGAGATAAAAGCAGCAACAAACATTGAAATCCGTGAATCCGCATTAACAAGCGTAAAAGGAATCGAATATTTTTCAGAGCTTCAGCAATTCACAGGACATGCAGATAACCTGAAAACAGTAGATTTGCGAAAAAATAAAAAACTTAGAGTAGTATCTTTTACAAGCAGTGGGATTGAGGAGATAAAAGTAGAAGGCCTTACAGCTCTGGATCAGCTCACGCTTGATGGAAATCCCATTACGGAGCTGAACCTTAAGGGGTTGACCGCGTTAAGAAGACTTGACATTATATTTTGTAAAATAACAGAATTAGACCTTACAGGCTTAAAAAATCTTAAGATGGTAGAGGCTTCACATGGACAGCTTACCTCTTTAAAAGTGAGAGGTCTGAAAAAACTTGAGACATTATATTGTCAGGATAATTATCTGAGAGAGCTGGATGTGACAGGAACGGATAATTTGAGCACCCTGATGTGCAATGGAAACTATATGGATGGAATAGAAAAGGTAAAGGGTGTAAACAGGGAGCTTCTTGATTCGCTTGGCGATTCATTTTGTTTTGCGCCGCAGAAGGTCATTAAAAAACCTGTACTTTCCGGAATATATAACAGCGCTTCCGGTGTTCTCCTGAAATGGAAGGAAGTGGAAGGAGCAAAAGAATATGGTATTTTCCGCAGAGATGCAAATTGGAAATGGGAGAGAATCGGTACTGTAAAATATGAACGTCCTGCCATTGCACCGAATTATCAGGAAAAAACATTAAGTTTTACAGACACTTCTGTAAAAGGGAAAAATGGAAATTCCTATACGTATACAGTGAGAGCGTTTGGATATGGCATGCAAAGTTCATATGATACAAAGGGAAAAACAATCATCCGTCTTATGACACCGTCTCTTTCCAATGTTTATAACAGCAGAAACGGGGCGCTCGTAAAGTGGAAAAAGGTGGATAATGCAGAGGGATATCAGATTTTCCGTAAATCAGGAAATGGAGTCTGGAAGAAAATTGCATCAGTGAAAGGTGCAAATACATTATCGTATACAGATGGTTCTGTTAAAAACAATTATGGAAATACATATATGTATACAGTAAAAGCTTTTAAGGGAAAAGACTCCAGTGCCTACAATGGTGTGGGAAAAATGCTGTTTCGACTGGAAGCACCGGAGTTTACTGTCTGTAAAAATATGTCCGGCAGAAAAATCGAGGTAAAATGGGAAAATGTTCCACAGGCAGATGGTTACGAAGTGCAGTATTCTACATCGGGGAAATTTACCTGGAATCGTTCGGTTATGATTGATAACAATCTTGTTCAGAAACAACGCTTATATAATCTTACAAAAGGAAAACAGTATTATGTGCGTATTCGAAGTTATAAGAAGACAAATAAGGGTACGAGCTACAGCACGTGGAATACTGTGAAACAGACAATAAGTAAATAAAAAAGTAAAAAAAGTTGACAACGGCTAACTGTAATGCTAAGATAAATGTAAGTTAAACATAACTAACTAGTAGAATTTATTTTGCAGCAGGAGGGCTGAAATGAATTGTCAAAGATTTGAGGAGATTATAAGTCACCATTGTTCGCCTGTACTTATGGGAGAAAAGCCGGCAAATCTTGTTTCGTTTTCAAAAGAAAAAATGCCGGAACTTCCGGATATTATGAAGATGTATGAAGAAAAATTTGCTGATGAAGATATTTATATGGAAGTGATCTGTGGCTGCAGAAAGCATTATCTTGTACTTGTGTACAGAAAAGAAGTTCTGGAAGAGTATTTAAAACAGCCTGAAGTGGTAGAACTTCTTGTTCAGGATGGTTATTCAAAAAATGGAGAACTTAAAGAAAAGTTTTCTTATTTAAGAAAACGCTTTGAGGAAAAGAAAGAATTTCCACATGAAATCGGATTATTTCTTGGCTATCCGCTGGAAGATGTAAAAGGTTTCCGGATAAATTCAGGAGCAGGCTGTAAATTTTGCGGTTACTGGAAGGTTTACGGAGACGTGGAAAAGGCAAAACTTCAGTTTGAAGTTTACGACAGATGCCGTGCATTTGTGTGCGGACAGATAAAACAGGGGTATTCTATACTGCAGATACTTGCAGATCATGGAAATAGAAACATTTTACAATTACAATCAGGAGGTAGAAAATGAACAAAGCAGCAGTGATTTACTGGTCTTCAACGGGAAATACAGAGGCGATGGCACAGGCAATATCTGACGGTGCCAGAGAGGCAGGCGTAGAGACAGAACTTATTGAAGTTGGGCAGATTTCTCCGGAGCAGGCAGCGGAGTATGAGGTATTGGCTCTGGGCTGCCCGGCAATGGGAGATGAGGAGCTGGAAGAAAGTGAATTTGAACCTTTTTTTGCAGAACTGGAAAAAAGTCTTTCAGGTAAAAAAGTGGTTCTCTTCGGTTCTTATGACTGGGGTGACGGACAGTGGATGAGAGACTGGTATGAACGCGTTCGAGATGATGGTGCGGAGATTTTGGCAGAAGAAGGTTTGATTATTCATAATACACCAGATGAGGAAGGCATAAAGAAATGCCGGGAGCTGGGAAGGAAAATGGCATAAAAGATTAGAGAAAATCCCTTGAAGTTTAGAACTTCAGGGGATTTTGCTGTTTATGTTATAGGAAATTGCTCCGTAATGTTCCATAATATAAAAAATACTTTGCGTAGAAGTGCACTGCGGTGAAAATATAAAGAAAAAACGAGTGGATTTTCATTAAATTAAGATATATAATATAAAAAACAAGACTTTTATATTGCTTTTAATATAAGATTATGAAAATTGAAAGGATGTTAAACGAAAGGAGAACGTTTATGAAAAACTACAGAGCAGAATTGACAGGTGTTTTTGGTGATCCGGTAGATGACAATCCTACAGGCATTGTGGAAGAAGCTGCTTTTGCGGTGAAAAATCTGAACTATCGGTATCTGACGATTAAAGTACTTCCGGAAGATCTTGAGACAGCCATGAAGAGCGTAAGAATATTTGGTATGAAAGGAATCAATCTTACTATGCCCCACAAGATTAAAGTTCTTCCATATCTGGATGAGCTTAGTCCGGCGGCTGCAATTATCGGGGCAGTCAATACTGTGATTCATAAAGATGGAAAGCTTTATGGAGAAAATACAGACGGAAAAGGATTTGTGACGGCATTAAAAAATACAGGCGAATCTCTGGAGGGGAAAAAGATTACGATTTTAGGTGCCGGAGGGGCGGCGCGAGCAATTGCGGTAGAATGTGGATTAAATGGAGCGGAACAAATTTACATTATTAATCGAAGCGCAGAAAAAGGACAGGAACTGGCATCTCTTTTAAATAAGAATACAGACGCAAAAGCAGAGTTTGTTTTATGGGAAAAAGGTGTAAAAATTCCAGAGGAAACAGAGATTTTAATTAATGGGACTTCAGTAGGATTTTCACCTGATGTAAACAGCAGACCGGATATAGATTACAATACAGTATCTTCCGATATGTGTGTCTGCGATGTTGTATTTAATCCGGCAGAAACTTTATTTTTAAAGGCAGCAGAAGAAAAAGGTGCAAAGACAGTAAACGGTCTTGGGATGCTGGTGCAGCAGGCCGCTCTGAACTTTACTTTATGGACAGAGGAAGAAGCGCCGGTTGATGTGATGAGAGAGGCATTAAAAAAAGAATTTGAGGGATAGATATGCAGATAACGGACCTGTGGATTCGAAATTTCAAATCAATCAAAAGCATGCACATTGAAAATATCGAAAACGCTCTGATTATTGTAGGACAGAATAATACTGGAAAGACCGTGGTCCTTGATGCTCTTCGTGCGGTTATTGGAAATTATGAAATCGGGGAGGAAGACTTTCTTGAAGATTATCCTAATATAGAAATTATGGTATCGTTAAAAATTCAGGAGGAGGACCTGAAACGTTTTCATAAGAAAAAAACAGAAGACGTAAAAGCGCATATGGAAGAAATTAAAATCCATATGCGCGGTCATAATCTTTATGATATTTATTATGGAAGATATAAAGAACAGGAAACAGAGCTTCTTACAAAATATATAGAAATTGCTCCAAGAGAGGATTTTGAAGATATTCTTACATCTATAGAGCAATTCATATACTTTGAAAGTCGGAAAAGACGGTAATCAAATTCCTAACCCCATAAAAAACGGAATCAGCACAGGCACAACGGCGGAACAGAGAACTCCGTTGATTACAGACAGTACAACAGTTTCCTCATTTGTATATTTCATCATCATAGGAAGGGTAGTGTCTTCGCTTGTAGCTCCTGCAAGGGCAATGCAGGAATAAAAATTAAAATGTCGCGCCACAAAAGGAATACTGATAAAGGAAAACAGCTCGCGCATAAGATTGCTTAAAAAAGCAATACTTCCAAGTGTAGCATTTCCAAGGTTCTCCAGGGTGACGCCGGAAAGACTGTACCATCCAAGCCCACTTGCGATGGCAAGATTTTCCCCAAGCCCATATCTTGTAAAAAAGCTTAAAATCAGACCGCCAAGAAGGCTTCCGATGATTGTTCCGATTGGAATAATAAAAATTTTCACATGATACTGACGGATTTTCTGGACAATTCCTTTATGTAAACCAATACTAATACCAACAGAAAACATCAGACAGTTCAGAATTAAATCTTCATGCGTAGTTAAAAAATCAAGAACAACGTTCTGAAGATGGAGAGAGCCGCAAAAAACTCCTCCAACTAAGGCTAAAATGGCTAAAAGTGTCATTTCTCTTCTGTCTCCTTTTCTTTTGAGTGAGATTTAAAAAAGTGTTTTGTCAAAAAGAAAACAAGAAGCAGGGAGCAGCCGGAAGGAATCAGGAAAAATAAAAAGCTTTCCAGTCCAAGGCTGAATAATTTTTGAAAGAAATTTTCGTCACTTCCAAGAGAGTAGCCCATTGCAAAAATTAAAGTAAGTGTACACGTAATCTGAAAAATTTCATTTGTGCGTTTCAGCTTTTCCGGAAAAAGCAGGCGGCCTGCTAAAACGCCTACGCACATTACAATAAGAATAAACACGTTTTGTCTCCTTTGTATACAAAATTCATTAAAACTTTAGCACATTAAAGTCCTTTTGTCAAGAAAAGCAGCAGGGAGGGATTTATGGGAAATATTATAGATTACTTAAAGTGGAGAGGAGATTTGACATTTCAGAGAGATGATTTTTGTGAAGTGGATAATCTTCTTTTATCCTATTTGTCATATGTGAATCTGGATGGTATCGCACCGGGAGAAGGGGAAGGCTTTCTTACATTAAAAGAAGTCTCTGATGCGTTTTTTCAGAGATACAGCGAGGAGGAGCTGAAAAAAGACCGTTCTTTTCTTCGCATGGCGCCTTATGGAATGAGAGAGATGGCAAAAACGAAGCGGTTTGGAGATATTAAGATACAAAATTATGTAAATTATATAGCGGAGGAAAAAAACATTCAGTTTTCTGCTGTGGAATTCGTTCTTTCAGAAGAAATTTCTTATCTTGCTTATCGGGGAACAGATGACAGAATTGTAGGGTGGAAGGAGGACTTCTTTTTAAGTAATGGTATTGTGGGAGCTCAGAGGGAGGCTTTGCGATATATAAATAATATAGGAAGAAACTGCTGCAAAATGTTTGTGGGAGGGCATTCAAAAGGCGGAAATCTTGCAGTATATGGAGCTGCTCTTTGTGAAAAAGAAATTCAGGATAAAATAATTAAGATATATAGTAATGATGCTCCTGGATTTTCTGAGGAATTTCTGGAAAGTGAAGGGCTTCAGAGAATTTTTCCCAAAATAGAACGATATATAACCGAGGGAAGCATTATAGGAACGCTTCTTTCTCATAAAAAAGAGCCGGTTCTCATCAAAAGCAGCGCGAAAGGTGTGATGCAGCACGACTGTCTTTCCTGGGAGACAGAGGGGAGACGCTTTATAAAATGTAAAGAGCAAAATCGTGGAGCAGCAGCATTTGATGAAGCAATAAAGGCATGGCTTTCCGGAATAGACGGAGAGGAACGCGAGGCGTTTATCAATGATTTCTTTTCTGTTCTGGAAGCGACGGGAGCGGAAACTCTCACACAGCTTCAGGAGGGCGGTATAAAAACGCTGCGCCTGATGCTGAAACAGAAAAATGCCCTGAAGCCGGAGACAAAGAAAATTATTGAAAAGCTTATCCGGGAATTTGTAAGCAGGTGGAAGCTTTTTCTGGCGTGAAAGGTTGAATTTATTTTCCATATTGACATGACCGCCTCAAATGTATATAATGCAATAAAATACAATTCATATCTGAATACTAGGAAATAGGAGGAATCATTATGAGCAGAATTTATGGAAGCGCCCTGGAATTAATTGGACATACCCCTCTTATTGAAGTGAAGAGGCTGGAAAAAAAAGAAAATTTAAAAGCAAGACTTCTTATTAAGACAGAATATCTGAATCCTTCCGGAAGTGTGAAGGACAGAGCAGCTTTATATATGATAAAAGATGCGGAGGAGAGAGGGCTTTTAAAAGAAGGAAGTACCATTATTGAGCCAACATCAGGAAATACAGGAATCGGACTTGCAGCTATTGCGGCAGTGAAAGGATACCGCATTATCCTTACCATGCCAGAGACAATGAGCGTAGAGCGCCGGAACATTCTGAAAGCATATGGAGCGGAAGTTGTGCTGACAGAAGGAGCCAAAGGAATGGCAGGAGCTATTGCAAAGGCAGAGGAGCTGTCAAAGGAGATTCCGGGAAGCTTTATTCCGGGACAATTTGACAATCCGGCAAATCCAAAGGCGCATGTAGAGACAACAGGACCGGAAATCTGGGAGGACACAGATGGAGAGATAGATGTTTTTGTTGCAGGAGCCGGAACCGGCGGAACAGTAACCGGAGTAGGAGAATATCTGAAAGAAAAAAAAGCAGATATTAAGATTATTGCAGTGGAGCCGGCAGGGTCTCCTGTACTTTCCGGCGGACAGGCAGGACCGCATGGCCTCCAGGGAATCGGAGCGGGGTTCGTACCGAAAATTTTAAATACAGAGATTTACGATGAAGTGCTCACAGTAGAAAATGACGAGGCATATAAAGCATCCAGACTTCTTACAAAAACAGAAGGCATTTTAACAGGGATTTCCTCCGGGGCGGCTCTTCATGCAGGCATGGTTCTTGCAAAAAGACCGGAGAATGCAGGAAAAACAATCGTTGTTCTTCTTCCGGACAGTGGCGACAGATATTATTCCACCCCTCTTTTTCAGGAATAAGGCGACAGGAGTTGTAAAATGAAAATATCTACAAAAGGAAGATATGCAGTGCGTCTGATGTTGGATCTCGCTATGAGTGAGACGGAAAGTCCTGTTCGATTGAAAGAAATTGCGGGAAGGCAGGGTATATCCGATAAATATCTGGAGCAGATTATTTCTATATTAAATAAAGCTGGATACGTAAAAAGCGTAAGGGGGCCAATGGGAGGCTATCGCCTTGTGAGAAAACCGGAGGAATATACAGTAGGAGAGATACTCAGACTTACAGAAGGAAGTCTTTCCCCGGTAGAATGTGCAGGCGCTAATGGGATATGTAAAAGACAGGAAAAATGTGCGTCGCAGATTCTCTGGAAAAGGCTGAACGATGCCGTTTACCAGGTGGTAGACGGGGTGACATTAGAAGAGCTTATGTCATGGCAGAAAGAATTGAATCATGAGGGAATGTAAAAAAAGTTAAAAGAACTGGTATTTTTTCCAGTTCTTTTTTACATTTATTTTACAGAATAGCGATTTTATATTTTACCTTCGACTCTTATAATAGCACTTGTAAATGAGGCAACAAGAAAAATTGAAATAAAGAGGAGAAATAAAATTATGAAGAAAAAAATTGCAAGCATCTTAACAGCAGCAGTAATCGGAGCAACAGTATTTGCAACAGCAGTAAGCGCAGCACCAAGCGGAGCAATCACAGTCGTATCCCGTGAAGATGGTTCAGGAACACGTGGAGCATTCGTAGAACTGTTTGGCATTCAGGAAGAAGTAGATGGCGAAAAAGTAGATATGACAACAGTGGATGCAAGCATCACAAACAGCACTTCTGTTATGATGACAACTGTATCTGGAGATGAAAATGCAATCGGATATATCTCTTTAGGTTCTCTTAACGATACAGTAAAAGCTGTAAAAATTGATGGAGCAGAAGCTTCCGCAGAAAATGTATCAAACGATACATATAAAGTATCCCGTCCGTTTAACATTGTTACAAGCAAAGAAGCAGGCGATGCTGCAAAAGATTTCATAAGCTACATTATGAGTGCAGAAGGCCAGCAGATTGTAGAAGATAACGGTTACATCAAAGAAGATGCAGAGGCAGCTGCATATGAGGCTGGAGAGGCTTCCGGTAAAGTAGTAGTTGCAGGTTCTTCTTCTATCTCTCCTGTAATGGAAAAACTGAAAGAAGCTTATGAGGAAGTAAACAAAGACGTAACAATCGAAATTCAGACAAGTGACTCCACAACAGGTATCAACTCTGCAAACGAAGGAATCTGTGACATTGGAATGGCTTCCCGTGAACTGAAAGACAAAGAAAAAGAACTTGGTCTTGAGGCACAGGTAATTGCAAGAGATGGTATTGCAGTAGTTGTAAACAATGAAAATGATACAGATGAGCTTACAAGCGAGCAGGTAAAAGCTATCTTCACAGGCGAGACAACAGAGTGGGAAGAGCTTGCAAAATAAGTAACCTGCAAAGCAGAAACATTTAGATAGAAAATGATGAGAGCGGCTCAGATTACCTGTGGTAATCCAGGAGTCGCTCCTGTTAAGTAAAGAGGTGTGTTATGAATCACATAAAAGAAAAAGGCATGAAGGCGGTATTTCTTATTGCAGCCTGTGCGTCTGTTCTGGCAGTATTTTTAATATGTATCTTTTTGTTTGCCAGTGGTGTTCCTGCAATTGGGAAAATCGGTCCTTTTAAATTTCTTTTCGGAACAATATGGAGACCTTCTAACGAAATATTCGGAATTCTGCCCATGATTGTGGCGAGTATATATGTAACAGGAGGTGCGATTCTCTTTGGTGTTCCCATTGCGCTTTTTACTTCGGTGTTCATGGCGCGCTACTGTCCGAAAAAAATTTACGGACCTTTAAAATCAGGTATTGAGCTTATGGCAGGAGTACCTTCCATTGTATATGGTTTTTTCGGACTTGTATTAATCGTTCCTCTTATTCGAGAAACATTTGGGGGAACAGGAAGCAGTATGCTGGCAGCATCTCTTCTTCTTGGACTTATGATACTTCCTACAATTATCGGTGTTACGGAATCTGCAATCCGCAGCGTTCCGGAAAGTTATTACGAAGGTTCTCTTGCTCTTGGAGCAACAAAGGAAAGAAGTATTTTCCGTGTGATTCTTCCGGCGGCAAAATCTGGAATTCTGGCAGGTATCGTTCTTGGAATCGGAAGAGCCATTGGAGAGACAATGGCAGTTGTGATGGTAGCAGGCAATCAGCCCAGAATGCCTCAGGGAATTTTAAAAGGTGTTCGAACTATGACAGCGAATATCGTAACAGAAATGGGGTATGCAACAGGACTTCACCGAGAAGCGCTGATTGCAACGGCAGTTGTTTTGTTTGTGTTTATTTTAATTATTAATTTAAGTCTTTCGTTACTGAACAGGAGGGCGGAACATGCAGATTGATACGACGGCTGTGATAGAGCAGACAGAAAGTAAAAAGAAGCGAAACAGCGTTTCCTTTGGAGAACAGATGAAATCTTATATCCTTCATCCCGGTTCCGGAATCCTGGCGTTTTTTACAGCGCTGGCAGCAATCATTACGTTTGCGCTTCTGTTTTTCCTGATTGGTTATATTCTTGTAAAGGGTATTCCTTATCTGACTGCAGATTTATTCAGTCCTGAATATACTTCAGAGAATGTATCTCTTGTTCCTTCTCTGATTAATACATTTATAATGACGATTATTTCTCTGGTAATTGCAGCTCCACTTGGAATTTTTGCAGCAATTTACCTTGTGGAATATGCAAAAAAAGGAAGCAAATTTGTGAATGTGATCCGCCTGACAGCAGAGACACTTTCCGGTATTCCTTCGATTGTATATGGACTTTTCGGTATGTTGTTTTTTGTTACAACTCTGAAATGGGGAATGTCCATTTTATCGGGTGCATTTACTATGGTGATCATGATCCTTCCGCTTATTATGCGTACAGCGGAAGAAGCCTTAAAATCGGTTCCTGATTCTTACAGAGAGGCAAGTTTTGGTCTTGGTGCAGGAAAGCTCCGCACTATTTTTAAGATTGTTCTTCCCTCTGCGGTACCGGGAATCCTGGCAGGTATTATTCTTGCTATTGGACGAGTAGTCGGGGAGACGGCAGCCCTTATTTATACGGCTGGTACTGTTGCGGCAGTGCCTGACAGCATTATGGGTTCCGGACGTACGCTTGCCCTTCATATGTATGTACTTTCCAGTGAGGGACTTCATATGAACCAGGCTTCCGCAACAGCAGTCGTGATTCTTCTGTTTGTACTTGTAATCAATGCACTGTCTGGTTTTGTGGCAAAGAGAATCGCGAAAGGATAAGAAGAAAAGGATAAAAATATGAGTGAAAATACAAAGATTCTGGTTGAAAATATGAACCTTCATTATGGTTCTTTTCATGCTTTGAAAAACATAAATATGGAGATTCCGGAGAAGCAGATCACGGCATTTATAGGACCGAGCGGCTGCGGAAAATCTACACTTTTAAAATCTCTGAACAGAATGAATGATCTTGTGGAAGGCTGTGTGATTACAGGAAAGGTGCAGCTTGACGGAGAAGATATTTACGGAGATATGGACGTAAATCTTTTGAGAAAACGTGTGGGTATGGTATTTCAGAAGCCAAATCCTTTTCCCATGAGTATTTATGATAATATTGCATACGGACCGCGCACACATGGAATTCGTTCCAGAGCAAAGCTTGATGATATTGTGGAAAAATCATTAAGAGATGCGGCTATCTGGGACGAGGTAAAGGATCGTTTGAAAAAAAGCGCACTTGGAATGTCAGGTGGACAGCAGCAGCGTCTTTGTATTGCAAGAGCTCTTGCGGTACAGCCGGAAGTGCTTCTTATGGATGAGCCTACTTCTGCACTGGACCCGATTTCCACATCAAAAATTGAGGAACTGGCAGCAGAGCTTAAAAAGGATTATACCATTGTTATGGTAACACATAATATGCAGCAGGCAACACGTATTTCAGATAAGACAGCTTTCTTCCTTTTGGGAGAAGTGATTGAATTTGATAAAACGGACAAGCTGTTTTCCATGCCTTCAGATAAGCGTACAGAAGATTATATTACAGGGAGGTTTGGATGATATGACGACACTTTTTGAAAGACAGCTGGAGGAGCTTCACGTTCTTCTTATTACGATGGGAGGGCTTTGTGAGAAAGCGATTTCTCTTTCTGCAAAAGCGGTTCAGGAACAGGGAGAACGGGAAATTATAAAAGAGATTTTTGAGACAGATAAAGAAATTGATGAGAGGGAAAGAGAGATAGAAGCGCATTGCATGCGTCTTCTTCTTCACCAGCATCCTGTCGCAAGAGATCTGCGGGAAGTATCTGCAGCTCTTAAAATGATTTCTGATATGGAGCGTATCGGAGATCAGGCAGCTGATATTGCAGATATTTCATTTTACATTGAAAAAAATGTAAAAATTCCGGGAAAAATTCAGGAAATGGCAGAGCATACGGTTCATATGGTTACAGAAAGTGTAGACGCTTTTGTAAATACAGATCTTGCGCTTTGCAGAAAAGTAATAGAAGATGATGATCTGGTAGATGATTGTTTTAATGAAATAAAAGAAGAGCTGGCGAAGCTGATTTACGGTGGAGAACTAGATGCAAGAGCAGGTCTTGATCTTCTTATGACGGTAAAGTATTTTGAGAGAATCGGAGACCATGCTGTAAATATTGCAGAATGGGTGGAGTATTCTATTACCGGAGAACACCGGAATAATGAACATCAGCCCAGAGTATAAAGGATAGAAATACGGAGGGCAGAGGCGTGACAAAGAAAATTTTTAAATCAATTATGACAGTGTGTACAGTTGTGCTTATCCTTGGGCTTGCATTTGTGATGGGGATTCTTTATCGGTATTTTGGAAAGCAAATTTCTACAGAGCTTGAAAAAGAAGCTTTTTATGCAGCGCAGGGAGTAGAGAGCTCCGGAATGGAATATCTGGAAAAATTAGATGGAAAAAATTCCAGAATTACATTAATTGACCAGGATGGAAGCGTACTTTATGACAGTCAGGCAGAAGCATCTTCTATGGAGAACCACAAAGACAGAGAAGAAGTAAAAGAGGCAGCAGAAACAGGAAAAGGCAAAGCAGTACGTATGTCTGAAACTCTTTCTGAAAAAACAATTTACTACGCTTTAAGGTTGGAAGACGGGAAGATCCTCCGTGTATCCAGCACGCAGTATTCTGTTCTTGCGCTTGTTTATCAGCTGATTGTTCCTGTACTTTGGATTCTTCTTCTCATGATTGTTTTGTCCGGTCTGTTTGCGTCGAGACTGTCGAAAAAGGTAGTAGAACCTGTGAATAAGCTGGATCTTGAACATCCTGAGGAAAATGAGGTTTACGAAGAGGTGGCTCCTCTTCTGAGCAGGATGTATAAGCAGAACCGGGAGATTAAAAATCAGATCGATACTGCCAGAAGACAGCAGGAGGAGTTTGCGATTATCACAGAAAATATGCAGGAAGGACTTGTAGTAATAGATCGTTACACAATGATTCTTTCCGGAAATGCCAGTGTTTGGAAACTTTTCCATGTAAATGGTCCAAAAAACGGAGAAAGCGTTTATGTTTTAAACAGAAGTGAGGAATTCCAGAGCATTATTGACAAAGCTCTGGGCGGAAAGAATAATGAGGCGGTATTAAAAGTTGACGGAAGCGATATTCATGTGGTTGCCAATCCTGTTATGCGGGAAGAACAGGTGGAAGGTGCAGTTCTTCTTCTTGTAAATGTAACAGAAAAACTGGAAAGAGAAAAGCTGCGAAGAGAATTTTCCGCAAATGTGTCTCATGAGCTGAAAACACCTCTTACCTCAATTTCCGGATTTGCTGAGATTATTCAGGATGGATATGTAAAGGAGGAAGATGTCCGCGCTTTTGCGGGGCGGATTTACAAAGAGGCGCAGCGTCTTATTACTCTGGTAGAAGATGTGATCCGTATTTCACAGCTTGATGAAGGGGAGGTTCCGTATGAGTGGACAGAGACAGATCTGTATCAGACTGCAAAAAATGTCTTTGGCACTTTAAGCGAAGCTGCAAAAAAGCAGGATGTTCATCTCTATATAGAAGGGGATAGAGTGCAGCTTCATACGGTTCCCAATATTTTGGAAGAAGTGCTGTTTAATCTTTGCGACAATGCGATTAAGTACAATAAACCAGGCGGAAACGTTTGTATCTGCCTTACAGAAAATGAGGAAAGCGTATGTATTTCTGTCAAAGACAATGGCGTCGGAATCCCAAAAGAGGATCAGAGCCGTGTGTTTGAGCGATTCTATCGTGTAGATAAAAGCCATTCAAAAGAAATAGGAGGCACGGGACTGGGGCTTTCTATTGTAAAACATGGCGTAAGCTTCCTGGGTGGAGAGGTGGAGCTTGAAAGCACACCTGAACAGGGAACGGAGATTACAGTGAGTTTTCCGAAAGAATAAAGAGCTGTCTGCGATTCACAGCAAACGTGACAGATTTTTCTTCATTTTGCTTTATCCGCTAATATGTCATCGAAAATCAAACTCGCCTGTAAAACAGGCTCAGACAGTGATTTTCAATGACGCGGATTTGCAAAATTTCAGAAATCTGTCAAAGATTTGCATGTGAAAACGCAGACAGCTTTATTTTTGTTCCAGGCGGAAGGTTAATGAAATAAACGATGATGATTTTGATTGTGGTCTATGTGAAACTGCTACAATATGATTGTGGTGAAACGGATAAATTCCTGTTTTTTCTACAGCATTCCCGTTTTTATTTCTGCAAAAATAACTTGTTTTCTCTACTGATAAGTATTAAAGTAATTATATAATGCCCGGATTTTGTTTTGTTCTTGGCATCTTATATATGATACAGAAAGGGCGAAAAAAATGCTGCGTACTTTTTTAGTGGAGGATGAAGTAATCATCAGGGAGAACATTAAGAGGATGGTTCCCTGGGAAAAATATGGATTTGAACTTGTAGGGGAAGCTGCGGATGGTGAAATGGCGCTTCCTCTGATTCGGAAAAGCCGTCCGGATATTCTGATTACTGACATAAAAATGCCGTTTATGGACGGTCTTACTTTAAGCAAACTCGTAAAAAAAGAAATACCAAACATAAAGATCGTGATTCTGAGCGGATATGATGATTTCAATTATGCGAAACAGGCAATCAACATTGGTGTAGAGGATTATCTTTTAAAGCCAATCACAAAAAAGGCTCTTCTTGAGCGTCTGGAAGAAATCAGGAATCACTGTGAAGATGAAAAAACACAACAGGAATATTATGAGAAATTCCGCATGGAAATGCAGGAATACGAGCAATATGCAAGTCGGGATTTTTTTGAAAATCTCGTGCGGGGAAATATGAATGCGGAAGAAATATACCGTCGCGCAGATAAGCTGAACATTGATATTGTATCTGAGGCATACAATATTCTGATTTTTACTCCAGACATTAATGATAACACATACGATTCTGCTGAATATTCTGACCGGGAGGCAGAGGTACACAAAGAAATAGGAAACTATTTTATTGGCCATCAATACGCACTTTTATTTCGACATCAGGTATTTAGTTACGCAGTTCTGATAAAAGGCACGGAGGATAATATTGAAGAGCGTACAGAAGCCTGCGTAAAAGTTCTTCAGAATATTATGGAAGAGACAGGAAGAAGAATGGAGTGGGTTGTTGCCATCGGAGAATCTGCAAGTCGTCTGAGCCTTATCAAACAGTGCTATTATTCTGCCATGAGGGCGTATTCTTTCCGTTATCTTTGTGACGGGAAGCATATTTTAAGATACAGTAATCTGGAAAAAAATCAGGACAGTTCTTTTAGAAAAGATGGGGAATATTTGAAAAATGTAGATGTGAATGCCTTAAATCCCGCGATTCTGCAGAAGTTTCTTGGAAACGGTCTGATGGAAGAGGTGGAAAGTTTCGTAAGAGATTATTTTTATACAATAGGAAAAGAACCGATGGAATCTCTTGTTTTTCGTAATTATGTAGTTTTAAATGTAAGATTTTCTGTAATGTCTTTCTTGAAAAAGCTGGGGTGCGGATACGAAGAGACGGAAACAGAAGAGACAGAGGCAGTAATGGAAGAAATAAGCAGATCCACAGAAGCGGCAATTTCTTACGCTCAAAACCTCATAAAAAAAGCTATTGAAATCCGGGATGAAAATGCAGGAAATCAGACGAAAAGCGTGCTTCAGGGAGCAGTAGAATTTATTAATCATCACTATATGGATGAAGAGCTGTCTTTAAATACAGCAGCTCATGTGGCAAATGTAAGTGCCAATCATTTCAGCGCCCTTTTTAGCCAGAACATGGGACAGACTTTTATTGAATACCTTACTTCACTTCGTATGAGCAAGGCACGGGAACTTCTCCGTTGTACTGCAAAGCGTTCCAGTGAAATCGCAGGCGAGGTGGGGTATAAGGATGCTCATTATTTCAGCTATCTTTTTAAGAAAACACAGGGGATGACGCCAAGCGAGTACAGGAAGATGAAAGGGGAAGAAAACGAATAAAGTGTGGAAAACAGAAAGAAAAAAGAGGAAACTTGAAAATAAAATCCGAAGTTTGCTTTTAACAACTATGATTCCCGTAATTTTAATCATGATGGTTCTCCTGTTTATGTTCTGGCAGTATACAAAACAATACAGTAAGTTGTCTCGTAATCTTGCAGTCAGCAGTGAATTTAATTTAAATTTTAAAGATGAGGTGGATGCGCGGATTTATTATGTGGCAATTGGAAGCAGGGGTACAGAAACGCTCCCTTATTATATTGTTCAGGAAGCCAGGGACACGGTAGATAGACTGGAAAAAAGCACAGGCAGAAAAGAAAGTATGAAAAGTATTTACAATCTGCAGTCATATCTTTCAAATCTGCAGGAGTATATGACAGAACTTACTGAGACAAAACGGTATGATGACCGTATCAGTTTTCTTGAGAGCTATATTTATGTCTGTACTTCTTTGATTGTGGAAGAAATGCAGAATTATATTTATCAGGAATCTATGAATCTGGTGCAGATAGAATCTCAGCTTGGAAAAACTGGAAGGATGCTTGCAGTAGGGATGGCAATTCTTGTGATTCTGACAGTCTTAATTCTTTTACGCAGATTTTTCTGGTTTTCTTATAAAACTACAGAACCTATTACAGAAATATTAAGTAACGTGAAGGCTGTGGGAAAAGGGAATTTTGATATGAAGAAAGTGGAAGCTGACAGTCTGGAAATACAGGAGTTGGATATAGGAATAAGAAAAATGGCAGAGCGTATCAAACTGCTTCTTGAAAATGTAAAAGAAGAGCAGAGAATACAGCACATGACAGAGCTTCAGTTAATTCAGGCGCAGGTCAGCCCTCATTTTCTTTATAATACACTGGACACAATTGTCTGGCTTATAGAGGGAGGACAGGACGAGGATGCCCTGAATATGATTACAAGTCTTTCTGTATTTTTCAGAACTTCTCTTTCCAAGGGAAAAGATATTATTACACTTGAGGAAGAAGAACGTCATACCTTAAGCTACCTGGAAATTCAGCAATTTCGTTACCGTGATATTCTGGATTTTGAAATTCAGATTCCGGAAAGCCTGAAACAGCTTCTTGTTCCAAAACTTACGCTTCAGCCTCTGGCAGAAAATGCCCTTTATCATGGAATTAAAAATAAAAGGGGAAAGGGAAAAATTTTCATAGAAGGAATTGATCTGGGTGAGGATTTGATTCTTCGAGTGACAGATACGGGTCAGGGAATGACAAAGGAACGTCTCCAAGAGGTGCAGACTGCCATAGAAACCGGGGAGAGAAAAGGCTTCGGTCTTGCGGCTGTGTCTGAGAGAATCCATCTTTACTACGGGTCCGGATATGGTCTTAAAATCTCTTCAAAAGAAGGGGAGGGCACAGTGATGGAGCTTTATCTGGCAAAAAAAATGCAGAATGAAGATGTTTCTTAAAAAATTAAACTGCCATAATAAAAAAATTAACTTTTTCAAAACTCCGTAGATTTTTCATAGAAGATTAAACTTTTTTATGAAAAAATTCTATGGAGTTTTTCTGTGAATTTACTATAATAAAAACATCTTAAATGAACCGGGAGGAAACAAAAATGAAAAAAAAATTAATTGCAACATTATTAACAGCTGCTATGGTGTGCAGCATGGGCGCAGTATCAGCAGTTAGTGTAGCAGCAGAAGAGTCAGACACAATTACAGTTGGCTTTTCACAGGTTGGGGCAGAGTCTGACTGGCGTACAGCCAACACAGAATCTATGAAAACAACATTCAGCGAAGAGAATGGATATGAGCTGATTTTTGACGATGCACAGCAGAAACAGGAAAATCAGGTTACCGCAATTCGTAACTTCATTCAGCAGGAAGTAGACTACATTCTCCTTGCTCCTGTAACAGAGACAGGCTGGGATACTGTTCTTCAGGAAGCAAAAGACGCAGGAATCCCTGTTATTATTGTAGACCGTATGGTTGATGTATCTGATGACAGCCTTTACACATCATGGATTGGAACAGACGCTCTTTTGGAAGGACGTAAGGCAGCAGAGTGGCTGAACGCATATGCAACAGCAAAAGAAATCAAACCGGAAGACCTTCACATTGTAGACATCCAGGGAACAATCGGCTCTACAGCTCAGATTGGACGTACACAGGGTCTTGAAGAAGGCGTTGAAAAATACGGATGGGATTTACTTGCACAGCAGTCCGGTGAATTTACACAGGCTAAAGGACAGGAAGTTATGGAGTCCATGCTGAAACAGTATGACAACATTAACGTAGTTTACTGTGAGAACGATAACGAAGCATTTGGAGCAATCGACGCAATTGAAGCAGCCGGTAAAAAAGTTGGTTCTGATATTGCAAACGGCGAAATCCTTGTAATCTCCTTTGATACAACAAATGCAGGTCTTACAGATACATTAAATGGAAAAATCGCATGTGACGTAGAGTGTAACCCATTACACGGACCACGTGCTGAGGAACTGATTAAAGCTCTGGAAGCAGGCGAAGAAGTTGAGAAATTGAACTACGTAGACGAGGAAATCTTTGCAGTTGATGATACAGTTAAAGAAGTTACCGCTGTAAACAGCCTTGAAGAAGAAGGAACATTTGCAGTAACACCAATCACACAGGAAATCATTGACGGACGTGCATATTAATTAACAGAAATATATGTACAGATGAATAAAGAGTGAGTCCGGAGCGTGGTGGATAATTCGGAAAATCCGGGTTTGCGCCACGCTCTCTTTATTCCGAAACAGAGAATTTACAGGAAGCAGGTGAAAGGAATATGGAACAGAACGTAGTATTGGAAATGCGGGACATAACCAAGAACTTTACGGGTGTCCGTGCCCTTTCCCATGTGGATTTTACTCTCCGTAAGGGTGAGATTCATGCGTTGATGGGGGAGAACGGAGCCGGAAAATCTACTCTGATTAAGGTGCTTACAGGTGTGCACGAATTTGAAAGCGGAAGTATCCGCATGGAGGGAAACGATAAGGCGATTGTCAATCATTCTCCTCAGGAAGCTCAGGATAACGGAATCAGTACCGTATACCAGGAGGTAAATCTTTGTCCGAACCTGACAGTGGCAGAGAACTTGTTTATTGGAAGAGAACCACGAAAATTTGGCATGATTGACTGGAAGCAGATGAATGAGCGTTCAAGACATCTCCTTGAGAGCCTGGACATTCATGTGCCTCCAACTCAGATGCTTGATGAGTGCTCGGTTGCAATTCAGCAGATGATAGCTATTGCCCGAGCAGTCGATATGAAATGCCGCGTCCTCATTCTTGACGAGCCCACTTCTTCTCTTGATGACGACGAGGTAGAGAAACTGTTTGTTCTTATGAGAAGACTTCGTGACGAAGGCGTCGGAATTATTTTTGTTACACATTTCCTGGAGCAGGTATATGCCGTATGCGACAGGATCACGGTTCTTCGAAACGGCGAGCTTGTAGGAGAATATGAGACAAAAGACCTTCCGAGAGTTATGCTGGTAGCCAAGATGATGGGCAAGGATTTTGACGACCTTGCAGACATCAAAGGCGAGCATAAAGGAAAAGGTGCAAAAGCAGTAGAACCGGTAATCGAGGCGGTGGGACTTGCACATAAGGGAACGATTAAGCCGTTTAATATTACCATTAACAAAGGTGAGGTTATTGGCCTTACAGGACTTTTAGGCTCCGGTCGTTCTGAACTGGTACGTGCGATTTACGGTGCAGACAAGGCAGACGCAGGCGTTCTGAAAGTAAAAGGAAAAGAAGTAAAAATCAACAGTCCTCTTGATGCGATGAAGCTGGGAATGGCGTATCTTCCGGAGGACAGAAAAGCAGAAGGTATTATTGCAGACCTTTCTGTAAGAGAGAACATTATTATTGCGCTCCAGGCAAAAAGAGGAATGTTCCGCCCATTAAGCAAAAAAGAGATGGAGGAAGCGGCTGACAAATATATTGAGCTTCTCCAGATTAAGACAGCAAGCCGTGAGACACCGATAAAGAGTCTTTCCGGCGGTAACCAGCAAAAAGTAATTCTTGGCAGATGGCTTCTTACAAATCCGGAATACCTGATTCTTGACGAGCCTACAAGAGGTATTGATATTGGTACAAAGACAGAGATCCAGAAATTGGTTCTCGACCTTGCAGATCAGGGAATGGCAGTAACTTTTATTTCTTCCGAGGTGGAAGAAATGCTTCGTACCTGTTCCCGTATGGCAGTTCTCCGAGACGGTGAAAAAGTAGGAGAACTGAATGAACAAGAGCTCTCTCAGGGCAATATTATGAAGGCAATCGCAGGAGGTGACGATAAGTAATGAGTAAAGTAAAAAAAATCACAAGTGCGCGCCTGTTTCTTCCCATTGTGTGTCTCATTGCAGTTCTTCTTTTAAATGTGATCAAGACACCGGACTTTTTCAACGTATCTATCCAGAACGGCGTACTTTACGGTTACATTATTGACGTAATCAACCGTGCGTCAGAGCTTGTTATCCTTGCAGTCGGCATGACCCTTGTAACAGCGGCTTCCGGCGGACAGGACATCAGTGTAGGTGCAATTATGGCAGTGGCAGCTGCAGTATGCTGTCAGGTGCTTTCTGGTGGAGAAGTTTCTGTTACAGAATATGCAAGTCCTTTGATTTTAGCAGTTGTGGCAGCGATTCTTGCCTCAGCTCTCTGCGGAGCATTTAACGGATTTCTTGTTGCAAAGCTTAACATTCAGCCTATGGTTGCGACTCTGATTCTTTATACTGCAGGCCGTGGTATTGCACAGCTTATTACAAACGGACAGATTACTTACATTCGTGTAGATTCCTATAAAATGGCAGGAGGCTACATTGGAAAATGCCCGATTCCAACCCCTGTTTTCTTCGCTGTGATTGCAGTAATTCTCGTTGCAGTTATTCTGAAAAAGACAGCTCTCGGACTGTACATAGAGAGTGTTGGTATCAACGGAAAAGCAGCTCGCCTTGTAGGATTAAATTCTACAATGATCAAGTTTTTAACATATGTGATCTGCGGTGTACTTGCAGGTATCGCAGGTATTGTGTCCTCCAGCCGTATTTATTCAGCAGACGCAAATAACATCGGACTCAACCTTGAGATGGATGCAATTCTCGCAGTCGCTCTTGGAGGAAACTTCCTTGGCGGTGGTAAATTCAGTCTTGTAGGTTCCGTAATTGGAGCATATACGATTCAGGCTCTTACCACAACTCTTTACGCAATGAACGTAAAAGCTGACCAGCTTCCAGTATACAAAGCAATCGTGGTAATTATCATCGTAACGCTGCAGAGTGAAGTATTTAAGAAATATATTGCCAACTTCAAAGCAAAAAGAAATGCGGGGAAACCTGTTGTAGAAGGAGGTCAGAAGTAATGAAAGCAAATAAGATGCAGAAAAGAAAAATGACAGGAAATGGCTTCCTGCTTCTGATTACCATTGTTCTGTTTTTCGTTATGTATATCGCGGGAATGGTGATTTTCGCAGACAAAGGTTTTGCAAAGCCGCAGATGTTTTTAAATCTGTTTGTATCAAATGCGGGACTTCTTGTAATTGCCTGTGGTCTTACCATTGTAATGATCACTGGAGGAATTGATATTTCTGTAGGTTCTGTCACAGCCCTCGTATGTATGGTAATGGCAGACATGATGGAAAACAAAGGAGCAAACGCATACGTGGCAGTTCTTGTGGCTCTTGCAATTGGTATTGCCTTCGGTGTTGTACAGGGATTCCTTGTAGCCTACCTTGATATTCAGCCCTTTATCGTTACGCTGGCAGGTATGTTCTTTGGAAGAGGTATGACAGCCATTATCAGCACAGAGATGATTTCTATTAAAAACGAAGTCTTTTTGAAATGGGCAAACTACCGTTTCTATATGCCTTTCGGTTCCACGAACAAAAAAGGTAAATTCATTCCGGCGTACATTCCGCCTACAGTAGTCATTGCGATTGGGGTAGTGATTTTAATTGCAATTCTTTTGAAATACCGCAAATTCGGACGTAAGCTTTACGCAATCGGCGGAAGTCAGCAGAGCGCTCTTATGATGGGACTTGACGTAAGAAAAACAAAATTCAAAGCATACGTTCTCGACGGTTTCCTTGCGGGACTTGGCGGCTTCCTGTTCTGCTTAAATACCTGCGCCGGCTTCGTAGAGCAGGCAAAAGGTCTCGAGATGGATGCGATCTCCGCAGCCGTTATCGGTGGAACACTTCTTTCCGGCGGTGTGGGAACACCAATCGGAACCATGTTCGGTGTTCTTATAAAAGGAACCATTTCCAGTCTGATTACTGTACAGGGTACACTTTCAAGCTGGTGGGTAAGAATTGTGCTTTCCGCACTCCTTTGCTTCTTCATTGTACTTCAGTCTGTACTTGCAACGATGAAGAAGAAAAATAAATAAGAGATAAAAAAACTCTCCCGTGCTTTTGAAGCGTTGGGAGAGTTTTTCTTAATAATCCGTCTTATGATAAAAACGACCATTGATATAGTCGGTTTTTATAATGTTTACAAAAGCGCTGGGGTCAAGTTCTTTCACCCTTTTTACGAGAATTTTCGCCTCTGTTCTGGAGACAACGGAATAGAGCATGCTTGTATCTTCTCCGGTATAGCAGCCGGTTCCGTAGAAACAAGTTGCAGAATGGCGGGTCAGATCGGAAATTTCTTTATAAACCTCGGCGGGTTTTCTTGTAATAATAAAAAGCGTGTGCTTCTTGTATCTTTGGTGAAGAATTTGCACCACCTGTGTAGAAGTAAACTGGAAGATGATAGAGTAAAGAGCTCTATCCCAGCCAAAAAGAAAACCGGCAATTAGAAGGATAATGGCGTTAACACCCAGGATATAATTCCAGATGTCCTGTCCGCTTTTTTCTGAAAAATAAATGGCAATAAAGTCCATGCCGCCGCTGCTTGTGTTTGCAATGAGACATAAGCTGACGCAGAGACCGTTTATCAGACCGCCGAAAATACTGATAAGAAGCCGGTCGTAAGTGATTGGCTGCACAGGTATCATATCTGTAAGCACACTGGACAGGATAATTACAACACAGGAGCTTATGGTAAATTTTTTGCCGATAAACTTAAATCCGATCATAACGGGAATGGCATTCAAAATAATATTGATGACAGAGTAGGGAACAGAGATTCCCATATATGTTTCAAAAATATTCTGCAAAAGCAGAGTAATGCCGTTGAATCCGCTGGGGTAGAGCCCACCTGCCCGCACAAAAGTCTTAATGTTTATGGCAAAGATGACACCGGCAATGCAGGCGCCGCCATAGCGCATCATTTCATGTTTGAAAAGAGTTTTTTTATCCAGTTCCACAATCCTACCTCCTGAGATTCTACAGAGCTTCCCATCTGCCGGATGCACCGCATGGAAGGACAAGACCGTTTGAGGAAACAGGAAGACCGATTTCCTGGGAATCTACACGTCCGTTAAACTTCTTAAGCTCTGTGGCAAGCATATAAGTAAGTACAGCCGGGGCAAGACCGGTTGTGTAGGAATTAATAAGGAAAAATAAAGGTTTATCGCTTAAAATTTTTGTACAGAGTTTTACAAGAGGATGAATGGCATCCTCAATCTTCCAGATTTCTCCTTTAGGTCCTCTTCCGTAAGAAGGAGGATCCATAATGATTGCGTCGTAGTGATTTCCTCTTCGGATTTCGCGTTCTACAAATTTGACACAGTCGTCCACAAGCCAGCGGATAGGAGCATCTCCAAGACCGGAGGCAAGTGCGTTTTCTTTTGCCCAGGAAACCATTCCCTTTGATGCGTCTACATGAGTAACAGAAGCGCCTGCTGCAGCAGCGGCAAGGGTTGCGCCGCCTGTGTATGCAAAAAGATTTAAAACTTTAACAGGACGTCCTGCGTTTCTGATTTTATCTCCGAACCAGTCCCAGTTTGCAGCTTGTTCCGGAAACAGTCCGGTGTGCTTGAAGCTGAATGGTTTTAAGTGGAAGGTAAGTTCCTTATAATGAATGTCCCACTGTTCCGGAAGGTCGAAAAATTCCCATTCGCCGCCGCCTTTTTTGCTTCGGTGATAATGACCGTTCATTTTTTTCCAGCCTTTGTGGGTTTTGGGTGTATCCCAGATAACCTGCGGGTCCGGGCGGACAAGAAGATAATCGCCCCATCTCTCCAGTTTTTCTCCACAGGAAGTATCAATGACTTCATATTCTTTCCAGCCATCTGCTATCCACATAATTGTTGTAACCTCTTTCTTTTTTCTTTTAATACATCCTATTATAACATATCCCTCGTTATTTTAACATCAGGAATTAAAAAAAGCCCAGAACAGGCTTGACAATCAGGACTTTACCATACTAAAATGTATGAGAAAAAGGCGAAAGAGTGGCATGAGGAGGATTATTATGAAAAAATACAGTGAAATGAACAGAGAAGAGATTCTTTCCTTAAAGAAAGAACTGGAGCAGCAGTATGAAGAGGTAAAAGCTCAGGGCCTTGCCCTTGATATGTCCCGCGGAAAACCGGGAGTGGAGCAGCTTGATCTTTCAATGGGAATGATGGATGTTCTTGCGGCAGGCGCAGAGCTTAAATGTGAGACAGGTGTAGACTGCCGTAATTATGGTGTGATTGACGGTATTCCGGAAGCAAAACGTCTTCTCGGAGAAATGTCAGAGGTTGATCCGGAGCACATTATTATTTATGGAAACTCCAGTTTGAATGTCATGTTTGATTCTATTGCACGCTCCATGACACATGGTGTAATGGGAAATACTCCGTGGTGCAAGCTGGACAAAGTAAAATTCCTCTGTCCGGTACCGGGCTATGACCGCCATTTTAAAATTACAGAATATTTTGGAATTGAGATGATCAACGTGCCGATGACTCCGGAAGGACCGGATATGGATATGGTGGAAAAGCTGGTAAGTGAAGACGATGCCATTAAAGGAATCTGGTGTGTACCGAAATATTCCAATCCTCAAGGCTATACTTATTCAAAAGAGACCGTAGATCGTTTTGCAAGATTAAAACCGGCAGCTCCTGACTTCCGTATTTACTGGGATAATGCGTACAGCATTCATCACCTTTATGATGATAATCAGGATTTCCTTGAGGAGATTCTGGCAGAGTGTGCAAAAGCAGGCAATCCGGATCTAGTATATAAATTTACTTCTACTTCAAAGGTAAGCTTCCCAGGTTCCGGTATCGCAGCTGTTGCAGCATCCAAGGCAAATCTTGAAGATTTTCGCCAGTATATGCAGATTCAGACAATCGGTCACGATAAGCTGAATCAGCTTCGTCACGTGCGTTTCTTCAAAAATCTTGAGGGACTTCATGCACACATGAGAAAACATGCAGATATTATCCGTCCGAAATTTGAGCTTGTTCTTGAGACACTGGAAAGAGAACTGGAAGGTCTTGGAATCGGTGAGTGGACAAAACCGCATGGCGGATACTTTATCTCCTTTGATTCTATGGAAGGCTGCGCAAAATCAATTGTAGAAAAAGCAAAAGAGGCAGGCGTTGTCATGACAGGAGCAGGAGCAACTTATCCATACGGAAAAGACCCGAAAGATTCCAACATCCGTATAGCGCCTACATTCCCGTCTCTTGAAGAATTAAAGAAAGCAGCAGAAGTTTTTGTTCTCTGCGTAAAACTTGCAAGTGTGGAGAAATTACTTGCACAGGCATAAGATATAGTAAGAAAGCTCTGAGGTTAAAAAATGACAGAAGAAAAGACAGGAATGAGTACAGGAAGAAAGGTGCTTATAGCTCTTATCGTTGTATTTCTCCTTCTTACGGCTGCTGCGTACTTTTATGGCGTATCGTACTTCGGCAGCCATTTTCTGCCTGGCTCTTATATAAACGGTCTGAACTGCTCTTATATGACTGCGGATGAGGCAGAAAACCTTCTTACAGAAAAGATAAAAACATATGCTCTCACACTCGAGACAAAAAATAACGGTCAGGAGGGCATTACTGCAAAAGAGATGGGACTTTCCTATAAAGGGGAAGGAAGCGTGCAGGCGCTTCTTCAAAACCAGGAAAAAGGAAGATGGTTCCTCTCTTTTTCAGAAAAGAAAGAATACCAGGCTTCCGGGGCAGTAGTCTATAATGAAGAAATGGTTCGAACGGCCATTGAAGGACTTTTCTGTGTGCAGAACGCACAGGAACCTGTGGATGCATTCATAAAAGAAACAGAAGCAGGATATGAGATTGTACCGGAGACAGAAGGAAATGCCCCGGACAAAGAAAAACTTTTAAACTCTGTGGTGCAGTGCGCACTTTTGGGAGAGACAAGGCTTAATCTTGAAGAAGAAGGCTGTTATAAAAAACCTTCTGTTTATCAGAAGGATGAGAATCTGAAAAAAGACTGCGATCGTCTGAACAAACTTACAGATGTAGTCATTACATACGATTTCGCAGATAAGACAGAAACAGTTGACAGAAGTGTGATTAAAAACTGGATCGTAAGAGGCGAAGACGGAAGCTACACTCTTGATAAAGAAAAGGTGGCAGAATACGTAAATAATCTTGGCTATAAATACGACACCTTTGGCTGTACAAGAGATTTTCGTACATATGACGGAAGAATCGTCACCATATCCGGAGGCGATTATGGTTGGGCGATCGATCAGGAGGCGGAGACAGAGGCTCTTTATCAAGCCATATTAAACGGGGAAACCCAGGTGAGAGAGCCGGTTTATGCATATTCTGCATGGAGCCGGGATACCACAAACGATATAGGATATACTTATGTGGAGATCGATCTTACCAATCAGAGAATGGTTTTTTATAAAGACGGAGTTCCGGTTGTAGATACGCCGGTTGTGACAGGACACCCGGGAAATACAGATACAGCCACTCCTGTAGGCTGTTATGCGATAGACGCAAAACAGTCTCCGGCTACGCTTACAGGGGAGGATTACGAAGCACCAGTTACATTCTGGCTTCCTTTTGCAGGAAATGTGGGAATTCACGATGCTTCCTGGAGGACAGAATTCGGAGGAACCCTCTATATGACAGAAGGTTCTCACGGTTGTGTCAATACGCCTTATGGGCAGGCACAGATCATATATAATAACATTGAAATCGGTGCGCCGGTTATTGTTTATCAGTAACAGGGGCATAAGATAAAGGAGATAAAAAATGAGGATTGTAGTATTAGCAGGGGGAACAAGTACAGAGAGAGCTATTTCTATCGTTTCAGGAACAGGTATCTGTACAGCTCTTCGTGAAAAAGGACATCAGGCAATTTTGGTGGATGTTTTCGGGGGAATAGAAAATGTGGACTGGGAAAATCCTTTCCCGGAGGAATATGATGTAGAAGCGGCAAGCGCCTACATGAAAAGCTTCGATGAAAAAATCGAGGATATGAAAAAAGAAAGAAAAAGCTTTTTCGGACCAAATGTAATCAAGCTTTGTGAGCTTTGCGACATTGTATTTCTGGGACTTCATGGAGCGAACGGAGAAGACGGAAAGCTTCAGGCAGCTTTTGACCTTATGGGAATCAAATATACAGGAACAGGCTATTTAAGCAGTGCCCTTGCGATGGATAAGGGAATTACAAAGCAGATGTTCCGTATGAACGGCGTTCCAACTCCTGCAGGAACTTCAATGGAAAAAGCATCCTGTGTAAGAAATCCGGAAGAACTTGGAATGGAGTTTCCGGTTGTTGTAAAAACATGCTGCGGAGGCTCCAGTGTAGGTGTCTATATTGCAAATAACCAGAAAGAATATGAAGAAGCTCTGGATAATGCATATTCCTATGAAGATGAAGTGGTAGTGGAGGAATATGTAAAGGGAAGAGAATTTTCTGTTGCTGTTGTGGATGGAAAAGCATATCCTGTTATTGAGATTGCGCCTCTTCAGGGATTTTATGATTACAAAAATAAATATCAGCCGGGTTCTACTGTGGAAACATGCCCTGCTGAAATTTCGGATGAACTTACAGAAAAGATGCAGCGTCATGCAGAGGCAGGAGCGAAGGCCCTTTCTCTGGAAGCTTACTGCCGTCTTGATTTTATCATGAAAGAAAACGGGGATATGTACTGCCTTGAGGCAAACACACTTCCCGGAATGACACCGACAAGTCTGATTCCGCAGGAGGCAAAGGTACTGGGAATCGATTATCCTTCTCTCTGCGAGGAGCTGATTCACGTTTCCATGAAAAAGTACGAGAAATAAAAGGATAAAGTGGTGAAGATATGAAAAGTTTGACTTTGGAAAATATTACCCGGGTATGCGGCGGCGTGTATCACGGAAGCAGCAGCCTTCTTGAGAAAGAAGTTTCTTCTGTTACGACAGACAGCCGTAAAGTGGAAGCGGACAGCCTTTTTGTTCCTATCGTAGGAGAGCGTGTGGATGCTCATAAATTTATTCCCCAGGTAATGGAAGCGGGAGCGCTTGCTACACTTTCGGAAAAAGTTCTGGAGGATGCGCCCTATCCGTATATTCTTGTGGAATCTTCTCTTCAGGCAGTGAAGGACATTGCGGAGTTTTATTTAGAAGAGCTTTCGATTCCTGTTGTTGGAATTACAGGAAGTGTTGGAAAAACAAGTACAAAGGAAGTTATAGCTTCTGTTCTGAAGGAAAAATACCGTACGTTAAAGACGCAGGGCAATTTCAATAATGAGCTTGGTCTTCCTCTCACGGTTTTCCGCCTTCGTGAAGAAGATGAAATTGCAGTTCTGGAAATGGGAATCAGTGATTTTGGCGAGATGAGCCGCCTGGGAAAGATTGCAAAGCCGGATACAAGCGTGATCACAAATATAGGGACATGCCATCTGGAAAACCTGGGAGACAGGGACGGTGTTTTAAAAGCAAAGACAGAGGTTTTTGATTATGTGAAGCCGGGCGGACATATTGTATTAAACGGAGATGACGATAAGCTTTCCACAGTAAAAGAGCATAATGGAATCTGTCCTGTATTTTTCGGAATGACAGAAGGACAGGATGTATATGCAGATGAAGTGATAAGCAGAGGATTAAAGGGAATGACCTGCCGAATTCATATGGGCGGGGAAAGCTTTGTTGTGGATATCCCAATGCCTGGACGTCACATGGTGTATAATGCGCTGGCAGCAGCGGCAGTGGGCAGAATTTACGGGCTTACAAAGGAACAGATTAAGGCCGGAATTGAAAGTCTTGAGCCTGTAAGCGGCCGTTTTAAGATGATCGAAACAGAAAAAATTCTGATTGTGGACGACTGTTACAATGCAAATCCCATGTCTATGAAGGCATCTCTTGATGTGCTAAGGGACGGTGCGGGAAGAAGAGTTGCCATTCTCGGCGATATGGGAGAACTTGGAAAAGATGAAGTGAAGCTTCATGAAGAAGTTGGCGTTCACGCAGGGGACTGCGGCATAGATGTATGTATCTGCGTGGGAAGTCTCTGTAAGCATATGGCAGAGAAGGCAAAGGAGAAAAATCCTGACCTTACTGTGATTTATGAGCCGGACAGAGAAAGCCTTCTTAAAAATCTGGAATCTTATATCCGGACGGGAGATACGGTTCTTGTGAAAGCTTCTCATTTTATGAAGTTTGAGGAAGTGGTGGAAGCCCTTTCAAAATTATAGGATTTTACGGGAAGCATGGCGAAGAGCTGTGTTTCCCGTTTCTTTTTGCGAGAATTTGACGAACGATTTTTGTTTCCACCGGATGGCTTCGGCTGTATAATGGAAACAGGGCGCAGGGGTAAAAGCAGCCTGAACTTTTACGTTCCTGCCCGCAATGTATTAAAGGAGGGGATTATGCTGGAAAAAATCATGAACCTGCATATACTGCTCTACGGCATGGCTGGTCTTGGAACCGTGGGAGCTGTTGGAATGCTGGCTACACATCTGAACTACAGAAGAAGAATGAAACATACAGGACAGATGACAAACTTAAAGGAAAAATGGCTGAACCTTTGGAAGACAAGGGACAGACTTTTAAACCGCATGAACCGACTGGTGTGGTATCCGTCGCTTTTCTGTACGATATGTCTGTTTGCGGCATTGTTTCTTACTACGAAGCTTGAGATTTCCGGACTTCCTTTAAGCTATCTGTATGTGGGAGCCTTTGTTCCCGTAGTCCTTCTGCTTCTTCGCCAGGCGCTTGATTTTTCGTATAAAGAAGAGCTTGTGATGAATTCGCTCACAGATTATGTGGAACAGATGCGGACGTGGGTAGAAGAAATTCCGGCTCCCAAAAGAATGGAGGAAGGTCTTCAGGAGGAGGTTGTTGAGAAAATAACAGCCAGTATCTGCCAGACAGCGGCAACAGGCAGCCATTTCAGTAAAATGCTGACTCCTGAGGAAGAAGAGATCATGAGAGAGATTATCCGGGAATTTATGTGATTTTAACAAAGGGATACTTGAGAAATCCGATGGACTTTGCTATACTGAATAATTGATAAGTAAACAGTAACAAAAGAATTTCCAGAATTAAAGGAGAGAGAGCCATGAGTAAAGTAACATTCGACTATTCAAAGGCAGGCTGTTTTGTGGCAGAACATGAAGTTGAGGCTATGAAGAAACTTGCTGAAGCAGCAAAGGAAACTCTTGTTTCCAAAACAGGTGCAGGAAATGATTTCCTCGGCTGGATCGACCTTCCGGTTGATTATGACAAAGAAGAATTTGCCCGCATCAAAGAGGCAGCGAAGAAGATCCAGGAGGATTCTGAGGTTTTAATCGTAATCGGAATCGGCGGTTCTTACCTTGGAGCAAGAGCGGCCATCGAATTTTTAAGACATGGTTTTTATAATAATGTTTCCAAAGAAATCCGTAAAACTCCGGAGATTTATTTCGTAGGAAACTCCATCAGCAGCAGCTACATCAAAGGTCTGATGGACGTTGTAGGAGACAGGGATTTCTCCATTAATATTATTTCCAAATCCGGAACTACAACAGAGCCGGCAATCGCATTCCGTGTATTTAAAGAAATTCTTGAGAAAAAATACGGAAAAGAAGAAGCTGCAAAGAGAATCTACGCAACAACAGATAAAGCGCGCGGAGCTCTGAAACAGGTTGCAGATGAAGAAGGATATGCAGAGTTTGTTGTACCGGACGATGTAGGCGGACGTTTCTCTGTTCTTACAGCAGTAGGTCTTCTTCCTATCGCAGTAAGCGGTGCAGATATTGATAAATTAATGGAGGGTGCAGCTTCCGGACGTGACCTTGCTCTGAATAGCCCGTTTGAGGAAAACGATGCTTTAAAATATGCTGCAATCCGTAACATTCTTCTCCGTAAAGGAAAAAATGTAGAAGTTCTTGCAAACTATGAGCCGAGCCTTCACTATGTAAATGAGTGGTGGAAACAGCTTTACGGTGAGAGTGAGGGTAAAGACCAGAAGGGTATTTTCCCGGCAGCAGTTGACCTTACAACAGACCTTCATTCTATGGGACAGTTTATCCAGGATGGCGCAAGAATCATGTTCGAAACAGTTATGAATGTGGAAAAATCAGGCGCAGAGCTTGTCATCAACGAGGAGCCGGTTGACCTTGATGGACTGAATTATCTTGCGGGCAAGACAGTTGATTTTGTAAATAAGAGCGCAATGAACGGAACAATCCTTGCACATACAGACGGTAATGTTCCGAATTTAAGAGTAGACATTCCGGAGCAGAATGAGTTTTATCTGGGACAGCTTTTCTACTTCTTCGAGTTTGCATGTGGTGTAAGCGGCTACCTTCTTGGTGTAAATCCGTTTAATCAGCCTGGTGTTGAGAGTTACAAGAAGAATATGTTCGCACTTCTTGGAAAGCCGGGATTTGAAAAAGAAAGAGAAGAACTGCTGAAAAGACTGTAATTACAGCCGCAGTTTCTATGATAATATGAAAATTGTATTATTAGAAGCAGACAGTTTGGGTGAAGACATGGTCTTCACCCCTTTTCATAAACTGGGAGATGTGGTGATTTATCCTTCTACAACAGAAACAGAAATGCCGGAGCGTGTGAAGGATGCCGATGTCATCATTGCGAACAAGCTTCCCGTTTGTGAAAAGACAATTCAAAACGCAGAAAATTTAAAACTTGTATGTGTGACAGCTACAGGAATTAATAACCTGGACGGAGAATATTTAAAAAAGAGAGGAATTGCAGCGTATAACGTAGCAGGATATTCTACAAACGGCGTGGCTCAACACACATTTGCACTTCTTTTTTACATACTGGAAAAGCTGCGTTATTATGATGACTATGTGAAATCCGGTGAGTATGCCAGAGGAACGTGTTTTTCCCATTTCGGGCAGAGCTTCTGCGAGCTGGAAGGGAAAACCTGGGGGATTATCGGACTGGGAGCGATTGGAAGACGTGTAGCGCAGCTTGCCGAAGCCTTCGGCTGTCATGTAATATGCTATTCTGCTTCCGGTAAAAAATACGATTCCCCTTATGAACAGGTGGAGTTTGAAACGCTTTTGAGACGCTCAGATATCCTTTCTGTGCACGCGCCTTTAAATGTGCATACAGAAAAGATTATGACTTTGGAAGCTTTCCGCAAAATGAAGAAAAGTGCTATTTTTATCAATGTGGCAAGAGGTGCCATTGTAGATGAGGAAGGTCTTTATACTGCCCTGACAGAAGGAAGTATTGCAGGTGCAGCCCTTGATGTACTTACAAAAGAGCCAATGGAGCCATCGAATCCTCTTTTAAAAATCCAGGACAGCAATAAGCTTCTCATTACCCCGCATATTGGCTGGGCAGCAAAAGAGACGCGGTTCCGTGTGGTGGAGGAAGTGGCAGAAAATATCAGACGCTTTCAGACGGGGGATAGGAAGAATCGGGTGTATTAAAAGCTTGGAAAAAGTGCAGGGACGGAAGGTATGATGTATAAAAGGGCGCATATGCGCCCTTTTGTCAGCTTACAGAAAGTGGTCAGTCTTCCTCGATTACCTGGATCTCCAGGTAGTCGAAGTCTATCTGTTCAATAAAACTGTCCTGATAAAATCTTGCTTTATCGTGTTTTTTGAAATCTTTAATAGTGGAATCCAGCCAGATGGGATTGCCAAGGTCCATCTGGTAGCAGATTTCCTCTAAGCCTTTAAAAATCTTATGTGTTCTTGTATCTTCTCTGTCATCCTCCACTACGGTATCACGCAGCAGCCGGTTATCCTTCCAGATTTTTCCCCATAAACGAAACATAATCCTACCTCCGTATCAAAACTGCCGCAGCCGGCAGAAGTGTTTGTGTGTTAAGTGATTCCAAGTATAGCGGATTTGGATGGGAAATGCAATCGTTTATGTTACGGTGCAGCGGTGCGGCGGAGTAGAGAAAGAGTTACATGAGCCGCTACATTTTAGAGATATTCCTGAGAAATTTTGTTTTTTGGCAAGAAAAGGCATGTTATAAAAAATATGGCGGGGAAATTTTGTTTTTTAGGCAAGAAAAGGAGATTTATAAAAAATTTCGGCGAGAAATTTTGTATTTTAGGCAAGAAAAGGAGATTTATAAAAAATTTCGGCGAGAAATTTTGTTTTTTAGGCAAGAAAAGGCGTTTTATAAAAAATTCAGGTGAGAAATTTTGTATTTTAGGCGGGAAAAGGCGTTTTATAAAAAATTTCGGCGAGAAATTTTGTATTTTAGGCGGGAAAAGGCATTTTATAAAAAATCCAGCGGAAAAGTGTGAGATTCAGCCGGGCAGGAAACGCCTTCTTTCATGAAAACTGTCTCTCTGCCCGGCGTGAAATTCATTCTTTCTCACTGCTTCCAGTTATTCTCAATTTCTTCTTTGATGATATCTACATATCTCCGTGCTTTGGAGATGTCGTGGTTAATGGTATATACATCTCTCTGTGTGATTTCCAGTTTACAGCCTTTCGCCGCCTTAAAGGTTTTTCTGAGGCTCTGGCGAAGTCCGTCCTCGTCAAGCTCTGTTCCTACGCCAAGATAGTTTGGCGATGGTTTGCGATGGAAAATAACGTGTCCGCCCTGAAGACGTTCTCTCATAAATTCCTCGTACATATCAGGAGAAAGTCCCACTGTTTCCTGAGAATCCATAAAGCCCCAGACATCTTTTGTTGTGAGCATACCATTCCTGAATACGTTTTAAGTTTTTTTCCTCCTGGGAAAGCGCGTACTGTTTTTTTGCAACCTCTCTTAAAATCTCACGGTCTTTTGGGGAAATTGTATAAGATTTCATAAAAGTGTCTCCTTTCAGAATCGGTGTTTTCGGATCTTGTTATCTGAATTATAGCGGAGAAAATAAAAAAAGGCATTTGATTAAATTGCTCACTCGTATCAAAAAATTGCTCTCTTAAAAGAAAAGTAGGAGTAAAGCGCTTGACGCTCCCAAAAGGGAATTTTATAATGAAAAACAGAAATACAGAACAGACAAAAATCTGTGGAGAGGAGATATATGGCAACAGGCTGCAGAGATGGGATTTACGAGTATTCCACCTTACAGAGTAAACAGAAGCCGGTATGACAGCTTTCTCATTCTTTATACAAAAAAAGGAAAAGTCTGTGTAAACGGGGTGACAGAGGAACTGTTTCCGGAACGTCTTGCAAAAAGGGTATCTTTAAGTCCGTTTTATTTTTCCAGACGCTTTAAACAGGAGACAGGATACACACCGTATCATTATATTTATACTTCGCGTATTCATCTTGCCCAGTTTTATCTGAAAACATCAGAAGACACGGTAAAAGAAATCGGTTACAGGTGTGGGTTTAAAAGCGAGCACAGCTTTTGTACAGCTTTTAAAAATGAAATGGGTCAGACTCCCACAGAATTTCGGGAGGGATAAAATAAAAGGAAAGGCTGAAGAGTATGAAAGACATAGTGATAGATTCAGAAATGAAAAAATTATGGGAGCACAGCGTTCTTGGCTGTATCCGTTGTAAAGTGAAGGTAGAGGAAAGTACAAAGGAGCTTTTGCAGGAAATAGATGATTTCTCCAAAGAGCTTCAGAACACTGTTCAGAAGGTGCCGGATATTCCAAAAAGAGAAAAGATCGCAGCTACAAGGAGCGCATATAAGGCATTTGGAAAAGAACCGAGCCGTTACCGCAGTTCTGCAGAAGCCATGTGCCGCCGCATAGTACAGGGAAAAGGTCTGTATCATATTAATAATGTAGTGGATTGCGGCAATTTGTTTTCTATAAAAACAGGGTATTCTCTTGGAATATATGACGCAGAAAAAGTGGGAGAGAAGCTTATCTGGCATGTTGCACCGGAAGGAACGTGCTATAAAGGAATCGGAAAAGATGAGATTAATGTAGAGTTTCTTCCTGTTCTGGAAGATGAGAAAGGTCCATTTGGAAATCCAACAAGCGATTCTGTCCGTACTCGCGTAACGGAAGAGACAACAGAGATTCTTGCAGTTGTTTTTGGTTTTTCGGAGACAACAGGCGGGATGAAAACAGAGGTAACGGAACTTTTTGAAATGTTTCAGAAGTACTGTCATACAGGTGACGGGGATTTGTGGGTTGTAAGGTGAAAGTGAATTTTTCACAGGTGCTGCAGGAAGCGTTAATAGAAAAAGTAAAATAAAATACGGAAATTACTTTGATTCGACATAGGAATTTGATATAATACGTACAGATTAACAACACGATAATAAAAGGGAGAAGTGGATATTTTTGGAAGAACTGAAAAAAGAGCCGGTTACAGTCGCGCTGATTGTCATAAATATTCTGATCTTTCTGGCCGTGGATCTGGGAGGAGATTCTCTGAACACCGCAAATATGCTGCAGCATGGTGCTGCGTATACGCCTTTTATTCTGGAGGACGGACAGTATTACCGCCTTTTTACAAGTATGTTCCTTCACTTTGGAATCCAGCATCTCGCCAATAATATGCTTGTACTTTTTGTACTTGGTCAGCGTATGGAAAGGGTGTTTGGCGGTTGGAAATTCCTTGTCCTTTATCTTGTGGGAGGAATAGGCGGAAATCTTGTTTCTCTGTATCTGGATACGGTAACGCAGGAGTATGCAGTTTCTGCTGGTGCGTCCGGAGCTGTATTTGCAGTAATGGGAGCCATGATATACGTTGTTTTACGAAGAAAAGGCCGAGTGGAAGACCTTACTGTAAAACAGATTGTATTCATGGCTGTTGTTGCTGTTCTTCTGGGACTTACTGACAGCGGTGTAGATAATGCAGCACATATCGGAGGACTGATCTGCGGATGTTTGGTAAGTATCTTATTGTATCATCAGAGAAAAATCCGGAATGTAGAGCCGTGACCAGGCTGGCTGTCTGTTTCGATATGCCCGTTATGAGCTTCGATGATCTGTCTTGTGACTGCAAGTCCAAGACCGGTGCCATTTTTCTTCAAGGAAACAAAGGGATTGAAAATATTATTTTTTTCATTGGGAGGAATCCCGCAGCCGTTATCTGAAACGGAAATGCAGATTCCTTTTTCCCAGGGCTCTGCCTTCAGAAGGATTTTTCCATCAGGGTTGGAGATGGCTTCCTGGGCGTTCCGAAGAAGATTTAAAAGCGCCTGCCGTATTTTCGTCCGATCAATGGCGAGTTCAGGCAGAAGCGGAGAAAAATCAGTTTCTAAATGGATATTCAGGTAATCGAGAGTAGGACGTACGGAGGACAGGATATTTTCCAGATATAATTTTATGTCAGTTGGTTTTGGGGAAATTCGTCCTGCGTTATTGTAGCTGGAAAGTTCATTTAACAGTTCTTTTATATAATCAAGATTATCCATAATATCGTCCCAGTTTTCATAATCTGTTACATCTGGATGAGAGCTTGCCATCATTTGAAGGGAGCTGCTTATGAGAGATACAGGATTTCGGATTTCATGAGAAAATTTCGAAAGGGTAAACTGAAATTCTTCTCGTATCTGTTCTGCTGTGTCATTTATTTTCATTAGTCATCACCTCGAAAAAAGTGTAGCATTCCGGTATGTAATTATCAATGAAATTCGTGTTGAAAAATTCGCAGAATTGCGACAAAAAAGTATAAATAAGAGAAGGAGAGAAAAAATGGAAGGTTGTATTTTTTGTAAAATTGCAAATGGAGAGATTCCCGCAGCAACTTTGTGGGAAGATGAGGATTTCAGAGTAATTCTTGACCTTGGTCCTGCCAGCAAAGGTCATGCCCTGATTCTTCCGAAGACTCATGCAGCCAATATTTATGAGTTATCTGACGAGCTTGCAGGAAAGGCAATGATTCTTGCAAAGAAAATGGCAGGGGCAATGACAGAGGCTTTGCAGTGCGATGGTTTTAATATTGTGCAGAATAACGGAGAACCGGCAGGACAGACCGTATTTCACTTCCATATGCATCTGATTCCACGATATAAAGGAGACAATGCAGGAATTACGTGGACGCCTGGAGAACTGTCTGAAAAAGATCGAGATGAAATTTTAGAAAAAGTAAAAGCCTGTCTGTAAGGCTTTTCTGTGGGATATGAACAAAAGATGAAACGTGAGGATTTTAGAGAGTTTTATAAAAAATACTTTAGATTCTCAATAAGTATAGCGAATGAAATTGTAAAGAATATAGATACAGCACAGGATATTGCGCAGGAGGTGTTCTGCAGTCTGTTTCAGCAAAGCAAAAATCTTAATCTTAAAAAAGATGAGAAAATGTTATATGGTTTTGTAAAAAGAGCAACGGTAAACAAAGCGCTGGATTATCGGAAATACGGACATATCAAGCGCGAGAGTACTGCAGAAGAGGACTTTTTGGAAGATCGGTTGGTAGATGAAGAATGTAATCTGGAAGCGAGAATCCTCCAAATGGAAGAAAAGGAATACGCAAAACTTGTTTTACAGAGACTTCGCGCAGCAAATCCCATGAATTATGAAATTCTGATAAAAGTAAAATATCTGGACATTTCGCCTGATGAAGTTGCCAGAGAATACGGACTGACAAGAAATGGAGTCAATAACCGTATTTTTCGGACAAAACAATGGATAGAGCGGGAAATGTCCAGAATATATGACTAGTACAAGGAATGCAAACTAACTGCTATATTTAGCGAGATGTTTTTGCGCAGTCCTCAATAAGATTTACAATCTGAGTGATGGAATCTTTTTCTTCTCCGGAGGACATGGCATCTATATAAGTCTGGCGGTTTTCGTACAGTTCTTTAATTGCTTTTAACAGAATTTCTTCTGTGATTTCTTCTTCCTCAAGAACCATGCTGTATCCCTGCTTTTCAAAGGAACGGGCATTTAAAATCTGGTCGCCTCTGCTTGCGTTAGCAGAGAGAGGAATCAGGAGAGCTGGTTTATGGAGAGCTTTCAATTCACAAATGGCGTTGGCGCCTGCGCGGGAGATTACAATGTCTGCCAGTGCGAATAAATCGGGAAGTTCCTCTTTGATATATTCAAACTGAACATAACCTGAGGTTCCTCTGAGACTTTCGTCCAGCTTGCCTTTTCCGCAAAGATGGATAACCTGGAAGTTCTGAAGAAGCTTTGGAAGGATTTTTCGCACATTTTCATTGACAGATGCAGCTCCGAGACTTCCTCCGATAATCAGGAGAACCGGTTTGTCATCGGTAAAACCGCAGAATTTGCGGGCTGCTTCTTTACTTCCGCTCATCAGTTCCTTACGAATTGGTGTGCCTGTGAGAACTGCTTTTTCAGCAGGCAGATTTTTTACGGTTTCCGGGAAATTGCAGCATACTTTGGCTGCGGAGGGAAGGCACAGCTTGTTTGCAAGGCCGGGAGTCATGTCGGACTCGTGGATAATAGCCGGAACTTTGCATTTTTTTGCAGCAATCACAACAGGAACGGTAACGAATCCGCCCTTGGAAAATACAACATCAGGTTTTAAATCTTTTAAAAGCTTTTTTGCCTGCCCAAATCCTTTTAATACACGGAAAGGGTCAGAGAAATTTTTTAAATCGAAGTAGCGTCTTAACTTGCCGGACGAAATTCCATAATAGGGAATGCCCAGTTCTTCAATCAGTTTTTTTTCAATTCCCTCATAGGAGCCAATATAGGAAATTTTGTATCCTTTTTCCTGAAGCATTGGGATAAGGGCAATATTTGGAGTTACGTGTCCGGCTGTACCGCCGCCTGTAAGTACAATATGTTTCATAGGGGTTCCTCCTGAAAAAACGTAATAAGGCTTTTACGCCATGATACATACGGTATCATTTATAATATGCCCCCCGAAAACAGAATTGTCAAGGAAAGATAGGAGATCAGGAGAAAAATGTTCAGGAAATTAAGTGATGAAGAGCTGCAAGAGTGGCTGGAAAAGCAGATGGAAAAAGAAAACAGGTCACTGGAGAATAATTTCTTCTCCAGAGTCTTCGGAAGAAAAGATGACATTACTGATGAGGAACTGGATCGTTTTTTTGCAGATGCAATGGAACGTATCAAAATGCAGGAGGAACTGCAGAAGGAAGAGGAGAAGAAAGAACACCTTCGTAAAGAAAAGTGGAAAAAGCGCTTTTCTTTTAAAGGGGATTCAGCAGTCGGTTACAGAAAATTGTCGAAAGTGGCTGGTTTTGTTATTGTATGTGCGATTGCTGTTTTCGCTGCAAGTATGACAATTGAGGCAAACAGAAATTATTTTATTGATAGTATGAAGTATTTGACAGGGAATGATACAAAACTCCTGATTGACAATGATGCAGAAAATGAAAGACCATCTCTGGAAGAAGAGCAGGTGCGGCAGGAAATAGAAGAGACTATAGGTGTGGAAGTGCCGGAGTTTCTGTATCGGCCGGAGACGTTTGAGTTTTATGATTGTTTTATAAGAAAAGAAGCTGGAACAGTTAATTTACAGTATGAATATGAGAATAATATAGCAAGTCTTTATATTGATAATAGTCGGACAAAAACACAGAGTAATAATTTAAGTGTTGTAGAAAATAGTTCAGATATGATTTATATACCAAAGGAAGAAATATTGGTTAATATTTCAGAAATTCAAGAAACGGGAGATTCAGTGCCTAATTATTTGGCAGAATGGGAGTGGAAGGGCTGTTATTATCAGTTCAGTGGAAAGATGCCGAAAAAAATATTTGAAAAAATTTTAAAAGAAATGATTTTTTAGCGTGATTTTTCTCAGTTTCAGTCGTATTACTATATGTAAGGGTAATTTGCAGATGCGACAGGAGGTGAGAAAAAATGAAAAAGGGATTTTTGAACAAAGCAGTTGCAATGATTCTGGCAGGCATGTTGGCTGTATTAAGCGTAGCGCCGGTTTCGGCAGCAAGTCTTTTAGAGGAAGTAACATCACTAGAAACAGAAGCAGACTTTGCAGAAGACACAAGCTACAGTCTTTTGAAAGGTAACAATCTGAATTTTGGCAATGCGAAAATAACAAAGCTTGCAAGCAACAAAGTCAATGTATATGGATTAACACAGGGACATCGCCTTTGCGATACTATGTATCTTTCTCTTTATCTTGAAAGAAAGATAAATGGCGTATATTCTACATATAAAAGTTGGGATTTTACAAAGAATGATGTAACTGCATTAGACCAGAGCATTAACGTTATTGTTCCAAGCGGTTATTATTACCGTGTGCGTGGATACCATGCTGCAAAGGAAGGCGGAGTGAAGGAATCCACAACAACTCTGACAAGTGGGATTTTAGTAAAATAGTCAGATATTAATGTCAGCATCCATTATTATCTGTACATAACAGGGCAGAAGCCGGGGTATGAAAGAATGTTTTACGGGATTATTTAAACCTGCAAATTACGTTACCGTTCTGGAAATATCAGGTATTCTGCAATCGGGAAAAAGTCAAAAATAGATGAAGGCGGCTGTCGGATAAATTTTTTTAATATTCATCTTGAAGA
>OBYG01000388.1_pt1 | contig 43776 bp, 39 predicted proteins | sample 1538201 | NCBI WGS metagenome assembly OBYG01 (sample SAMEA2580177, study PRJEB22360) | human gut metagenome | biome: human gut; feature: human-associated habitat; material: faeces | place: Denmark | collected 2008/2010 | reverse complement strand
GCCTGCCGCAGAACAGGCTTATGAAGAGCCGGTTTATGAAGAACCATACTATGAAGAACCGAGTTATGAAGAGCCGGTTTATGAAGAACCAAGCTATGAAGAGCCTTCCTATGATGACAACAGTGGTTCCGGTGAGGCAGTAGGCGGCGGAGATGGCTGTCTGGACGGCGGTCTTGTATGGTAAGGGAAACTTCTATTGTAAAAGAAAAAAGCAGTCCAGGAAAACCAGGTTTTAGCAGTAAGTATTCCTATATAAGAGCAATTTCCTGTATTGCGATTATTGCCCTTCACACAGTATTTTCTTCCCTGCTTGTATATCAGAAGAGCCTGACAGAATTACAGGTTATGGGAAGCAGAATTATGGTAAATAATCTCATGTGGGCAGTGCCGTGTTTCTTTATGGTATCCGGTGCTCTTCTCCTTGACAGGAGAAGAGAAATGCCCTACAAAAAGCTGTTCACAAAATATATTGGGAAAATGCTTCTTGTGATTTTGATTTTCACATTGATTTACAGTATTTCCGATATGCTTTTAAACGGACAGCCGGGATTTGGAGAGGTGCTGCTTCAGGGAATTTACAAATCTTTTACAGATACAAGCTGGTCCCATATGTGGTATTTATATACTTTAATCGGAATCTATATTATGCTTCCTTTGTATAAGAAGGTTGTACAGGGATGTACAGAAAAAGACATATGGTATCTTCTTGCTGTGTTTTTTGTTTTTCTTTCCCTGTTTCCTATTCTGGAAATGTTTGGCGTTTCCTTCGGAGTGAAGATTCCGGCAACAACCATATATCCCTTCTGGTTTTTCCTTGGGTATGCACTAAGGGGAAAAGAAAGGGGAAGAGTCGCTCCGGCAGTTATTTTCTCTGTGGGGACTCTGGGGCTGATTTTTTTTACCATTCTCCGCTGGACACTTCCAATGGAAGGAATGGAACAGCTTTTTGCGTACAGTTCTCCTGTGGTGATTCTTCAGGCAGCAGGATTGTATCTTTTGATTTACAGCATTCCTGTATATAAAAAAGGATGGCTTCACAAAGTCCTTGTATGGCTTGACAAACGTTCCTTTGGAATTTATCTTGTACACCTGATTTTTATCAGATGGGGACTTCGGTTCTTCCATATTAATCCATATGGTTTGGGAATCGGTTCGCCATTATTCTTGGCATTGTTTGTATTTGGAGTTCTTGTTTTATCAGGAGCTATCGTATTTATTCTTCAGAAAATACCGGGAGTAAATAAATTAATTTAAAAGAATACAAAAAACAGGGCATTACATATCGTCAAATCAGACGATTGTAATGCCCTTGTATTTTCTGAAGATTTAATTTTTCAGGTGTTTAACGTTTTCTTTTTCTTTATTTAATTTCTCTTAGAAAGAACTTCTTCTTCGTATGTCTTCACATCGTCAAGCCATTCTCTGTCTCCAGGAACGCCGCACTGTTCGCAGTATTCTTTCCATACATCTCCGAATGGCATAGTTTTTGTCTCGTCCTGCATTACCATAAGCTCTGTAAAGCGGTTTTCGTCCTGAAGCTTTTTCAGCGCTTCATTTGGAGTGAGAAGTGCGTTTAAAAGCGCTTTCTGAACACTTCGAAGTCCTACTGTCCATGCGGAAATACGGTTGATGCCAGCGTCAAAGAAATCTGTTGCAATATACACTCTGTTCAGAGCGTCATTTCTTACGATTTCCTTTGCAATTTCTCTTGTCTCATCATCGAAAAGTACTACGTGGTCAGAGTCCCAGCGAACCGGTCTTGTAACATGAAGAGCAATTTCCGGGAAGAAACACAGAAGTGCGGAAATCTTATCGGAAACAACCTCTGTAGGGTGGTAGTGTCCGTTGTCCATAAGGGGCAGGCAGCCTTCATGTGTTGCAGCAAAGCTTAAAGTAAATTCTGCGCTTCCTGCTGTGTAGGATTCTACGCCGATTCCAAAGACCTTGGATTCCACACAAGGTTTTACCTTTGATTTGTCGAATGGCTCAGAAAGAATTTCTTCAATAGATTCTTTATAGCGCATTCTCGGTCCCATTCTGTCAGCAGGAATGTCTTTATATCCATCGCCTGTCCAGATATTCATAACACAGGGAACGCCGGTTTCTTCAGCAAAATACTGGGAAATGCGGATACAAGCCTTGCCGTGGTTAATCCAGAAACGGCGTACTTCTTCATCAGGGCTTGACAGAGTAAGACCGTTGCGAACCATATCGTGGGAGAAGAAAGTCGGGTTAAAATCAATACCCATGTCATGTTTCTTTGCAAATTCTACCCATTTCGCAAAATGTTTCGGCTCAAGTTTATCTCTGTCCGCAAATTCGCCAGATTCAAAAACAGCATAACTTGCGTGAAGGTTCAGTTTCTTTTTGCCTGGAACGAGAGACAGAACCTTTTCCATATCTGTCATCAGTTCTTCTGGAGTTCTTGCTTTTCCGGGATAGTTTCCTGTTGTCTGAATGCCGCCGGTAAGCGGTCCGTCCTGGTCAAATCCCTTTACATCGTCTCCCTGCCAGCAGTGCATGGAAACAGGGACAGATTTTAATGTTTCAATTGCCTTGTCTGTATCCACACCAATAGAAGCGTATAATGCTTTTGCTGATTCATATCTCTCTTTCGCAGTCATTTTAAAGTTCCTCCTTAATGCTTTTAAAGTTTATGCTTTATAAATTTTAATGCCGAAGGATTCGTGAATGGTGGTACGTGCCTCCTCAACAGAATCGAATTCCTTCGCTTTTAACATCTGTGCTGTAATATTTCCAATGGCAGTTGCTTCTCCCGGACCTGCATGGATTTCTTTCTTTGTAGCTTTTGCAGTCAGCTCATTTAAGTATCCTGCATTGGAACCGCCTCCTACGATGTGGATACGGCTGTATGTACGTCCTGTCATTTCCTCAAGCTCTTTTGCAGCTTTTGCGTAGCAGTCTGCAAGGCTTGTGTAAATTACAGTTGCAATTTCGCCAAGTGTTTCCGGAACCTGCTGACCTGTTTTGCGGCAATATTCCTGTACTTCTTTTGTCATATTTTCAGGAGAAAGGAAGCATTCGTCGTTTGCATCTACTCTTGATGGGAAATCTTTTGCTTCTTCTGCCATAGCGCAGATTTCAGCAAAGCTGTATTTGTCATCAAATTCATGACGTACAGACTGGATCATCCAAAGACCCATAATGTTTTTCAGGTAACGGAAACGTCCGGCATAGCCACCTTCGTTTGTAAGGTTCAGCTCGCAGCTCTTTTTGGAGCAGTCTGCAGTTTCTCTCTCAAGTCCCATTAAGGACCATGTTCCGGAACTGATATAAATAAAATCATCATCGTTAGCCGGAACAGCAAGAACAGCGGAGCCTGTATCGTGAGTTGCAGGAGCAACCACTTCAAGGTCGAATCCGACTTCTTCTTTTACTTTTTCGCTGAAATGACCGATGCTTGTGCCAGGCATAATCAGTTTCTGGAAAATTTTTCTTGGATAGCCGAGCATATCAATGAGTTCGAAATCCCAGTCTTTTGTAACTGGGCTTACAAGCTGTCCTGTTGTTGCTTCTGTGTATTCGCATGTCCTGTTTCCTGTGAGAAGATAGTGGAAGTAATCCGGTACATGGAGGAGTGTTTCAGCCTGTTCCAGATATTCAGGATGCTTCTGTTTTACAGCCATAAGCTGGAAAATAGTATTGTAGATAGCTTTCTGAATACCGGTTCTTGCATACAGGTCTTCCTGAGAAATTACTTCGTAAACCTTTTCGTCCATACCTTCTGTACGGTGGTCACGGTATCCGACTGTATTTCCGAGAACATTTCCGTCTTTGTCTAACAGAACAAAGTCAACGCCCCATGTGTCAACGCCCATGCTTACCGGAACTTTGCCGATTTCCTTACATTTTTTCAGACCGTTTAAAATTTCCTGAAACAGGCGGTCAAATTCCCAGCAGAGCTCATCACCTTTTTTTACCATTCCGTTTTCAAAACGGTAAACTTCCTCCAGAACCATTTTTCCGTCTTCCAGATGTCCCAGAATATGACGTCCGCTGGATGCTCCGATGTCTACTGCTAAATAATATGTTGCCATTGATAAAACCTCCTCAATAATATGTAAGTTTCTAATTTTTCTTCCATATTATGATAACATATTACTATAGGAAACAGCAATAGAGAAGAACCTGGTTTGTCAAAAAAAGAGTCTTTATTTGCAAAAATATGAAGAGGATAGCAGTTCTTTTGGTATTTATCTGTATAAAATAAAATGCTCTCCGGTGTCCTTTTTGATGACGACAGGAGAGCATAAGTTTAAACAAGATGAAGTTTTTTTAGAACCCAGCCCCAGGGACCTTTTCTGAGGAACCAGCCCCAGATAAGCGGGAGAACGATTCCAATAACAAGATAAAGAATCCACCAGCCATTGTTCGTATAATATCTGGATTCCTGGGCAAATACTTCCGTGACAGGAAGTCCCTGAAGTCCAAGCTGGATGGCAACACAGAAGCGGAATGCTACGAACTGCCACAGAAGAATATCAAGTGTGTTTCTTCCAAGAAGACGAAGGGGGCTTCGTATTATTTCCACAAGAGAGAAATTACTTCTCTCAAGGCACATGGAAATACAGATCACAAGGTAGCTTCCAAGAAGCGCACATATTACAAAAAGAGGAGCGTTCTGGTATTCGTTGTTTCCCATATCTGCTTTTGTAAAATCACTTAAAAGCCAGAATAGGACGCCGACAAGAAGAGCCATGATAATACTGGTAAAACGTTCAAAGCTTTCCTCATAAAATTTCAGAAATCTTCCCAGTGCAAAGAAAAAGCCGAGAATTAAAGTACGGCTCTGTCCGTTTGGAAGGGTGTTCCGGAAACCGTAGACAGCAATAAGCGCGAAAATTAAAAGAATAATTTTCTGTTTGGATTTTATTTCAGGGATAATCATGTCTACCAGTTTATATACAATGGAAATGACAAAAAGAGAACCGAGAAACCAGGTAGCTCCCATGTATTCCCCGTCTTTGCCAACTGTCAGGAACATAAGATTCATGTTTTTCACACGCCCGTCGAGAAGCTTCTGTGTAAGGAGTCCACTTTGCTGTGCGGCAATGAGCCGGACAATCATTATAATAAAGTTCCACCCTGCAAAGGGGATATATAAGCCTGTAAATTTTTTATAAAAATACGTTCCGAACCTCTGTTCTCTGTTGAAGAGAAAGCCGGAAAGAATAAAAAAAAGCGGCATATGAAAAAGATAAACATAATAGTTGCTGGGACCATAACTGTGTCCGTAGACAACAAGTATCATGCCGATTCCTTTTGCCATATCAAGCCAGTCCAGTCTCTGGGCAGGCGTCATGGCAGGTTGTAAAAATTTCATTTGCTTCATACCTCGCTGTTAATATTACGCATATATATTAACTTTATATAAAAAAACATAGATTGTCAATGGATTTAATATGAAAATTGTAATAAAATTTAATGTTTGTAAAAAATATATTTACAAATAGAGAATATTCTTGTCATATAATAGGGGAATAAGGCGAATGTCTATGAGAGGGCAAAGAAAACATGTCTGTTTTTATTTTAAAGTTTTTTAAAACAGTTGAAAATAATGTGACGTATATTATGATAGTATCAGGAAAAAAGGATAAGGAGGAAATGAAAAAGTTATGGAAAGGACTCTGTACAATCGCTGTGTTTATGACAGTTTGGTTTTGCTGCGCAACATCCTGTTTTGCAGGTGCGGAACTGAACAATGGAACATTTAAGTACGAGGCTGATTTTTACAATAATACCTCTGTGCTTAAGGGGTATTTGGGGAACGATTCAGTTGTAAATGTGCCGGAAAGCATTGACGGCTATCGGGTGGTAAGTCTGGGAAGCGAATGTTTTTTAAGAAAAACAAATATTGTAAAAGTAAATATTCCTTCAACAGTAAAAAGCATAAGAGCCAGAGCATTTATGGAAAGCGAAATCAGAGAAATTACAATTCCGGAAACAGTTACTCAGTTAAGTGGCTCTGCATTTTATAGCTGCAGCAATCTGGAAAGGGTAGCCATCAAAGCGCCTGTAACAAAGATTGAAAAGTTTACGAAATGTAAAAATAGAAAAGTGCAAAGACATAGGAGCTATATTTAGAGAGTGTACAAGCTTAAAAGAAATTCGAATACCGGAAAGTGTTCAGTATATTTCAGGAGAGGCTTCTAGAGGGTGCTCTTCTTTAGAGAAAGTTTATGTATGCAACCCGGATACACGTATAGAGATAAATTCTTTCGAGGCAACTGTAAAACCTGACAATGCCATTATTAAGAAGGTTACATGGACAAGCTCCAATTCAAAGGTTGCTTCTGTTTCCTCAAGCGGTAAGATAACAGCGAAACATCCGGGAACAGCTTCCAATATGAAGGGAGCAAAATATGCAGCAGTAAAGAACAGTGCCATCCGCAGCTATACAAGAAAAGATGTAAAGAGCGGGGCAACATACTATGTCCGTGTAAGAACTTTCAATATAGTAAACGGAAAGAGAATCTACTCTGACTGGAGTGGAATTAAGCGCATGAGAGTAAAATAAGATATGAATCTACAAAGACCGGGAGCTTATCCCGGTCTTTTGTGGTAACCGAAAAAACAGTTGCGATTTCTTATTTTGTCCGATAGAATAGAAATGAATAAAATTTAAGCGGAAACTCGCTTAATATCTCCTGGAGGTGAGTGACAAATAGAACGAAAGAGAATTATCTGGATTGATTATGCACGTGTATTTGCTGTTGTTTGTGTTGTTCTGTGCCATGCTGCGGAAGCGTATTACCGTCCGATTCTTCTGGGACAGGTGCAGACAGGATTCATACAATGGTTTCTTTTAAATTTTATGTTTATGGCAGGCAGGCTTGGCGTTCCTGTTTTTTTGGGAATTACCGGAGTTCTGATGTTGGGAAAGGAATGGGAGCCATTTTCTTTTTATAAAAAATATCTGATTCCTATGATTGTCACAACAGAAATCTGGATTTTTATTAATTATATATTTCAGTGGAAGGTACAGGATAAAGGATTTTTTCCCGGAAGACTTTTAAGAGAAATGCTGTTTTTAAAAGAACCGGGGCTTTCTCATATGTGGTATATGCCTATGATCATTGGAATGTATCTCATCATTCCATTTTTATCGAAACTGATGATTAGTTTTCCAGATAATAAAAACTTTTTGATACCGGGAATGCTTGCGATTTTTAACTTCGTGCTGCTTCCCACAATGAATGTGTTTCGGGGCGAAGCATTTCCCGGAGTTGCTCTGAAACCTCAGGCAGATGTAAAATGGCTGGGAGGGATTTATGGTCTGTATCTGATTCTGGGATATATGATCGGCAAGCGGAAGCTTTTAAAAAGAATACATACAGGCTGGATTTTGAGTGTGGGAGCTGCAGCAATGTCGCTGAACATTGCTGGGCAGTATTTTCTGTATAGCCATCAGTATTATGCGTCCACAAAACTTACCTGGTACACAAGTGCCGGGATTTTTGTATGGGCAGTCTGTGTATTTGAATTGCTTCGAAGGAAGGTGTGGGGAGTTCCGGGAAAAGCAGTGAGATGGACTGCGAAATGCAGTTTTGGAGTGTACCTTCTTCATAAACCGATACAGATACTTCTGGTAAAATATCTGCCGATAGGCAGCTTTCCTCTTATACTGCAGGCAGGAATTTTATTTTTTGTAAGTATTGTATTTAGTGTAATGATTCTCCTGCCTGTATCAAAATGTGGGAAGTACCTGGGAAAATGGATGTTTCTCATGAAATGATGTATAGAACAAAAAAGGGCTTACTTTTTCCTGTTCATGGCTTTCTGTTCTTTTTTCAGTTCTTTATAAAGCTGAACGGAGTTCCAGTGAATGGTAACGGGAGTGAGAACTGCTTTTAATTCCACAGGGGCAAGGCTGTTCTTGTGGAAAAAGGCGAGAAAATCGTCAAGTTCCTGTGGAGAAAAGTCTTTCATGACTATCATTTCTTCTCTGAAATTTTCTCCGGGAAGAAAAACCGACTGATCCGGGAAGCCGGGAAGCTGAAAAAGAGCGCCGAGGGGTTTTGAAAATTCCGGTGCCCGCACAATGTGAAGTTCAATATGAGACTTGTTCAGATACCGCCGAATTTGGCGGTATCTTTCATTTTCTACAAAATTATAAAGTAAAATCTCTTTCATGTTCTGTTCCTTTCGTATCATGTTTTTCATTTTGCGGTTGTCTGGCAGGAAGGCGAATCTGCACCTCTGTACCGGAGCCTTCTGTGCTCTGATAAGACAGACCGTATTTTTCGCCGTATAAAATCTGAAGGCGGCGGTGTGTATTATAAATTGCGATATTTGAGCCCCCGGAGGAACTGCGTCCCTTCCCTGATAAAATATGGGAAAGCTTTTCCGGAGGGATCCCTACTCCGTCGTCAGAAATGAGAAGCACAATATCGCCGCCTTCACGCCAGCCGGTCAGGACGATGGTTCCGGATTTTGAAGGCTTTTCCATAATTCCGTGAAGAATGGAATTTTCCACAACAGGCTGGAGCGTCAGTTTTGGAATGGAGAAATCCATCAGCTCGTCCGGAATATCGGAAATAAAGGAAATGCTGTCGTGGAAGCGCATATTCTGGATATGGATATATATGGAAATGTGTTCTTCTTCGCTTTCAATGGTAGAGAGACTTTCCTTGCGGCTCAGGGTGAGCTTATAAAACCGGGAAAGATTCTGGACTGCATTACTGATTTCCGAAGTCCGTCCCTGCTGGGCAAGCCAGTTTATCATATCCATAGTATTATATAGAAAATGAGGATTTATCTGTGCCTGGAGAGAACGAAATTCCGCAATCCGCAAATCTTCCGCAGCTTTCGCCTGATTTTTCATAAGCTGGTTCATTTTTCTTGTCATGTAGTTATAGGTGTCAATCAGGTCACCTACCTCATCGTGCTGCTCCGGGCTTTCCATAGGGACAGGCGGACCTTCTTTTACCTTCTTCATCTGGCGTATCACAGAAGAAATTCTGTTTGTGATGGAATGGGATAAAATGTTGGCAAGTATGGAGGCGACAATGACAAAGCCAGCATAAATCAGGGAGAACTGCACGATAATCTCATTGCTCTTTTGAATAAGCGGGGCGGAGGGCAAAATGGTAACAAGAAACCAATCTGTTTTATCAATGTTATAAAAGCCAGCATACACTCTGTCTTCCAGAATCTTTTTTTCAATAAAGCTGTTGGAGGACATAAAGGAACTTTTAATTGTGTTATAATCCAGCCAGTAAATTCCGGAAAGGGAGGGGTTCGAGGAGGCAACCATATTGTCACGTTCATTTACAATGTAGGAAACACTTCCGGAAAGTGCAAGACTGTCTTTTAAAATCTGCTCAAAATTACCGCTGGAATAATAGAAGGCGATATAGACCTTTAAGCTGCTGTCGTGATAGCGGATATAGTCTGTGCGGATATATGCCTCGTTTCCGTAAGTATGTTGTTCCTGTTCTCCAAGATAAAAAGGAGGGCAGAAAAGGCTGGAGATGTCGGTCCCCTGAAAAATACCGTACCAGTATGTGCCTTTTGCATGGGAGAGCGGAGCAAAAATATCTTTTGTGTACTCTCCTGTAAAAAGCCCGGAATCTTCATTTGGGAGGTCCACATAAATCTGAAACCCTGTGAGAATGGAGCGTTCCAGAATGCGGGTTATATCCTTATGAAATTTTTCTGCTTCCGAAGAACTGGCGGCTGTGCTGAACGGCATATTGATACCTTTCTCAAAAAGCGTGCGGTAAAAACTTAAAGAGGAGACTGTCTGGGCTGTGTTCAAAACAGAATTTACAGTGCTTTCGATAAGAGGGGCAGTTTTAGCTGAAATATCCTGTTCCTTTCGAATCGTATCTGCCACAACCATGTCGTATAATCGGCTGTAGAAGAAAACCCCCACGAAGATGGCAGGAACAAGAATCAGCGTCATGAGTGCGGCAGTAAATTTTGCCTGCAGTCCTGTGTCTGCCCACCATTTTTTCGGACCGGAAAAAATCTCATTCATACGCTTTTCCTTTCTCTGTATTCCGAGGGAGAGAATCCTGTGTATTTTTTGAAGCTTTTTCCAAAATAATTGCCGTCGCTGTAGCCCACTTTGGAAGAAATATCCGTAATCTTATATCTGGGGTCACGGAGAAGCTGTTTTGCCTGTTCCATTCTGTATTCTGTCAGATACTGATTTAAGGTTTTGCCTGTCTCGTTCTTAAAAAATGTGCACACATAGGAGGCGGAAAGAAATACATGAGCGCCGATGTCCTTTACAGAGAGGGTTTCATTCTGATAATTATCGGATATATATTCTTTAATAAGAAAAATCGTCGGATTTTCCGGTGCTGCCTCAAAAAGCCGCCGGAAAAAATCTTCCGTGCGGCTTACGAGAAGGGAGTGAAGCTCCTCGTAGGAAAAACAGGCTTCAATTCCCGCCATAATGCTGTCCGCCGGGGAAGGATCGAGAAGCTGATTCTGCCGGCCTGCCGTATCTACAGCGTCAAAGAGCTTATAATAAAGGTCTTTTACTTGGTTTGGAAGAAAGGACGGACTCTGGAAAAAGGCGTGGAAAAGAAGATTTAAAAATTCTTCCGCCTGTTTTTTGTTTTTAAGAGAAAGCGCCTTTTTGAAAGCTTCATCGCCCGGAAGGGCTGAGATTTCCTGTTCCATGTGTGCGGCTGCCTGACTTGCGGACTCTGATGTCAGGAGCGCATTTACAGGGAAAAAGTAGCTGCTCTGCAAAAGTATGACAGCGGAGGCGTAAGACTGATAAGCCCTGCTGATCCCGCAAAGAGAGTCTCCTGCAGCCAGGAAAAAATTTCCGTGGCGTTCAAAGCGGGATTTCAGAAAATCTCCGGCTTTTTTCAGGAAAGCGGGAGAGAGGGCAGAAGGACTTACAATAAAATAAATCAGATACCGGCTGTGTTTTGCAACAAAAAGGCATTTCATATGGAAGGAACAGAGAAAGTCCTTAAATTCCTGAAAATACGTTCCGGATTCTTCCGAAGAAAGCTCCATAGAAGGAGACATCTGAAGGATCAGAGAAGTAAAACAGGAGGAGGCGGACAGTTTTAAGGAAAGCTCTTCTGCAAGTCCGTAAATCTCTTCTTTGTGGGAAGAAAAGGGCATGGTAAGGGAAAGGGCAAGCCTGGAAGCCGTTTCCAGGGAATGAAGAGTTTCCGCCCTGTGGGAGCGGAGCTTCTGGTGGTGAAGAGAAACTGCCTCTTTTAAAGCCACTGAAATTTCCTCTGGATTTAATGGCTTTTCAATATAATTTACGGCGCGCAGCTTAATGGCTGCTTTTAAATATTCCTTGTCAGAATAGCCGCTCATAAAAATCGGAATGGAATCCGGGAGAATTGTTTCCAGGCGTTCCAGCATTGTAATGCCGTCCATTCTGGGCATACGCACATCACAGAGTATAATTTCCGGTCTGCAGGTCTGCGCGATCTGAAGACCGTTTATGCCGTCATCTGCCTGAAAAATTTCCGTGATGCCAAGGGATTCCCAGTTTATGGAAGAGATCACGCCTGTTCTTGTAAGCTCTTCATCGTCTACGATCAGAAGTTTCATGGAAGTATAACGCTCCTTTCCGAAATAAATATGAAATTATTCTATCATAAAAAAACAGAAAAATATATTACCCTGATTCGAAATATTTTCCGATTTTAAAAAAATTTTCCAGATGATAAAATAAAGATAGTGAAAGAAACGAACAATAAGAGAGAGGAGAGAGAATGCCGTGTCTGAATATGTTCTGGAATTAAAAGGAATTACGAAAATTTTTCCCGGTGTGAAGGCGCTGGATCACGTACAGTTTCAGTTAAAGCCCGGAGAGGTACACGCTCTGATGGGAGAAAACGGCGCAGGAAAATCTACCTTTATCAAGGTAATTACGGGCGTACATAAAGCAGAAGAGGGAGAAATGTTCCTGAATGGACAGAAGGTGGACTTTAAAGGACCAAAAGATGCACAGGCAGCAGGAATTGCGGCAGTATATCAGCATCCTACCTCTTATCCGGATTTGACGGTTGCAGAAAATATTTTCATGGGTCATGAAATTGTAAAAAACAGAATGATCCAGTGGAAAAATATGAATGCGGAAGCAAATAAGCTTCTAAAAGAACTGGACGCAGATTTTGACGCGTCAGCGGAAATGGGAACTTTAAGCGTGGCGCAGCAGCAGATGGTAGAGATTGCAAAGGCAATGTCCACCCACGCAAGGATCATTATCCTTGACGAGCCGACAGCGGCGCTTACAAGGTCGGAATCAGAAAAACTTTACACACTTGTGGATAAATTAAGAGAAGATGGAGTTTCTATTATTTTTATTTCTCACCGCTTTGAAGATATGTACCGTCTTGCTTCAAGAGTAACGGTATTCCGTGATTCCCAGTATATTGGGACTTACGATGTGGACGGCATCACAAATGCAGATCTTATCAAGGCAATGGTAGGCCGTGAGATCACAGATCTGTTTCCGAAACCGGAGGTAATGCCCGGGGAAGAAATGCTTCGTGTGGAAGGGCTTTCCAGAACCGGATATTTTAAAAATATTTCTTTTTCTGTGCGTGCAGGAGAAATCCTCGGTCTGACAGGTCTTGTAGGAGCAGGAAGAACAGAGGTTATGGAAGCTGTGTGCGGCATCACCCATCCTGACGAAGGGCATGTGTACCTTGAAGGAAAAGAAGTACATATACGAAGACCTTCTGATGCAATGGAAAAAGGAATCATTCTTCTTCCTGAGGACAGACAGAAGGAAGGTCTGATTATGAGCTGGGGGCTTGGAAGAAATGTAACTCTTCCTACAATGGGAAAATATGCAAAGTACGGCTTAAATGACGAAAAGACAGAGAGGGATCTGGCAAAAAGGCTTCTTGAAGAGGTAGATACAAAAGCGGTTGATATTTTCCAGCCTGCAAGCTCCTTATCAGGAGGAAATCAGCAGAAGGTTGTAGTTGCAAAAGCACTCAGTCAGGAAATGAAGGTCGTTATTATGGACGAACCGACAAAGGGCGTTGACGTAGGCGCGAAAGCAGAAATCTATGCGATTATGGGAGAACTTGCCCGGAAAGGATATGCAATCATTCTGATTTCTTCTGAAATGCCGGAAATCCTGGGAATGGCAGACAGGATTATGATTATGTGCAACGGCAGAAAGACAGGAGAGTTGGACAGAAACGAGGCAACACAGGAGCGTATCCTTGAGTTGGCAATGGAAAAAGGAACTGGAAAGGGGAGTAAATAATGGATAAGAAATCGGCTTTAAAGAAAATTACAGGCTCCCGTGAGATACTTCTTGTGGGAATCCTGATTCTGCTTTTTGCAGCGGTAACGGTTATCAGCCCGTCCTTTCTCACACCGAAATCCATTATGGATATGCTGAAGAACAATGCTGTTACGATGGTTATGGCGCTTGGTATGCTCTGCGTTATGCTTGTGGGCGGAATTGATATTTCCATTATGTCCACACTGGCGCTCTCCGGTATGTCCGTTGGTATGCTCTTAAAATATGAAGTGATTACAAGTCCTGTTCTTGCATTTTTAATTTCTGTTACGATTGGAACTGTCTGCGGACTTCTTGTAGGTCTTGTGATTTCAAGGGCAAACGTACCGCCAATCATAGCAACAATGGGATTTATGTATGTATTCCGTGCAATGGGCTATCTTGTATCAAACGGCGGTGAGTGGGCAGGAGCGGCGGCTCTTGGAAGCTTTAAGGATTTTGCAACAACGAAATTCCTGGGGCTTAACTGTGTAATCTGGGTAATTATCCTCTGCTACGTGTTCTTTTATTTCTTTATGAAATGGACGAGAACGGGAAGAAAGATTTATGCGGTAGGAAGCAATGCTTCCGCAGCGGAGGTTTCCGGTATTAATGTAAAGAATATTAAAATGATGGTATACGTAATCATGGGCTTTCTTGCAGGTCTAGGCGGAGCACTTCAGGTGTCTGTCTATGCTTCAGCCATGCCGGATATGCAGCAGGGCGGCGAGATGGACGTAATTGCAGCATGTGTAATCGGCGGCGTCAGCATGAGCGGAGGAAGAGGGAGCGTTGTGGGAGCGCTTTTGGGTTCTCTCATTCTTGCAACAATAGCAAAGGCTCTTCCGCTTGTAGGTTTTGACGCTTTATGGCAGAATACAATTAAGGGAGTTCTGATTCTTGTTGTGGTGGTTGTAAACGTAGTGCTTCAGCGCATTGCAGATAAAAACGCATTAAAGAGAAGGGAGATGTAAACATGGCTGGAAAATCAGGAAGAAGTATTAATAATGTGCCGCAGAATCCGGTAAAACAAATGATTTTCAGTTGGGAAGGAATCCTTGTGATCCTGTTTATCCTGGTTAACATTTTCTGCGCCAGCTTCTCAGAATTTTATAATGTAAAAAGTCTCCTCAGACAGATGCCTGTTTATCTTGCAGAAGTATTTCTTATGCTTCCTATGGCGTACATACTTGTTCTCGGAGAAATTGATATTTCTGTTGGTGCTATTGTATGTCTCTCCGCAACGACAAGCTGTATGGTGTGCAATACAGGAGCACCGTTCCCGGTGGTTATCGTAACAGCTCTTGTTGTGGGAACTCTGTGCGGAGCTGTGAACGGCTTTATTCTTACAAAGTTTCAGGAACTGCCTCCGATGATTGTAACCCTTGCAACGCAGATTATTTTCAGAGGAATTGCGGAAATCGCACTTGGAAGCGGCGGAAGTATTTCCGCATCAAACACAGACGGTTTCCGGGCAATGGCAGGCAAGCTTGGCGATATTCCCTATATTTTATTCCTTGTACTGCTTCTTGCGATTATCGCAGCAGTGATACTCGGAAAAAGCACATTCGGACGAAAAGTATATGCAGTCGGAACAAACCGTCTGACAGCATATTATTCCGGAATCCATGTACAGAAAATCCGTTTTATTATTTATACAGTGATGGGAGCTTTTTCCGGTCTCTGCGCCCTGTTTATTGTGGCAACCTCCTATGGTGCGAATACAACAACAGGAAACGGATTTGAGATGGACGCCATTGCGATGGCTGTATTTGGAGGAATCTCCTCCACAGGCGGAAAAGGGAATCTTGCAGGAGGAATTATCTCCGCATTCATTATTGTATGTCTTCGTGTGGGACTTGGACAGCAGAACGTTCACGCACAGGTGATTCTTCTGATTCTCGGACTTCTTCTCATCGGCGCAGTGGCGCTTCCGAATATAATCGGACAGATCAAAACAGCAGTAAAAAGCAAAAAGGTAAATTAATGAAAGTAAATAAAAAGGGTTGTTGACTGCCGGGAGACACGGCAGTTGCAAATAAAAAAATTCCAAATCTAAGGGAGGAAAAGACATGAACAAAAAAATTATCAGCGCACTTCTTTGCGGAACTATGATTCTCGGAGCAGCATCTCCTGTTATGGCAGGCGTGGCAGACGACCAGAAAATTGCACTTGTTGGAAAATCAGCAGGAAATGCTTTTTTCGAGGTAGCTGCAAAATCTTTCCAGGAGACAGTTGAGGCAGAAGGCGGCACAGTGGAAGTCGTATATCCGGAGACAGCAACAGCTGACGCTCAGATTAAAGTTCTTGACAACCTGATTTCCCAGGATTTTGACGCAATCTGTATTGCGGCAAACGACGTAAACGCTCTTCAGGCAAAACTGGAAGAAGCAATGGACGCCGGGATTAAGGTAGCCTCCTTTGACTCCGCGCCAAATAAAGACAGCCGTCAGGTATTTATCAACCAGGCAGGTACAGTTGCAGTAGCACAGGCTCTTATGGATGCAGTTCTCGATATTACAGGAGGAGAAGGACAGTGGGCAATTCTTTCCGCTACTTCTCAGGCTGCAAACCAGAACGCATGGATTGACGCTATGAAGAAAATCATGGAGGAAGATGACAAATACAGCAAGCTGGAGCTTGTAGAAGTGGCTTACGGAGATGACGAGCCTCAGAAATCTACAGACCAGACAGCAGCTCTTCTTGAGAAATATCCGGATTTGAAAGTAATCTGCGCTCCTACAACAGTAGGTATTGCAGCAGCCGCAAAATATCTTCAGGACAACGGTTCTTCCTGTAAATTAACAGGTCTCGGACTTCCGTCTGAGATGATTGAGTACACAGGTGCAGACGATGAGCACTCCTGCCCGTATTTCTATCTGTGGGATATGCAGGGACTTGGAAAACTCAGCGCATATGCAACAAGCGCTCTTATCAGCGAAGATATTACAGGTGCAATCGACGAGACATTTACAGCAGGCGATCTTGGTGATTACACAATCACAGAGGCTGACGACGGCGGTACAGAAATTGTTCTTGGCGAGCCAATGGAATTTAACTCTGATAATATTGAAGAAATGGCAAAACTGTACTAAAATAGAATACAGAGCAACGAAACCGTGAAGGACGGAGCTTTGGCTCCGTCCTCTTTCTGTAAGACAGGGATTTTACGAAAACAAGAAGAAAAAAGAGGAGGAAATAAATATGATTAAAGGATTTAAAATGAAGCTTTTTCCGGGAATGGAAGAGGAGTATGAAAAACGCCACAATCAACTCTGGCCGGAAATGAAGGATATGATTCACGAGCATGGAGGAAAGAATTATACCATTTTTCTTGACAGAGAAACAATGACTCTTTTCGGATACATTGAAATTGAGGACGAGGAGCTTTGGGCAAAAGGAGCAGATACTGCTATTAATCGGAAATGGTGGGATTTTATGGCGGATATTATGGAGACAAATCCGGATAATAGTCCGGTAAGTATTGATCTTCAGAAGGTATTTCATCTGGATTGACGCCTATGCAGAAAGAATTGCTGGAGCAGCTGAGAGTAATTACTGAAGAGGAACGGGAAATTTTGAGTGGGGAACATCATGTGAAAAGAGAGCTTTATACCTCAGGGCAGGATTTTACGGTTGACAGTAAAAAAATGTTGAAAGAGGGCAAACTGATCGCAGTGAGAACACATACACGTTTTATTGATTTTCCCGTACATAGGCACAATTATATAGAAGTGCTTTACGTGTGTGAAGGGGAGATTGTAAATATCATTGACGGCAGGAGAGTTGTGGTGAAAAAAGGAGAACTCATTTTTCTTAACCAGTTTACACGCCATGAAATTCAGAGAGCCGGAAAAAATGATATTGCTATTAACTTTATGATTCTTCCGGAATTTTTTGATATTGCATACGAGATGGCAGGTCGGAACAATGTGCTTGCTGATTTTCTTGTGAATATTTTAAGACAAGACGAGGAGAGAGGCGAATATCTCTATTTTAAGGTATCCGAGGTTCTCCAGATACAAAATCTTCTGGAAAATATCATTTATTCTCTTGTGACAGGAAAAGGAGAAGATAATAAAATTAATCAGACAACAATGGGTCTAATCTTCCTTTACCTTTTGGATTCTGTCCAGTATGTGGAAATGCGCCTTCCTGATCAGTATGAAAATATGGTGGCAATGACAACCCTTGATTATATAGAGCAGAAATACAGGGGAGCAACACTTACAGAGCTTTGTGAAATGCTTCATCTTCCCATGCATGTTTTAAGCAGAATGATTAAAAAAAGCACAGGATATAATTTCAAGGAGCTTCTTCAGAGAAAGAGGCTTAAAAAAGCGGCGGCGCTCATGTGTGATACGGATCTTGCAATCATCGATATTATTGCAGCAGTGGGATATGAAAACAGCAGCTATTTTCACAGGGTATTTAAAGAGCGGTATCAAATGACACCAAGGGCATTTCGCATAGAAAACAGCAAAAAAGGACAGGTTCGTTTGTAGCCTGTCCTTTTTCTTTAAATATCGTGGAAACGTCCGATTTTATTTTTTATATTCTGCATTTCCAGATCCATATTGTTTAACTCATGGGCTGTTTTTGCAAGCTCATCACTAATCTGCTCATAGCCATCCATTTCCTCAATTCCCTTTTTATACCGAAGCTGGTGTTCAAGAGTTGCCCAGAAATCCATACCGTTTGTACGAATCTGGATTTCCGCCCGCATAGGAGTTTTTCCCTTTGAGAAAAATACGGGGATTTCCACAATCATGTGATAACTTCTGTAACCGTTTGGCTTTGGATTTTTAATATAGTCTTTTACCTGAATTACAGTAATATCATCCTGGCTGGCAAGAAGCTCTGCGATGGTATAAATATCATCAAGAAAAGCACATACAACCCGCACGCCTGCTACGTCATTTAAGTGCTCCTGAATATTTTCGGCAGTAAAATCATATCCAAGCTTATTCAGTTTTTTTAAAATACTCTCCGGTTTTTTTATCCTTGTTTTTATAAAAGAAATCGGATTTCTTTTGTATTCCACAGAAAATTCGTCGTTTAAAACCTCAAGTTTTGTACGCACTTCACGGATGGTACAACGGTACATCATCATGAGGTCATTAAATTTTGCCGTGTTATTTACAAAGGTCTGTGGATCTGCCGTGTCCAGCCACTCTTCCTGATTCTTATGGTTCATTTCTCAATATCCTTTCGTGAAATGGTTTTTTCTATTATAACGCAAAGAGGCTGATTTATCAATTTTCTATTGTAAATTTGTAAAGGGCAGAGTATGATACAGATAACTGTTTGAAAGAAGAAATACAGGAGGAAGAAAAGTGGAGAGTTTTAAGGGAAAGGATTTGCTGAAAACAGTCGGAATTCTTGCAGGGGCGACTCTGGTGGGAACAGGATTCCGGGAACTTCTGTTTCCTGAGACAAACAATGTGGTTATTTATATTTTTGCAGTTCTCTTAACTGCAAGGTTTACCTCAGGGTATTTGTGGGGACTTATTTCTTCCATTGCGGCAGTGCTCTGCTATAATTATTTTTTTACAGCGCCCTATCACACCCTTGCAGTGAATGATCCGTCTTATTTTGTCACGTTTGTCATTATGGTCATTACGGCTGTTATGACCAGCGCTCTTACAACAAAAGGGAAGCTACTGAAGGAAAAGGCGGAGGAAAATGCTTCTGTCAGTCGGATTCTGTATGATCTGTCCAGCCGGCTCTCCGATGCAGCAGATATGGAAAACATTATGATTCTTGCATCGGAAAGTGTGGGCGCGTTGTTTCAGACAGAGGCGGGCTGTATCTGTTTTACAGGGGAGACAGAGCCGTTTTCCATCTGGAAGTGCGGGGATGGGATCAAAAAAAGAAAAGAAGAAAACTGGGAAAAAATACGGGAAGGTTTTCGAAATCCGGAGGAAGAGTGCTGGAAAGATAAAAATGCCTGGTATTATGCGGTGAGAGGACATGGAAGGCTTCTTGCAGTAATGGAGCTTCCGGCAGAGACGGAGTGGCATCAGATCCATAAAAAGGAAAAGCTTCTTTATTCTGTGCTTGAAAATATCGCTCTTGCGATGGAGCGGATTCAGATTATCACGGAGAGAATGCGTGACAGGGAGAAAATGGAGCAGGAGCGATACCGTGCAAATCTTCTTCGTTCCATTTCCCATGACATCAGAACACCGCTTTCCGGGATTATGGGAACCTCGGAGATGCTTCTTTCTATGACGGAAGAGACGGACAGGCGGTACGATATGATACAGGGCATCTATCACGATGCAGACTGGCTGAAGGAGCTTGTGGAAAATATTTTAAGCCTTACAAGACTTCAGGATGGGAAAATTCATGTAAATAAAGAAATGGAAGCTCTGGAGGAGGTAGCTGCCTGTGCCGTGGAGCGCATTGAAAAGGCATCTCCGGACAGAGAAATCCAGATTACGCTGCCGGAAGAGTTTTATCTTGTACCAATGGACGGAAAGCTGATTCAGCAGGTGATCACCAATCTTCTGACAAATGCAGTAAAGCATACGAAAAAAGAAGAAAAGATAGAGCTGATTATCGGATATGAAAATGACAGAGCAACGGTTACCGTCCGTGATGAGGGAGAAGGCCTTGCAGATACGGATGTTCCCAATGTCTTCCAGATGTTTTATACATCAAAGGAGAGGGCAGCAGATGTAAAGAGAGGCATCGGACTTGGGCTTACCATCTGTAAAACCATTGTGGAGGCTCACGGAGGCGGAATTTCTGGACGAAACAGAACGGACAGAAGGGGAGCAGAGTTTACATTCTGGCTTCCAGCAGGAGAGGAGAGCTTATGAAGGAAAAGATACTTGTAATTGAGGATGATGTACAGATTTCCAATTTTATTATGTACACGCTGGAAAATGAAGGATTTTCTGTGAAAGGTGTGACGAAAGGAAGAGAAGGGCTTTGTCATATCAAAAAAGAGGAGACAGACCTGGTGCTTCTTGACCTGGGACTTCCGGATATAGATGGAATGGAGGTTTTACGGGAAATCCGAAAAGACTGGGAGATGCCGGTGATCATTGTATCTGCAAGGGATCAGGACAGAGAAAAGGCAGATGCGCTTGACGAGGGAGCGGACGATTATCTCACAAAGCCCTTTTCCACAACAGAGCTTATGGCAAGAATCCGTGTGGCACTCCGTCATTATAACAGAATGAAGCGGCAGCAGGAGCCGCAAAAGGAGGAAACGACATACGTAAACGGAGGACTTTTTCTTGATACGGAAAAGCATATGGTATTAAAAAACGGAGAGGAAATCCATCTGTCTCCGCTGGAATATAATCTTCTTCTTTTATTTATGAAGAATCAGGGAAAGGTACTTACTTATGGGTATATTTTAAAGAATGTGTGGGGAGAAGGGTACGGACAGGATACACAGGTTCTCCGTACCGTCATGGCGTCCACAAGAAGAAAAATAGAGGACAATCCGGGAAAACCAAAGTATATTCTTACAGAAATCGGAGTTGGATACCGAATGAAGGAACAGGAAGTGAAATAAAAATTCTCACAGGATTCTCACAGGAAAAAAGCAATCCTCACACCAATCTCACAGGACTTCAGCTATAATAAAGACAAATCAAGGAGGTGCTTTATTATGATGAGTATGACAATGGATGAGAAAATGATCGAGGACTGCAGAGAGCAGATTGGAAATAGAGAATTTGTAAAATGTGAGCAGATGCTTAGAAAAGCGATGGAGGAGGAACCACATTCTGCAGTACCACATAACCTTATGGGAATTCTTCTGGAAAAGAAAGGAGAACATTCCCTTGCCATGAAACATTTCCGGGCTGCCTATGCGCTGGACCCTTCCTGTGCGGCTGCAAGGTTTAATCTGGAACAGTTTTCTCAGATGGAGAGTGTTTCTGTAAAATGTGCGTATGCAGACGCAGACTGTCAGCAGGAAAAACCGGTTCGTTTTTTTGTGAAATTTATGAATCCAAAGCATTCTGACAAGGATTGTAAAAAGGAAGAAAATAATCAAAAGAAAATTCACCATAATAGTCATTTTGCATGGAATTTTAATTGATTTTCATCTTCAATGTGCTATAATAGCAACGTGAAAAAATGACATCGGAGGTGGAAGTGTGAAAAAATTATGGACGTTTTTAAGCGGCACACTTGTGGCTCTTCTGTCCTGTCCTGTTTCTGTTTATGCAGCAGAAAACGGCAGTGAAGCCACAGGTGTGCCGCTCTGGCTGTGTATACCGTTTGCAGGGCTTCTCCTGTGTATCGCAGTCATGCCTCTTGTAAAAGGTGAGTGGTGGGAGGCACATCAGCCCCTTGTTGTGGGATTCTGGATTTTGCTTCTTGTGATTCCTTTTGCAGTGGTATACGGAGCCGGCATGACAGCAGAGACTGTGCTGGAATGTCTGTTTAATGATTATCTTACTTTTATTGTGCTTTTGTTCGGATTATTCTGTGTATCCGGAAATATTACGATGGAGGGGGATTTTGCAGGCTCTCCAAGAGTAAACGTAGGTCTTCTTGCCCTTGGAACGCTTCTTTCGAGCTGTATCGGAACAACGGGAGCCAGTATGCTGATGGTGCGTCCCATTATTAAAATGAATTCCTGGAGAAAAAGGAAAAGCCACATTATGGTATTTTTTATTTTCCTGGTATCCAATATGGGCGGCTGTCTGACTCCTATTGGTGACCCGCCGCTTTTAATGGGATTTATGCGGGGAGTTCCGTTTTTCTGGAGCCTTCATCTTTTTCCTATGCTTATATTTAATATGGTAATTCTTCTGTTTGTGTTCTATCATCTTGATAAGAGAGCATATAAAAAAGACATTGCGGCCGGTTCAAAACCGGATATTCGAAAACCGGGAACGGAGTTTCGCATTGACGGGCTTCATAACATCATTTTCCTTCTTATGATTGTGGGAGCCGTTATTTTAAGCGGTGTACTTCCGGGGATGAGTGCATTTCAGGATGCTTCCGGAAATGTACGCGGAATTCACATTTTCGGAGAAGTGACATTAGGATTTCCTTCTGTTATTGAAGTTGTGATTATTCTTGTGGCTACCTGGCTGTCTTTCAGGACAACAAATCCGGAAATCAGAAGAAGAAACCATTTTACCTGGGGCGCAATCAAAGAGGTCGCAGTACTTTTTATCGGAATTTTTATTACCATGCAGCCAGCGCTTATGCTTTTAAAAACAATGGGACCGGAGCTTGGAATTACTGCGCCGGCTCAGATGTTCTGGGCAACGGGAGCGCTTTCCAGTTTCCTCGATAATACACCGACGTATCTTGTATTCCTCACAACGGCAGGAACACTTGGGTTTACAAGCGGAATTGCAACTACTCTTGGAACAATTTCCGTAAAAACCCTGACTGCTATTTCCTGCGGGGCAGTATTTATGGGAGCAAATACATATATAGGAAATGCACCAAATTTTATGGTAAAAGCTATTTCTGATGAAAACGGTGTCAATATGCCCTCCTTCTTTGGCTATATGTTATGGTCACTTGTGTTTCTGATACCGGTATTTATATTGGATATGCTAGTGTTCTTTTTATAGGGAGGAGGATGAAATATGCAGGAAAAGTTACAGGCAAATAAAGAAAAATGCAGGGAAATTGCAGAGAGACTTTACGAATTGGACGGAGAAGTGTATGCCTGTGTAGGCTCTGCTCTGGGGCGGACCTTTACAGGAGACAGAGAAAACTGTATTCGTAGTCTTGCAATGCTCATGTATACAAAGCCGGATGGACATCTTCTTCGAAGTGAGATGGCGCTTATCAGCAATATGGCCCGTACGATACAGGAGAAAGAAGTGAGAAAGCGTCTTATGATAAAATACGACGGTATCCTTCAGGAAGTGGCGGCTTTGCCGGACACCTTCGGTTCTGTTGATATTCTGGATCTTGCAAGGGCACAGTTGAATACATCGAATCTTCGTCAGAAATTTTCGGAGGATGACCATCTTGTGATCTGTATTGGAAGAACGCAGGGAAGTGCGGGAAACGATATAGGATTTGCTCTGGCGGATGCGCTTCGTATCAATTATTATGATGCGGAAATTTTTAATCAGGTTATGAAGCGTCTGGAAGCAGATAAAGATTCAGTCAATGATAAAGCGAGCTTTACAAATTTTGATAAGTATAAAAAGAAAAGTGGATTTCATTTAAAGGAATGGATTCGTGATTTTAACCGTTATCACGGACTGCCGACCCAGGACGCCGTATTTTTTAATATGAGCGATCTAATTTGCTCTATGGCGCGCAGCGAGGACTGCATTATTATGGGACGATGTGCAGATGCGATTTTGAAAAACAATCATATTCCGCATATCAGTATTTTTATAGATGCACCTTTTGCCATCAGGACACAGCACGTTATGGAAGCAAGAAATATGAACTTTAAGCAGGCGTCTCACTTCCTTAAGAAAATGGACCGGCAACACAGAAAATATTATCAGTTCTATTCTGGAGAGAAATGGGGAAATACAGAGAATTATGACCTTTGTATCAACAGCGCAAGCTATGGAATTAAAGAAACGGTAGATATGATAGAGAGAATGATACATCAGCAGTAAGAGACAGCCGCAGGCGGAAGAAATTTCGTCTGCGGCTGTTTGTATGTTTTATTCATTTTTCAGAAGCTCTTTTTTCAGGGAAAGAAGGAGCATGACAAGAGAAATTAGCATAAGAATGTGGGAAATTCCCGCAAAACCGGAAATCATACCATTCTGTGCGGAGGATAAAGCAGTGCCTTTTACTTCCAGGATACCGCGCACCAGCATGGTAATTGCCATAAATGGAAGTGCAATATTATAAAGAATTAAAAATTTCCGGAAGCCTTTTGCTTCCAGAAGGGGAAGAGCCCGGCAGAATAGTGCGATAATTAAAAACATAAGAGTTCCGAGAACAAGAAGATGTACATGGAGAAGTCCAAGCACAGTTTTTCCGGAATAATCGTTAAATTTTGTAAACTCCCGATAGAATACGCCGCCTGCCATAGCGAGCCAGAAATAAATAAAAGCAGTATTCCATAATTTTTTCATGAGAAAGCCTCCTTATGTAACGTAAATATACGGTATTACCAGTTTGAACAATGTTCATTTTAAAAGTATAATATATCGGATATAATCTGTCAAGTATTTTTTAATACCATTTTAATTTTGTAGTCCGTCATTATAACACTGATTTAAAATTTTTTGTGCTATGATTGGTTCTGCCAGAAAAGGAAAGAAAGGGATGAAAACAATGGATATAGTTATGATTTTCATTTTGGCTGTCTGCTTTGGAAGCATGAAGCTTTTAGCAGACTGGTGTGAAAAACAGGTTGGCACAGCCACCGTGTATAAGGAGGAAGAAAAATGATTTTGTTGGCAATTATCATTTTACTACTTACCGGATATTTATTTTATGCACTGATTTATCCGGAAAAATTGTAAGAAAAGGGATTAGACTTGGAGGAGAGAAAAAATGTTACAGATAGTGGTTACCCTTGCGATATTTATGGTGCTTGTAATCCCTATGGGAACTTATATGTACCATATCGCCACAAAAGAGAAAACATTTGCAGATCCGCTTTTTAACCGTGTGGATGGTTTGATCTATAAGGTCTGCAGAATAAACGGTGAGGGAATGAACTGGAAGCAATATGCGCTTCATTTACTTACCACAAACGCAGTGATGGTATTTACCGGGTATCTTGTTTTAAGGCTTCAGGGATTATTATTTGTAAATCCGAATGGAATCGAAGCTATGGAACCGACCCTTTCTTTTAACACAATTATCAGCTTTATGACAAACACAAACCTTCAGCATTATTCCGGTGAGTCCGGTCTTTCTTATTTAAGCCAGATGCTTGTTATCATTTTTATGATGTTTGTATCTGCAGCCAGCGGATATGCGGCATGTATGGCATTCTGCAGGGGACTTGCAGGAAAACGGAAGGATGTGGGAAATTTTTATGAAGATATGGTGCGGATCACCACTCGTATTCTCATTCCCGTATCTCTGATCGCCGGACTTCTTCTGATCTGGCAGGGCGTTCCTCAGACACTTGAGGCAAACCAGACCGTACAGACAATCGAGGGACAGTATCAGGATCTTGCAATGGGACCTGTGGCAGCGCTGGAAAGTATTAAACATCTGGGAACAAACGGCGGTGGATTTTTCGGAGCAAACTCAACAACGCCATTTGAAAACCCGACTGTAATTTCAAATATGATTGAGCTTCTCAGTATGATGGTCCTTCCGGGAGCCTGCGTCATTACTTTTGGAAAAATGACAATGAAGAGAAGAAAAGAAGCAAAGAAAAATCAGGTTGTGATGTCTGCTCAGAAAAAAGTCATTTTTGGAAATCAGGGAAGAACTGTTTTTGCAGCCATGTCTGTGCTCTTCCTTGTAGGACTTCTTATCTGCTTTAACGCGGAGCAGGCTGGAAACCCGGCTCTGGAAGCAGTTGGTCTCAATCAGGATATGGGAAGCATGGAAGGAAAAGAGATGCGATTCGGCATTGCCCAGTCTGCACTCTTTACAACGACAACCACCTCATTTACTACAGGTACAGTTAACAATATGCACGATACCCTGACCCCTCTTGGCGGAATGGTTCCAATGCTTCACATGATGTTAAACTGTGTATTCGGCGGTAAGGGCGTTGGTCTTATGAATATGGTAATGTATGTAATTCTTGCTGTATTCCTCTGCGGACTTATGATCGGACGTACCCCGGAATATCTTGGAAAGAAAATTGAAGGAAAAGAAATGAAACTTGTAGCGATCGTGCTTATTGTACATCCGCTTCTCATCCTTGGATTTTCCGCACTTGCTGTTATGACAGGAGCGGGAATGGAAGGAATTACAAACGAAGGTTTTCATGGACTGTCACAGGTTTTATATGAATATGCTTCTTCTGCTGCAAACAATGGTTCCGGTTTTGAGGGATTGGCAGATAATACCGTCTTTTGGAATATTACAACCGGTCTTGCCATGTTCTTCGGAAGATATATTGCTATTATCGCACAGCTTGCAATTGCGGGAAGTCTGCTTGCAAAACGCCGTGTAAATGAGACAGTGGGAACATTACGGACAGACAATGTAATTTTTACAGTTATTTTAGTAGTTGTTGTATATATCTTTGCAGCATTGACATTCTTCCCTGCACTGGCGCTTGGGCCGATAGCAGAGCATCTTGTACTTTGGATGTCATAAACAGGATGCGAAGTCAGAAAGGATATGGATTGAAATGGAAAAAGAGCATAAAAAGACAAAATTTATTACAAAGGATATTCTGAAAACTTCCATTATCGGAGCCTTTCAGAAATTAAATCCAAAATATATGATGAAAAACCCCGTAATGTTTGTAGTAGAAATTGGTTTTGTGATCAGCCTGATCATGACAATTTTCCCTACGATTTTTGGAGATGACAGTTCCCTCCGTATTTATAATGGAATAGTAACTGTGATTTTATTTGTAACAATTCTTTTTGCAAACTTTGCAGAATCTGTTGCAGAGGGACGTGGAAAAGCCCAGGCGGATTCTTTGAAGAAAACAAAAAAAGATACCGTGGCAAATCTTCTTTTAAAAGACGGCACAGAAAAGACGATCAACGCTTCTGAGCTGAAAAAAGGCGATGTAGTCATGGTAAGAATGGGAGAAGTGATTCCAAATGATGGCGAGGTAATTGAAGGTGTTGCATCTGTAGACGAGTCAGCGATCACAGGAGAGTCTGCTCCTGTTACAAGAGAGGCAGGCGGCGATTTCTCTTCTGTTACAGGAGGAACCACAGTAGTCAGTGACTGGCTGAAAATTAAAATTACTTCAGAGCCTGGAAAATCTTTCCTGGATAAAATGATTTCTCTTGTAGAAGGAGCTTCCAGACAGAAGACGCCAAATGAAATTGCGCTGAATACGCTTCTTGTAAGTTTAACTATTATTTTCCTTATTGTGGTTGTCACTCTTTACTGTTTCTCTGATTATGCAGGAGCAAAGATTCCAATGGCAACCATGATAGCTCTTCTTGTATGCCTGATTCCGACCACGATCGGTGGACTGCTTTCCGCAATCGGAATTGCAGGAATGGATCGTGTAACAAGATTTAATGTAATTGCCATGTCAGGTAAAGCAGTAGAAGCCTGCGGAGACGTAGACACCATGATTCTTGATAAAACAGGAACCATTACATACGGAAACCGTCTTGCAGCAGATTTTCGTCCGGTAAAAGGAAAGAAAAAAGAAGACTTAATTGATTACAGTGTAATGACTTCCCTCTGTGATTCCACACCGGAAGGAAAATCTGTGGTAGAACTTGGAATGTCTCTTGGAACAGGTATCAGAGAAGATGCAAAAGAGCAGATGGAATTTGTGGAGTTTACCGCACAGACAAAAATGAGCGGCGTCAACTTAAAAGACGGCACAGAAATTCGAAAAGGCGCTTACGATGCCATCAAAACATACGTAAAAGAAAAGGGTGGAACAATTCCTGACGATCTGGAAGGAATTGTAAAAGAAATTTCCAGTCTTGGCGGCACACCTCTTGTTGTATGTGCAGGAAATGTAATATACGGCGTTATTTACTTAAAAGATACAGTAAAACCGGGGCTTGTAGAGCGTTTCGCCCGTCTCCGTGAAATTGGGATCAAGACAATTATGTGTACAGGAGATAACCCGCTGACAGCTGCAACGATTGCAAAAGAAGCAGGTGTAGACGGTTTTATTGCAGAATGTAAACCAGAGGATAAAATTGATGCCATCAAAAAAGAGCAGGCAGAAGGAAAACTGGTAGCGATGACAGGAGACGGTACAAACGACGCGCCGGCTCTTGCACAGGCAGACGTTGGTCTTGCCATGAACAGCGGAACAACAGCTGCAAAAGAGGCTGCGAATATGGTTGACCTTGACTCTGACCCAACCAAGATTCTGGAGGTTGTGGAAATTGGAAAACAGCTTTTGATTACAAGAGGTTCTCTTACTACTTTCAGTATTGCAAACGATGTGGCAAAATATTTTGCTATTATCCCGGCAATGTTCACTCTTGTAATCCCGCAGATGGAAATGCTGAACATTATGCACCTTGCAACACCGTTCAGCGCGATCTTATCCGCACTTATTTTCAACGCCATTATTATTCCGTGCCTGATTCCCATTGCCATGCGCGGTGTCAAATACAAACCAATGCGCTCCGAAAAAATGCTGATGAAAAACATGGGAATTTATGGACTTGGCGGTGTGATTGTACCGTTTATCGGAATTAAACTGATTGATATTTTAGTTGCGCCACTTCTGGCACTTTTAGGATTATAAAAATAGAGGTAATGACATGAAGAATTTTGGAAAATATTTAAAAAAAGCGGCTGCAGTTACATTTACCCTGCTTCTTATATGCGGTGTGATTTATCCCCTGGCTCTTACCGGTATCGGGCAGGTTCTGTTTCCCAGGCAGGCGAACGGAAGTATTGTAAAGGCAGATGGAAAAGAAGTTGGTTCTGAGGTAGTAGGACAGGAGTTTGAAGGCGACCAGTATTTTCATGGAAGAATTTCTTCTGTAAATTACAATACTTATACAAAAGAAGAAAAAGAAAGCGGCGAATATACAGGGGTTGCCTCCGGAAGCTTTAATTACGGAGCTACAAGCGAGGACTTAAAAGCGCGTGTGGAAAATGATGTAAAGGCTTTTAAGGAAAGATACAGGGAAGCGACAGGCGAGGAATTTACAGGTGAAATTCCGGCAGATATGCTTACTGCTTCCGGGTCCGGACTTGATCCTCACATCAGCCCGGAATCTGCAGAAGTACAGCTTCCCATCGTAGCTGCAAAAAGCGGACTCTCTGAGGATGAAGTAGAGAAAATCGTAGAAAACAACACAGAGCATAAGGCTCTCGGGATTTTCGGAGAAGAAAAAGTGAACGTATTAAAATGTAACCTGGAAATCAAAGAAGCTATGGAAGGCTGATGTGCCGGGGAGGAAAAACATGAGCACAGAACGGGCGACTCCGGAGGAATTGCTGAGAAGGATCCATGCGGAGGAAGAAGCGAAGGAGAAAGAAAAGAAAGGGAAACTGTGTATTTTTCTGGGATATGCGGCAGGGGTTGGAAAAACCTGCGCCATGCTGGATGCAGCTCATGAGCTATTGAAAGAGGGCGTAGATCTGGTTTCCGGATATATTGAACCTCATGCAAGACCGGAGACAAGTAAAAGAGAGGAGGGACTGGAAAAAGTCCCCCCTCTTCTTGTGCCATATAAGGGAATTGATCTCCGGGAGCTGGATCTTGACGCTGTTTTGCGAAGAAAACCACAGCTAGTCCTTGTTGATGAGCTTGCGCATACAAACGCAGCGGGGATGCGCCACAGAAAACGGTATGAGGATATTGAAGAAATTCTTGATGCAGGTATTGACGTATATACAACCGTAAATATTCAGCATCTGGAAAGCCTGAACGATATTGTGGGAAGCATTACGGGCATCCATGTAAGGGAGCGTGTTCCCGATAAAATATTTGATTCCGCCGATCAGGTAAAGCTTGTGGATATTGAACCGGATATTCTGATTGAGCGATTAAAAGAAGGGAAAATTTATAAGGCAGTACAGGCGGAGAGAGCGCTTCAGAATTTTTTTGCAAAAGACAAGCTGATCGCTCTTCGTGAAATTGCTCTTCGAAGAATGGCAGATAAAGTAAATCGGCTTGCCATTTTAGAACATATTCAAAATGAATCAGGAGAAAATGGAGAGTATTATCAAGGCGAGCATATAATGACCTGCATTTCCGCTGCTCCTTCCTGCAAAAAAGTCATCCGAAGTGCGTCAAGAATGGCATATGCCTTTCACGCAAAATTTACTGCCCTTTATGTGGAAACAACTGCCCTTCAAAATGCAGAACCGGCAGTTAAAAAAGCACGTGATGAAAATATTCACCTTGCAGAGGCGCTTGGGGCTAAGGTGGTAACCGTATTTGGTGATGATATTGCCTTTCAGATTGCAGAATACGCCAGAGTCAGCAGCGTCACGAAGCTCGTTCTTGGAAGAACAAATCACAGGATTCTTCTCGGTCAGAAAAAAGGAACGCTCACAGACCAGATCAGTGAATATGTGCCGGAGCTTGATATATTTATTATTCCGGATATGGGAAATACGGGGAAAAAACGGTATTTTCTTCATACGCCAAAACGGTATGTAAGCGCGAAGGCAACAGAAAGTCTTTATATGGATCTTTTAAAAGAAACAGCAGCTCTCTGCATGGCAACAGGCGTTGGTTTCCTTTTTCGAAAACTGGGCTTTGTGGACGCGGACATTATCATGGGATACCTTTTTTCTATTCTGATTCTGTCCCTTTATACAACAAGGCGGTATATTGCTGTTTCAGCAGCCGTATTGAGCGTCTTTCTTTTTGACTGGTTTTTTGTACATCCGTATTACAGCCTTACTTTTTACAGTGGAGAGTACAGTGTGACATTTGGGATCATGCTTCTTTTTTCCATTATTATTTCCACTGTGCTGTCAACAGGAAGGCGGCAGGCAAGAGAAAGTGCAAAAATTATGTATAGAACAGAGCTTCTTCTGGAAAACAGCAGAAAAATGCGGCGTGTGGAAAACGTGAAAGACCTTCTCATGGAGTTAAGTGAAAAAGTGCTGAAGCTTATGAATCTTTCCGTTGTATTTTATGTGCGGAAAGATGAAAAGACGACAGGACCCTGGCTGTTTCCAAGAGAGGGCGTATCAAAAGAGGAGCTTGGAAAAACGCAGGACGAAAAAGAACGCGCAGTTGTGGACTGGGTCATGGCAAATAAAAAACGCGCAGGCTGCTGTACTCACACGCTTCCCGATGCAAAAGCCATGTATCTTCCTGTTAAAACAAGTGAGGAAATATATGGAGTAATGGGAATCATACTGGAAGAAAAAAGAGAAATCCCCTCTTTTGAGTACGGACTTTTAACAGCCATGTTAAATGAGGCTGCCCTTGTGTTTGCCAGAATTTATCTTGTTCAGAAAGAAAAGTAGAATTTTTTATGATTTTGCGTTATGATAAGAACATAGAAACGGAGGAAAACAGCAATGAGAGATGCAGTGGAAGAAAAAAACAGGAATCATATGTGGAAAAATATAGGTTACTGCAGCGCAAGCCTTCTTCTTTCCACAGGAATTGATTTGATTTTTGCAAGATGGGGGTTCAGCGATGCAAATCTGATCATGACGTATATCCTGGGAAACCTGATCGTGGCTCTTTTTACAGACGGATATATCTGGGGACTGATTTACAGTATTTTAGGTGTTCTTACCTTCAACTTCTTTTTTGCAGCTCCTGTTTTTACGTTTTCCGTTTATAATCCAAACTATATCGTGACCTTTATCGTAATGTTTGTCACATTTATGATCTGCTCCATGCTCACGAAAAAGGTAAAGGATTATGCTTATCAGAATGCCAAGAAATCCTATCGCTCGGAGCTTTTATTAAAGGCGAGCCGAAGCCTTCAGACAGCTTCCACCACCCAGGAGATTGCCCAGAAGATCGTGGAGCAGCTTGGCAGACTTCTTGAAAAAAACATCTACTGTTATCTTGGAGAGCCTGAGGAAGGAAGTATTCCCCTTTCCTACAGAAAAGAAAACGGAGAAGAAGCTCTTCAGGAAACAGATATGGCAGTTGTGAGATGGTGCTGGCAGCATCAGGAGGATGCCGGATTTTCTACAGAGACACTGGGAGAATCAAAGTATATGTTCCTTGCAGTAAAAAGCGATGCGCGAATGTTTGCAGTTATTGCCATTGGTATGGAGGGAGAACCCATCCGCACCTTTGAGCGGGGAATCGTGGGCACTCTGATCCATGAATGTGCCTTTGCTATGGAAAAGGAGGAGCTTTTAAAGCAGCAGAGGGAGGCGGAGATTCGACTGGAAAAAGAGCAGTTAAGGGCAAATCTTCTTCGCTCGATCTCTCACGACCTTCGAAGTCCTCTTACGAGTATTTCCGGAAATGCAGAAAATCTCATAGGAAATGAGACAATCCTTTCGGCAGAGAAACGGCAGAAAATATACCATGATATTTACAATGATTCCATGTGGCTGATCAATCTTGTGGAAAATCTTCTCTCAATTACGAGAATCGAAAACGGAAGCATGGAATTAAATATCCAGGGAGAAATCGCAGAGGAAGTGCTGGACGAAGCAGTGCGGCATATAAACAGAAGGGGAAAACACCAGCATATCCAGGTGGAATGTGAGGAAATCCTCATTGCGAAAATGGATGTGAAACTGATCCTGCAGGTTTTGATCAATCTTGTAGACAATGCGGTAAAATATACGCCGGAGGGAGGAGAAATTATTCTCCGGGCGGAAGCTTTAAAGGGAAAGGTTCTTTTTTCCGTAAAAGACAACGGGGAAGGGCTGACAGAAGAGCAGAAAGAGAAAATTTTTGATATGTATTATACGGCAAATAATACGGTCAGCGACGGCAGAAGAGGCATGGGGCTTGGACTTCCTCTCTGCCAGTCGATCATAGGTGCACACGGAAGCAGCATTAAGGTTTATGACAATGAGCCATCGGGAACCGTATTTTGCTTTGCACTGGAACAGGAGGAGATTCGATTATGATAAAAGGCGGCAAGCCGGTAGTTCTAGTTGTGGAAGATGATGAGCCGATCCGCAACCTGATCACCACAACTCTGGAAATGGAAAAGTATAAATTTGATACGGCACAGAACGGCTCGCAGGCAATTATGCTGGCAGCAGCCAACAATCCGGATATTATTCTTATGGATCTTGGACTTCCTGATATGGACGGAATTGAAGTGATCCGGAAAATCCGTTCCTGGTCGGTAGCCCCTATCATTGTGATCAGTGCAAGAAGTGACGAAAAAGACAAGGTGGCAGCTCTTGATGTGGGAGCGGACGATTATCTCACAAAGCCCTTCAGCGTAGTAGAACTGTCTGCAAGACTTCGGGCGACGATCCGCCGCGTACAGTATATTATGCGGGAAGATAACACAAACGAAAGCGTTTTTAAAAACGGAGGGCTGGAAATTGATTACAGCGCGGCAGTTGTAAAACTTGACGGGGAGGAGCTTCATCTTATGCCCCTGGAGTACAGTCTTCTCTGCCTTCTTGCCCGGAATGTGGGCAAGGTCCTGACGTATCAGTTTATTCTGGAAAAAGTATGGCAGAACGGGATGGGAAGCGATATTTCTTCCCTTCGCGTATACATGACTTCTCTTCGGAAAAAACTGGAGAAGGATAAGGAAAAGCCAGCGTATATTCAGACACATATTGGAATCGGGTACAGAATGCTGAGTGTGGAAGATTAAAAAATTATATCTTTTCCTGTGCCATGCGGAGAAATTCTTCCATTGCTCTTGTCAGATACCGCCCTTTTTTCCAGTAAAAATAAATGCTTCTGTGACTGTACTGTCCGGACAGCTTATAAAAAATTACATTGTTGTGATAGGGAACGCGGGAAATCAAGGTATCACTTATAAAGGAGATGCCCATGCCGGAGCATGTAATATTGTAGGAGGTCATCTGCTGGTCTAATTCAAAAAGCACTTTAGGAGTAAGCTGGTTTTCTCTGAAAATTCCCATTCCCCGCTTTCTTGTATCATTTTCCGGCTTTAAGATAATGAAAGGCTCTGCTTCAAAATACATCAGGGGAACAGGCTGAACTTTTGAATTTAAAAAACTTTTGTCTCTAATTTGTTCCGGCAAAATCTGAAAGGAAGATAATTTGCTGTTTACAGAAAAGGAGGCAGGTACTGCAAGAAGAAGATGCTCTTCCTGATAAATGCAGGAGGAAAAATTTTCTTCTTGAATAATTCCATTATCCAGCATCAGATCAATTTTTCCATCCTGAAGGAGAGCAGTAAGCTCTGTTGTATTTTCTTCTTTCAGTTTTAATTTTACAAGAGGAAATTTTCTGGAAAATTCCGCCATAAGAGGAGGGAGTACCCAGGAAGAAAAAAGGCTGCTTCCCCCAAGGGTAAGATTGCCTGCCTGAAGTCCGCCCCAATCATTTATGTATTCTGTAAAGTCGTTTTCTACAGACATAAGCTTTTCTACAGTGCGGATGTACTGCCGACCAGGTTCCGTAAGCTGCAGAGGCTTTGTACTTCGGTCAAAAATAGGATAGCCTACTTTTTCTTCAATTCGTTTTACAGTGGCGCTTAAGGAGGGTTGTGAAATAAAAAGACTTTTTGCTGCTTTGGAAAAACTACCTTCCTTATAAACGGCATATATATAATTCATTCCATGAAACATAAAAAACCTCATAACTTTAAAGTTATACTATTTATATTTTAATATGTATTTGATTATATTGTACCGATTTTTTATAATAAGGTCAAGAAGAAAACGTACGTATAATGTACATGGGAGGATATCATGAAAGAAACGATTGCAGATTTTCGCGTAGAAAAAGATTCCATTGGAACAAAGGATGTTCCGGAAAATGTCTATTACGGAGTACAGTCTTTGCGGGCAGCAGAGAATTTTCATATAACAGGATTAAATATGCATCCGGAAATTATTAACAGTCTTGCATACATAAAAAAAGCGGCGGCAATCACAAACTGTGAGGTGGGAATCCTTGACAAGTCTATTGCGACAGCCATTGTGGCAGCCTGCGATGAAATTTTGGCAGGAAAGCTTCATGAGGATTTCATTGTAGATCCAATTCAGGGAGGTGCCGGTACTTCTGTAAATATGAATGCAAATGAGGTTATCGCAAACCGTGCTATTGAAATCCTCGGCGGTCAGAAGGGAGATTACTCCATTGTCAATCCAAACGATCATGTAAACTGCGGACAGTCCACAAATGACGTAATTCCTACAGCAGGAAAAATGACATCCCTTCGCCTTCTGAAAAATCTGAAAACAGAGCTTCTTCGTCTCCATAAGGCTCTTTGTGAAAAAGCAGAGGAATTTGACGGGATTTTAAAAATGGGACGTACTCAGATGCAGGATGCAGTTCCCATTCGTCTGGGGCAGGAATTTAAAGCATACTCCGTTGCAGTTATGCGTGATATTCACCGTATGGATAAAGCGATGGATGAGATGCGCTGTCTGAATATGGGAGGAACTGCGATTGGAACAGGTATCAATGCAGATGAAACATATTTAAGAAGAATTGTTCCAAACTTAAACGAGGTTTCTGCGATGGATTTTGTTCAGGCATTCGATTTAATTGATGCAACGCAGAATCTTGATCCCTTTGTGGCAGTCTCCGGAGCAGTAAAAGCATGTGCTGTTACTTTATCCAAAATTGCAAATGACCTTCGTCTGATGTCATCCGGCCCGAGGGCAGGCTTCCACGAAATTAACCTTCCGGCAAAACAGAATGGTTCTTCTATTATGCCGGGAAAAGTGAATCCGGTTATTCCGGAGGTAGTGAATCAGGTTGCTTTCTATGTGATTGGAAATGATATGACAATTACTATGGCGGCAGAGGCTGGACAGCTGGAGCTGAATGCCTTTGAGCCAATTATTTTCTACTGTATGTTCCAGTCTATTGACACACTGGCGTATGCGGTGCAGACTTTTGTGGATAACTGTATTAAGGGAATTACGGCAAATGAGACACGCTGCCGTTACCTTGTGGAAAATAGTGTTGGAATTATCACAGCAATTTGTCCGCATATTGGATACCAGAAAGCAGCGGATGTTGCAAAAAAAGCAATTCAAACAGGAGAATCTGTTCGTACCCTTATTTTACAGGAAGGGCTTCTTGAAGAAGAAGAGCTTGACTGCATTTTAGATCCGGAAAACATGACTGAACCTGGAATTTCAGGAAAAGAGCTTATGAAGAAAAATATATAAGAAAATCATTTATAAGAGCAGGCAGCTTTGGGAAACCGAGGCTGCTTTTTAAGATGTAATATAAGTGCGTAAAAATACAGGATAAAATTTAAGATGATAAAGAAAATTTAACTATAAATTTTCTTTTCTTTAAGTTGATATTTTGCTTGTATATGAGTATAATAAAATAAAAGACAAGGAGGTGTGATTGATGGCAAATATTATGGATTGTCTGGTGCCGATTTCGTTATTTAACAAAGGACAGGCAACAAAAATTTTTAATCGGCTTAGAGAAACAAAAGAATTGTTTGTACTGAAGAATAATCAGCCTTCCGCAGTTATTTTATCTCCGGAAGAATACACCCGACTGACGGAAATAGAAGAAAATTATATGTTGCTATTAGAAGCAACAAATAGACTGGAAGAAAATGGAACAAAACCTGCTATACCGATGGAAGCAGTTATGGCAGATTTGGGAATCAGCGAGAAAGACCTGGAAGCAGAGGAGGAAGTAGAGATAGAATGAGCTGGAGTGTGGAATTTTTGGAAGAAGCAAAAAAAGACATACAAAAGCTGGAGCGTTCTGCTACGATTCAAGTTTAAAAAGGGATTCAAAAGGTAAGCCAAAATCCTCTCCCTGTTCAGGAAGGCGGATACGGAAAGCCGTTGGGAAATAAGAACGGTGTAAATCTTACAAATCTTTTAAAAATTAAATTCCGAGATTTGGGAATTCGAGTTGTATATAAGATAGAACGAATGGAAGATGTTATGAAAATCATAGTTATTTCTGCAAGGACAGACGAGCAGGTTTATCGTGAAGCTGCCAAGCGGAGACAAAAATATGAATTATAAAAATAGAGACATAAGAGCAGGCAGCTTTGGGAAACGAAAGCTGCCTGCTGTTGTATCATAGGAAGTGCGAAATTATAGAAGTTTGCAAAAATTCCTTGACTGTAAACCTTGTTTATACCTTAAAATAAAAGAAAAATCTTTCTGAAAAGGGGAGAAGGTAATATGACAATAAAAGAAGTGGAGAATCAGACAGGGCTTGCCCGCTCCAATGTGCGCTTTTATGAAAAGGAAAAGCTTATTGAGCCGTCCAGGAATGAGAGTAATGGATACAGAGAATATTCAGAGAAGGACGTAGAAGATATTAAAAAGATTGCATATCTTCGTACACTTGGCATTTCTATTGAAGAAATTCGAAACATTATTTCAGGACAAACTGCTCTTTGCCAGGTTATGAAAAAACAGGGAGAAGTTTTGGAAGGACAGATTACAGAGCTGAATCAGGCGAAACATATGTGTGAAAAAATACTGACAGAGGAAAACGTAACATATGACACATTGAAAGTAGAGAAATATGTAGAAGAACTGTCGGATTATTGGAATGAAAACCAGCCGGTTTTCGAGTTGGATTCTGTAAGTTTTTTGTATATATGGGGAAGTTTTGTGACCTGGGCTGTACTGGCAGCGCTGTGTCTTTTGACAGCCGTGTTGTTTTATGAGAAACTTCCCCAGGAGATTCCGGTACAGTGGAATCGTGGAGTAGTATCTTCGCTGGTGAATAAAAAGTTTATTTTTGCTTATCCGATAGCCTGTGTAGTAATTCGCTATCTGCTTCGTCCGTTTTTATATGCAAAGATTCAGGTAAGAGATTTTTACAGGGAAATTATTGCAGAATATCTCACAAATTATATGTGCTTTGTGGCGCTGTCTGTGGAAATTTTTTCGATGCTCTTTCTATATGGTGTTGTGGAAAATATCGTGCTTCTTCTGGCGGTGGATACGATAGTTTTGATTGGAATGTTGCTGACAGGATTAGTGAAAATGGATTTGAGAGCGAAGGAATGAAGGTTGGATTTGTATATATAATTGTGTATAATAGAAAATAAAAGAGCAATTTTAAGAGAAATATAAGGAATTGAGAAGGTACTGCTGATGAATATGACAAAAGTATTATTAATAGAAGACGACGCAGATATTGTGGAAAATCTTACTGCATATCTGAAGGAAGAAGGGTTTCAGGTAAAAGCATCTGACGGGCAGGCAAAAGCTCTTCAGATGCTTGAGGAAAACCGGTTTGATCTGATTCTTCTCGACGTGACTCTGGCAGAGGGCAACGGATACAGTGCCTGCACTGCGATCAAAGCAAAATATGATCTTCCTGTTATTTTTCTTACGGCTCTTGGAGATGAATTTTCGGTAGTGACAGGGCTTGATATGGGAGCGGATGATTACATAAGCAAGCCGTTTCGCCCGCGGGAACTTGTATCAAGGATGCGCTCCGTACTGCGGCGGGCAGGAAAAAACAGTCAGATTACAGTAATAGGAAATCTTACGATAGATATGGAAAAAGGTGTAGTCAAAAAGCAGGGAGAAGAGGTTTTTCTATCTGCACTGGAATATCGGCTGCTTCTTGTGTTTTTAAATAACAGAGGACAGATTCTTACGAGAAATCAGCTTCTGGAGGATATATGGGATATTGCAGGGGAGTATGTAAATGACAATACTCTGACGGTGTATATTAAAAGGCTTCGTGACAAGATAGAAGAAAACCCGCAGAAACCGGAAATTATTAAAACTGTTCGGGGAATGGGATATAAAATGGAGGCATAAAATGGGAGTGTTTCGAAATAAAACCGTGCGAAATCAGCTTTTTTTAAGCCTCTTTTTTCTTGTTTTTACAGGGGCGGCAGCATTTGCTTTTGACAGAAGCGCAGGGATTTTTGTATTCATTTCAGGAACAGGATGGTGCATACTGCAGATTTTTTTTGCAGAAAAACGATATAAAGAAATTCGGCTTCTTTCCCAGCAATTAGATGAAATTCTTCATGTGGGAGGAGGCGTGGAGCTGCGCCATTTTCATGAGGGAGATGTGGAGATTCTCCGTGATGAGCTGCAGAAAATGATTCTTCGTCTGGAGGAGCAGACGGAGCTTCTTAAAAAAGAAAAAATGTCTCTTGCAGATTCTCTTGCAGATATTTCCCACCAGATTCGTACGCCTCTTACTACGTTAAATCTTCTTATAGAGAGAATGAAAAAAAGTACAGATGACGTCCGGGCGCGGCAACATCTTCTCCGTGAGGCAGAGCAGATGCTTGACAGGATTCAGTGGCTTGTGACTTCCCTTTTGCGCCTTTCTAAGCTGGATGCAGGAGCGATTGTATTAAAACCGCAGAAAATAGTTTTGGCTTCTTTTTTTCAGGAGGTTATGAAACCGTTTGCTGTTTCTATGGATGTCAGAGGACAAAGTCTGGAAGTGAGCGGAGACGGAAATGCGGAAGTGCAGGGAGATTACAACTGGACTTTGGAGGCTATTGGGAATGTTATTAAAAATTCTCTGGAATATACGCCGGAGGGAGGAAGACTTCTCATTGACTGGGAGGACAACCCGTTATTTACAGAAATAAAAATCACAGATTCCGGGCAGGGCATTCCAAAAGAAGATATTCCCCATTTGTTCGAGCGGTTTTACAGAGGGAAAAATGCGGGAAATCACAGTTTTGGGATTGGACTATCGCTGTCCCGTGCGATTTTATCACAGGAAAATGCAGTAATCTATGGGCAAAATGCGGCTCCAATGGGAGCACAGTTTGTCATTCGTTTTTATAAAACAGTTGTGTAAAGTGACAGATTTGTTATAAAAAAGTCACGGCTGTGTCACGTCCGTTTTTTACAATATTTCTATCTCCAGCGGAGATACAGACCTTCACAGAAGAAGGCAGCAGATAACCGGATAGAAAGGAGAATATTATGGAAATATTACGTGTGGAAAAATTAAAAAAAATATACGGGCAGGGGGACAATACAGTTGTGGCGCTTGACGAGGTGTCTTTGTCTGTGAAGCAGGGAGAATTTGTGGCAATCGTAGGTTCATCCGGTTCCGGAAAATCCACCTTGATGCATCTTATCGGGGGAGTAGACCGACCTACTTCCGGTAAGGTTTTTGTGGGTGGGATTGACGTATACGCACAGAAAGAAGAGGAGCTTGCCATATTTCGAAGAAGACAGGTGGGATTGATTTATCAGTTTTATAATCTGATTCCTGTCTTAAATGTACGGGAAAATATGACGCTTCCTGTTTTAATGGATGGACGAAAAGTAAATGAAAAGCGGCTTTCAGAGCTGCTTGAGCTTTTAAAATTAAAAGACAGGGAGAAACACCTTCCCAATCAGCTTTCCGGAGGACAGCAGCAGAGGGTATCCATAGGGCGGGCGCTTCTTAACGCACCATCCCTTCTTCTGGCAGATGAGCCCACAGGGAATCTGGATTCGGAAAACAGCCGGGAGATTATGGAGCTTTTGCGGTATTCCAATAAGACGTATCACCAGACAGTAATCGTGATTACTCATGATGAAAATATTGCGCTTCAGGCAGACAGAATTCTTGCGCTGGAAGATGGAAGAATCATAAGAGATGAGGTGATTCGATGAATATTTTCGCACGAATTACCGCAAGAACCATGAAGGAAAATAAGACGAGAACAATCGTTACGATTATCGGTGTGATTCTTTCCACTGCAATGATTACTGCAGTTGTTACGCTGGGAGGAACTTTTCAAAATTTTTTTATTGAGTATACAAAAGAACAGGACGGCAGCTGGCATGTGGCAGGTTTATCTCTTCCTGTGAAGGAGGCGGAAAAAGCTGAAAAACAGGAGAAAGTGGTAAACAGTACAAAAGTGGCAGAGATTGGATATGCCCGTTATGAACATCTTCTATCGCCTATGATGCCTTATCTTTATGTACAGTCTTTTTCAGAAAATACAAGAAGTATGCTTCCGGTTGCGTTGAAGGAAGGAAAGTTTCCGGAGAAGCAGAATGAAGTGATTATTCCTGACTATTTGAATGCCAATCTGGAGGAGGGGAATCAGATTTTAATAGGAGATACTCTTCCTCTGGAACTTGGAGAACGTGAATATAAAGGGGAGCGTTTAAGCCAGATCAACAGCTATATGGGAACGGAAACAAAGGCAGAGGAAAGCTTTGTTCCAAAAGAAAAACGGGAGTTTACGGTAGTGGGAATCTATGATTATTCCAGCCTTGTAACTTCCGTTGGAGCTCCCGGATATGAAGTATATGCAGGTCCCGGAAATGAGACGGGAAGTTATACAGATCTCTATGTGGAATTAAAAGATATAAAGAAAACCTATGATTTTCAGAAGGAAGTGTTTGGAGGGTATGGATCTGTGACACATGAGAGTCTGCTTCGATGGTATGGAGTTGTGGATAATGATCGATTCTCCACGGTATATACAGGGCTTCTCCTGATTCTTACAGCTATCATTATGACTGGCTCTGTACTTTTGATTTACAATGCTTTTTCTATTTCTTTAAGAGAGAGAAGTACGCAGTTTGGGCTTCTTTCGTCTCTTGGAGCAACGAAAAAGCAGCTTCGTCAGTCTATGAGATATGAGGCGTTTATGGTCAGTCTTATCGGGATTCCTCTTGGAGTGCTTTCTGGTATTGCAGGAATCGGTATCACCCTTCATTTTATTGAAGAAGGACTTTCCCAGTGGCTTTACGGGGAAAGCAAAGAGATTCCTCCTGTAGTAAATGCAGGGGCAGTTCTTCTCTCTGTTATGATAGCGTTTTTCACAGTATTCATTTCCGTATGGATTCCGTCAAAAAGAATCAAACGTTTGTCTCCAATGGAAGCCATACGTGCCAGTGAAGATATAAAAATCCGTCCGGGAGAAGTAAAAACAGGAGGCTGGGTGTTTAAAATATTCGGTCTTCCGGGAATGATGGCAGATAAAAATTATAAGCGTGACAGAAAGAAATACAGAACAACCATTGTTTCGTTAAGCATTAGTATTCTTCTTTTTACAACAGCAGCGTTGTTTCAGATTTATCTGATAGAAACCGGTTCTTTTGTAATGGATGTCCCGGCAGCAGATTTGGAATGTGTTCTTTATGAACCAGATAAGGATGGAGAAAAGACGGATAAAATTTTAGAGAAAACAGAAGGAATAGAAGAGATTTTTTCTTACGAAAAATTATATCTTATGATGCAGGTACCGTCGGAGATACTCGGTTCTGTTTTCGAGGGCAGGGAAGTGATGACTGATGAAAATTACACAGTAATTTCAGCAGAAACAGTTATTCTTCCGAATGAAGTGTTTGAAGAGATGGCAAAAAAAGAAGGGATTTCCCTTTCTGCTTATAAAAATACAGAAGTACCAAGATTTCTTTACACGGAAAACGAGCATACATACAACTCTTCCACCCAGCGCTATGAAACGCAGGATTATTTTCTGGAAAACGGAGAAAAAAGAGCAGAGCTTGGCTGGATTACGACAAGTGGAGAAGAAGAAAAAGAAATATTCGAACCGCAGGGAGAAATTATTTTAGGGGATGCAGTTGAAAAACTTCCTGAAAAAATGGGAATCAGAAATACAGATTTTGCTCTTTTTATGTCAGAAAGTATGTATCAGGATTTTTCGGAATATTTCTTACGGACTGATCCTATAAAGACTTATAATATAAAATGTGAAAATCCGGGAGTGGTTAGTGAAACGCTCGAGAAAGAGCTGAAAGAGCAGGGAATCCAGTCGGAAAATGTGACAGATCTGCATGTGCTCTATCAGCAGGACAGAAACACTATGATGGCGGTGCAGATATTGACGTATGGATTTATCATACTTATCTCCCTCATTGCAGTAGCGAATGTATTCAATACTATTTCCACAAATTTTATGCTCAGAAGAAAGGAGTTTGCAATGCTCCGTTCTATGGGAATGTCGCCAAAAGGCTTTAACAGAATGCTTTATTATGAATGTCTGATATATGGAAGCAAATCTGTTTTGTACGGGATCATACTTACAGTAATGGTAAGCTATGTTATCTGTAAAGTGATTGGTATTGGAGCGGACGCAGGTTTTGTGATTCCCTGGGGTGCGCTTATCATTGCCATAGCAGGTGTTTTTCTTGTAGTATTTGCATCTATGATATACGCTATGTGCCGAATACGGAAGAATAATATTGTAGAAGAATTGAAGATGATGTAGGAAATGGTTTGAGAGCATCCGCAATGTGGGTGCTCTCATTACTTTTTCCGTTTCGATGGATTCTTTATGATAAAAATCGAACATATGATTGCAAATTGAAAGAATATGTGATAATCTATTTAAGAAAAGATTGTCAAAAATAGTATTTAGCATGAAATGGGATATGGAAGTGCATAAGGAAGGGACAAGGGGAATGAATAAAAGTGTTGATATAATAGAATTGGACGGTTCTCCAATAGTTATTATCAATGATATACGGTTTCAATCAAGACGAGGAATTGACTGGAACAAAGTGGAAAAATACCTCAAAGAGTATATTGGAAAATATTTTGAGATAACAGAAACTTCAGAAAAAATATATATTGGTTCAGATTTTCCAGATGAATTCAGTCATTCAAATGATACAAAAAGATTAAAGGGTGCAAATACGAAGGCAAAAGCAAATATGACATCTGCTATTGGTGAACTGATTCAAATTGCAACAGAAAAAGCACAGTATCCCGATTATAATAATAAGCATGGAGAAAAAGCAAAATTGGGCTGGTATCGTTATAATACAAAATTTGGAATACCGGTATATGATGCAGACGGAAATCTGGAGCGATATAATATTTTTTCAACGAGAATGCTTGTAAGATGTGATGCAGATGGAAAACTGTATCTTTATGATCTGGTAAGAACAAAAAAAGAAACGAGCGAGCCGCATGAGCAATAGCTGTACGGTAGTAAACTTCGTTTCTT
>OBYG01000379.1_pt1 | contig 45132 bp, 38 predicted proteins | sample 1538201 | NCBI WGS metagenome assembly OBYG01 (sample SAMEA2580177, study PRJEB22360) | human gut metagenome | biome: human gut; feature: human-associated habitat; material: faeces | place: Denmark | collected 2008/2010 | reverse complement strand
AAGCATTGGTCAATCATTATTTTCACTTTTTTTAAACTTTTTTTCAATACCGATTATTATGATTGGTATAGGTATTTTCGTTCGCTTTTTACCCCCTTTCATCCTTTTTTGGCTATAGTTTATTAACTTTTAGCAAAATCTTCTAAATTTATCGTAATATATCAAGGATTTTGTCCTTTTTAGCAATTATTTGTTAAAATATGGAAAAGAGATTTTTTTATATATGGAGGAAATGAACGCTTATGAAAATTTTAGTTGCAGATGATGATAAAGAAATTGTAGAACTATTGAGTATTTATATTCATAATGAAGGATACGAAGTCGTGAAAGCTTATGATGGAAAAGAAGCATTATCCAAATTGCACACAACACCAGATATCGATTTATTAATCTTGGACATTATGATGCCAATCATGGATGGAATGGAAGTAGTGAAAGAACTTCGAAAAGAATCGCAAATTCCAATTATTATGTTAACAGCAAAAACAACCGATATGGATAAAATCAAAGGCTTAGTTGCTGGTGCAGACGATTATGTCACCAAGCCTTTTAATCCTTTAGAAGTAATGGCTCGGGTGAAGTCTATTTTACGTAGAAGCCAAATGCAATTAACCAAAGAAGAACCCGATGAATTAGAAGTCGGCCCATTAATGATTAATAAGGACTCTCACGAAGTCAAAACAATAGAAGGAAAAGAAATTCAATTAACCGCTCTTGAGTTTGGTATCCTCTATCTATTAGCTAGTCATCCAAATCGTGTGTTTAGTGCGGATGAAATTTTTGAGCGTGTGTGGCAACAAGAAAGTATTGTTTCTGCTAAAACCGTGATGGTTCACGTCAGTCATTTAAGAGATAAGATTGAAGAAGCAACTGGTGGAGAAAAAGTCATTCAAACAGTGTGGGGAGTTGGATATAAGATCGATGCTCGTTAAACCTAAAAAGATTGAAAAACAAAAACGAATTACCTTAACTTCTAAAGAAATCAGCGAGTTATTAGCAGAAGCAATTGTGACAATTGTTTTATTACTACTATTAAATGTCTCAATTATGTTCCTTTTAGGACAACTACTTAGTGAAAACTCGCCCTTAGCTGGTGTCATCTGGGCCACTAAGGATGCGGTCGCTAAAGAATTAAATACTGATTTGTTTTGGAGCTGGAATAAATTTGTCTTACCCATTTTCTTTTTAGTAGATGCAGCCGTTCTCTATTGGCGCTTAATTCGTCGCTACCACCAAATGCAATTGCGTCATATTATCAGTGAGTTACATTACATCGCTGATGGTAATTACAATCACCGCATTCCGTTTGAATTAAGTGGTGATTTAGCAAAAGTCGTGACGAGTATTAACGGTCTGGTGGATAGTACTGTCGCAGCCATTGAAGATGAACGGCGAATTGAAAAATCAAAAGATGAATTAATTACGAATGTCAGTCATGATATTCGTACACCGTTAACTTCTATTATTGGTTATCTGGGATTGATTGAAGATCGTCAATTTCATAGCCAAGAAGATTTACTGAAATATACGCATACCGCTTACGTCAAAGCGAAACAAATGAAATTATTAGTTGATGATCTTTTTGAATATACAAAAGTCCGTCAACCAAGTGTACCGATTCATACGACGACTTTTGATATGGCACAATTAATTGAACAGCTTGCTGCCGATTTTGAATTGGAAGCGAAAAAGATTAATATGCAAATCCAAGTAAAAGCCAATCCAGCTTCTTTAATGATGGAAGGCGATACGGAAAAACTAGTCCGAGTCTTTAACAACCTTCTTTCAAACGCTTTGAAATATGGCAAAGGCGGCCATCATATTGTGATGGAAGTAGACAAAGTCGGTACCGAAGCAATTATCGCTGTTCGCAATGATGGACCAGCTATTCCTAAACATTCTTTAGATCAGTTGTTTGACCGCTTCTATCGTGTCGAAGAATCCCGATCACAAGAAACGGGTGGTACTGGTTTAGGTCTGGCTATTGCACAAAGTATTGTCGCTTTACATGGTGGATATATTTATGCGAAGTCTGATCAAAAATGGACCTCCTTTATTATTCATCTACCCTTACAGCGTACCAACAAGAAATCAGAGAGTTAATTGACATCCCTGAACTTTTTCGGTATTCTATAGAAAAGAGAAAACTAAGAGAAAAAGTATTTATGGCACTGAATTCCAGAGAGTTTGCGGGGGTGCGAGCAAACATTCATCTATAAAGAAGTCCGTCTCTTCCAGGTGTCCAGCGAAATAAGTTGGAACGGTCTGCAGCCGTTATCTGCAAATCAAGGGCAGTAACATTACTGAACTTGGGTGGTACCGCGAGATTTCCAGTCATTTCGTCCCAAGAATATTTATTTTTGGGGTGAGATGGCTTTTTTGTTGTTTTCTACAACAGTTATTATTGATTATGTACTAATTTTAAGGAGGAAAAAATATGTTAGATGTAAAAATGATGCGTCAAAATTTTGACGAAGTAAAAGCAAAGCTACAAACCCGTGGCGTGAAAGAAGAAATCTTAGTGGAATTTCTGCGTTTAGATGAAAGTCGCCGTGATTTATTAGTCAAAGTCGAAGAAATGAAAAAATACCGGAATGATGTGTCTGCTGAAATTGCTCAATTAAAACGGAACAAAGAAGATGCAACGGCCAAAATCGCGGAAATGAAAGAAGTCGGCGGCAATATTAAAGCATTAGATGCAGAAATTAACGCTATTGACGAAGAGCTACGTGGGATCACAACTACTTTACCGAACTTGCCAGATGCTTCTGTGCCTGTTGGTGCTGGTGAAGAAGAAAATGTAGAAGTACGTCGTTGGAGTGAACCAAGAACTTTTGCTTTTGAACCAAAACCACACTGGGAAGTCGCTGAAAACTTAGGCATTCTAGATTTTGAACGTGGTGCCAAAGTAGCTGGTAGCCGTTTTGTTTATTACAAAGGCTTAGGTGCTCGCTTAGAACGTGCGTTATACAACTTCATGTTAGATTTACATGTTTATGAACATGGCTATACAGAAATGATTACGCCTTATATCGTTAATGACACCGCCATGTTCGGAACTGGCCAATTTCCTAAGTTTAAAGAAGATGTCTTCCAATTACAAGATACGGATTTAACGTTAATTCCAACTGCGGAAGTCCCTTTAACCAATTACTACAACAATGAAATTTTAGATGGCAAGGATTTACCGATTTACTTTACGGCCTTGAGCCCTTCTTTCCGTTCTGAAGCTGGTAGCGCTGGTCGTGACACACGTGGGTTAATTCGTTTACACCAATTTAATAAAGTCGAAATGGTTAAATTTAGTGATGCAGAGCATTCTTATGAGGAATTAGAAAAAATGACGAATAATGCCGAAGAAATTCTGCAAAAACTGGGATTACCTTACCGTGTCATGGCTCTTTCAACAGGTGACATGGGCTTCTCAGCTGCGAAAACTTATGACTTGGAAGTTTGGATTCCTGCTCAAGAAACGTACCGTGAAATCAGTTCATGCTCAAACTGTGAAGATTTCCAAGCGCGCCGTGCGATGATTCGTTACCGTGATGAAAATGATAAAGTCCAATATGCGCATACACTCAACGGTTCTGGTTTAGCCGTAGGACGGACAGTCGCTGCTATTTTAGAAAACTACCAAAACGAAGATGGCTCTGTGACTGTACCAGAAGTCCTAGTTCCTTACATGGGTAACCTAACAGTTATTAAATAAAGGGAAGATGAAGGTCGTTGTCTGATATCAGATAACGGCTTTTATTCTATAGGAAAAGGAGCCTGTAACAAAAATCCAAAGTGATTTTTGTTACAGGCTTAAAAATTGATAAACGGCGGAAACAGAAGCAACTCCTTCATTCTACAGAAAAAGAGGCAGACGTCGAAATGACGTCTGCCTCTTTTAAATTTTAAAAAAATCAGCTTTTATTTTATTGAACAGAATAGTTTGGTGCTTCTTTTGTGATTTGAACGTCATGTGGATGTGATTCTTTCAATCCGTTACCACTCATTTGAACAAATTGTGCTTCTTCACGCAACGCTTTCAGGTCTGCTGCACCGACGTAACCCATCCCTGATTTCAAGCCACCGATTAATTGGAAGACAATATCAGAAACGCTTCCTTTGTAGGCGACACGTCCTTCGATTCCTTCTGGCACTAATTTGTTTGCTTCATTGACACTTCCTTGGAAGTAACGATCACTTGATCCTTTTTCCATTGCACCCAATGAGCCCATGCCACGGTAAGTTTTGAAACGACGGCCTTGATAAATTTCAAATTCGCCTGGAGATTCATCTGTACCTGCTAACATACTTCCTAGCATTACAGCATGTCCACCAGCAGCTAAGGCTTTCACGATATCACCAGAATATTTAATACCGCCATCAGCGATAATTGCTTTACCATATTCTCTAGCTACAGAAGCAGCATCATAAATCGCTGTTAATTGAGGAACACCAACACCAGCAACGACACGTGTTGTACAAATTGAACCAGGTCCAATACCAACTTTGACAACGTCAACGCCGACATCATACAATGCTTTGGTTGCTTCAGCAGTGGCAACATTACCAGCAATTAATGTTGCTTCAGGGAACGTTTCACGAATTTCTTTAATTTTGCGAATAACGCCGGCACTATGGCCATGTGCAGTATCGATAACAATCGCATCGGCACCTGCTTCTAATAATGCTTCCGCACGTTCGAACGTATCACTAGTGACACCGACTGCTGCCGCTACAAGTAAACGACCATGTTCGTCTTTGGCAGCATTTGGGAATTCAATCACTTTTTCAATGTCTTTAATTGTAATTAAGCCACTTAAGCGACCTGCTTCATCAACGATTGGTAATTTTTCGATTTTATGTTTTTGTAAGATTTTTTCTGCATCTTTTAAAGATGTGCCTACTGGCGCAGTGACTAAATGATCTTTTGTCATGACTTCTTCAATTTTGATTTGGTAGTCCGTTACAAAACGCATATCACGGTTTGTAATAATTCCGACTAATTTACGGTTTTCCATTGTTTCTACAATTGGCACACCGCTAATACGGTAACGACTCATTAATTCTTCTGCATCCGCTACTAAGTTTGTTGGTGTTAGAAAGAATGGATCAATGATAACGCCGCTTTCAGAACGTTTGACTTTACGTACTTCGTCTGCTTGTTGGGCGACAGTCATATTTTTATGTACGACACCTAGTCCACCTTGACGAGCCATCGCAATTGCCATATTACTATCTGTAACAGTATCCATACTGGCACTCATCAATGGAATATTTAACTTGATATTTTTAGCTAATTGTACACTCATGTCTACATCATTTGGTAAGACATGGCTTTCTGCAGGGATTAATAGCACATCATCAAATGTAAGACCTTTTTTCGCAAATTTTGTTTCCCAATTTGACATTTTTTTGTCCACTCCTCAACTTAATTTTATATATGAAAATAACAGATAATACTAAGGAAGTCAACTAGATTTGTTTAAATAATCAATGAGGAATAAAGGACAAAACGCCAAAATCGGTTTGTCCTTTATTCAACTCTTCCTAATTAAAGTCCTATTTTCATCGTTGTTCTTTTATCTTGTGTTTCTTTTTTTGTTGTAAAAATCGGCTAAATCCAAAACCGCCAACAGAAAGCAAGGTAATCATTGTCCCTATTTTTTGCACTTTTGTTCTTTGGTAACGGATGTCGACATGTCCTGTACCAGATAAAGAAAGAGCGGCTAAGCCTCCTTGATTGGTTAGGCTCATTTTTTTAGCGCCCGTTTGGTTTTTCATTTGAATCGTGGCTTGATAGCCTAAGTAATAAATAAAAGGAACGGTCACCTTCGCTGATTGATTCACCACTTGGTAGTCAAATGAAATTTTCCCATAAGGCATTCTAACGTTTGTAATGGTTACTTGTTCTTCCGAATAATCAAGTTGTCGTTTTTTCTGTTTCAATAATTCCTGATAATTGATTTCATCTGGCAAATATTCATGGCCCGCACCGATATAAAAAGGCGCTGGCTGCTCATACTCAGCTTTTGTTAACAGGCGGCCTTGTTGTGACTGAATACTTTGATATTGATAAATGCCTAAATTGCTGATGGCAAGGAAAACCAACAAAGCCACGGTCCAAGATTTACGGAAAACACCCCATTCGTCTTGTGCAATGAAAAAAGCGAGCATTACGGAAAGAATCCCTAAAAACCGCCAAGGAAACTGAATCGTATTTAAAGGCGTGTGGTTCAGCCAGTGCCAAGGAAAAAGCGTAGTAACCATCAATAAGAGTACCAGCGTCAAACCAATAAACCGTTTGTCCTGAATTTTTTTGCTGGCAAGCGAAACCACTGCTACAACAAGCCCTACAAACAAAAGGGTTCCTAGATTCGCTGTTTTCGCGTGAAAAACACTGCTCTTTAAACTATTAAAGAAAAGAGAATCAATGGGATAACTTCTTTCGGAAATATAAGTGAGTGGATTGGATGTAACTTTAAACACTTGATTTTTCATTTGTTCAGCAACTGGTAAAAGATAAAAGGCCAGCCAAAGCAGCGTCAAACCTGCAGCCTTCGCTAATGCCAACAGGACCTCCTTTTTAAAAAAATGCTGCCAATAAAACAGAATGTATAACCCAATCCAAATAGAAACCATTTCAATAGAAATAAAGTGAGCCAACCCAATGCCAGTCATCGCCAGCGTTAACAACGGCCAATATTTCGTGGTTCCCTTTCGTAATAAAAACAGGCTCGCTAAGACCAACGGAAAAAAACTTAGCGCCAAAAATTCTCCTAACGCTTGGCGATTAAACAAGTCTTGCATGCGGTAAATAGATAAGCCATACAAAATGGCAAAGAGATAGCTTCTTTTTTTAGAGAGCGCCATTAATCGGCCTGCATAATAAGTAAGGCTAAATGTTGCCAAGTTTACCGCAAACACAAAAATCGCCATACTAGCGACAAAGGAAAGCCCCAGAACACGCAAAAGCGCAGGTAAATAAAGATACGCATCTGGATAAAACAAACTAGAGGCATAGCCATAGCCTCCCAAGAAAAAATAATTGATTTTAGGAAACCAGTCGTTGTTTTTAATTGCTAATGCGAGACCTTCCACCCGATTTTGATGAAAGCGGAAATCACTTGCTCGTAAAAAATTCTCTTGAAAATAGACAAAATAGAGAGAAAGTCCACTTAATAAGAGAAAACTAATAAAAATGAGTAGCCGCTCGTGTTGACGGCACCAAGACTTCACTTGTTGTCCCATAAGAGGCTCCTTTCTTTAGCAAACTTCTGAAAACAGAAGCCTGGGACACTAGTTTTTTCGACTAATCCCCCAGGCTTTAACTGTTAAAACGCTCTATTGAGAGAGCGACTTTGCTTGTTGCAGTTTCTGCGTCAGCCGAGCGCATTCACAATTGAGCGCGCGCCGTTTATTGACGTGTCATGAAACTACCTTGAATATTGTATTTTTTCTTGAAGAAATAGCGTGCTACAAAGGCTAACGCACCGATTACTAAAGCAATCATCGGATCTAAGATGGGATTGATCACTGGTGGCAGCATCGCTGAACCGGCGAAAACTGCAATCCACAAGAACATTCCGCCAAATAGAATGGCGGTCGTTTTTAACCAACCAGGACGTTTGCTTTTGTCGCCACCTTGACGATCAAAACGGTAAACATATTTGTGCATTAGATAGAAAACATAACCCCCAGCCATCGCACCTAAGATATATGTGGTTAATCCGAGAGGTTGTGCGGTTCCTTTTGAAAATAGAGACATCGCCGCTAACATGATTGTTAATAAACCAAGTAATAGTAAGGTATTGTCGAGCCAAATCATCCAGCCCGCTGGTTCTTTGACTTCTGCTGGTTTATTTAAAATCGCTTCCGTCCGTTCTGAAACAGTGCCAAATAACTGACGGGCTGTTTTACCTGTTTTTTGACCGGCTACTAATTCTGGTAAAATACCGTGTAGAGCCAATGCTAGCTCCTCTTCAGATAAATTAGCCGCTTTTAATGATTTTTTTAAGTCAAAAATGTATTGTTCATTTCTTTTAGTCAAATTCTGTTCTAATTGACGATTCTCAGCCACGATTGCTCGTAATGCTTCTGCTTCCATAGTTGTATCCTCCTCACCCTCATGTAGAGGGAACCTCTTTCTAAACGGCTGAATGGCCTTAAATATGTGGGCTTACCCAAAACAAATTGCTTGTTGGGCACATTTTTTTAAACGTTAAAACGGAACAACATAACATCGCCATCTTGAACGACGTAGTCTTTTCCTTCTAAACGAACACGGCCCGCTTCTTTGGCAGCTTGCATATTGCCATATTTATCTAGGTCTTCATAAGAAACTGTTTCCGCACGAATGAAGCCTCGTTCAAAGTCACTGTGGATAATCCCAGCTGCTTGAGGTGCCTTGATTCCCTTACGGAACGTCCACGCACGAACTTCTTGTTCACCAGCTGTAAAGTAGGTAGCTAAGCCTAACAAATCGTACGCCGCACGAATCAATTGATCTAAGCCAGATTGTTCAATGCCCATTGCTTCTAAAAATTCAGCCTTGTCTTCTTCAGAATCCAATTCAGCAATTTCTTCTTCTGCTCGCGCACTAACCACGATTACTTCCGCATTTTCACTGGTTGCAAAATTACGAACTTGTTGTACATACTCATTGTTGTCTGGATCCGCCACTTCATCTTCTGAAACATTTGCTACATAAAGGACCGGCTTTGTGGTTAATAAGAAAAGAGATTTAACAATTTTCTCTTCTTCTGGCGTAAATTCAATCGTACGAGCAGATAAACCTTCTTCTAAAACTGGTTTAATTTTGTCTAAAACAGCTAATTCTTCCACCGCTTCTTTATCTTTTGCTTTCGCCATTTTAGCCACGCGAGTATAGCGTTTATTGATTGAATCTAAATCTGCTAAAATTAGCTCTAAATTAATTGTATCAATGTCTGCTAAAGGATCAACGAAATCCGCATCCCGATTTTGTTCACGCATGATATTTTCGTCATCAAAACAACGAACCACGTGACAGATTGCATCTACTTGACGAATGTGACTTAAAAACTGATTTCCCAGCCCTTCTCCTTTGCTGGCACCTTTAACAATTCCGGCGATGTCTGTAAATTCAAACGTTGTGGGAACTGTTTTTTTCGGTTTTACTAGTTCTGTCAAGCGTTGTAAACGGGCATCTGGTACTTCAACCATGCCGACGTTCGGATCAATCGTTGCAAAGGGATAATTTGCAGCTTCTGCTCCTGCTTTTGTAATTGCGTTAAATAAGGTCGATTTACCAACGTTTGGTAAGCCGACAATTCCAGCTGTTAGTGCCATTTGTTTTCCACTCTTTCTCTCAGTCTATTCTCTTTTCTATTAGAGGCATCAAAGCATTAGTCTGCTTTTTTCTCGATTACTTTTTTTAATTTTTTAGTAAAATCACGACGCGGCATCATGACAATATGCCCGCAATTCGTGCACTTGATTTTGATATCAGCGCCCATGCGAATGATTTGCCAACGATTTGCTTGGCAAGCATGCGGCTTTTTCATTTCGACAATATCGCCTAAATCATACATGTTCCAAGCCTTCTTTCTTCTCTTACTTATATAAAAATACCATGATTACAATACCATTTTTTACCGAAACTAGCAAAAGGATTTGTGACTTTCTGTCTTACTTTCTCACTTTGCTTTTTATTCCTCGTCAAAATGAATATCTAAAATATCTAAAATTCTAGCCAAATCCGAAGAGGACAAGTACTCAATTTCAATTTTTCCTTTGCCTTCTTTTTCTTGAATCGCTACGGTTGTCCCAAATTTATCCATTAAGCGGTCTTCACTTTCACGAATATAAATGGGTTTTTCCTTGATGGCTTTTTTCGCTTTTTTGCCCTTTTTGCCTTGTGTTTCGTTTAATTCAGCGACAAGTTGTTCTAATTGTCGAACCGTTAAATTGTCTTTAATACAACGATTAGCTAATGGCAATAGCTGTTCTTTGTTCTTCAAACCTAATAACGTCCGTGCTTGACCCATTGACATGCTTTGTTTTTGAACCATTGCTTTGACCGCATCTGGTAAGGTTAGCAACCGTAAATAATTGGCAATATACGGACGACTTTTTCCCAAACGTTCTGCGACTTCCGCTTGTGTTAATTTCAAATTTTTCATTAGCATTTCATAGGCTTCTGCTTCTTCTAGCGGATTTAAATCTTCCCTTTGTAAGTTTTCCAAAACAGCAACTTGCATCATGGATTCTTCATCAAATTCGCGAATAATTGCGGGAATTTTTTCTTTGCCGGCTAATTTAGAAGCCCGGAACCGACGCTCACCTGCAATAATTTCATAGCCTTTAACTGCCGATTTACGGACAATAATCGGTTGAAACACACCGGAATGTAGAATCGAGTTTGCAAGTTCTTGTAAAGAGGTTTCATCAAATGTTTTCCGCGGTTGGTAAGGATTGGGACGAAGTTCGTTTAATAGAATTTCTGTCACTTGTTCGTTCTTAACGTCGACATCTTCTAGCTTTGCGATATCTTGAAACAAGGCATCGATGCCTCTGCCTAAACCTTTGCCTTTATTCATTCTCCAACACTTCCTTTGCTAGTGCTTGATACACTTCGGCACCTTTTGAGCGAATATCATAGTCAATGATTGGTAAACCATGACTTGGTGCTTCGGATAAACGGACATTTCTTGGAATAATCGTGTCATAGACTTTTTCACGGAAATATTTACGGACTTCTTCCACGACTTCGGCGCCTAAATTGGTCCGAGCATCGTACATGGTTAACAAGACCCCTTCAATTTTCAATTCAGGGTTAAAATGTTTTTGAACCAAGCGAATCGTATTTAGCAATTGACTCAAGCCTTCTAATGCGTAATATTCACATTGAACAGGAATTAGAATCGAATCACTTGCTGTAAAAGCATTGATTGTTAAATGCCCTAGAGAAGGCGGGCAATCAATTAAAACGAAATCATACATGTCTCTTACTTCATCAATTGCTAATTTCAAGCGCGATTCTCGAGCCATCATTGAAGTTAATTCAATTTCGGCGCCTGCTAATTGAATAGTTGCAGGGACAATATCTAAATTTTCACGGCTGGTATGTTGAACCACGCTAGTGATTGGTTCTTCATTTACAAGGACATCATACACATCGTGTGCGACATCTGGTTTAGGGACACCCATGCCACTGGTAGCATTTCCTTGTGCATCAATGTCGATCAGTAAGACTTTTTTGCCTAAGTTTGCTAAACATGCGCCTAAATTTACAGTGGTCGTTGTTTTACCAACGCCGCCTTTTTGGTTCGCTACAGAAATAATTCGTGTCATGTGTGTGCCTCCATCTTATTTAATCGGTTGTTTATTTGGTAATCCAGGTTTTCTGGGATATTTTTTAGGGGTTTCTTTTTTCTTTTGAATCACGACAATGTGACGTTCGTCTGCCGTAATCGGCAAAGTAAAACCAACTTCTTTTTGAAATTGACCGCCTAATGTAGCGATTGCAGGTTTTGCTTCATTAATTTCTTCTTCACTTTTCGATGCTTTTAAGGCTAAAAAATAGCCTTCTTTTTTAACTAAGGGTAAACACAGTTCACTTAAAACATTTAATCGTGCAACTGCTCGCGCTGTAACGTAATCAAACGCGCCACGAAATTCTGCTTTTTGACCAAATGTTTCTGCACGATCATGATACAAAGAAACATTAGCCAAACCTAGTTGATTCACCAACTCTGTTAGGAAAGTAATTCGTTTATTTAAAGAGTCAACAATTGTGACATTTAATGAAGGAAAAACAATTTTCAAAGGAATACTTGGAAATCCTGCGCCTGCGCCAACATCACAAATGGCTTTATCGCTGGCAAAGTCTTCAAAGAATGCCAACGAAACAGAATCATAGAAATGTTTCAAATAAACTTCTTTTTCTTCTGTAATGGCTGTTAAATTCATTTTTTCATTCCATTCTACTAATAAATGGAAATATTGGTCAAATTGTGTCATCTGTTGGTCTGTCAATTCAATGCCTTTTGCGGCTAATAGTTGTCTAAATTCTTCGGGTAGCATAAAGACTCCTTCCTTTTTTGTGAAACAGAAAAATGTTTCACAATCATCTTTTCCTACTTTAACGCAAATAGCAATTTCTTGCAATGCTTTTCGGAAGATTTTTGCCTGAATGATAAAAGAAAAAACCGCCTTTTTATGTGGTAAAAAGTCTCTAGCCATGGGCCAAAATGTTCAATTGGCGGCAACGAAAACCGCCTTTCTCTAAGAGTAAAACAAGCCAATGTTTCATGTGAAACATTGGCTTGTTTTACTTACTATAATCATCGCACTTTATTTGTCGTTCTCTGCGGTAGTCGTATTCTTGGATACGGGGACTTAACCAACCTTTTTTGGCTATTTTTCGTAATTGATGATCAAATCTCCCTGGTGGTGAACTATCTAGTAATTCATGGGTACGATTATTCCGATTTGCATAATTAAACGATTCACCATTCAAGACTTTTTCCTGGTATTCATTGTTTTTGGCCGCTTGATAATAAGCTGGATTACTAATTAATCTGCCTCGCCAGTCTTCAACTAACACATCCCACTGGGTCACAAAGGTCCCTTCTTCATTCAAAATAAACTCACTGTGAAAATTAGGCGTCAATCGTTTCTTATTAATTAAAGAATAAGATGCCCCCTCAGGGTATTTGTTGTGCAAACGAGCAGAGCTTTTTTTCAGCTTCCGCCCACCCATCCCTTGCGGCTTGGCCGCAAAAACATAACGTTTTAATGCCTGTTCATCGGTGTCCCCTTCTTGTTTAAAAAAATCGCGGATATACGTGATATTTTGACGATCAATATACATTCTTAATTGATGTATCTTTTTCGCTTTCTCTTGGTTAAAGCTCCCAAGAAGACCTAACGGATAGGCTTTTTGAACTGTTTTTGCCAACAAATGCCAAAACGTCGCATGCGGTGCAATCGTCTTCGAGAAACGATAAGGCCCTACTAATTGCAACATGCCATGCTGATCCAACACTGCACCTAATTGCCATAACAGTAACGAGAGCTTTTCTTGCGGACGATAAGCCGAAAAGCGAAATAATCGCTCATACGCTGAAGAGCCCACTTCTTCCACTTCAGAAAACAGTTCCGCGACTGCTGTTTTCGCTTGCTCAAGTGGCAAAAAACGCGTGTCTTTTATGGCGCTTTCCACTAATCCATAAACAGCTTGGCGGTCCCAGCCAGCGTCAATCGCCGCCTCTACACCAGCACTCATTGCTTGTTGTAATTCTTGCCAACGTCCCATCTTCTCGCCGCCTTTTTCTATATACTTCTTCTATAATGATAATCCTTTCCCCGCAAAATGCCAACTGCTTTAACGCAAAAAAACAACCCGCCCTTTGGGGAAGGGCGGGCGGAGGAGTTAAAAAATGAAAAAGTGTTTTGTTAGGGTTTTGTTTATCGGGTATGTTTAAATAATAGCCGTTAAATGTGAAGAAACTATGGTAAAAATGCGCCTTCTTTTCAACAAAATTTTGAAAAAGTCTCTTCAGAAATTAAGATTTTTTTGCGAAGTTGCCCACTGGCTACCCTCATTCAACATATTATATATTTAATATCCACAAAATCATAAAATAAATATACACAATAATGAATATTTATTCAACGGTTAATAAAACAACCAAAAAAGCGAGTGATTTACACTCGCTTTTTCATCTAAATTAAATGATTTTCTCTTAAAATATCACCAATATACGTATCCTCAAATTTCTTCACAAAGTGTTCAACCATTTTGCGTTCCACGAACGGCATATCCATTTCTGTTAATTTTTTCTTGTCAGATAAATAATAAACAGAGTTTGCTAAGACGCGCAAGTCGTATGCAGAAGCAAACACTTCTGGTACTCCGCGTTCAACCTCTAGCAATTGATAAACAGCTTCCATCGCTGTCCGTACAGAATACTCTGTTGTAAACACCGTATCTCGTTCAGTATCTGCGAAGTTCCCAATGAAAGCAAGATTTTTAGAGCCGTTTGGTACAACTAATGGTCGATCGCCTGGTTCTCTTAACATAAAGTAAGAAGTGATAAACGGCATATAAACCGGAATAGTGGTAGCCGATTCTTCTGAAATACGTTCAATTTCCCCTTCTGGGACCCCTAAATGATAAAGTAACTCTTGCGTAATTTCTTGGCCGGTACATTGTTCGATTGGTTTTTTGATATAATTTCCTGGTTTATTAGAAAGTAATCCATATACCCAAGTTATAGATTGTTGATCATTTTGTTCTTTAAAATGCGGTTGTCTATGCATAGCGAAACTCATCATCCAATTAGAGTCTTTGATAGTAATAATACCACCTGTGACAATTTTTCCTGTCCGTAATTTACGATGTGTTAACCGAGAAAGATACGGTTCAATATCGAAATTTTCCCACGTAATCGTTGCTGAGACAAACCAACTTTCATCTGGTAAATTTTCACAGAAAACTTCTGGGTGCCCAAATTCTGGGGATTGTTTTGCTAAGTTTTTCCAGAGATTCCAACTTCCCCCTAGTTCATGAGTAATTGGTGCTGGTGTATGATGATCTCCTTGCGTCGAACTTTCAGTAATTGAGCCATTCGTTACGAAGACTAAATCATTTTCAGTTAAAGGAATTTCTTTGGTTTTGCCCGCTTGTGTCAGCAATAATCGCCGAGCAACTTTAGTAGCTCCTTTGATGTCGACTTGGATATCATTGATCGTTGTTTCATATTGAAAGTCTACCCCTTGATTGGTTAAAAAGCTTAGTAATGGTTTCACTAACGATTCGTATTGATTGTATTTGGTAAACTTCAAGGCTGTAAAGTCAGGCAACCCTTTGATGTGGTGGATAAAGCGCATGATGTAACGGCGCATTTCAATGGCAGAGTGCCATTTTTCAAAAGCAAACATTGAACACCAATAGATCCAAAAGTTGGATTCAAAAAATTCTTCGCCGAAAACATCTTCAATTTTTTTGCCAATTAATTGATCTTCAGAAGTCATAAATAAATCAACGATTTCTTTTTGTGCTTTTTTGGATAAAGTAAATTGTCCATCATCTGGGACACGTTCGCCACGGTTATGAATAATGCGGCAATTTGAAGAATTTGGATCATCTAAATCTAACCGGTAAAACTCATCTAGGACAGAGGCATCTTCTACTTCTAATGATGGTACCGAACGAAATAGATCCCACAAACACTCGAAATGGTTTTCCATTTCGCGTCCGCCGCGAGTGACAAAGCCATCATGGGGAATAAATTTACCATCTAAAGAACCGCCAGACAGCGTGAGTTCTTCAAAAATGTGAATATTTTCGCCCTTCATTTGACCGTCACGAATTAAGAAAACAGCCGTTGCTAAACCTGCTAGGCCACCACCAACGATATAGGCACTCTTGTCATCTACACCTTTTGGTTTTCTTGGTCGAGCAAATGCTTCATAATTTCCATTTGTGTATCTCATTCTCGTTTCCTCCTATCATTTGATACCCTCATCATACTGCTACCAAAAAAAATACCCAAAAGATAACCCTTTTTTTTAAGAAATTCTTTGACAAATAAAGAAAATTGTCTAATTTTTAAGCAAGTGAATAATCGTAGATGTTTCATGTGAAACAAAAAAAGAACGAGAAGAAAAATGGCCGCTTTTTCTTCTCGTTCTTTTTATGTTAATTCTTTTACCGTTTCTACTCCAAAAACAGTAACCCAATCTTCCTGAAAATCAGTTACTGCTTTTTGAATGGCGGGCATTGCCAAGCCTTGTGTCACGAGTTCTGGTGCGATAGTGACCGCTTGCGACCCCATTTGACAGGCTTGATTAATTTGTGCCACGTTTTTAAAACTAGCAGCTAAGATCTTACTCTTTGCGTTCGTCCGTTTAATTTCTGCAGCTAAATGCTCAATAACCTTTTGAGAATCAATTGTTAAATTCTCCATCCTATTATAATACGGCGCTAAATAATCTGCACCTGCCGCAATCGCTAGATAACCTTGAAATTCTGTATAAATAGCGGTTGCTGTTATCCGATAATTTGCCTGCTTAAGTTGTTTGATGGCTGCCAAGCCTGCTTCATTGACTGGGATTTTAATGAATGTTTCTTGGCCTAATTGTTGTACAATGGTTTGGGCATCTTCTAGCATCTCTTCTGTCGTTTGACCGACCACTTGGACGTGCAAACTCGCTTGTCCAATCGTTTTTTTGATTTCTTTCATCTGCGCAAAGAAGTCAATTTTTCCTGCTTGCTTAACAATACTAGGATTAGACGTTACGCCTGCCAGTGGTAAAATTTTCTGATACTTTCGAATAGCCTCAAGATTAATTGTATCTAGCATAAATTCCATCTTTTACGTTCCTCCCTTAAACGATAATTATAGAATAGTGATTGTTGTACCAACAGTTATTTCAGGAATAGCTTTTTCTTCAACATATAATGTACCTGGCAATTCAGGTGTTGTTGCGCCATCAAATTTAATAGTAATGTGACCCAATGTGTCTAAATTAGTTAATACTACCTCGCCTACAGCGGTAATCTGGTAAGTTTGTTCATCAATCACTAACGTTTGCTTGTCCGTAATCGCTTCTGTGACTGGCTGAACCTCAATGTTATAACAATAATCTGCTAAAGCATCTGGTGCATCTTTTCCAAATAAGATGACCATTTTTTCTTCTTTAAATAATTCGGCTTCTGGTCCAATAGACTGAACCTTTGTTGTAAATACTGACATTTCCCATCCTCCAAAAAAATTTTTTAACTATACAATCCAAAACTTGCTAACCAAGCAACTAGTACTCGAGGGGAACCATTTAAGAAACGAGAATATAAAACAGAAGGAACCCCGACTTCAACGGTTTCAGCTTCAGCTTCTTCCAAGCCTAAACCCACGGGAATAAAGTCGCACGCGTTTTGTGTATTAATAGCAAACAATGCTGGTAGAGCTAGTTGTGGCGGAATGTTGCCTTTCCCAATTTCCACACCAATTAACGTACCAATTACTTGGCTGATTACTGCTCCAGGACCTAATAGAGGAGAAAGAAACGGCAGAGAACAAATAAAACCAATAATTGTTAACCCCACAATGTTTCCTGCCAACGGCGCCATGATATTGGCAAAAAATTCACCAATTCCTGAACCTTGAATCACACCAATTAATAAAGAAACAAATGCCATAAACGGAATCACTGTGTTGATCATCGTTTGTACGCCTTCACGGGCTGATTGGTTGAATGTCGCTACAACTTTTCCTGCACCCATACCAATTTTCGCAACAAAACTTTGTTGTTCCGCTTTTTGTTCAGTAATTTTTTTACTTGTATCATATTTAAATTCTGTTTTTTTCGAGGTGGGCTTTTCTGTATCAGCAGCAGCTTCTTCTGATGTCAATGTAATCTGTTTCGGGCCTACAGCGGAAACATAAATTGTCTCATTAATGTATTGTGCTAAGGGACCACTTTTGCCAGTTGGAACAACGTTAATAGTAGGAATTCCTTTTTTAGGATAAATTCCGCAACGAAGAGTGCCTCCACAATCAATAATGGCTAATGCGATTTCATCATCTGGAATCGATGTCTTAAAACCATTGACCGCTTCCATTCCTGTCAATTCTACGATTTTATCAACAATTGCGGGTTTCTCGCCGCCACCTGTAATGTAAATAAATTTATGTTTTTCTTCTGTCGGTGTAATCACTAAGGGGCCACCATAACCGCCATTTCCTTTAACTACCTTAATACTATTGTACGTCATCTCACCTTGCTCCTTTCTAATCCACAGCAATCTCTACTGTTTTTCTAAGGGTAATTCCTTGTTGTTTGCAAACATAGGCGGTAGTGAAATCGGTAACCCAACCGCCAATAAAATTCATTAATATCCCTACAAACATATAGCGAATCGCTAGGTCCATCGAATTTAGTCCTAACGTATCAATCCCTTGCGCAATCCCTAACCAAACGAACAATTCACCAGGATTAATATGAGGGAAAACTCCATTACTGGTATGACAAAATTGCGCTTGTGCAGCATAATAGCTAGGTTTATAGTATTCTGGTAAAAATCGAGCCATCGTAAAGGACATTGGATTGCCTAACATAAAAGCGGATAAAAAAGGCAACACTAAATACCGCGTAACAGGATTTTTGGCAGAAAGTTTGGCTACTTTGGTTACTCTTTCTTCTCCTAGAAAAGCAATTAAAGTATTCATAGCTACCATTAACATCAAAACAACAGGTACGATGCCTGTCATCCAAGAAATAAATGTTTCTGCTCCTGTTTGGAAAAGGTGCATAAATCCTTCCGCAAATTTTGTAATATAAGACATTACTCGACACTTCCTTTCAATTTTGTTTGTACTTTATTTTTCCATAATTGCCATTGAATTTTGGCTCCATTAAGCGGCGTTAATGGTTGTGTTTCTTGATAATTGCCAAGCTCAACACGTAAGTAAATTTCTCGTGCATTTTCCATCGCTTGTTGGGTTAATTTATTTTCTTTTTGTACGAGTGGATGGTAATGATCCATATAATGAATATCCTCGTTCACATACTGAGGTAAGGGATGAAATTTAGCTAGAACGGTGACACCTTGCATCTTTCTAGCGGCTAAGATTTTCCCTTGCGAATCCACAGCAAACAAGATAATCGTGCCTGCTTTTAACTTCCCTGCACGTCGACCAATCGCGACTTTCCCTAATTGTCGCAATTCTTGGTAGTTTTGATTAAAGTGTTTAATCTGTTTCATTCCCATAGCTATCTGAACGAAGTAAGCTGTTAAAAAAAGCGCCCCGAATACGTAGATAAAACTCATATGATAATCCCCTTCCTTTGCATCCACTCTTTAACCGCTAAAACATCTCGTTGCTTCCGTAACTCATTACGTAAACGTTCGTCTCCTGCGATTGTAAACAAGCGGTCATATAGTTGTAGTAACTCTGCTTCAACAGTGGCCGTCAGCTCTTCTGGAATACCCAACAGCAAAATAACATCAACTTTACCTTCTGGTGTAACCAGTGATTCTTCAAAAACCCCAATCGATAAAATAATCGTTGGTAAGGCTTGGTTAATTGTATGGGGAAAGGCAATCCCCGATTCAAAAATAGTTGTTTGTTGATCTTCTCTAGTAAAAATTCGTTCGATAAATTGGGGATCTACTAATTTTTCTGCTTCTAAATCAGCAATCATTTTCTGGATATTCGCTCGGTAACCTTGAGTATTCTCTAATAATTGATAGGTCATATGAATATTTTGAGATTCCACGGAACGAATTTCTTTTGCTCTCTGCCACTCATTTCTGAGCCAAGTATCGTTAAATAAATTAGTTAAATGGATCATCGGTGTTTGTGGTCGAATATTTTTTAAGGGAATGGTTGTAAAAATAGCAAAATATTGATTCAATTCTCTTCTCTCTGCCTCTTCTTCAGAAAAATGGGCAATCTGGATGTCTGGACCCAAAACTTTTTCCAATTGCCGCTGAATGATCAAGGCCGTTCCATGACCTGTACTGCAGATTACAGCAATTTCTTTTTTGGCTCCCGCTTCATAGTTCCCTCTCAATGCTAGTTCAAAATACAAAGCGAGATATCCAAATTCAACCGTCGGCACACAACGATTTAACAAACGGCCCAATTCTTGCAAGCCAATCTTGGCTAATTCATAGGCCAAAGGATATTGTCGTTCAATTTCTCCGTAAAATAAATCGTGACATTCCACATGAAAAACGAGTCGATTCATCACGTTTCTTAAATGATCTTTCATTTCTGAAAACAAGAAGTCCTCATCAAATTCAACAACAACTGAATGATGAATTTTTTTCATCATTTTTTGAAAATAGTCAGCTAAGAGTCCTTCATCAGTCAATAAAGAGTTACGAATATGGTTTGTGTTGATGTTAAAAGGAAAGCTGATAAAGGAACGTTCCCATTGGCTTAACGTTACATTATAGGTTATTTCCAAGTGATACATCAGTTCTTCAATCTGCTCGTTATGACGAACATAATCAACATATTCTGGTGGTAGTTCCGTAATGAGTTTTCCAGCTAAAACACGCTGCAAAACAATTGAAACCACTCTTCGTAAAAGAAAACTATCTTGTTTCGCTAGTCTTGTTTCTTTGATTATTTTTTGTATCATTTGTTTGGTAGTTTCATGAAGAAACTGTTCTTCAAAATATTCTTGGACGTAATTCACATGAAGTAAGCGTAAATCAAACTCTTTTCCTTCTAAATGAATACCACGGTTTGGCGTACCTACAACCGCAACCTGCCAAGGAGCAATCAGCTCTTTCATGCGCTTAATGTCTTTATTAACTGTGCCGCGACTAACGGCGAGTTCTTCGGATAAATCATAAGTTGAAATAAATTGATCTTCTTCTATTAATCGTTTGATAATGTAGGAAACACGCTTGCTTGAAGAATTAAAATCAGATTCCCTTTTTAGCCGTCCAGACAAAACCTCTTCAAAACCTTCAAAGTTATTGATTTCTAACTGAAAGAGATTTTCCTTCTGAATAATTTGGGCAATACCGATTAATTCATCATTCAATGTATCAATGTTTTTACGAACTGTTTGAGGACTTGCGGCTAATTTCTCTTGCAATTCCTGTAAGCTCATTCCTTTGTGATCAACTAGTAATTTTATTACTTGGTACCATCTATTTACTAGCGTCATTTAGTTTTCCCACCTCTATCCTCTTGTTTTACCTCCAGCTACGTTTGTGGTGATGCCTGTAATATAGCTTGAACGGTCTGATAAATAATAGCATACTAAGTCAGCGACTTCATGGAGTTTTCCGCTACGACCTAATGGAATCGTACTTGTTTTTGAATAACCTGCTCGCAATTGCTCCACAGAAATGTTTCGTGTATAAGCCAATGCTTCTTCGTATGCTAAAGTGCGCAAGCCCGTTTCTTCCATAATGCCTGGCGCAATCCCCACGACACGGACGTTTGATTTTCCTAACTCTTTAGCCCATGAACGTGTATAACTGCTGACCGCTGCTTTCGTTGCAGCGTAGGCGCTTTGCCCTTCGGAGCCTTCTAATCCAGCTTCTGAAGACATATTAATAATGACACCTGCTTGTTTTTGTACAAGAATCCGGCCCACTGCTTGGCTCATTAGGTAGAGCCCTTTTTGATTGATGGCTACAATTTTGTCGAATACCTCATCCGATAATTCATAAGGCCCATGAGGATGATTTTTATCCACCAATAGACGAGGAATATTGATTCCGGCGTTATTTACTAGGCCATCTACGGTTCCAAATTTTTCCACCACTTGAGCGACACCCGCTTCTACTTCTGCTCGAGAAGTTACATCGACTTTCACAAAGAGTAAATGCTCATGTTGCGTTTCTGATGCTGAAATATCAAAATTAGCGACATAGACCTCTTGTGCTAACAAGCTTTCAACAATGCTGCGACCAATACCAGATGAGCCTCCTGTAACAATCACTACTTTTCCTTTAATTCCTAACCAATCTGTCATTTGTTCCACTCCTATCATTTGTTTGCGCTTTCAGTATAGGTCAGTTTGTGAAATTATTTAAGACAGTCTTTTTTTGTAGTTTAGAAAAAAAAGTAGACTAATTCAAAACAAAAAAGCAGTTGCTTCTTCACAATCAATCATCCGTGAAGAAGCAACTGCTTCAAATTTTTATTATCCTTGCACTTTCGCGATTTTTCCTTGTTCGATGTAGACTCAAATCACTATATCACTAGATATCAAACGGCGTCATACGGAGTCAAAAACATCAAATTTGACCTGTTAAATGGTCATTGAATAACATTTAAAATCAATAAAACGGAGTCAGACACGGAGTCAAAAACGCTGAGAGTAAAAAAATATATACAGCCCTATAGGTAAAGTACCGCAGGGCTGTATATTTTTTATTTCAGATTACCTGAAATGATTCCATTTAATTTTTATCTCATTTTTTCCTACTAGTTAGTATCAAATACTCCCCTATTTTCTCAATAAACTATTTTGGGTTACATGGTATCTGAAACAGCTAAAACCTTGTCATTACAGCAAAAAATCACTTTATCTCCGTTTCATTTCAGATACATTTCACTTAAGCGGATTCCAAAAAAACAAAAGAAAAAGGAACCCCTAGTTAGCCTATGCTTTTTATTGGTTCCTCTCAAAACACGGTCATATAACAACGGGGTGGGGTAAATGAATGAAAAAGGTGGAGGAAACATTATTCAATAGCTGTCTTAAATACTTCGTTATAAAATGTGAACAAATAAAAGACATCTATCCCTATTTTCTACACTTCCACTTGACTACCATCTTTGAATCGTACAATTTTCTTAACTCTTCTCGTTTACCTCAATTCATTCTCAAGTGGAATCAACTCATCATCTAACATTTTACGCCATGCTCGCTTCATTTCTTGTGGGTATTTAAATGGCTTCGCTTCTGGATGTTTGGCTTTATATCCTTCGTAATCCTTACTGTTGATAATTGCTTTCATATTAGGAATTGGATCTTCACCTGGTAGATATTGCAGATTAGAAGCATGTAATTCTTTCTCAGAAACAAACCACTCATTGGAAAAGACATGAATCAAATCATCACTCGCTTGTGTAAAATAGCGACGTTTAATGACAAAGATATCTTCATTACTATCTAAAGTCCCCACATCAAATGCATTTAAAATTTGTCGGTAAACTTCTTTGACTCCTTCTGTTTTATTCAATTTAGCCAAAGCTTTTTCAATTTCTTCTCGTGCATCTGAACTATTCGCAGCATAAGTTCCTAGTAATTGATCAATATAAGTAGAATCAATATCATACAACTTAGTGGTATTTTCACTATAAAATTCGATCGTTGAAAAATCTTCTCCCTCTTTTTCTGGTTCTTCCTCTATTAATGAACCCTTCACGGTCTCGTACACGCCAATTTGTTCTTCCAAAAGTTGAATTTGATTGTTCAAAGTTGGAGATTTCACCATGTCATCATTGTAATCGTCATAAGTCACTAACGATTCATACGCACGATTCAATTCTTGAAATGCTTTGACGTACTCGATACGGATTTCAAGTGGCGTATGTTCATCAATGGATTCTATTGATGAAACCTCCTTTAACTTACCATATGCTTGCTTGAATCTTTTTTTGGATTCCTGATAACTTGGATAAATCAATCCCGATTCTTCTTTTGCTTCTGAATACAGTTTTGTCGCATCCTCGACATTCTTCTCCATTGTCGCTGGCTTTCGGAAAGTAACAATTAGTCCTTTTGTTTTTTCTGGATACGTACGGTTCGTACGTGAAAAAGCTTGGATCAATCCTGCATACTCTAGATTACGATCCACAAATAGGGTTTGAATCGTAGGAGCGTCAAAACCTGTCAATAGACGATCCACTACGATCACTAAATCGATTTGTTTCCCAAATTGTTTAAATTCCGCTCTTTTTCGTGCCAAACGATTATTGATATCTCCGTTATAACGCTCAATGTCTGCTAAAGACCAGGCAGTATCAAAATACTGATTATATTCCTCAATAATTTTTTGCATTTCTTCTTGTTGGACACTTGAATCTCGGCTGTTTTCTTCTAATGAATAGGTAATAGCGATTCGTGGAAAATCAGGATCCTCCATCGTTCTTCCTTTACGAATGGGCTGATTAGGAAACTCTTTTGTTAACCAGTCAGGTTCTTTCGTCATTTCTTTGATCGCTCGATAATACTTTTTGGCCATGTCAATGGAACTCGTGGTTAAGATCGCAGACTTCGTTGGACGGCCATTTCGAAAATCAAATTTTGTATAGGCATTGTCTGGACGGAACATTTTATGAATGACTTTTTGGATATGTTCATCTGCTTCAAAAACAGTAGGGTCCAAATAACTTTCTTTTTTGACAGGCTCCATTTGATCAATCATACGATTGATCTGTTCCGGTGAATACTCTGCATATGTTTCTACTTCTTTTAATTTCCGATAGATTTTATTCTCTAATGAAGTCGGCTCCACGGTGTTTTCATGCTCTACTTGAAATCCCAAAACAGAGCCATCTTCTAGCGCATTCTTGATGGTATAGGTATGCAAGACCTCTCCATACTGATCATGGGTCGTACGTGCTAATTGCCCTTTGGCTTGTTTCCGATTCTCAGGGAAAATTGGTGTACCTGTAAAGCCAAACCAAGTGGACTTTGGAAACATTTTTTTGATTTCTTCCATATTTTCAGCACTTAACGCTCGATGACACTCATCGACTACAAACACGATATGTTGTCCCATTAATTTTTGGAAGCGATTGGTTCCTTTTTTCTCTTCTTGTTTCTTTGCATATTTCAACGCCGCATCTAGTTTTTGACGGGTTGTAATGATTACAACATTTGCATTGGCATCTGCCAACAGAGTTTCACTTAACTCTTTGGCACTTCCTGTTCCAACAATCAAGCTATTCGCTTTAGCATTCCCGGAAGAAATCCCAGTATTAAATTCCGAAGCAAATTTCGTAAACTCTGTGGTGGTTTGATTATCTAAATCTTTGCGGTCCACTAACATGATCGTTCGATCGATCCCCGATTTTCGTGCTAAAAGCTTAGTAGATACAAAACTAGTCAACGTCTTTCCTGAACCAGTCGCATGCCACACATACCCTGATTGATGTTTATTTGCGGCAATAAACAAGGCTTGAATCGCATGAACTTGATAAGGATGTAACACCATGAGGGTTTTATTGTCTTGATCTTCACTGACAATCGTATAATCCGCAATCAAGCGATGGGCATCCGGAATATTTAACACTTGTTTACAAAACTCATATAAGTTTTCTACCTTTTTATTATCTTTCGTTCGCCAACTAAATAAAAACTTAGGATGCAAATCCTTTGGTAAGGCATTTGCAAAATACCGGGTCGTTTGTTCATTGGAAACCACAAACAACTGTAACGTCGAAAAGATATTATTCCGAAATATGCCTTCTTCTGCATATTTTTTGATTTGGTTAAACGCCTGATAAAAACCATCTTTTGCAGTTACTTGTTTCAACTCGATTTGGACAATCGGTAATCCATTGATCAATAAGGTGACATCAAAACGTCGATCCCGTGCTTCTATGTTACTTCCACGTTTTGCAATTTGATGGACCACTTCATAAGTAGAGATTCCTCCACCAATATCTTGATTGGAATAAAGGATAAGTGAGACAGAACCTAATTGCGAATCTTCCCGTTCAATCGTGATCCGAGCCATCCCATTTTCACCTTTTAACCATTTCGCAGCATCAAAGGGGGTTTTCGTTCGTAGTAACAATTCTGTTTTGATCGTTTCAAATTCTTTATCGGTCAAAGGAAAATCATTCAGTTCTGCTTGATTATTTGAGATGATTTTTTGGCGTAAATTGACCCAAAGATCTTCTTCTGATTTTAGATCGGGACGATACGTCCACTGATTATGTCCTTCCCCAAGTACACGAATCAACTGTTCTTCGACTTCCGCTTCCTCACGATGACTAATTTTCATTCTTCTTCCCTCCTAGACAAACATTTTTTGTAAGAAGCCTTTTTTCGTTTCTTTTAGTAAATCTAACTTACGTTGATGAAGAGCGATAGTATTGTCGAGTTGTTTGAAGAACATACCTATTTTAAATTGTTCGTCTAGATCAGTAGGCAATATTACCTTGAATTGTGACAATGATTTCTGACTAACACCTTTTGCAGTTCCACCACTTGCTAACGCTGATAATTCACTAAATGATTTCGGTGAACGTAACAATACAGCTAAGAAATCATCAGTAATTTTATCTGAATTGACATCAAAAGCAATTGTACGTTGACTGAGAATATACTTTTTATTATCAGGTACTTGTGCAACATTACCCATAGGTGCTTCTGTAGTAAGTAATACCTGTCCCTTATAAAGTTCTTTTCCAGTCATCCACCTATCATATAACTCCTGATCTCCATAATGTGCATCAGCAGATGGATCGATATAGCCATTTTTAACATTAAGAGCTGAAAGAGCAAGATAACCAGATGTGCTCCAGTCCATACCTAGCTTTTTAGGAGTACGTCCACGAAAATCTATAGTCTTTTTGATATTATCAAAGAACTTCCGCTCTTCCCAATCTTCCGTAAATCCTGGAAAACGAACTTCTGGCACTTTTGCTCCGTTTTTAGGGAACATTTTTTGTAAGAATCCTTTTTTCGTTTCCTTCAGCAAATCTAACTTATGTTGATGAAGAGCGATAGTCTCGTCTAATTGTTTGAAGAATGAACCGATTTTTTGTTGTTCTTCATAACTGGGAACAGAAGCACCCACACTATTAATTACAGTTTTCGATAAACTAGGTACACCAGTAGATTCATCAAATTTTTTCCAATTTATTTTTTTAAAAATAGATAGTGAAAATTGAAGGTCAATATTTTGTTTAGGAACAGCGTAAAACAAGGTATCGACAGTCCAAAAAGGCGCTTTTAATAAATAAGGGTTATCAATTGTCCCTTTCCTTCCGATCCCAATGGCATCTATATCTGATAGCGCTCTATCTACACTTAGCATATATCCACCAGTTCCATAGACAGGTATTGATCCCGAATTCAGATGTTTGTAGTCTTTTCCAGACTTAACATCAATAAAATCACCTAACTTACGCTGTTCCCAATCTTCCGTAAATCCAGGAAACCGAATTTCTGGTTGTGTATTATTGCTCATGTTTGAACACCTCCAACGCGCCTTGTAACCACGCTTCATTTTCAGGTGTTGTTTGCAGGGAAGAGATAGCTTCCAAAAGTTCTTTTTCTAGCACTTGCTGTTCTTGTCGTATCTTCTTGATGTCATTTCCGACATGAACCATATCAATTGGTTCTTCTTCTTCGAAAGTATCTACATAGCGTGGGATATTTAAGTTATAGTCATTTTCTTTGATTTCATCAAAGGTTGCCAAATGAGCGTATTTCTCGACATCTTTTCTTTCAGCGTAGGTTTCGAGGATTTTTTGAATGTTTTCTTCCGATAGTTTATTTTGATTTTTCCCTTTAACAAATTCACGACTAGCATCAATGAATAATACATCTCGAGTTTGACGATTCTTCTTCAACACAATCACCGTCGTTGGAATCGATGTACCAAAGAACAAGTTCGCAGGCATACCGATCACAGCATAAATACTGCCGTCTTCTAATAATTTTTGACGAATGACCCCTTCTGCAGCGCCACGGAATAAAACTCCGTGTGGCAAGACGATGGCCATGGTACCTGTTTCCTTCAAATGATAGAACCCATGAAGAAGAAACGCAAAATCTGCTTTGGATTTTGGCGCTAATTTCCCATAACGATTAAACCGAGAATCATCTAAAAAGGTCGTATCTGCTGACCAATTAGCCGAATAAGGTGGATTCATCACTACTGCATCAAATGTGTAAGGTTCATCTGTTGGCCAGTCCTTATTCAACGTATCCCCATTGCGGAGATTCATTTCTTCGGCATCTACCCCATGTAAAATCAAGTTCATTTTTGCTAGATTATATGTCGTTGTATTTAGTTCTTGTCCATGATATTTAACGTTATCTGGATGAGTTAAGTAGTTACGTACATTTAACATTAAGGAACCTGAACCCATGGTTGGGTCAAAGACACTAAAGAAAGGGCGTTCTTTTTGATCTAGTGTCACGATTTGTGCCATCATATCAGAAACCATGTGAGGTGTATAAAATTCTCCGGCTTTCTTCCCTGCGTCTGAAGCAAATTGACTGATCAGAAATTCATACGCATCCCCGATCACGTCCCCATCATGACCTAAAACTTCCACGTCATTCAATTTCTTAATGACTTCGGTAATCGTCACATTTCGTTGTTGCTCATCTGTTCCTAATTTTTTTGATTGGAGATCCACATCATCAAATAACCCATTAAATTGATTGTAGGTAGATGCCAATTGCACAAAGGCTTTGTTTAGATCGTTCAATTGGAACGTTGCTTGTTTTGCTTGATCCGCTAAGACGTTGAAAAGATACTCTGGTGCAATTGCATACCCCAAAATATCAACGATTGTGGCAATCAGATCTTCTTTTGATTCCTCATCTGAAAGTAATTCACGATACAATATCGTTTGTTTGCTTACCGTATCATATTCCTCTAAGGATTCATCTGCTAAAAGAACCACTTGTTCCAACAATCGGTCGGATAAATATTTATAGAAAATCAGCCCCAATAAATAATTTTTATATTCTGACGCATCCATTTTACTACGGAGATTATCTGCCGCACTAAATAATTTTTGATTTAATTCTGCACCCAAAAGATACACTCCTATCTCTTATTTAAAGTTGCTATATACCCTCTTATTTTAGCACACTCCCTTTTAGAAAAAGAAAAAAACTTATTCTTGCTAATAAACTACGTGAAAGGAGTCTAACGTTGTTTGATATAACTTAGACTGATCGTTAACTTATTTTTTATATTTCTACATAGTTATCTTTAGAACCATTTCAGATACATACGAAACAATTACATATGATTTTTTCATAAAAAAACAGTACTGTCTAGTAGTATAAAATATACAAATTTCTTAAAAATTTTTTCACTAAAATCACTACCTGAAACAGTCTAAAACACTTATATATCAACGTTTAATGAGACTATCTCCGTTTCATTTCAGATACAAATAAATATAGTCGGGCTCCAAATCCGAAAAAAAAATACCCCCAGTAGCTTATCCTAAGCTACTGGAGATGTATAAGTACGGTCATATAACAACGGGGTAGGGTAAATGAATGAAAAAGATGGAAGAATCATTATTCAATAACTTTTTTAAATACTTCGTTGTAATCAGTTACCTGTCCGTTCTTAAATACCACAGAATAATCTTTTTTCCCATTTTCAAGTAACCTAAGTGGAATATCTTTACCAACTTGCTCTGTCACTGCATTACTGATACCTGTTAGATTAGCTAATAAATCTGATAAAGATTGAGCATCTGTAGAAATCTCTGTATCAGTATTTATCGTGATTCCTTTATCTTCATTTACAAGTTTCCAAGTAGGTGGTATAGCTGTGTATGTTTCGATGAATGAATCAATTCTTTCATCTATCGTCTTCCCAGTATCTACTTCTGTCTCATTACTCTCAGATGAATCAATTCTTTCATCCATCGTCTGCTCCGTAACTGCTTCTGTCTCATTATTCTCACCGGAAACTTTCTTCACACCCAAACTTATATATTGTCCATCTTTAGTATGCATAGTTAAAATTCCCACGCTTTTGCTAATAAATTCACTATAACCAGTTCTTTCAATAGAGACTTCACTGTATTTCACACCATCATACTCAAAAGAAAAATAGACATGTAAAAGCATTTTGTTGTTTGCATCTACATAATAGTCCTTTGACTCTACTTGAGACCTTCCTATACGGAATACAGCTTTACTGTCTGATATCTCTATACCAGCATCCTTATTATTAATCTGCCAATCTCCAAGTAGCTCTTCTGGCAAGCTAGTAGTTTCTTGTGAACACTGTACCGCTTCACTGGTAGAGGTCGAAACGTTTACCTCCGCACTGTTAGAAGAATTTTTCAAGGAATCATGAGCCTTAGTACAACCAACAAAAACGAGCGTTACCACGGTTAGTAGAGCTAGCAGGTTAAACTTCATGAAGTTTAACCTCCTTAGCCAGTGAGATATCAAATTTTTGGGCGGTCTTTGATATTAATTTTTGGTGTTGTACTCCTTTCTCGAGTTCTTGAATAATTTCTTGTTTAAAACGTTCATTGTGTGCCATTTCCATTCCCTCTTTCTTTGATATTATTCAAAACGTTTTTCACAATTTTCATGAGCTTGACGGAACTTTTGATGGAGCATCTCTGTGGAGACTCATGAAGCTTCACCACCCTTGTAGTTCATTAACAATCATTTGGGGTTTACTTGAAATGGTTTTTCGTACATTTTCTTCAGTTATTCCAAGTAGGTGGTATAGCTGTACATGTTGTTATGAATGAATCAAATTTTCATCTGTTATTGCTTTAAAAAATAGTACTTTATAGTAAGATAAACTGTAATAATATCAAAAAAATTCCTTATACTATTCACCATCTGAAATAAAATAAAGCGCTTATGTATTAACTATTATAACACTTACTCCCATTTCATTTCAGATACATTTCACTTAAATAGATTCCAAAAAAAGAAAAGAAAAAGGAACCCCTAGTTAGCTTATGCCTCCCAAGGTTTCCATGCAAAATACGGTCAATCATCAATGGGGTGGGGTTCAATTCAACATTAACACCTCAGTATATGGTATCTCTACATATATACGGTCTTTCTTTGGATAGTACTCAATATTTATGTTGATAGCACTTCCATTGTCTAATATAGCTTTAGCCCGGTACGTGTTATCACCATTTTCATGAGTAATCGTCACATCATCACATGTCCGATTTAAACTGTACTGTTCTTGTAAAATCTGTGTTACCAATGGTTTTGATGACTTCTCTAATCCAGATGTACCTGTCATTTTTGAAAAAATGATACCTATAATAGCCAAGACAACAATACCTATAATGACAAACTTCTTGTTCATATTTACTTTATTCAACTTTTTATCTCCTATCTCCAAAATAATTTGCTCTTATCCCTCTTATCAGTACATTGACATCCCTAAAAGTACACCCAAGATTGCTCCGGATACCCCTGCTATCATCAAAACCGTACCCATTTTTTCATCTTTATCTCGATATAAGTACCCCATAATAACAGCTACGGCACCAAACGCAACAGGAACGAATACCAACGATACCACCATAGAAACCCAACCAATAATCAAATACAGCTTCCCGGTCTCTTGTCCATGTACGATTTGTTCCTTCATTTCACTAAATGTCTGCTCAGTACTTTTCTTTACTGTGTCTGCTCCAGTTGTCTCATCTGTTTCTTGTAGTGCTCCACAAAACTGGCAATACTTACTTTCATCTGTTATTTCTTTGCCACATTTTCTACAATACATGTCTTCTCCTCCTAAAATCATTCAATTGCTTATTAGCTAACTGTTTACTTTATTAAATACATCAGAAAACAGCTCATTTATTGGTACACTTAATATCTCAGAAAGCATTTTCATTTGATAGGGTTTAGGAATCGTTCTCCCTGTTTGCCACGAACTTACACATTGCTGTGTAACATTCATTTTTTTGGCTAACTCAGTTTGGGAAAGTCCTTTTTCTTTTCTGTATCGGCTGAGATTACTTACTTTTTTCATGATTCTCCCCTCCTGTTTTATTATATACAACAATATGATGTATTTCAACTCATAAAATATATAAATACTTCAAATATCATTACAAATACAACAACTTGTTGTACTCTACTGAGAAGGGGGGTGTATTAATGAAACAGAAACAATATGCAAAGGTCATTAGAGAAAAGCGAAAAGCACTCGGGTGGACACAAAAAGAATTAGCTGAAAAAATCTTCTCTACACAACAGGCAGTAGCAAGATGGGAAAATTCTGTAACAGAACCTAACCTCGATAGCTTAACCGCTCTTTCTAGAGCCCTAGGAACCCCTGTAAGCCATTTTCTAGACAATGTTGTCGTAGATTATGAGGAAGAGTTTTTGGCTCTCTATCGCTCTCTTAGCACTGAAGATGCAGTTCGAACAATTGACTATATGAAGCTATTAAAAAGGCAAGAAAATGAACGCAATCAGCTATTGAAAGATTGAAAAATAAATAACCCACCGAACTTTAACGGTGGGTGTATTGAGATGAAATAAGATTAAGAGCTATGGATAACCTGTCTAGTTTAATACAATTGGGTCTTTTCTCTTCCTTACTCTCCGTCCATCATCTCTTGTTACACTTGTAAATTGATAAATAGGAACTAATTCAACTCCTGATAATATCAATTCTTTTATTACTTCATCTATCCCTGCCCCTTTCGCTAGATATACTAAAAAACTACTGCTTGCTTTCACATTGTATAGTTTCTTAATATCCTTAGAAGCTCGTTCAAGAGTGAATCCTTGTTTAACAAAGTAGCCTCTGTTTTTTATTAAAGCATTTTTCACGCTGTTATACCCAACATTACGTAGACGTTCCCAAACAGTGTTAATAAGTTCTTTCTCTGTCATTATATATGTCCCTTGCCACGATAAGCCCTGTAAAACTTCATGTGCCTCATCTAAAATCAATTGTTTTTCCTTGCTTAGTTCTGACCGAAAATTTTGAGGAAATACTCTTTTAGCCTCTTTTTCGTTAAAACAAATCTTAACCCAAGCATAAGAAAAATATTGATATGTAAAATGAAATTTGTCCAGAAGTGGAAGGATATCTTCATTCAATTTTTGAATCACAGAAGTTGCATTAAAAACGTCTAATCGATAGACATTGCTTCTCTTATGATTAAAGTTTCCTAACGCTTTCTCTTCCTTTAACCTATTTAGGTATTCGAGCATCTTCAGAGGAACATCTTCATCATCTAATTTTTTTATCAAACCTATAAAAGTCATAAATGATAGTAACTTATTACATTTATTTATGCCATAAGTTTTACCATAGTAAGAACTCATTTTTTTAGCTAATTGTTCTCCAGACAAAATACAAGTCACACTTTCCTTACTATCATCAAAAAAATTAACATCAGAAAGCAAGACATCATAGACACGTCGCATTTCCTCTAGATAATTCCTTATTGTCCTGAAAAGTTTGTCTTTCATTGATTCAAGAGTGTCAAAAAGTACTTTTGATTCCTCTTTCAATTTTTGAAAATGCGTAGGATACAAATCTAATTTCTCTAGTAGCCAATTAAATGTTTCTACCCGACTATCTTTCTCTAGAATTAACATCACAACCCCAATAAAATCTACACTGATATCACAATTACTAGAATGACAATAAAAAATGGAATGACCATTTTTCCTGGTAAAAATACTAGCAGAGGGATTATGGTCGTCGTGAAACAGACATCTTAAGTTTTTACTTGACTTAAGTAATTTATTCATATCAATAGTTAGCAATCTTTCATAAATCTCATTGAAAGACATGTCGGAGGAATCAAACAAGCAGTCTTTAAACCACTGTTTTATTTCTTCTTTGTCGTCATTTTTTATCAACTTAACAAAATCAGTTTCATTGACTAGTTCATACTCTCTCCCTGAATCACTTTGACAATTTTTAGAACATGTCATGGTAAAATCAATCGGAAGCTCAGTAATATCTAACATGTTGTCTTCATTAATTATTATCACTGCATCTGACTTATATCCTCCAAAAAACATTCTATTCGAAGCATTTACATTGTCATCACACCCGGGTATGATTTTTTTCAAGTATTCGTAAACAGCAACCATTTTACTATAGTCAGTAATTGCTTCTTTTAATAGAAAGACAATCTTGAATTTTTCTAGATTTTCAGAGTACCGAATACTTTTTTGTATCGCAAACGCAGAATTATGAACTAAATTGATAGATAAAGCCTTTTCTATGCTTAAGTATCTACTATCATCTTTACTTAAATCTACTACCTTCCCCTTCTCATCTTTAACAGTGTTATCGACATCCAGAATAATAACTCTAGTTTCTAAAAACTCTTCACTTTTGTTGCCTTTATTCTTTGTCTTACTTGGAATAAATGATTGTGATGAATTTAGTATCTCTACAAACTCATCTCTTGTAACTTCTCTGTAGTTATCTAAACATCTTTTTCGTATTCTCTTTTTTTCATCCTCTATAACTGGTTTCTCTAATAGTCTTTCTTTATCTACATTAATTGGAATATTAATCATTGGTGTTTCCATTTGTGTTTCCTCCTTATAAAATTCTGTTAAAGACTAAAACATACAGATAATAAAAACAAACTCTTTATTACTATATGTTTTAGTCTTATTTGTTTACTCAACCTTTATACCGTTCCATGAAACTATCAATATCAGATTTTTTAAATCTAATGACCGTATCAATTTTTATAACAGGTAACCCGTATTGAGAAACATATTTTCTAATCGTTCCTACTGATACACCTAGATATTCACTTGCCTGCTGATAGTCCATATACTCTAGAGTGACTCCAGAAATAATGTCTTCTAGCATAGGCTTTAGCACTGTAATTATCTCTTTCACTTGTTGTTCAACTTGTATAGAAACAATGCTATCAATGATTTGTAGAGACATATTTCCCCCTCCTTTCGTGATTGCTTGAACAAATTTTCTAAGAATTATCTTCGTATTTTTTGCTCAAAATAAAAGTATTTTGTTATTAACCGATTAATCAAACAAAAAATGATTACCAGTTCATCGACATACACATAATACCTCGATAAAAAAGGGGTGTCAATAGTTTTGTAAAATTTATTTACAACACCCCTTTTTTGAGGTATACTAATTTTAGGAGGTGTGGTCAATATGATAAAACGTCCACCAATAAATTATTTAGAACGAAAAAAGATACTCGGAACAAAAATAAAAGCTATAAGAAAGAGTAAAAAATTAACACAACCAGCATTTGGTCTTATGATTAACAACGGTCAATTAATTGACAAAAAAACTATCTACGAATGGGAGAAGGGAACCTATTTACCAATACCAGAGCGATTATCCCGAATTGCTGATTTGGGAAATATGAGTATAGAGGAGTTAGTTTGTGGCAATGTAGAAGAATATATTTTGGGAATTATTCTTTATAGAGATAGCATTGTACTAGATGGTATAACATTTCCAGATAAAAACCTGTTCCAGCATCTTCGTCAACAGTTCCCACCAGTACACTCTAATTTAGATACATGGCTGGATAGATATTCCAAATTAGAACCAGAGATGCAAGAATTTATTGCTAACAAGACTTGTAATAAAGTTAAAAATGAAAAAATTAGTCTTTTCAATATCTTAAAAATAGAAGAATTATTCATCAATGCTATTATAGAAGAATTTGACAATAACATTCTTCTGCTCACTAGCAGTATAGAGGAACAACTAGAAGAAATGATAGATGAAGGGATACATAGTCAAGTGGAAGACATGAATTATCCCGAAGAAGCTGTAAACGAAATTATTGATAATATAAACAAGCTAAAACAAACGATTTCATCAATTGGGAAAAAATACACTAAGAAAACTTACTAGAAAAAAGGAATAAATTCTTTTTATAGTCCATCCGTACTTGATTAAAATATGGATTTGAAAGGTGGGATGCGATGAATTGAATCCTTTATAGCTTACAAGCTCTCAGCGGGCTTTTATGGCTTCGTCAAGGAGGAATTATTAATGGCAACTATACAACAATACAAAAAAAGTGATGGCACCACAGCTTGGCTTTACAAAGTGTATATGGGTAAAGATCCAGTGACAGGTAAAGAAAAACGGACAACACGTAGGGGATTCAAAACAAAAAAAGAAGCCTCTTTAGATTTAGCTCGATTCCAGTTAGAAATCGAATCTACTGGAATAAGTCAACGCTCTATCAAGACATTTAGTGAATTATACGATTTATGGATGAACCAACATGTTAAAAATATTCGAAACACAACAGAGCAACGAATTAAGAATCACTTTACAAATCAGATTCTTCCCTTTTTTGGAAAAATGAGGTTAGAGGTTATCACTCCTGCCATATGTCAAAAAATACTAACTGAATGGTCAACGAAGTATCAGTCTTACCAGAAAATAAAGAGTTACACCTCACAGGTATTCAATTACGGTATCTTGATTGGTGTAATCAAGACCAATCCTATGGAACGTACCATTACACCTAAATCTAACCATAATTTCAACGAAATAGAAGAAGAGTTTTACACGAAAGAAGAGCTTCGACAATTCTTTGATTGCTTACAAGAATTAAAAGATGACCGTGCTCTAGCGTTCTTTAGACTAGCTGCTTATACAGGAGCTAGAAAGGGAGAAATACTGGGGTTGACGTGGAAAGACATCGACTTTGATAAAAAGACTGTACAATTCAATAAAACGTTAGTAGAACTATCTGATGGTTCCCTATGTGTCAATCCTACAAAGACAGAGTCATCTAAGAGAACAATTACAATAGACGACGGGACTTTGACTATTCTTAAGAAATGGAAACGTACCGTCATAAAAAAGAATCTTTCTCGAGGTATCAGAATCGATAACATGGATGATGTACCTGTTATCAGCACTATTAAAGCAAATAAAAAAAGGGACTTCCTATATAAAGGCTACCCTAATCATGTAATGAGTAAAATAGCTAGGAAGTTCCCTGATATGAAGATAATCAAAGTCCATGGCTTTAGAAAGACCCATGCCACATTGCTTTTTGAAGCAGGTGCTCAAGTAAAAGACGTGCAAAATAGGTTAGGGCATTCTTCATCTAAGACAACCATGGACATCTATATCCAAGTATCGAAAAATCGACAAGAAGAAACAGTTGAATTGTTCGACTCCTACATGAATGCGTGATATACGGAGTCAAAAACGGAGTCAGTCGATACGACAAGGACACATTTATTCTCACAAATCCTTTCGTATCAACACTTTATCCTTCCACTTTCGCAATCTTCCCTTGTTCGATGTAGACCATCAAAATGCTAATGTCAGCGGGGTTCACACCGCTGATACGGCTTGCTTGGGCAATCGTTTCTGGTTGGATTTTTTGTAGTTTTTGTTTTGCTTCTGTAGCCAAGCCGTTAATCGCTTGGTAATCGATGTTTTCTGGAATGCGTTTTGCTTCCATGCGTTTTAGTTTCTCAACTTTTTCCATGGCTTTTTTAATGTAGCCTTCGTACTTGATTTGAATTTCTACTTGTTCAATCACTTTCGGATCGAGCGCCTCTTCAGGTGCGGGAATAAATTGAGCGACTTCTTGATAACTGATTTCTGGGCGTTTCAGAAAATCTCTAGCTAAAATACCGTCTTTTAAGCCAGCAGCGCCTTTGGTTTCCAAAAATGCTTGCACTTCTTTGGTTGGTTTAATCCGATGTTTGCCTAAGCGGGCAATTTCCGCTTCAACAGCCGCTTTTTTGACTAGATAGGCGGCATATTGTTCTTCTTTGACTAAGCCAATTTCATGACCCATTTCTGTTAAACGTAAGTCCGCATTGTCATGTCGTAAAATCAAACGATACTCCGCACGTGACGTTAATAAGCGATAAGGTTCGTTGGTACCTTTTGTAACTAAATCGTCAATCATGACGCCAATATAGCCGTCACTACGTTTTAAAACAAGAGGCTCTTTGCCTTGAATTTTCAATGCAGCATTAATTCCTGCCATCAAGCCTTGACCAGCAGCTTCTTCGTAGCCACTAGTTCCGTTCGTTTGACCTGCTGTATAAAGATTTTCAATGACCTTTGTTTCTAATGTTGGGCGTAATTGGTGAGGGACTACCACATCGTATTCAATGGCGTAACCTGTACGCATCATTTCTACTTTTTCTAATCCTTCAATAGAATGAAGCATTTCTGTTTGGACATCTTCTGGTAAAGAAGTAGATAAGCCTTGGACGTATACTTCTTCGGTATTCAACCCTTCTGGTTCCAAGAACAATTGGTGTCTTGGTTTGTCTGCAAAACGAACAATTTTGTCCTCGATGGATGGACAATACCGAGCGCCCACACCTTCAACAATCCCAGTAAACATTGGGGCGCGGTGTAGATTTTTTTGAATAATTTCATGCGTTGTTTCATTCGTATAAGTTAACCAACAAGGTTCTTGGTTTTGATTGTAGGCACTATCTGGCGTGCTGTAACTAAAGTGGTTGGGTTCTTTATCGCCTGGTTGTTCCTCTGTCACAGAATAATCAATCGTACTTGATTTTACTCGTGGCGGCGTTCCTGTTTTAAAGCGATCGATTTCTAAACCTAATTCTTTTAAATGATTGGCTAAACCAACGGAAGGTTGCGAATTGTTTGGTCCTGATGAATATTTTAATTCACCAATAATAATTTCGCCACGCAAGGCAGTACCGGCAGTAATCACCACTGCTTGACTACGGTATGCGGCACCTGTTGAAGTTACAACACCACGACAAACGCCATCTTCCACGATTAATTCTTCAACAATCCCTTGACGAAGGGTTAAATTTTCTTCTTTTTCAATGGTATGTTTCATTTCTGTCGCATAGGCATGTTTGTCAGCTTGCGCGCGCAACGCACGCACTGCTGGACCTTTACCAGTATTTAGCATCCGCATTTGGATGTAGGTTTTATCAATGTTTTTACCCATTTCGCCGCCTAATGCATCGATTTCTCGGACAACAACTCCTTTGGCAGGTCCACCAACAGAAGGGTTACATGGCATAAAAGCAACCATATCTAAATTAATCGTTAAAAGTAACGTTTTAACGCCCATTCGTGCGGCTGCTAAGGCTGCTTCAGAGCCAGCATGTCCAGCACCGACGACAATAACATCATATGATTCTGCTTGATATTGATTCATAAAAAATTCCTCTCTTGTCTTATTTTCCTAAACAAAATTGACTAAATAACTGTGTAATTAATTCATCTTGGACACTATCGCCGACGATTTCGCCTAAATAATCCCAACAACGGGTCATATCAATTTGAACTAAATCGACTGGCATACCTGCTTCGATGCCGTTAATCACTTCTTGTAACGAAAGCGCTGCTTGATCTAGCAAAGCAATATGACGTGTATTAGAAATATAGGTAGCATCTTTTTCGCCTGTTTGGCCGCCAAAGAAAAGATCAGCAATTTTCGCTTCTAACTGGTCTAAGCCTGTGTTTGACAACACCGAAACAGATAAAATTTCTTCTGCAGGGACTAATTCTTGTAATTCGTTAGGATCCAGTTTTGTCGGTAAGTCCATTTTATTTAAAAGAATAACGCGTTTTAAGCCTTTCGTTGCTTCCAACAGTTGACGATCTTCCTCTGTCAATTCTTCGCTTTGATTTAAGACTAACAAAATTAAATCCGAATCTGCTAACGCTTTGCGGCTACGTTCGACACCAATTCGTTCCACAATGTCTTCTGTTTCGCGAATCCCCGCTGTATCAATTAATTTTAAAGGAACGCCGCGAACGTTAACGTATTCTTCAATGACATCACGTGTCGTTCCAGCAATATCTGTAACGATGGCTTTTTCTTCTCGTAACAGATGGTTTAACAAACTGGATTTCCCGACATTTGGTCGGCCAATAATTGCTGTACTTAGACCTTCTCGCAAAATTTTTCCTTGTTTAGCGGTCGTTAATAATTGTTGAATCTGCGCTTTCACAAATTCGGCTTTTTCTAAAAGTAATTTCGTGGTTAATTCTTCGACATCATCATACTCTGGATAATCGATATTAACTTCTACTTGTGCTAAAGTATTTAAAATTTCTTGTCTTAATGAACGAATTAACGCCGACAAGTTACCATCCAATTGGTTCAATGCAACATTCATCGCTTTATCCGTTTTAGCACGGATTAAGTCCATCACTGCTTCTGCTTGTGAAAGATCCATTCGGCCATTTAGAAAAGCACGTTTTGTAAATTCCCCAGGTTCGGCCATTCGTGCGCCTTCACGTAACAGTAATTGCAATAATTGGTTCACCACGACAATGCCGCCATGACAGTTAATTTCTACCACGTCTTCTCGTGTAAATGTTTTCGGTGCCCGCATCACAGAAAGCATGACTTCATCAATCAATTGATCGTTTTGCGGATCAACAATATGACCATAATGAATCGTGTGCGTGGGGACTTTAGCTAAATCTTTAGTGCCTGACCGATAAACTTTGTTTGCAATAGCAACTGCTTGCTCGCCACTTAAACGAACAATACTAATCGCACCTTCACCCGGCGGCGTAGAAATCGCCGCAATTGTATCAAATTCCATTGTAGCTGATTGCATAATTAGCTTCCTTTCTTCATAACAACAAAAAAAGCGCCCACTCCTCCTGCATTAAAAAATTCAGGTTGGATTTAGCACTTTCACTGCTTGTTCCTTCGATTTTCTGAAAATAGAATAGCACATTTTATTCTATTTGGCAATTTTTCTTCATTAAATGGAACGAGAAAACGTATCATTGAGTGGGGAATTCTCAACAATACGTTTTCTCATCTATAGGAATTAAAGGAGAGAGCTAGTTTTTACGTTTGCGTTTGATGATTCCCATGCTCGCAAGGAGTGCGACAAAGGCGCCAAACAAACTTGTTGTCACGGCTGAAGACTCTTTTTCACCTGTGCTAGGTAAGAAGCCTGTTTTCCCGTGATTTCCAGTGCCATAACTGATGGTACTTAGTTTCGGATTGTAGCCACTACCATTTGTACCGATGCCATTGCCTAGTGAACCTAAGCCAGAACCTGTTGTGCCTAAACCAGAACCTCCATTTGGATTTGAACCTGTGTTTGAACCATTCCCATTATTCCCGCCAGTTGCGCCATTGTTTCCTGTGTTGCCGCCTGTATTGCCGTTATTTCCGCCAGTGTTACCATTGCCTCCTCCAGGATTTGTTGGGTCGGCTGGCGTCATGAAGGTTGTAGCCGTACTGTAATGTCCTGCGCCATCGGTAGCTGTCGCAAGTAAACTTTGTTGAGCAGTCGCTTGTCCCGCTGTTAATTGGATAGCGAAGTTGCCTTCAGCATCGGTGGCACCTACAGCAATCACACTTCTTAATAGTCGGTTACTAATTTGAATGATTCGGTTTGGTTCAGCTGTTCCTTTGATGAGGTAGCCGGCTTTAGACGTTCCTAAAACTGAAGAAACAGTTGGTGCCGCAATTTTAATTTCTGGTTCTCCCGTAATATCGGCTGGCGTCATAAATGTGGTTTTAGGACTCACATTTCCTTGTGTATCTGTGGTTAGTGCGGTTAACGTTTCTTTTTCTGTTGCTAACCCTGCTGCAATATGAACGGAGAAGGTGCCTCCAGTAGTTGTATTGCCACTTGCCAATAATTGTTCACTGCTATTGTAAAATTGAACCGTGACATTTGGATCAGCAGTTCCAGTGACTGTATAGCCATTGGCTTTGTTTCCTTCAACCTTCGTAATAGTTGGCGCCGCTAAAACAACATCCGCTGGAATAACGGCTGTAGCTGGTTGACTTTCATTACCTGCGCCATCTTTGCTAATAATCGTAATCGTTTCTCCTGGTGTCACTACGCCAGCTGGTAGAGTCACCGTATATTGGCCGGTTTCGTTAGCAGTTGTAGCAGCAATGATGGTTCCGTCTGCGTCACGGACATCAATAGTGGTTTTGGGCTCCGCCGTTCCAGTGATTTCGTAACCTTTACTAGAATTTCCGGTAATAGAATCAATGGTTGGTGTGGCTAAGTCGGCTGGTGTAGTTGCTGTAGCCGGCTGACTTTCTTTCCCTGTTGCATTTTTCGCTACGACAGTTATTGTTTCGTTAGCTGAGGCCTTCCCTGGCTCTAAAGTCACTGTGTATTTGCCATCAGTTCCAGTAGTTGCCATGCCAAGGACTGTGCCATCGGCGTCACGCACCTCAACTGTTGTACCAACTTCTGCTGCTCCTACTACTTGATAGCCTTTTGTCGTGCTACCAGTGATTTTGTCAACAGTAGGTGTCGCGACTGGTGCATCTGGATCAGCAGGTGTTTTGAAAGCAGTCGGATTACTTTCTTTCCCAGCAGCATCTTTTGCAATGGCAATTAAGGCTTCGTTGGCTGTTGCTGTGCCCGTCGGAAGAGTGATTGTAAAGGCGCCAGCACCATCAGTCGTTCCCGTAGCAATAACTAAACCTGCTTCATTGTGAATCTCAATGGTGACATTTGGCTCTGCCGTGCCAGTTACTTGATACCCAGTAGCAGTTGTTCCTGTGACATTCGTCACAGTCGGTGCTGCCACGGTTGCATCTTCAGGGACCGTCACTTCCGTTGGTTGACTTTCATTGCCGTCACCGTCTTTTCCAACAACTGTTAATGTATCACCAGGATTAGCGGCTCCCGCTGGAAGGTCCACAGTAAAGTTTCCTTGATCATCCGTTGTCGTTGTACCAATAATTGTTCCATCTGGGTTACGTACTTCAATGGTGGTATTAGGGTCCGCCGTCCCAGTGATTTCATAACCAGTTGTTGAATCTCCAGTAATGTCACCAATTGTTGGTGTGGTAACATCAGCGGGTGTCATAGCTGTAGTTGGTTGACTCTCAAGTCCAGTATCATTTTTAGCAACTACATTCACTGTTTGTTTCGCTGTTGCTTTTCCTGAAGCTAACGTCACAGTATATTGGCCAGTCGGTCCAGTTGTTGCGGTGCCTAAAACTGTTCCGTCTGTTGCACGAACTTCAATGGTGGTGCCAAGTTCAGCGGTACCTGTCACTTGATATCCTTGTGTTGTATTCCCGGTTACTTTGTCGACACTTGGCGGTGCCACTACTTCATCTGCTGGTGTTTGGAAGGTTGTCGGTGTACTTGTATTGCCAGCAGGATCTTTGGCTAACGCTGTCAATGTTTCATTCGCATTTGCCGTCCCAGCTGGAAGGTTCACAGCAAAGGAACCAGTCCCATCGGCAGTCCCTGTTGCAATCACGTTCCCATCTGCATCACGAATTTCGATGGTAGCATTCGGATCAGCGGTGCCTGTCACCTGATAACCAGCAACTGAATTACCTGTTACTCCTGTTACAGTTGGTGCTGTAACCGTGGCATCAGAAGGAACAAGGACTTCAGTCGGTTGACTTTCATTTCCCGCGTTATCCTTTCCAATCACTGTTAACGTATCCCCAGGATTGGTCGTTCCCGTTGGTAGTGTGACAGTAAAATCACCATTCGCATCAGAGGTACCTGTACCAATGACTGCCCCAGCTGGATCACGAACTTCGATTGTTGTGTTAGGGTCTGCTGTTCCTGTAATTTCATAACCCGAACCAGAGTTGCCTGTGATGTTATCAACTGTTGGTGCAGTGACATCAGCTGGTGTTGTCGCCGTTGCTGGTTGACTTTCCGTGCCACTAGCGTTTTTCGCTACAACGCTCAGCGTTTGATTGGCTGTTGCTGTTCCTGAATCTAAAGTCACTGTATATTTTCCATCAGTTCCAGTTGTTGCAGTACCAAGGACCGTGCCAGCTGCATCGCGAACCTCAATGGTGGTGCCAACTTCAGCAGTCCCTTTGACCTCATAGCCTTTTGTTGTACTACCTGTTACAGTCTCAACAATTGGCGTCGCCACGGGCGTATTAGGATCCGCTGGCGTTTTTCGCTACAGCCGTTAATGTTTCATTGGCACCTGCTTCACCTGCGGGAATGGTAACTGTAAACGCTCCTGTCCCATCAGCGGTACCTGTGCCTATTACGGTGCCTCCTGCATTTCGGATCTCAACCGTGGCATTGGCATCGGCAGTTCCTTTAACCTCGTAACCTGCCGTTGAATTACCTGTCACTCCTGTGATTGTTGGTGCGGTTACGGTTGCTTCATCCGCTGGTGTTTGGAACGTTGTTGGCGTGCTTTCTGTGCCGCTGGCGTTTTTCGCTACGGCGGTTAACGTTTCATTCGCACCTGCTTCACCTGCGGGAATGGTAACTGTAAATGCCCCTGTCCCATCAGCAGTACCTGTACCTATCACGGCACCTCCTGCATTTCGGATCTCAACCGTGGCATTGGCATCGGCAGTTCCTTTAACTTCGTAACCTGCTGTTGAATTGCCTGTTACTCCTGTTACGGTAGGTGCGGTTACTTCACTAGTAGTACCTGCAGCAAAATAAATGTTGGATACACCGTCTGCTGTTGCTAATAAATTAACGTCTAAAAGATCTGTTTGAACGACTGTTCCTACAAAACGAGCATCTAAATTATTGGATAAATTTTGAGGTGTTGAAACGGTAGTTGGTAAAGTAACCGTGGTTGCGCCTAGTAAAGAAGCATCCACTAACTCATTTACGCCTGAACCACCAACCGCTAATAAAGGCAAAGCACCTGAAACAGCCACGTTCACCGTGCCTTTGACAGGAAGCAAGGCTGCATTTATAGCTGCGGCGACAAGATTACTTGGGATACTGGTTCCTTTTGCCTCCAAAGCTTGAACTGCCGCATTCAAATCTTGTAAGATGTTTGAAACATTTTGGGCTAAAACTAACCCTAAACCATCACTAATTGGTGCGCTAATGTATGAGCCATCAGCTGCTAACGTTTCTGGAGCTGTAAATGAAGCAGCACCTAAGTTTTCAATGTTATTCACTAATTCCAACTGACGATTCACTTCCGTCAAATCAATATCAACACCAGTTAAATTCCCTAAAGCCCCACTGGTAATTTGAGTAATGACATTGGTTAAATCATTGGCTGCATTCAAAACGGCAGTCAAAAAAGTAACTTTTGAAAGATCAATCGTAACGTTGGTATTGATTGCTGCGCTGCCTGCTGCAGCTACATTTCCTCTTAACTCAGGAGGAACCACTAACACCGCTTGTTTTTGTCCACTAAACACAGCGGAAGCATCTGCTAAAGCGCCACCAGAAACCGTGAAATTAACTGGTTGATTTTGGTTTGCGGCTGTCCAACGATTACTCGTTGAAGTGCCACTGTCATTATTTGACGTAACATTTGATAATAGTTCGATATCCAAGACCGCTGCTGATGCACTGATTGTGCCAGAGGTAACAGCTATACTTACAGGGATTGCTAATGACGTAAATAATAAACCACTTGATATTGCTAAATTAAGCATCTTGCGTTTTGTCCATTTTTTATACTGACTTTTCCGATTAAAATCCTCAACAATTTTCTTTTTCATCTGATCGTCCCTCTTTTCTTTAAAATAAACGATAAATACCAAGATCATTAGCTTCCCCTAGTTGTTCATCTCCCCCTTTAGCGATTTAAATGGATTTAACACCTGCAGTTTAGTACATTTCCTCAGCTTTTCAAAATATAATGCTGTGAATTTTTATATAAAAATTCATTTGATAACAAACATCCTGGATATGTTAAAAAACTCACTAATTCATTAGTGAGTTATTATACAATGAGAGGAAAATGAGGAAGTTTATACGTTTCTCCCCAATCATTAAAGATAAATAAATTATTTTATTATAACTTATCGTTTGATAAATCGATAATTAAATAACGGAAAATTTTTTTATTTTTTTGAGAAATTCCACTATTATTTTTTCTGCTTCTTTGACTGTTTTTATCAATTTTATAGACATAAGTTATAAAAACTTTACATCAAAAAAATGACTCTAATCTATAACAATTTTTTCTGTTTTTAAGATTTTTTTTATGAAATTTTTTATATTAAAAAAATTTCATAAAAAAAGGCG
>OBYG01000367.1_pt1 | contig 45977 bp, 38 predicted proteins | sample 1538201 | NCBI WGS metagenome assembly OBYG01 (sample SAMEA2580177, study PRJEB22360) | human gut metagenome | biome: human gut; feature: human-associated habitat; material: faeces | place: Denmark | collected 2008/2010 | reverse complement strand
CTCCGATAGGCGGTTCTGCTCCAGCCGCAGAGCTTCTTCACTCCGTCCATGTTCCTGCACAGGAACCGGAGGACGCCGGACTGCCTCTGATTTTTAATACAAACCCGGTTCAGGCCGGAACCTCCATCACCCACACCGCAGGTACCGGCGTCTTCTCTATTGTCAGACCTGGTATCTACCAGATCCTCTACTCAGTCACAGCCACAGATGCGGCCGCCCACAAGACTGTGACTGTGGAGCTTCGAAACACCGGCGTCTCCATTCCAGGCAGCCGCACTTCCGGAAGCACGCCTATGAGTACAGGCACTGCCTCCCTGTCTGCGTCCATCATTCTGAACGTAACCGGCACGGCGTCCATTTCCCTAGTACCTGTCACTGCCGACAGTACCTTTACCAACGCATCCATCCAGCTTATCAGGCTGGGAAATGCAGTCTGATAATCCGAACTTGCGTTTCAGCAGAAATCATCACTTTTCTGTGAACGAAAAAATCCCTGCACCTTTCGGTGCAGGGACTCTTTCGTTAGGATTTTCGGAATTTCAAAAAGCTTAAAAGGTTTTTATTACTTTTGTATCGTGCATTTATTATGGTTTTAGTATAGCACGGTTCTTCCGAAAATGTTTGTATACTCTTTGAATAAATTATGAAGATTTTCTTAAGATCGCATCTTCCTATGCAATAAAATACGCTCTTCCTGCATTATAGGCGTTTCAGAGGCCCTTATTTCACATTTTGGAATAAATCGCAGAAGTCAAAGGTAGCAAAATAGTCCTTCGGCGTCTCTGCCCGGCGGATCATCTGCACCGATTTGTCTTCCTTTAACAGAAGCTCTGCGGAACGAAGCTTTCCATTATAATTATATCCCATGGAAAAACCATGGGCCCCTGTATCGTGAATCACCAGCAGATCCCCCATGTCAATCTTCGGCAGCATCCTGTCAATGGCAAACTTGTCGTTATTCTCACAGAGAGAACCTGCAATATCATATTTATGGTCGCAGGGCGCGTCCTCCTTTCCCATGACGGTAATATGGTGGTATGCGCCGTACATCGCAGGGCGCATGAGATTTACCGCACAGGCGTCCACTCCGATATACTCCTTATGCGTATGCTTTTCATGAATGGCGGTTGTCACCAGACAGCCGTAGGGCCCCAGCATAAAACGGCCCAGCTCTGTATACAGAGCTACGTTTCCCATTCCAGCTGGAACGAGAATCTCCTCGTACACCTTTCTTACGCCCTCTCCTATCACAAAAATATCGTTAGGTTCCTGATCCGGGCGGTATGGAATACCGATTCCTCCGGAGAGATTGATGAAAGCAATTTCAGCTCCCGTCTCCTCCTTCAGGCGGACTGCCAACTCAAACAGCACCTTGGCAAGCATGGGATAATACTCGTTGGTCACTGTGTTGCTGGCTAAGAACGCGTGGATTCCAAAACGCTTCGCTCCCTTTTCCTTTAAAATACGGAACGCCTCAAACATCTGCTCTGTGGTCATGCCGTACTTGGCGTCTCCCGGATTGTCCATAATATCGTTGCTGATTTTAAACAGTCCGCCTGGATTGTAACGGCAGCTGATGGTCTCCGGAATATGTCCCACCGCCTTCTCCAGGAACTCAATATGCGTGATATCGTCCAGGTTAATCACCGCTCCCAGACGATCTGCCATCTGAAATTCTTCCGCCGGGGTATCGTTGGAGGAAAACATAATCTTCTTTCCATCGTATCCCATAGCCTCAGCCATCATCAGCTCCGTCATGGAGGAGCAGTCCACGCCGCAGTCTAACTTCTTTAAAATATCAATGATAAAAGGGTTAGGAGTTGCCTTTACGGCAAAATACTCGCGAAATCCCTTATTCCAGGAAAACGCTCTCTTTAAGCGCTCCGCATTCTCCCTGATTCCCTTCTCATCGTACAGATGAAACGGCGTTTTATATGTCTTTGTAATCTCTTTTAACTGTTCCAGTGTTACAAACGGTTTCTTTTCCATTCTGTTTCTCCCTGTCTTCCCCTGTCTCTTCTCTCTAGTCCACCTCGACCACGCGCATAATGTTCGTGTTGGCTGCTGGCGAATGCCGGTTCGCATATGTCACAACGCCTGCTGTGGCCACAACTACATCCCCTGATTTTACGATTCCCTTCTCCTTTAACAGCTCAATAGAAGAATATACTAAAACGTCTGTGGAATCTGCACGTTTGGCGTGGAAGGGCTTTACGCCCCAGTAAAGCTGCATCTGGCGCACAGTAGTCATGCTGGGAGAAAGTCCCACAATCGTAGCGCTGGGACGCCACTTGGACAGCATCCTGGCAGTAAATCCGCTGACAGACGGAGCCACGATAGCCGCCGCCCCTAAATCATGGGCAGTCGCTACAGACGAATAACATACTGCATTGGAAATATTCTTCTGATTCTCCTGGCTGACTCTTCTCTGGCGGTAGGAGGCATAGTCCAGATACTTCTCCGAGTCCTCCACAATCTGCGCCATCATCCTGACAGCCTCCACCGGGTAGCGGCCCATGGCAGTCTCTCCTGAAAGCATCACCGCGTCTGTGCCGTCATAGACGGCGTTAGCCACATCTGTCACCTCGGCGCGGGTCGGCCTTGGGTTGCGGATCATGGAATCCAGCATCTGAGTCGCCGTGATAACCGGTTTGCACGCCTTATTGCATTTTTTGATGATCAGCTTCTGAATATGGGGAACCTTCTCTGCAGGAATTTCCACGCCCATGTCGCCGCGGGCCACCATAATTCCGTCGCATTCCTCCAGAATGGAATCCAGATTTTCAATTCCCTCTGCGTTCTCAATTTTAGCAATGACCAGCATTCTGGAGCCATGCTTCTCCAAAATCTCCTTAATTTCGCGGATCGCCCCTGCATTGCGCACAAAGGAGGCCGCAATATAGTCGAAGCCCGCCTGGATTCCAAACAGAATATCTTCTTTATCCTTGTCCGTCAGAGCCGGCAGATTAATTTTTACATTCGGTACGTTAACGCCCTTTTTTTCACCCAGCTCTCCGCCGTTTTTTACGCGGCAGACAATGTCGTTTCCTTTTACCTCCTCAACGTCCAGCTCAATCAGGCCGTCGTCGATAAGGATCTGGTTTCCCGGCTTTACGTCTGCGGGAAGACCTGCGTAATTAATAAAACCTCTCGTATGATCGCCTACCGTCTCCTCGGTAGTCAGCGTATAGAGATCGCCCTCTTTCAGAGTGACTTTCTTTCCGTCCTTTAAACTTCCAGTTCGAATCTCCGGTCCCTTTGTGTCTAAAAGCGCCGCGATGGGAAGCCCCAGCTCCTCCCTTACGCTCTCAAGAATCTTAAACCTCCCCATGTGCTCCTCGTAATCACCGTGAGAGAAATTAAAGCGGGCCACATCCATGCCGTTTAAAGCCAGCTGCTTCATCAGCTCTCTGTCATTGGTGTTTGGGCCCATGGTACAGATAATTTTTGTTTTCTTCATCTTGTTAATTCCTCCTGTATCCAGCCGGCTCCCCATTGCCGGCTTCTTCAACTGGTTTCCCCCGTTTTTCCTGTCCCCTTCTGCAAAACGATTATTCCAAATCTTCCTTTGTCACATGCTTATGCGTATAGAGGTGATCCATGCAGTATTCCAGGTTTCCCTCGCACTTGGAACAATAGCGGAACTCCAGATTCGGATCGTCCTTTTCTGTTCTTCCGCAGACGGCGCATTTGTGGTGAGTCAGCCTGATTTTTTCCACCTGGGCCGTCTTCATATCCGACTTGAATTTCTGTTTTCTCTTAATCTCCCTGGGGCTGATTTTGCTGTAATTTCTTGTCATCATAAAGAAAATCACAAAATTCAGCAGAGCCAGGCCGATACAGATCCTGGCAATCAGGCCTCCAAACAGAAATTCATACAAAAATTCTGCCCCAATAAAAATTCCCAGCCAGTACGCCCGGATAGGCAGCAGTCCATACAGATAGAACTGCATCTGCGGAAACGTAGCCGCAAAAGCGAGAAACAGCGAGTTATTCAGATAAAACGGTGTCAGCGGCACCGATACCCCCATTAAAAAGTAGATCACGAAAGCTGCGATAATGTGGAACAGAATGCCTGAGAAAAAGTACAGGTTAAAGCGGAAGGTTCCCCATACCCGTTCCAGCGTCGTTCCCAGCGAATAGTACAAAAACATGGCGATCAGGTTAAAGAAAATACCTGAAGACGGCGGACAGATTAAAAATGTGACAAGTCTCCACACCTGGCCTCTCAAAATAGCGGCTGCGTCCAGGCAGAGATACTGATAATACAGTCCGGGCATCACCAGATCAATGACAATTCCCGCGCCGTACATCAGAATAATGTAGTACATCAGATTTGGAACTGCGTATTTTCCAAAGTGCCTTTCCAGTTTTCTTAAAAATTTCATCTCGTTTCCTGCTCTCTCTTTATGATTCATTGCTCGTTAATTCATTATTATAAATTTAGCCGATGTCTTTGTCAAATGAATTGTAACCTTCTTATTTCTTCGTGCATTTTTAATGATTTTCGACGTTTTTTTACAGGATTTTAACGCACCTGATCAATTGTATTCTTTCCTATTCTATGTTAAACTATGGCCGAATAAACCTGTACTACAAAGGAGGGACGGGGACTTACCCCGGTTTGATATATGAAATCCTGTAAGAGACTGGGAATCGACATCGGTTCCACAACCGTAAAAGTTGCAATCATTGACGACAGCGGCAATATTCTGTTCGCTGACTACGAGCGCCACTTTGCCAATATCCAGGAGACGCTGGCCCTGCTTCTTAAGCGGGCCGTCGAGGTTCTGGGGGAAATGGAGCTTTATCCTGTGATCACCGGCTCCGGCGGACTTACGCTTTCCTCCCGCCTGGAGGTTCCGTTTGTTCAGGAGGTCGTAGCAGTCGCATCCTCGCTTCAGGACTATGCGCCGCAGACAGACGTGGCCATTGAGCTGGGCGGAGAGGATGCCAAAATTATCTATTTCACAGGGGGAATCGATCAGCGCATGAACGGCATCTGCGCGGGGGGAACCGGTTCCTTTATCGATCAGATGGCGTCCCTGCTGCAGACAGACGCCTCTGGTCTGAACGAGTATGCCAAAAATTACAAGGCGATCTACCCGATTGCCGCCCGCTGCGGCGTATTTGCCAAATCAGACATCCAGCCTCTGATCAACGAGGGCGCTACCAGAGAGGATCTGGCCGCCTCCATTTTTCAGGCGGTTGTCAACCAGACCATCAGCGGCCTGGCCTGCGGAAAGCCAATCCGCGGAAACGTCGCTTTTCTGGGAGGGCCTCTTCACTTCCTCTCCGAGCTTCGGGCCGCTTTTATCAGAACTCTGAATCTGGGGCCGGATCAGATTATCGCTCCGGATCACTCCCATCTGTTTGCAGCCGTAGGCGCGGCCATGAACTCCCGCCAGGAAGTAAAAATGGACGCCCAGGCGCTCATCCGCCGTCTGTCTGAGGGAATTCAGATGGACGCTGAGGTGAAGCGCATGGAGCCGCTGTTTGAAAACCAGGAGGCCTATGAGAAGTTCCAGGCCCGCCACGCCAGCCACTGCGTCAGAAAAGGAAACCTGCGGGATTACAAGGGAGACTGCTTCTTGGGAATCGACGCCGGATCCACTACCACCAAGGTGGCTCTGGTAGGAGAGGACGGAACTCTGCTCTACCATTTTTACAGCAATAACAACGGAAGTCCTCTGGCTACTGCCATCCGGGCCATGTCGGAGATCCAGAAAGAGCTTCCTGAGGAAGCCCACATTGTCTACTCCTGCTCCACCGGCTATGGAGAAGCCCTGTTAAAGGCCGCTTTCATGCTGGATGAGGGGGAGGTGGAGACTATCTCCCACTACTACGCCGCCGCCTTCTTTGAGCCGGACGTGGACTGCATCCTGGACATCGGAGGCCAGGATATGAAGTGTATCCGCATTAAGGACGGCACGGTAGACAGCGTGCAGCTGAACGAGGCATGCTCTTCCGGCTGCGGTTCCTTTATCGAGACCTTTGCAAAATCACTGAACTACAGCGTCATTGATTTTGCAAAGGAGGCCCTGTTTGCAAAAACTCCCACGGATCTGGGAACACGATGTACGGTATTCATGAATTCCAATGTAAAGCAGGCGCAGAAGGAGGGCGCGTCTGTCGCCGATATCTCCGCAGGCCTGGCCTACTCTGTCATCAAAAACGCTTTATTTAAGGTAATTAAAATCACAAACGCCTCGGATCTGGGCAGCCATGTGGTAGTTCAGGGCGGAACCTTCTACAACGACGCAGTCCTCAGAAGCTTTGAGAAAATTTCCGGCTGCCAGGCAGTCCGCCCGGATATCGCCGGCATTATGGGCGCCTTCGGAGCCGCTCTCATTGCCAGAGAGCGGTACGACGCTTCCAAAAAGACCACCATGCTCCCCATGGAGAAAATTTTAAATCTGTCCTACAAAACCAGCATGACCAGGTGCCAGGGCTGCACTAACCACTGCGTCCTGACCATTAACCGTTTTGACGGAGGACGCCAGTTCGTCACGGGAAACCGCTGCGAACGCGGCCTTGGACACGCCAAAAAGAAGGCCGACATTCCAAACCTGTTCGATTACAAATACCACCGGATGTTTGACTATGAGCCTCTGACCGCCGATGTGGCAGAGCGGGGAACCGTGGGAATTCCCAGGGTGTTAAACCTGTATGAAAATTATCCGTTCTGGGCTGTATTTTTCAAAGAGCTGGGATTTCGGACCATTCTCTCCCCTCAGTCTACCAGAAAGCTCTACGAGCTGGGCATTGAATCCATTCCCAGCGAATCGGAGTGCTATCCGGCTAAACTGGCCCACGGCCATGTAGAGTGGCTGATTAAACAAGGCGTAACGTACATATTCTATCCGTGCATTCCTTATGAAAGAAATGAGACGCCTGAGGCGGGAAACCATTACAACTGCCCTATGGTTACCTCCTATGCGGAAAACATCAAGAACAATGTGGAAGAGCTTCACGGCGATAAGATCCTGTTCCGCAACCCGTTTATGGCCTTCACAAACAAGGAAGTTCTCTCCAAAGCTCTTGTAAAGGAATTTACAGAACAGTTCCAGATTCCAGAGCAGGAGATCCTGGATGCTGCCGATAAGGCCTGGGCGGAGCTGATTGCTTCCAGAGAGGATATGAAGAGGAAGGGTGAGGAGACTCTGCGGTGGTTAGAGGAAAACAACCGCCATGGCATCGTTCTGGCCGGACGCCCCTACCATGTGGATCCGGAGATCAACCACGGCATTCCGGAGCTGATCGCCTCCTACGGCTTTGCCGTTCTGACAGAGGATTCCGTGTCCCATCTGGGCCATGTGGAGCGGCCGCTGATTGTCACAGACCAGTGGATGTACCACTCCCGCCTCTACGCTGCCGCCAATTTCGTAAAAACACGGAAAAACCTGGATTTAATCCAGCTGAATTCCTTCGGCTGCGGGCTGGACGCCGTGACTACAGATCAGGTAAACGATATCCTCACCCGTTCCGGCAAAATCTACACCTGCTTAAAGATCGACGAGGTCAATAACCTGGGGGCGGCCAGAATCAGAATCCGTTCTCTGATTTCAGCCATCCGCGTCCGTGAAAGGAAGAACTATGACAAGCCTGTAGTATCAAGCGCCTATAACCGCGTTCTCTTTACAAAAGAGATGAAAAAGGACTACACCATTTTATGTCCGCAGATGTCCCCCATCCACTTTGATCTGGTGGAGGCGGCCATCCGAAGCTGCGGCTACCGGCTGGAGGTACTGCAGAATTCAGACAGAACCGCTGTGGACACTGGATTAAAATACGTCAATAACGACGCCTGCTATCCGTCCCTGATTGTGGTGGGACAGATTATGGACGCCCTGCTTTCAGGAAAGTACGATTTAAACCGCACGGCTGTGATTATGTCCCAGACAGGAGGCGGCTGCCGCGCTTCCAACTACATCGGTTTTATCAGGCGCGCTCTGGAGAAGGCCGGAATGCCGCAGATTCCCGTGATCTCCCTGAATGCCAACGGCATGGAGACCAACCCAGGCTTTTCCTTCACTCTTCCTATGGTCATCAAGGCCATGCAGGCGGTTGTGTACGGCGATATCTTTATGAGAGTGCTCTACGCCACCCGCCCCTACGAGGCCAAGCCAGGAAGCGCCAACGCTCTGCACCAGAAATGGAAGGAGACGTGTATCCAGTCCCTGAGCCGGAAAAAACCGTCCATGAAGGAGTTCGGAGCTAACCTCAGAGCCATTATCTCTGATTTTGACGCTCTTCCCAGAAAAAATGTGGTGAAGCCAAAAGTGGGAATTGTGGGAGAGATTCTGGTAAAATTCTCGCCTCTGGCCAACAACCATGTGGTAGATCTGCTGGAAAGCGAGGGCGCGGAGGCAGTTATGCCGGATCTCTTAGACTTCCTCCTCTACTGTTTCTACAACTCGAACTTTAAGGCTGAAAATCTGGGAGGAAAGAAATCTACCGCCTGGCTCTGCAACGCGGCTATCCAGCTTCTGGAATACTTCCGGCGCACAGCCAGAAAAGAGCTGGAAAAGAGCGTCCACTTTACGCCTCCTGCCCGCATCCACGATCTGGCCGCCATGGCCAAATCCTATGTGTCCCTGGGCAATCAGACCGGAGAGGGCTGGTTCTTAACCGGCGAGATGCTGGAGCTGATTCACAGCGGCACAAACAACATTATCTGCACTCAGCCATTCGGCTGCCTGCCGAACCATATTGTAGGCAAGGGCGTGATCAAGGAGCTGAGAGCTTCCCATCCAGAGGCAAATATCATTGCCGTGGACTATGATCCAGGCGCCAGCGAGGTCAACCAGCTGAACCGAATCAAGCTGATGCTGGCTACCGCCCAGAAGAATCTGGAAAGGGAATGTGCAGAGGAGGCCGCCGTTTCCAGGGAAATGGCGTAAGCAGCTGTCCTTCTGTTTATGAATATTCTGTGAATATTTGATTACAATTTTTTTAATGACAAATATTCCTTCCTGTGATAGAATAAAGACAGATAGGAGGTTCTTACTATGGGTTTGAAAACTTTTGCCTGCGCTCTTGCGCTGACTCTTTCTTATACAGTTACAGCCTTTGGAGCTGAACCGCAGACTGCTCTGCAGACTCTCTCTTCCGACGTTGTGGAGGCGGCTTCCAATGAAGCGATTCCCATGACCGGTTCTAAAATTGTCACTGATGATTTTTCTTTTGTGGTTCCGGAGCGCTGGACCGGGAAATGCGTCGTACTCCCCACGGAACAGGGACTGGAAGTGTACGATCAGGATGATTATGAAAGAGACGGATCCGGCTTTATGTTTTCCATCTCCGTTTACGGGGACGACAGCTACTCCTCTTTAGAGGATTATACTGTTCTCGGATTCTGCGGAAGCGAAACCTTTGTGTTAGATACCTCAGGGGCTGACGAGAGCAAAAGCGTCAAAAAGGGCCTGAAGGAGCTTCAGGAAACCTTTGTCGCCTTTGCAGGAAGTGAAAATTAAATTTGATTTTCTCTGAATATTTAATTAAACCACACTGTAGGATTTTTCCCCGCAGTGTGGTTTTTGTTTTGTCGTTTTTGCTTTGCTGTTTTTGCTGTGCTCCTTCTCTCAGACGCCTTTTATTTCCCATTGATAAGCCGCAATCGCCTGACCCAGCTCCCGATCAGCCTGCTTGAATGAATTTTCCTGCTGAAGATAGGAAACCTCCCCTTTGAGATATTCCTGCCTTGAGAGAAGGCCAGACTGATATTTAACCTGAAGAGCGCCGTAATTTTTCTCTGCCGCTTCATAGCTGCTTTCTGCTGCCTGAAAAGCCTGTAGTTTCGCAGTCATCTCATTGTAAAGCGTATCCATTTCCAGATTCTTCCGGCTTTTCGCCTCTGCTGTCTGGCGGGATTTCAGCTCTGCTTCAGCGCTGCCGCCTGACGAAGAGCCTCTTCTGAGGGCCTGGATCTCTGAATCACTGGTCACTGCCAGCTTTTTGTCGTCTTCCAGAACAACTGTGTCAATAAAATCCACATTGGCCGGCGGAATCTCTCCAATCTCTGTATCGTCTGGATTTCTTCCTGTTAAGAGAGTCAGCTGCGCTTTCATGGAGGCTTCGCTTTTTTCTGCTGACTGAAGGGAAATCCGGGCTGTCAGAAGACTCTGCTCTGCTTCCAGGAGCTCCTGTTCTGTAATCATTCCCGCTTCTGCCATCGTCTGGGCCTTTTCATAGGAAGCTCTGGCGCTTTCCTCCTGTTTTTCTGCCAATTGCCTCTGATCCCTCATCTGATTATAGCTGCACATCACAGTCTGGGCTGTCTTTACCATGGCATTGACGGAAGATTTCAGGGATTTCGTCCCGCTCACCCCTGTCAGCTTCCTGACGGTGCGGTTCATCTGCGCCACAGAGGCCCCCAGCTGGCTTTCATTCATCTGGTACTGGGCAATCAGTTCCGGGCTTCCATTTTCATTCTCCAGTTTCTCTGCGTATTCCTTCATCTCCTTCTTTGCGGATGAGAGGACCTCTAATGCCTCCTGATAAATTTCCAGATTGGTGTCATACTGGCTGACTGCCAATTTCAGGGAGGCATTTCCGCGTTTCAGCAGTTCCTCCAGCTCCCCGTACTCTATCAGGGAGTCTGTCAGTTCCTCCTCTGTAAAGGAATCCGTTTCCCCATCTTCTGTTTCCTTTTCTTCTCCATTTTCCCCCAGTCCCGGTCCCTCCAGCTCTGCCTCGTCCCCCTCCCCAGAGCGCAGCAGCTCTGTTTCTGTCACCTCCGGAGACCTGGCCGCCTGGGCGGGAAAGGAGGCAGACAGGGTAAGGAAAATCAGACTGCCTGTCAGCCATTTGTTTCGTATTCTTTGCTTTTTCTTCAATGAAACATTCCTCCTCGCTTTTTCAAAAACATCAGGATACTGCTGCCAGTCCTGCCACTGCCCAGTCGTATTCCAGTTTGGCAGAAAGAAGCTGGAAAGAGGCTGTCTGTTTCGACGATTCCGCCGTCTCGCAGGCGCTTACGGCTGACGCCAGGCTGTTGGCGCTCAGAAGCCCGGCCTCCTGCTTTCTCTTTGCCGTTTCCAGGGACTGCTCTTTCAGGGACTGCGCCTTGGCAGCCTGTTCATACTGATTTTCTGCGAGAAGAAGATTCTGATAAGCCATTGTCACATTCGCCCGGACGGCCTGACGCCCGCTTGTCAGCGTTTCCCTGACCGATGCTTCTGTTGTGCTGGAATGTGCATTCTTAAGCTGCCTGCCCAAAATTTTCAAGTCGTAATTATTCTCCAGCGCCTGTTCGATATCGGTCTCCAGGCTGACGGACGCTATGGCAGCAGGATCCGGCTCCGGAAGGCTTCCTATTTCTACTGAATCTCCCTCATTCCATCCCAGCATAAGAATGAGGCTGGTTTTTGTCTCATTCAGGCTGCTTTCAGCGGAAGTAATTTCTGATCTTACGTTCAGTACAGTCTGCTCTGCTGTCAGCACCTCAGACTGGACAGCCATTCCTGCGGCAAGCTTTCTCTTTATTAATTCCTCGCTTCTCTCCGCCTCCAGAAGCTCCTGCTCTAAGGACGACAGCTTCTCCACACTGTTCCAGTAGGAAATCATCAGGGACTGTGCCTGGCTGACCAGCTTCTTCTCTGCCTGGGTATCGCTCCACTTCACCGTGTCCTCGTCCTCCACGCTGGCGTCTCCCGATTCTTTCAGGCTTTCTGCTCTCTGCTCATTACTGATGTAGGAGGCCAGATCTGATGCGTAGGATGCAGAATCTGGATCCAGATCCGGCTGGCTGTCGTAAATCTCCTCCGCTGCGTCATAGTATTCCTGCGCAATTTCACTGCTGTCCTTTCCCTGGTAATCTTTATAGCTGATTTCATTCTGCCTTACTGTGGTATTGTATTCATGGATCCGCTTGTCAATTTCTTCAAACTCCAATTTATTGTCACGGATTGCAGCCCATTCTTCCTCCGTATAGGCGAACGGCGGACTGGCCGCCCAGGCCTGAAGCGGAGGGCAGATATGAAAGGCCGCTGTCAGGCCTGCTGCCAGAGCTGTTTTTTGTACCTGCCATTTTTTCATTGTCCTTTCACCTCTTCTGCTTTTAATCTATATCCCAGTCCTCATTTATCTCTCTTGGCTTCCGGTTCATCAGCCCGTAGTACACCGGCAGCATGAAAAGAGCCACAAACAGTCCTACTGTCAGGCCGCCAATATCTACTATCGCCAGTCCCTGGGTTGTGGAACCGCTGCTTCCCATGGCGGCGGCCATTGGAATCATGCCCAGAATGGTTGTAAGGCTGGTCATCAGCATCGGCCTCAGGCGGGTGGCCCCGGCTTCTATCATAGCTGTTTCCATGTCCATTTCCATCCGGTACTGGTTCACTGTATCTACATAAAGAATTCCGTTGTTGACAACCGTTCCCACCAGAATCAGGAATCCTAGAATAGACGTCATGCTCATGGACACCCCTGTCAGCTTCAGAAATCCAAATGAGCCAATCAGGCTGAAGGGGATGGTTGTCATGACCATAAACGAAAACTTCACCGACTCAAACTGGGCCGCCATAACGACAAAAATCAGAAATACTGCCACTGCAATGGCCTGATACAGGGAAGAGAACTCTTCATTCATCATGCGGTTCATGCTGTTAGTTCCCTTTTTGATGGTTCCTGTCAGGTTAGGGGCAATCACCTCGCTGTCTATCTGGGCTGAGGTATCCTCTCCTGTGTATTCTCCGGTAATGGTGACTTTAAACGCTTTGTCCTCCCTGCTGATGGATGACGGACTGTCCTTATACACAATATCCGCTACATCAGTCAAAGCTGTGGCTGTTCCGTCTCCCGCTGTCAGAATTATATTTTTCATCTGATCAATGGTCGCATACTCTCCTTCCGGAAATTCCACCTTTACGTCAAGATCCTCTCCGTCCACAGTCAATACTGCCGCTGTCATTCCACTGAGCGTCTGGTTTACAGCAGAGCCGATGGAAGAGGCTGTCAGCCCCTTTCTGCTGGCCATCAGAGGATCCACGTCAATGGATACAATGGGAGCGTTATTTTCAAAAGATGAATGAATGTTGATCACATCGTCGCGGCTGATTAACTCTGACACAATCTGATCGCTCACTTCCTTCAGCTCTTCGTAATCCGTTCCTGTCAGAATCGTCTCATATCCCCGCGTTCTCTGCATAAAACTCATAGAACTGCCTGCCGTAACCTCTGCGCTGATATTTTCGATATCTGACAGCTCCTGCTGCCACTGTTCTGCCAGCTGATCCGTATCCTCTGTCCTATCGTCTTTCAGATAAGCTGTAACTGAACCGCTCTGGTTCTGGTAGCGGAGCATATAGGACTCTACATTTTCATCCGAAGATACTATCTCCTCAATCCGGGCCAGGGGGTCGTCTGTCTTCTCTTCAAGCAGTCCCGGGCGCGTCTCTATCTCTATATTGATCTGGCCTGTATCATCTGAGGTGATCAGCTCGCTTCTCATTCCAGAAGCCAGATAGAACGTCGCTGCCAGCATGGCGGCTGAGACGGCCATTACCCGCCCCTTATGACGAAGCAGCTTTTTCATGACTTTTCTGTAGAAGTTCTGGAGGCGTTCCACCGGCCCTGACATAAAGGAGCTTGACTTCTCCTGGGGCTTATACATCACGTAGCAGAGAGGAACTACTGTAATTGCCGACAGCAGCGAAGCCAGCATACAGAATACGACCGTGTAACCCAGAGGGCCGAACATCTGGCCCGACATGCCCTGAACCGCCGCCAGGGGAAGAAATACTACGCAGGTAGTGGCAGTACCTCCGATAATGGAGGCCAGCACCTGACTGCTTCCCAGAAGAGCGGCCTTGGCATATCCGAAAATCCCCTTATCCCGGTTTGACTCTGCCGCCCGAAAACAGCTTTCCAGAACTACAATAGAGTTATCCACCATCATTCCCACTCCGAGAACCAGGGCGCTCATGGTAATGACGTTCAGCGAAAAGCCTGCTGCGGTTATGGCAATCAGAGACAGCAGAATCGACGTGGGAATGGAGCTTCCTACAATCAAAGAGGCTTTTAAATCTCCAAAAAACAGGAAAATAATGATCATAGAAATAATGACCGACAGCGCCATGGTCTCTGCCACATCCTTCAGCGAGTCCAGAATCGTGTCTGCCGTATCGTTTACCACTTCTACCGTCAGATCCGGATCAGCGGCCTGGAGTTCTTTTATCGTCTCCCTGACAGCTTCAGAAACTTCAATATCCGTATTACTCTGATTTTTCATAACAGAAATAGAAATCGTCTCCTCCCCGTCATACCGGGAGATTCCTCCCCTTTTCTCTTCTTCTGTGCGGACATCCGCCACATCCTGCAGACGGATAATCTCCCCGGTGGAGGCAGTGACAGGGACATTCTTTAACTCCTCCAGATCCGACGTTTCCAGAGAGGTGGTGACAGACAGCTCCAGATTCCCGGAAATCGTATCGCCGGAAGGAAGGGAGACGTTCGCATTCTGGATTGCCGAAGAAATCTGGGACATGGTCACTTTATACTGATCCATCTTTTCCCGGTTCAGCTCCACCTGGATATATTCTGAGGTTCCTCCCATAGCCTCCACAGAAGCTACAGAAGCAATTTTTTCAAGCTCAGGCACAATCTTCTGTTCCGCATAGCTGTACAGATCCGTCTCCGTTTTATGGCTGATGGACAGCATCATGGACGTTCCTGCATTCTGGCCCATTTCCATGACTGTCGGCGTGTCCATGTCCTCCGGAAGCTGGCGTTCCAGGCTGCTCATTTTTTTAGTCAGTTCATTATACGCCTCATCCATGTCAGTTCCATAATCATACTCCAGCATAATCCTGGCAGATCCATCGCTGGAAGAGGAACTAATGCTTTTTACGCCCTCCAGGGTGCTGACGGCATCCTCTATGGGTTCTGTTACCAGCTCGCTGATATCCTCCGGTCCGGCTCCCTCGCAGCGCGCCATAATCGTCATCATCGGCGTTTCCATCTCCGGCATCTGCTCTAACGAAGCGTGAAATACCGATGAGATGCCAAATACCAGCAGGCACAGAAGCGCCATAATAACAGTCACCGGACGTTTCAGAACAAATTTTGTAATTCCCATGATCTTCCTCCTATGCTATGGCTCCGGCATCGGATCCAGCGGCTCCCCTGCACTTTCTGTCTGCTGCCTGTCTGGCTGTTCGTCTGTTTTCTCATTTTTAAGCTTTACTGTACTTCCCTCGTAAAGTTCTGAGCTCCAGGTACTGATTACCAGGTCCGACTCCGTCAGCCCCGACTGAATTTCAGCCAGGCTGGAATCAAAAATTCCCACCTCCACCTGCTGCTTGTGTACCGTTCCATCCTGGTAAAGGTAAACGTTTCCCACTCCTCCGTCAAAGTAAACCGCATCCACAGGAACCGTCATCACGTTCTCTGCTCTGTCAGAAACAAGATAAATCTTCACCACACTTCCCGACGCCACAGAGTCTGCTCCATTTATGCTTCCCTTCACTTCAAACAGGCCTGTGGAGGCGTCTGCCATACCGCTCACCTCTGTAATCGAGCCGCTGTAGGTTTCTCCATCCTTTTCCACTCTCAGTTCGTCGCCGGCAGTCAAATTCCCGGCGATTCTCTCTGTCACTTTGAATTTTAATGTCTGGGCTCCTTCTCCTGAAATCACACACAGCTGTTCGTTGGCCGATATATGGTCAAATGCTTCGATACTGCAGCTTTCTATTACCCCTGAAACAGGCGCCGTAATATTGCTGTACTCCACCTGGTTCTCATAGGACATTTTAGCGGACTCATAGGCCAGCCGCGAAGACTCTGCCTGATTCTGATACTGTTCATATTCCTGTTCTGAAATATCTCCCCCCGCATATAAAAGCTCCTGGCGGCTCAGTGTGCTCTGAGCAGACTCATAGGAAAGCCTGGCGGACTCCATGGCATTTTCAGCAGATTCCACCTGCTTTGTATCAATCACAGCTAAAAGCTGCCCCGCCTCCACGGTATCGCCTGCCTTGACCAGAACAGAGGTTACGTCTCCTGCCGCCCTTGCATAAAGGTAAACCACATCTGACGGCTCTATGGTTCCTGTTACGGCTGTCTCCAGTTCAATGCTTCCTGTGCCTGGAGGCTCTGCTGACACAGCCGTCACGTTCATCTGCCGGCCCATGTCTTCTGGCTTTCCTTCCGGCCCCTTTCCTCCTCTGCCTAGTGTGAAGGCCGCCGCCGCTATAAAAACCAGAGCTGCCGGAATCACTATTTTCTTCTTTTTCATCAGGCGCTCTGCCATCCGAAGCAGCCATTCCCGATTCAGGTTCTTTTTATCCATAACGCTTCTCCTCTCATCTATTCTGAGAAGCAGTATACCATTTCTCCTTAAATTGAATTTAAACCCTCTTTAAACTGAATATAAACTAACCTTGAAACTTTTGTGTCTCTGTTTATGGAAAGTTAACATTCCTGTGCTATACTGTTCCCATCAGAAGGAAAACAGCTGCCCTGCAAAGCAGCAAAGAGAGGTGAAACTGATGTTCAATATTCTTGTAGTTGAAGATGACAGGAAACTGAGAAATCTGTTCTGTACTGTTCTGTCACACAGCGGATACTGTGCCATACCGGCAGAAAACGGCATGTCCGCCCTCGAAATCCTGGATACAGAATATATCGATCTGATTATTTCTGATATTATGATGCCTGGAATGGATGGATATGAGCTGATTGAAACCTTAAGAGAACACGGATATACGATGCCGATTCTGATTATCACTGCCAAGGCTCAGTTCGAGGACAAGCAGAGAGGTTTCTGGGCAGGAACTGACGACTATATGGTAAAACCCATTGATGTCAATGAAATGGTGCTCCGCGTAGGCGCTCTTCTAAAAAGAGCCCGCATTTCCACTGAACGGAAAATTGTCTGCGGCAATACGACTCTGGACTATGACGCCCTGACAGTCCGCTGCGGCAAGGAGGTCTCCCTGCTGCCCCAGAAGGAATTCTATCTTCTCTATAAGCTGATGGCCTACCCCAATAAAATCTTCACCAGAAGACAGCTGATGGATGAAATCTGGGGGATGGACTCTTCCTCCGAGTAACGGACCGTGGACGTCCATATTAACCGGCTGAGAGAGCGTTTTAAGGACTGCACGGACTTCCAGATTCAGACCGTGCGGGGACTGGGATACAAGGTGGTGAAGCAGGAATCATGAAACGTCATATATCTCCCATTAAATTTTATATTATTCTGATTATCCTAGTCTGCACTACTGTTACCCCCACGTTGGCCGGATGGCTTCTTTTTCACTTTTCTGACTGGAAACACGGTCTTAATCCCTATTTTCCGCTGATGAATACGCTGATCGAAAGCCTTCTCGCAGGAATTTTTCTGACTTTGATGATGAACCATTTCCTTCTGTCGCCGATTATGTCTTTTATAGACGCCGTCAGCCAGGTTTCAAAAGGTGATTTTTCTGTCCGGGTGAAAACGGATTATTCCTCGCCGGAGCTGGCTGAGTTAGCCGGTCATTTTAATAAAATGGTGCAGGAGCTTGGAAGCATCGAGGCCCTGAGGAATGATTTTGCCGCCAACATCAGCCATGAATTCCGCACCCCTCTGGCTGCCATTGAAGGGTATACTACCCTGCTGCGGGATCACAGCCTGTCTGACCAGGAACGGGATGAATATACGCACATTATCATTGACAGCGTCCGCCAGCTGTCCAGCCTGTCCGAAAATATTCTTTCTATGTCCAGGCTGGAAAAACAGGAGATTGTCACCAACAAAACCACCTACTCGCTGGATGAGCAGATCCGACAGGCTGTGCTCCTTTTAGACCCCCTGTGGAGCGAAAAAAAGATGGAACTGGATATCGATCTGGAATCAGCCCTCTATTACGGCAACTGTGACATGATGATGCAGGTCTGGCTGAATCTTCTTCATAATGCCATCCAGTATACTCCGGCAGAAGGCACAATCTCTGTTTTTCTAAAGAAAACGAAACGCAGTCTCCTGATTACAGTTGCAGATACAGGCGTCGGCATGGACGAGGCTACTCTGTCTCATATTTTCGATAAATTTTTCCGGAAAGATAAATCCTCCTCCCTGGGAAACGGTCTGGGACTTCCTATGGTGAAACGGATTCTTCAACTGAATCAGGGGTCTGTCACCGTTGAAAGTACGCCTGGCAGCGGCTCCTCCTTTATGGTGACGCTCCCTGTGCAGGAATAAAGCAGTTTTGCTGTTCAAAAAAAGACGGATCTGACTCTCTATAAGAATCAAATCCGTCTTTTTTCATTTTTCATATATCCGTCTATTCGAGGCTTCCTGCTTTTTTGCTCCCGGCATAGGAAACGTACATCTGCGTAGTCGCCATATCGGAGTGGCCTAAAATCTGCTGTACTGCCTTGATATCGGCACCGCTGCTGATAAGATGAGCCGCAAAGGAATGGCGGAGTGTGTGAGGCGTAATGTCTGCCTGAATCCCCGCCTTCTCCCCGTAGTATTTCAAAATCTTCCAGAATCCCTGTCTGCTCATGCGGCCTCCGCTGCAGTTGACAAACAGCCACTCGGACTCCTTCTGTTTTAAAAGCTCCGGCCTGGAGTGCTTCATATAATCGTCAAGAGCCTTCTTCGCCACACGGCCAAAGGGAATGGTTCTCTCCCGGCCGCTGTCGCTGCAGGTAATAAATCCAATCGTCATATTCACATGGGACAGGCTTAAATTCATCAGCTCTGACACACGGATTCCTGTGGCATAGAGAAGTTCCAGCATCGCTTTATCGCGGATCTCCTTCGGAGTCCTGCCGGACGGCTGCTCCAACAGGCGAGTCACCTCTTCTACCGTTAAAATCGCCGGAGCTTTTTTTTCAATTTTAGGAGCCCTCACTAAATCTGCCGGATTTCTCCTGATCCGTCCTTCTGAAAATTCATAGTGAAAAAATGCCTTGATTGAAGCCAGCATACGTGAAATAGTGGCAGGGGCCTTTCCCTCTTTTTCCAGAAAAAGGATATAGGAATCCAGACTGGTCTTTGTCACCTTCCCAGCCTCTCTCACTCCCCTATCTTCCATATAAGATGCAAACTGCAGCAAATCGCGTCTATACGAGAGAATCGTATTCTGCGACATCCGTTTTACGTCCTGGAGATATACCGCAAATCTCTCTATCTCATCAAACATACTTCGTCCCCTAATCGTTCTGTATTGCTGTAAAAACAAGGCAAAATCCGCTTGTATCTACCATTATATCTATATTTCACCCATAAATCAAACACATTTTTCCCACTTTTTTGCAGCTTTTCACTGGATTGACAAAAAATACACAAGATATGGTTTTATCATCCTTATCAACGCAAGATATTGAATTTTCCCCATTTTTTTAGTGAAAAAAGATTGCTCCTATCCATGATATCCATTTGGGATTCAGCCATACCTCTGCAGCGGATCCTGCTGCCAGCACTGTCAAAAGAATCAGAAACGCTGCCGCCCGGACCTTTTTTTCCTCTTTCAGGCCCCATTGAACCAAAACGGCTGCTGCAGGCGCATAAAAAAGACATTGGGGAAACAATGCCAGAAGAAACAATGGAAGGGCCAGAAAGCCTGTCTCAGCAGTGAGCGCAGAAAGCACTGCAGCCATAGAAAATCCGACAGCCGATGCTGCCAGACATAGGACTGCCAGGCTGCACGGCGTCATTCCTGCCAGCCAAACCACAGCCGCCAGGCCGGCTCTCCTCACAAATACAGAATATACGGCTCCCTCATCTGCCCTGAACCTGCATTGGGGACGGCTCGTCCAGGCGCGCCCTAGTATCCCCAGCGTTTCCTGTATGTTTTCCGGCAGACGGTTAAACCACAGGCTGGCTGCTGCGGCAGAGAAAAACAGGCAGAAAAACAGCGGCATAAGAGGTTTCCTTCGGAATGCTCCAAGAACTGATTTCATCATTCTATTCCGCTTTCCTTTTTTTCATCTTATGCCGCTGTCTTTCATTCCAGACGCTCTATTTTTCTATTTCATGAGATCCATATTTGACTGCGTAGGCAAGAATGGAAGCCGCAGTCTTACCGTCTGTAATAGTCCCGGAATAAATCAGCTTCAGCAGATCCTCCAGTTCCCATTCCTCCACCTGAATATTTTCATCTGGATCCAGGTGCTGCTTAGACGGAATCAGGTTCCTGGCCACAAACACATCGATTGCCTCATCGCAGAAAGCAATGGTTGTGTTAATGCTTAAGAGATATTCCAGATGCTCTGTTTTAAATCCAGTCTCTTCCTCCAGCTCTCTGTATGCGCACTCAATCTTCGGCTCCTCCGGGTAGTCCAGCGCCCCTGCCGGAATTTCCAGAGTGTAGCGATCCAGCGCGTTTCTATACTGGCGCACCATCAAAAGCTTCCCTTCTTTTGTCACAGCCACCACAGCCGCCGCTCCGTTATGGTGGATATAATCCCACTTCGCCTCATGGCCGTTGACCTGAACCGTGTCCTGGTATACTTTCAGAATGGCTCCCTGATACTTTAATTCCCGGTTGACTCTCTTTACAGGAATCTCTGCCAGATTCTTTGCTGCTTCTGCCTCTTCTGCTGTTCTTTTATTTTTCTCCATAGAATTTTCCTTCTTTCTCCTGCCTGCTGCCTTTTTTTCTGTTATTTCATATTCAGACATTTCTCATAGCAGGCGTCGGCCGCTTTTATCACCGCGCTGCGGAAACCATGCTCTTCCAGAGCCGATACTGCTGCAATCGTAGTTCCGCCTGGAGAACATACCCGATCCTTCAGCGTTCCTGGATGTTCCCCCGTTTCAAGAACCATTTTAGCGCTTCCCATCACTGCCTGAGCTGCCATTCGGTATGCCGTATCTCTGGGAAGACCGTATTTTACCGCGCTGTCCGCCAGGGCCTCGATAAACATATAAACGTATGCAGGAGAACTTCCGCTGGCACAGACGACTGCGTTAATCAGCCTTTCCTCTACCAGCTCCATGGTTCCGAAGGATTCAAAAAATGTGCGGATCACCGCTTCCTCCTCCTGGGTGAATTCCTTCCTGTCATAGCAGACTCCAGTCACTCCCATTCCCACCAGGGCCGGCGTATTCGGCATCGCTCTGACAATTCTCTTATCCTGCCCCAGAGCTGCTTTTAAATCTGCAATCGTTACAGATGGAGCGATTGAAATAATGATCTGTTCCTTTTTAATAATATCCTTCACATCATCGAGAACCATGTGATAAAACTGCGGTTTTACTGCCAGAACTACAAATTCTGCCTGAGAGGCACATGACTGATTATCTCCTGCCGCCTCAACCCCTGTCTCCCGGGAAACTGCCTCTGCCCGTTCCTGATTTGCATCCGTCAAAATCAGTTCTGTCTTATCAAACACCTGAAGCAGTCCTCTTAAAATGGCATATCCCATATTTCCCATTCCAATAAAACCAATTTTTTTCATTCTGCGTTCTCCTCCATCCGTCTTCTTCTCTTCTTTGTTCCTTTTAAAGGCTGGTTTCATTTTAAACCTGTGATTTTTCTCTGTCAAGAACAGCGTCAGAAAAGCCGAAGAGGGAAGCCTGCCTTACCGGTAATACCGATAAGGCAGGCTTCCCTCTTTGCCTTCATTTCGCTGGCTGTGATGCCCAGAACATGTTTCTTTCCTTTATCTACTTCGCATAATCCGTTACTCTGGACTCGCGAATTACATTCACCTTGATCTGGCCAGGATATTCCAGTTCTGCCTCGATTCTCTTGGAAATTTCCCTTGCCATCAGTACCATTCCATCGTCGTTTACCTGTTCCGGTACAACCATGATTCGTACTTCTCGGCCTGCCTGAATTGCAAAAGACTTATCTACTCCCTTAAAGGAGTTTGTGATATCCTCCAGCTGTCTCAGACGGTTTGTATATGTTTCCAGAGTTTCCCGCCTTGCTCCAGGTCTTGCAGCCGAAATCGTGTCAGCTGCCTGAACCAGACAGGCAATCAGGCTCTGCGGTTCCACATCGCCATGATGGGATTCCACTGCGTTAATGACAACGGCTGATTCCTTATACTTTCTGCACAGATCCACTCCAAGCTTCACATGTGTGCCTTCCATCTCATGGTCAACAGCCTTGCCAATATCATGTAATAAACCAGCTCTCTTTGCCGTGCGGACGTCAACTCCGACCTCTGCGGCCAGCAGTCCGGCAAGCTGTGCTACCTCAATCGAATGCTTTAAGGCATTCTGTCCGTAGCTTGTCCTGAATTTCATCTTTCCAAGGAGCTTCACTAACTCTGGATGGATTCCATGAATTCCAACCTCCAGAAGAGCTGCCTCTCCCTCTTCGCGCATCATGGTTTCAACTTCCTTCTGCGCCTTTTCTACCATTTCCTCGATCCTCGCCGGATGGATTCGTCCGTCTACAATCAGACGCTCCAAGGCGATTCTTGCAACCTCTCTTCGAATCGGATCAAAGCCAGAAAGAACGACTGCCTCTGGTGTATCGTCGATAATCAGTTCCACACCTGTCAGAGTCTCCAGTGTTCTAATGTTTCTTCCCTCTCGTCCGATGATTCTGCCCTTCATCTCATCATTGGGAAGCTGTACCACCGATACGGTAGTCTCTGCCACATGATCTGCCGCACAGCGCTGAATCGCGGTGACTACGTAGTCTTTCGCCTTCTTATCGGCCTCTTCCTTCGCTTTTGCCTCCATCTCCTTAATCAGCTTTGCGGTATCATGCTTTACATCTTCCTCAACGGATTTTAACAGGTATTCCTTTGCCTGCTCTGATGTAAGGCCGGAAATCTTTTCCAGCTCCTGCATCCCTTTCTCGTAAAGCTCTTCCGCCTCTGTGGTTCTCTTTTTCAGAGCATCCTCGCGGGTATTCAATCCTGCCTCACGCTTTTCAATGGCCTCTGATTTCTTGTCCAGATTCTCTTCCTTGCTCAGCACACGTCGTTCATAGCGCTGAAGCTCTGCTCTTCTTTCCTTTGTTTCTTTCTCAAGCTCATTCTTTGTCTTCAGTGACTCTTCCTTCGCTTCAAGGAGAGCTTCTCGCTTCTTTGTCTCTGCAACCTTTAATGCTTCATCTATTATTTCCCTTGATCGTTCTTCTGCACTGCCAATCTTTGCCTCATAAGTTTTCTTCTGATGATTAACAGCGACGAACCAAGTAATAACAGCAACAATAACCGCCGTAACAACGCACATAATTATTACTTGTGGCACAGGAGCACCTCCTTATTTAGTTTTCATTGTACATATCAATACAACACTACAATTTTAAACTGTTTTATACACTATGTCAAGTATAATAGGAAGTGTTTCCTCTTTTTCGTCACTATCTAACAAACGTTTCAGAGAGGACTCTCCGCACAGTATCGTAAGAAAATCCCTTTCTCATCAGATAGGCAGTCTGCCTGGCTGTCTCCTTCTGATCCGCTTCCTCCGGATGAAATCTCCGTTTTTCAAGAATCCGTCGGATCTGCGCTTCCTCGTCCATCGGATTCTCCTCCAGCAGCCTGTTCACACACTCCCTGCTGATGCCTTTCCGGTTTAACAGAGCGGCCAGCTCTGCGCGGCTTTTCCCGCTGGAATGAACCTCTATAAAATTTCTGGCGTACTCCTCATCGTCGATATATCGGTACTCCTTCAGCAGATCAATCACGTAATCGACAGCTGCCGGAGGATAGCTGCTGTCCCGCAGCTTCCTCCGCAGCTCCTCCTCGGTCCTGGCCGAACACTTGAGCCAGTAGACTGCCCTCTCTCTGGCGCGCTTAAATATGATTTCACAGAGAATTTTCTGATACAGCGCCTCTGACAGTTCCCCGCCTTCCTCCAGCCCCAGCTGTCTTATCTCGCCCAGATAAAGAGCAAAGGCGAATTCTCCATCAGCAAATATTTTCTTTCTTCTCCTGTCCAGAGTCTCAATCCTGTCGATAATCATGCCTACTCTTCTGTATTAAATTCCGGCATAGCAAGCTTTGCCTCGTCTGCCTTCTCTGCACTCTTCTCCTCCTCGGAAGCTCCGTCCAGGCTGTACTTAGCCCGAACCTTGGCCTCTATCTCCTGGCACATCTCCTGATTTGCCTGAAGGAATCCCTTGGCATTCTCGCGTCCCTGTCCGATCTTGCTTCCATTATAAGCGTACCAGGCGCCGCTCTTCTCCACAATATTCTCCTTCACGGCCAGATCCAGGATATCTCCCTCTTTTGAGATGCCCTTTCCAAACATGATATCAAACTCTGCCTCTTTAAACGGCGGAGCAATCTTATTTTTCACAACCTTAATGCGGACGCGGTTTCCAACCATCTCGCCGCCCTGCTTTAAAGTCTCGATTCTCCTGACATCCATGCGGATAGAAGAATAGAACTTCAGCGCGCGTCCTCCTGTAGTCGTCTCTGGATTTCCGAACATCACGCCTACCTTCTCACGAAGCTGGTTAATAAAAATAACAATACAGTTGGACTTGCTGATAATCGCAGTCAGCTTTCTCAGAGCCTGAGACATCAGACGGGCCTGAAGTCCCACATGGGAATCTCCCATCTCACCGTCAATCTCTGCCTTAGGCACCAGAGCCGCCACAGAGTCCACAATCACAATGTCAACAGCGCCGGAACGTACCATGGTCTCTGTAATTTCAAGAGCCTGCTCTCCATTATCCGGCTGGGAAATGTAAAGATTGTCAATATCCACACCGATATTTTTCGCATAAACAGGATCCAGAGCGTGCTCCGCGTCGATAAATCCCGCAATGCCGCCTCTCTTCTGGACTTCCGCTACCATGTGCAGGGCAACGGTCGTCTTACCGCTGGACTCAGGTCCGTATACCTCGATAATACGGCCTCTCGGCACGCCGCCCAGTCCCAGGGCAATGTCAAGACTCAGAGAGCCGGTCGGAACTGTCTCAATGTTCATATTCGCGCTGGAATCTCCCAGCTTCATCACGGATCCCTTACCGTATGCCTTCTCGATCTGTGTCAATGCGGCGTCAAGCGCCTTCAGCTTCTCTTCCCTATCCATAATATCCTCCATCTCTGCTGTTTTATCCTGATTTTCAGCATCCTGCTCTGCTTCTCAAATATAAAGTCAAACGTCCTTCTCGTCATCAGTTTCTCAAAAATAGAACAAATGTTCTGTTTATGTAACTATCATAGTATAACTGTTCTCAAATGTCAACTGTTATTTTGTTTTTATTCTGTAAAATCCTCAAAAATGAAATAGCTGCCGAAACGGCGGAACGCGAACTCTGAAGCCTGTAAAACAGGACGGAAAATAAAGAATTGTTTCGTGTCCTTAGTGTACCACATTCCCCGTTTTCTGTCCAGCCGGATCCTCCCGCTTTTTTCCTATGTTTTTCCTTCTTTCAGAACTTCCGCCCTTCTGCCTATTAGACATTTCTCCCTCCCCGTTGACATTCCGTCCTGTTCTATATATAATCGGTATATTATACGGTACAAAGGAGTTTTTACAATGTTAAGCAATCGTGTTTGGGCATTGACTCCCGCCAAAATTATTTTAGGCGGATTCTTTCTGATTATCACGGCTGGAGCCCTTCTCCTGACTCTGCCTATCTCGTCAAAAAGCGGAGAGATGACTCCTTTTATTGACGCGTTTTTTACAGCGACCTCAGCTACCTGCGTGACAGGTCTGGTGGTCCATGATACCTATACCTACTGGTCTGTGTTCGGCCAGTCTGTCATCCTTCTTCTGATTCAGATAGGAGGAATGGGCGTCGTTACTCTGGCCATTGCCATCACGATTCTTTCAGGAAGAAAAATCGGTTTAAAGCAGCGCTTTGTCATGCAGGAATCCATCTCAGCCCCCCAGGTAGGCGGCATTGTCCGTATGACGAACTTTATTATTAAAGGCACGCTGCTGCTGGAGCTGATCGGCGCATTTATTATGGCAGTTCAGTTCTGCCCGCAGTTTGGAGTGATAAAGGGAATCTGGTTTTCCATTTTTCACTCTATTTCAGCTTTCTGCAATGCAGGTTTCGACCTGATGGGCGGCACTTCCGGCCTTTATTCCTCCCTGACCAGCTACCATTCCAATCCTCTGATTGTCGTTCCGGTTATGCTTCTGATTGTAGTAGGAGGAATCGGCTTTTTTGTATGGGACGATATTATCCAGCACAGAGAGACGCGCAGAGCGTTCCGTCTTCAGACAAAGGTAGTTCTCACCTACACCTTTTTTCTGATTCTGATCCCGGCAGTTCTCTTTTTCCTGTTCGAGTTTACGCCTCAGCGGTGGGAAGGGTATTCGCTGGCTGATCGGCTCTACGCGTCCTTCTTTCAGTCGGTTACGCCCAGAACAGCCGGTTTTAATACAGTTCCCCTGGACGGGCTTTCCACCCAGGCCCAGCTTTTGACCATCATGCTGATGATTATCGGAGGATCCCCCGGTTCTACGGCAGGAGGCATTAAGACGACCACCTTTGCGGTGGCGCTTTTGTGTATCCGCTCTGTCTTCCAAAATCAGGAGGGGATCCACTGCTATAAGAGGCGAATCCCCTACGAGATTCTGAGAAACGCCATTGCCATTCTGGTTCTGTATCTGAGCCTGTTTCTGGCAGCCAGTTTTCTCATTACCTGGGCGGATGGAGTAACGCTGATGGAGTCTTCCTTTGAAGCGGCCTCCGCCATTGCCACAGTAGGCCTTTCTCTGGGTATTACGGAGGATTTGAGCCTCTTTTCAAAAATGATTCTGATTCTTTTAATGTATTTTGGACGAGTTGGCGGACTTACCATGCTGTATGCCCTCACAAACCATAAAAAATTCCCCTTCCACCTGCCTGAGGAGAAGATCACGGTAGGTTAAGCTGGAAGAGGCAGACGGAGGTGTTTTATGAAATCAATTCTTTTGATCGGACTGGGACGTTTCGGCGCTACTATGGCTATGAAGCTTCACGAGCTGAAGCATGAGGTCATGGCGATTGATATTTCGGAGGAGCGTATCAACGCCATCCTTCCCTATGTCACCAGCGCTCAGATTGGAGACTGTACCAATGAGCAGTATATGTCCTCCATCGGCGTCAGAAATTTTGATTTGTGCATCGTAGCCATTGGAGATAATTTCCAGAGTTCTCTGGAGACCACAGCTCTCTTAAAGGATCTGGGTGCCAAGTTTGTACTCTCACGGGCCAACCGTGATATTCACGCCAAGTTTCTGCTTCGAAACGGCGCGGATCAGGTTGTCTATCCGGAAAAAGAGATGGCGATCCGGTCTGCGGTCCGCTACAGCTCTGACAATATTTTCGACTACATCGAGCTGACTCCGGAGCATTCCATCTACGAGGTTCCCGTTCCCTCCAGCTGGATAGAGAAAAGCATTGTTCAGATCAACGTGCGGAACAAATACCACATCTCTATTCTGGCCGTCAAGATGGGAAAGGAGCTTCGGACTCTTCCAGGGGCAGATTATGTCTTTATGGGAAATGAGACGCTGGTCATTCTGGGAGCCAATACGGATATAAAAAAATTCCTCTCCACAGTGAAATAGGAAATGAAGCAAAAAGGAAGCGTTAAGCAGCTGTTTTATGGCCGGAATGCTTCCTTTCTATTTCTTAAATCTTTTGATATGATTTTCAGTTCTGGATTAATAAACCTGTCTCTTACAGCTCCACAGCCGCTCCAGTTTCAAGGAGCCTGCATGTATCCCCAAAAACTGCTTTCATTTTTCCAATCCCATAAATTCCAGTACAGTGAACCGGCATCAAGACAGAAATATCCATCCCTTTCAGGGCTTCAATCGTCTGATCGATTCTCTCATCTCCTGCCGCCGATAAGTGCATACCGGCCAGGACACTGTAAACAGGCCTGCCTGGAAAGGATTTTTTCACATAGGACAGGCAGTTTATAATACCTGCATGGCAGCATCCGGCAAATACGCAGAGTCCTTTTTCTGTCTCTATTACAAGAAGCTGCTCATCCTCCATATAATCCGGCTGTTTTTCTCCTCCTCTGTCAATGAAAAAAATTCCCGTTTTTTTCTCAAACGGCACTGTATAGGGCACGTTTCCCAGCACCCACACTCCCGGAAAAATTTCCTGCTTATCCTCTGTCAGAACCTCCGTTTCCCGAAGAAGCTCCTGTTTCCATGGAATACCGATTATGCGATACGTTTTTTTATCATCATTGATTGCCTGCTTATTTAAGAAGGCTGTTTTCCGCACATAAACAGGAGGCAGCTTCCTCTGTTTTGCCAGATATTCCAGCCCGCCGCAGTGATCGAAATGGCCATGGCTCAGGATAATGGCGTCCAGATCAGACAGAGTCTCCCCTATTTTCTCTGCATTGTGCAGAAAAACGTCTGTCTGCCCTGTATCGAACAAAATCTTTCTCCCCTGGTGAACAATCAGGACTGAGAGTCCATGTTCCGCCAGAAATCCTCTCTTTCCAGCTGTATTTTCATTTAATACTGCAAATCTCATAGGTTATCCTTTCCTTATTCTACTAAACGTCCTACGTCGAGAAGCCCCCAGCCCTGCTGATTCCGGGGAAGTCCCAAATCTACTGCCCTCTCCCTCAGGCGGAGCTTCACCTCCAGATTCGTCATATCCGGATATTTTTCTAAAAGCAGGGCAATGGCTCCAGATACCAGAGGCGTCGACATGGATGTGCCGCTCTTTCCTGTATAGCAGCCGCTTCTGTTGGCGCAGCTGATAATGTGCGAGCCGGGCGCTATGATATCCGGCTTCAGCACACAGGCGCTGGTAGGCCCCCTCCCAGAATAGTCGACCATTCTGCTCCCGGCTACGTCCACCTCCTTATGATCGTCTGAGCAGCCCACAGTAATCACCTTGCGGCTGATTCCCGGCGTAGTGATGGTATAGCGCCCTGGACCGTTATTTCCAGCCGCTACCACCACTACCAGTCCCGCATCCCAGGCGGCGTCCACTCCCTTGACAAGAGCTGAATTTTCATCCATCCCTTTCTTATTAAAGGAACCGACCGATATGTTTACAATCCGTATGCCAAACTCCTCTTTGTGTTCCCGGATCCACTTCAAGCCGGCCAGAACGTCGGAGGCGTACCCATTTCCCCTGTGATCCAGCACCTTCAGGCTGATCAGGCTGCACCCTGGCGCGACGCCGTGATACCGTCCGCCCGACTCCAGGCCGGCACCTCCTATAATCCCTGCAATGTGCGTCCCATGGCCGTTGTCGTCATAGGGCTCTCTTCTCCCCTTGACAAAATCTGCAAAGCAGACGACTCTATCCTCAAAATCCCGGTGGGGAAAAATCCCCGTATCCAGAACTGCTACTCCAACACCCTTTCCTGTCAGGCCAAGCCGATATGCTCTGTCGCAGTGAATCCAATTCTTTGCCTGATCCATTCTTAGTTCCCTTGTTCCTTTTCTATCAGAATATTCAGGCGGACAGGGCAGTGTATACATGATTCCATCTCTCGAGTGCCAGACCTTAATACCTCGTGATAATGCGCATTAAAAGTGTGGTTTTTGTCCAGATATTCCACACATTCCACGCTTTACAAACAGTCTTTATGAACTTTGCAGCCAACTTGTAGCCACGAACTGTTGATTCACTTCACCTGTTTTTATCTCGAAATGACTTAATTTTCTATCTATTCATTGATGCATGGAGGTTTGCAATATGGAAAAATATATCTACGACAACAGCAACAGTCTTTGGTATGAACTGTATGGAAATTATTATCTGCCGTGTTTGGTCATCCCAGAAGAAGAAATCCACACCATCGGTATCTGGGGCAGAAAACACCAGCACTACCTCAGACAGCATCGTTCTATGGTCTACACCGTTCTCGTTCTCAGCGGCAAGCTGTATAGCTATCTCGCAGAGATTGACACTCAGGTTCGAAATAAGCTCGACCTGCTTGTAATTCAGTTGGCAGAGAAAGAAGGTATCAATGACCAACTGAAAGAACAGAATCAGCTTGCATGGGTCAGAGCCATGAATAACATCCGCAACCGTGCGGAGGAAATCATCCTCAAAGAGCTGATTTTTGCTGAGCAAACAACTTCATAGCGTGATTAGATTAGGCGACAATTACACTATTGGTCGCCTAATCTAATATACTTTCCGTTCTTCCTCAAGCAATGGTATCTACCAATAAATCTACAAAGACTTTATCACATTCAGTAAGTTCTGATAACTGTCTACATCATGATATTTCACATTGCTTGTAGACATTTCATTGAACAGCTTTTTAGCACATGAAATTTTTGCCTGTTCAATCGGTCTGAGATTCAAGCTATCCATAGTACCCTTCGTTTCAGCAACAAAGAAAATGTGCTTTACAGTCCCCTCATAGAATGCAATCGCCCAGTCTGGAGAATAATTGCCTACCGGAGTTGGAATATGAAATCCTTTCGGAAGTTTCGCATAAACACAAACCTCTTGTGCGGCATCCAAGTCCTCTGCAAAACGACGCTCTATACTCTTTTCAGCAGAACCATCTGTAAACACATAATCCTGAATTGCCTTGTTTGCTCGAAATGCCTTATCAAAGGTCTGGGCACTCTTTTCTGCCGTAAAGATTGTGCTGTCATACTCTCCATCAATCTGGTCATAAGAAATATGCTCAACAATCATTGTGGCTTTCTGCTCTTTAATAAGCTTGATCACCTTGGAGATAAACTCTTCCGGATTGTTCTTAAACATATAGAGTTTATCTACTCGTAAGCCTTTCAAAATAGCAGCTACCGTTTTACGTGTTAATACTGTGCCTTCAGAAACTTTTCCTATGAGATCGTATTTAATCTGACTCGTCTGAGTATGTTTTAACGTATAAGTTCCAGAGCTTTCTCTTACAAAAGAATCACCACGACCAACCTCATATTCATCCATTTTTGCTTTCTGTCTGCCAACCGTTGTGGTATATTGCAGTTCTGCAACAAATAATTTTTCATTGATATGGTCAACGGACTTACGAATCAGCTCATTGCTGTCAAACTCAACGGTATAAGCGTACTTGTGATTGATCTGCTTCCACAGTGCCTGGAACTCAGCTTTTGCAAAGTTGTCATTCAGCGGATTGTCTTTCACCTTTGTCTCGTGACCATCGGTAAACATATCCTTGAGAACACTGTCATCGTAAACGGATTGAATCAAGGTATGAATACCTTCTGCCATTGGCTGGATTTCTTCCGGCAGCGGAGCAACAGTTCCCATCTTCACATCGGTACGGTACTTGTCTGTAACCTTACGCTTCATATCCACATAACCATTGCTGATTAGATAGAACTCAATGACATCTGCTGCATTTTTATCTATAAGTGTCGGTGTTCCATCCACCTTGACATATTTACCATTAAAGTATTCACTGCTTGCCGTGGTAGGTCTGTCATAAAGAACTGTCTTAATATCACTCTGAAGATCAGTAACAAAGCCTTTATAGCTTTCACTTGCAATAACCGTTAGCATATTGATATCGTGAACACTGTCACCACAGCTTTCGGCATCCATACGGTTACCATGCTGGTTTACACAAAGACGCAGACCACGACCAACTTCCTGACGCTTCGCTGTCTGGCTGTCAGAATGTTTCAGCGTGCAAATCTGGAAAACATTCGGGTTGTCCCAGCCTTCACGCAGTGCGGAGTGAGAGAAAATAAATCGTGTTGGCTCTTCAAAGGAAAGCAGGCGTTCTTTATTCTTCAAAATCAAATCATAGGCAGAAATATCGTCCGAAAATTCACTGCCACGCTTCAGCTGACTGTCAATGCTGTGACCGGTCTTTTTATCAATACTGAAATAACCTTTGTGTACAGCAGAAACATCACTGCAAGTAGACTTCAGATATTTCTGATATGGCGTATCAAATACCGTAATGTACTCGTTCAGCACATTCAGATATTCCTGCTCAAACATCTGTCCATATTCTCCAAGGACTTCATTGCCATCAGCATCATATTGACGATACTTAGCAACTTCATCAATAAAGAATAGAGAAAGAGACTTAATTCCCATATTGAACAGCTTTTCTTCCTTCTCAAAATGAGAAAGAATGGTCTCACGAATCTGAATTCTACGCATATCCGACTCAGACACATCACCGGAAACTTCACCGGTTTGGATTGTCTCACCATTAGTAAAAGTCACAGTTCCACGGAACGGGTCAATATCTGAGATTGTATATCCCTTATACTGCTCCATTTCCTGAGATACATAGTAAAGGTCATCGCCAACGCCAAGCATACGGGTTTCACGGTTAATGGACTTGTTATAACCGATTTCCAGCTCAATACGAGCCATTGGCGGCTTCTTAGAAGAAAGAACAATCTGCTCCAGGAATAGATAGCTGTCTGTTCCACGGAAGTTTTTCACTTCAAATCCCTTAACTTCAATTTTCTTAACCAAACGCTTATTAAACGCATCCAGAGCATCCAGTACATAAACGGTATTATGCTGCACGGCATGAGTTGCAGAGTAGTTCAGCGTAAACAGAGGGTTAAAGTTCTTCAGAGCCTTCTGCGTAACGGCTCCACCCATTTTCTGCGGCTCATCCAGAATAATGATTGGTCTGTTCGCTTTGATAACATCAATCGGACGGCGAGAGCCAAATTCATCACGCTTAGAATAAATAATACGGGCTTCTTTGCTTCTGCCATCTTCTTTCAGAGAAGATGCAAACGCCTGCGTATTGATAATCATTACATTGATGCCGGAGCTGGACGAAAAGTTATCCAGCTGATTCAGGTTAGAACTGTTGTAGACAAAGAAACGGGCTTTCTTGCCGTAATGCTCCATAAAGTGATCAGCGGTAATTTCAAAGGACTTCTTCACGCCCTCACGAATGGCAATCGAAGGCACAACCACAATGAACTTACTCCAGCCGTACCTCTTGTTCAGCTCGAACATAGTTTTGATATACACATAGGTCTTACCGGTGCCGGTCTCCATTTCGATATCAAGACTGCATCTGCCCAAATCCTTTACAAGTGCTTTGGACTGCTTAATATTGTTTTGGCTTTGAAGCTTTTGAATATTGATTAACAGCTGTTCATCAGACAGCTCAATCACTTCATTCTTGTAGCCGGTATCATCATCCATATCGTAGATATTCAGTTGATGAGATTGTCCCATATCAAGAGAATATTGCTGATCCATATCAACATTCAACCGCATCTGCTGATTTTCCTGCTTTTTACCAACATCTCGGATATAGCTGATTTTGTCATGGTATCCTTGTCCCTGGAACACATTTACAACCGCATCGACGGCATCGGTTTGGTATTGCTGTATCTTAAAGTTAAATTTCATCTTCCGGGCGCACCTCCTGTTCCAACATAAGAAAACGGTCAAAGTCGCTCTCATACAGACGATCCTGAATAATACGGTACTTTTCGTATTCCGTTTCCGCATGGAGTTTGGCCTGCTCTGCACTGATTTTTCCTGGGCCTGTGAGCAGTTCATTTCCATTAAACTCCAGGAAACCGTCCAGGCGCTTTGCCCAATCCTCCATACTCATAGGGATTTTCCGCTCGGCTTGCAGCTCTGCATAATCCAGATATAACGATACAATCCGCTCCAAATAATTCATTTCTTCTTTGCTCAGATAGTTTTTTGCAATCGTCACATCGGCTTTCAGAATTTTTCCATCCGGAGCGTTCTCCCAGGTAGTCAACCCCATGTGTTCCTTATTTGCGTCAGCACGCTCCACAATCAGTTCTGCCGCTGTATGGCGATGAACGGCAAAGTGCATTTTGTTCTGAACCGTCTGGAAGAACAGACGGGTGGTTTTTGCATTTTTGTCATAATCAAAGGCTGTTGCATATAGATCCGTTACCTTCTGATAGAACTTCCGTTCCGACAGACGGATTTCCCGAATCTGCTGCAACTGGCGGTCAAAATATTCGTCTGTGAACATATGGCCTTTTTTCAGCCGTTCCACATCCATTGTCCAGCCCTGAATGGTATGGTCTTTCACAATTTGTCCTGCCCACTTGCGGAACTGCACCGCCCGCTGATTGTTCACTTTAAAGCCCACGGCAATGATCATTTGAAGATTGTAGTGGTCCTGGCTTCGGCTGACCTGTCGATTTCCCTCGGTTTGAACTGTCAAGTATTTCTTGACAGTTGCCTCTGGTGTCAGCTCGCCGTCTACATAGATTCGATTGATATGCTGGGAAATCGTCTGCTTGGTTACATCATACAGCGCTGCCATCATCTTCTGGGTCAGCCAGATATTTTCGTCCTCATACCGCATTTCAAAACTGGCATCGCTCTCCCCGGTGGAAGCCACGAAAGTCAGATATTCTGCTACCGAGCTGCGAATCGGTAATGCCTTTTTCTCAGCCATATCAAAGCACCTTCCTTACTGTGTCCGGACTGTAGGTTGCAAAAATCTGCTCGAAGTTAGTAGCAACACTGTCATTTGCCAGAGAACTGTCCCGCATTACAAAGTAGTAAGGCTGCTTCTGAGCAATCGCTTTGATTGTTTCATCACTGACATCCTTATCAAAGCAGGCAACCAGGAAGCCGTCCGCTACATCAAAGACCTTCTTGCCGGCAATGGTGGTTTCCTCAATTTTGCTAGAAAGAGTAACACCCAGATCCAGCATCACCTGGAACAGCAAATCCTCCGGGGTTCTGTCCTCCTTGATGTTGTCGGCCATCATATCCAGCAGGTTTATATCAAAGTCAGCAGGGCTGTAGTAAACATCCTTCATGTTGGAAGAATCGCACTTTAGGACACGGAAACCCACATCAGAGTTATTTCCGTAAATCTGATTAATTGCTTTTTTTAGTCTTGCCTTGGCTAAATCGCAAATTGTATTATAGCCAGCCTTAAAAGCATCGCTATCTTCACTGCACTTTTCTGGAATTTGCACCATAATAAACTTTCTTGTTCCACCGTCTTCTTTGTTTAGTGCCATGGCTGCATGAGCAGTTGTTCCCGAACCAGAGAAGAAATCCAGTACACAATAGTCTTTGCCAAGATAAGACAATAATTTTTTTATCAATTGGGTAGGTTTTACTGTATCGAAACCGACAGGAGTCCCCATGAGTTTGTTAAGTTCATCCTTGCCTGTCTGAGCAGTTCCAACTGCGTCAGCGGTCAAAAGAGACCAAAACGGTTTATACTGTTTTTTGTCCAGCTCATCTTCAGGATAAACAGCCTTCTTTACAATACCATCGACAATTTCAACCTTGCCTTGTTTTTCAAATAGTCGAGCAGTATCTTCGCCAATCTGCCATCTTTTTCCTTCTCTCGGATACTGTCCTAAAATAGCAAATTTCATCGAAGGTCTGCTGTACCCACCTGCATCAGACTTCTCGATAATCTCAAATCTACAAGGACCAAATTTTCCCTGGTGCGGATAACTTAATTGTCCTTCAAGTTCCTCTAATTCAAATCCAATAATATTATTCTTGTTCTTTGCATAGAGAAGAATAGGTTCAGTCTTTTTCTGTAAACCGAATTTTGCGGAACCCGCATTTATTGGCTGAGTCGTCGCTTCCCATACAAGATCGCCTATGTAATTCTTTTCACCAAAAACTTCATCACAGATTTTTCTGCGGTTATGATACTCTTTTTCGTCAATAGAAATGAATATCACACCATCCTCAGTAAGCAAATCCTTTGCAAGACGAATACGAGGATACATATCACACAACCACTTGGAATGAAAACGTCCATCACTTTCAGTGTGTTGATACATTTGATTTCCGTCCTCATCATACTGATTGCTATTACCTAAATATTCTGTAGTATTTACAGCGTAGTTGTCCTTGTATAAGAAATCCTTTCCGGTGTTATACGGAGGATCAATATAAATCACTTTAATTTTACCGAGATATGTTTCCTGAAGCAGTTTGAGAACTTCCAGATTATCTCCCTCAATATAAAGGTTCTCAGTTTTGTCGAAATTTACACTTTCACTATGCAAAGGGCGTAATGTTTTTGATATCGGTGCATTAGCAAGGAGTACAGATTTTTTCTTGTCCGGCCAAGTGAACTGATAGCGCTCCTCTTTGCCATCCACCACCGTGCAGGAAATTTCCTGCATCAGCACATCCTTATCAATGGCACGAACCACTTCGCCGTTTTCGTCTATCGTCTCTGTCACAGCATTGGGAAACAACGCCGCCAGCTTTTTGAAATTTTCATCCGCCTTGTTTGGCGTGTGCATCTTCAGTTTATCCATTGTTTTCGTCCTCCGTATCTTCGGGTGTAAATAATTCCTTCAATTCTGCGGCTATTTCTTCGGGAGTCATTGAAGCCGTAGTCATAGCCTTGCGGTCTGCTATGATAGGGCTGTACTCAACAACCTGCTTTTTCGTCAGATTGTGCCATATTGGAAGAATGGTTTTTCCATTGACAGTTTCGACTTGGAAAAGTCCATTCAGCTCCGCTTTTGTCCAGTATTTATGTTCGGCAATGTAGTTAGGCGAGAGAATAACGACACCATATCTTGATTTTGCCAGTCCTCTGTCAATTTTCTCACGCATCGAATCTCCCCATTTGAGCTTGTCCGTATCATACCATACTTTAAGTCCCTGATTTCGCAACGCTTCTACAAACTCGTCAACAAATAATTCTTTATCCTCGTATGCGTGGGACACGAACACATCATATTCTTCATCAGCTGCTATTGGGGTAGTAGTTGTTGTAACTACCGGCTGCAAAAGTTGCTGTTGAAGTTCTTTTATCCGAGCTTCATAGGATGCCTGAATCTGTTGGTTGACTTTATCCTGTTTCTTTTGCTCGTTTTGCTGCTCCTTTTGGAGCCTCAAATAAGCTTCAGCACGCTTCTTTCGTTTTTCGGCAATCTTCTTTCCGAGATCAGCACTATCCTGACTTTTTTTTGCTTGATCAGATTCATGAGTAGCAATCTGCCGCATTTTACTGTTAAGTGTAGATGCAGAAGTATGGCTGTTTATGCTTTTCTTCAAGGTGTTAATTTTGCCTTGGAGATTAGCTACTTCTCTGTCCTTTGCTGCCTTTTTCTTTTCAAGATCAGCAATTTCCTTATCAAGGCTATTTACCGTCCGTTGATATTGCTCACTTGACATATCAAAAACTCCCTTCTTCTATCTCAATTCATCATTGAGTTTTTTTATCTGCTGCGCAAGCTCAAACTTCTTCTTAGGCTGTTTTTCGTTCCTCGCAGCCTTAGTCAAACGGTCAATTTCCTTCTAAATTTTCATTCTCTGCTCATCAACCGCAATCTGCTCATCCAGGGTGTTACCCTGTTCCACAGTAATACCGCCAATCTGAACAATGATGTTCTCCCAAACAGCATCCATGTTTAATCCCTTCAATTCAATGGAAAGATCCTCTTTTCGTTTCCATTCTGTCTGCATCAGTTTGGCATGATAGGTGGCAAGTTTTGCTTCATCGCCGCACTCCAGTATCAAAAGCATATTCTGAGGAATCAGTTTGGATAGAGTGATAATCATCCTATCATCAAAATCTTTCTTTTTCAGCACCACCAGAAGAACGAAAAATGACTGTACCTGCTCACCGATAGCAATATGTACCTTGTCGGCGGATACTTCATTGACAATGGTGATTCTTGAAATATCTGCATCTATTTTTGCTTTCTCTGCTGTGTTCATCTGGAACTTCGCATAGATTGCATTCTTGGGAAGCTGCTTGCTTAATTCGGTAGCCTTTGGCAATCTAAGCATGGTTCCACCTCACTTTCTACGTTATCGAACAACCAGGAAACATATCAGTTCAAAGTCATCCAATCCCTTAATTTCATTTGTAAGAAAACTCATTTGACCTCCGCCTAAAAAGCTGTCAATATCGCTTTCTTCTTTGACCTCGATAATAGATGCAATGGCATCTCCCAGTAGTTTGGAGAACACAACCATATTTTTCCCATCACGAGTTTCCTTATTAAACTGGCGATACAGCTCCGGAATAGGTTCCGTTTTTCCTTTACAAAGGAAACGCATTTTGTCCAGCATCTGTTTTGGAGAAAGATGGTCACAAATCACTTCGCCCTCATTGCTGATATAAACCATATAAAACAGGTGCAAACGGTTCTGATTATCAATATTTACACTGTTAGAACGATTCTTCAGAACGTAGATAACGCCTGCCGGTGTTTCTTCCGAAGCAGCGGCTACCGAGTGCAATCCAAAGGGAGCTTTATCAATATCCGGGTGATTCTTAATATATTCCAGCAAATCCATGCGAAATTCATTTAAGCCCAAATCCATAATGGAAATACCGGTGGACATATCTTCAATATCTACCACTTCTTCCTGCAAGCGTTTCAGCTGGGCTTTGCGGTATTCCAAATCTGTTTTTTCTTCATCACTCAAAAGGTTATCATCGCCCGTTGCTGTCATATCAACAATCTTCATACGGGTTTCGACTTTTGCTTTCAGGTCAATGTATTCATCAAGAGTTACATCCGGCCAGAAATTCACAAGCTGAATAAAGGCATTCTTACTTCCGATACGGTCGATACGACCAAATCGCTGAATAATACGAACCGGGTTCCAGTGAATATCATAGTTAATCAGATAATCGCAGTCCTGCAAGTTCTGACCTTCCGAGATACAGTCCGTAGCAATCAGAAAGTCAATTTCTGTATTATCGTTCGGCATAAGTAAATGCTTGTCCTTAGATATTGGAGAAAAGCAGGTCAAAACTGTATTTAGATCACTTTTCAGCCTTGGCACAGTGGTGCGCCCTTCTACAGAACCGGATACCATTGCAGTGTTCAGTCCGAAATTATCTTTTACATACTTACTCACATTATCGAACAGATACTGAGCTGTATCTGCAAAAGCAGTGAAGATAATAATTTTCTTGTTTTCCTCGTTGATAGGGTGCTCCAGCTTGTTTTTGATTACTCGGAATAGCTCTTGAAGCTTGGAGTCATACTCAGGTGTGATATCTCCAACCATCAGTGTCAGAAGTTCAAGGATATCACGATCCTTTGCAAGGCTGTCTCTCCAGGATTTATAATCCATCTCGTAATGTTTTAGTTGTGTTGTTAATTAGTTCCATACCCAATCTCCTGAATTTTACAATACAATAATACTATAGTTGCTGTTCCATAAGCATCACAGCATCATTTTTCATCTGGAACGACTTCCATAATATCCTCGATCCTGCAATTCAATGCTCCACAGATTTTTACCAATGTGTCCGTATTTACATTTTCGCCTTTATTCATTTTGTTGATTGTATAATTACTGAGATTCGCTTTCTCAGCCAAATCTTTTTTCTTCATATCTCTATCAATCAACAGTTTCCAAAGCCTTTTATAACTAACATCCATAGAGTTACCAATCCTTTCACAGAAAACTTTTATCTAAAAAGTCCCATTATGTTAATTATAGCAGTATCGCAAATAAATTCAACGAAAAAGTGAGCGTTCGCTTAATTTTAGTTTCTTTTGAATAAATAAAACATCGAAAGCCTGTATAATAAGCCTAATTCTGGGAATAACGGGTATATTCGCATACACTCACAAATCGGCAAGCAGTGTAAACCTGTACAGGTTTGCTTATTTTCTCGATTTTCCCTTTGTGTCAATCTTCGCAAATTGCTTGTTGGAGATCCCCAATCCCCTTTGAACGGTATCTGCGATACCGGCTGCACGATTTTCAATCGTTTTGTAAGAAGCAAAATTTTTCATTTTTATCTTTACAAAAAAAGTGATGACCGCATCAACATCAAGTAGGGCGCACCCACTTTCAGTGAAATCGCTGCAATCATCACTCTCTTATTTACCATTCACAGGAGCGTGCCACGCTCCTGTCATCTCTCCGAAGGAGAAGTTGTCCATCGGAAGCTCTGCGGAACTCCACGCTCATCCAGATAATGCTGACGGGCTGCTTCTCGTTCTTCCGGTGTAGGAGCAGTCTTGTACTTTGCATACCATTCATGCCTTACCATAGCTTCCAGTTTCTGCCCCAAGCCATGTTTGATTTCATCTGCATAATCGTCATCCATCATCAGATGATATTGAAGCAAAGCGACAAATAAATCATAAGGTTTTTCGGGACTCAAAATCCTATTTTAACTTATTCCCACTCGAGCGCCAGACCTTAATTTTTCGTGATAATATGCACTGATAGTGCGCTTTTCGTCCACATATTCCACACATTTCAAGCTATCCGTAGCGTCTTTAAGAATTCTGTAGCCATTTTGTAGCCACTGACTACAACCTAACCTCCGCTGACCGATTCACCTCAAAGCCACTCGGAACTATCTATTTCAAATAATACACGGAGGTTAGCACTATGGAAAAATACATCTACGATAACAGCAACGGTCTTTGGTATGAACTGCTGGGAGATTATTATCTGCCATGTCTGTTCATACCAGAAGAAGAAAATCACACCATCGGTATCTGGGGTAAAAAGCACCAACAATACCTAAAAGAGTATCGTCCCATATTCTACAACGACCTCATTCTCAGTGGCAAGCTGTATACTTATCTTGCTGACATTGATACTCAGGCTCGAAACAAGCTCGACCTTCTTGTAACGCAACTGGCAGAGAAAGAGTGCATCAGCGAATATCTGAAAGCGCAGGATCAGCTGTCATGGGTCGGAGCCATGAACAATATCCACAACCGTGCAGAGGAAATCGTTAATAAAGAACTCATCTTCACCAGATAATATCCGTACCACCTAACAGCCCATATGACCATCAAAAAACTATGAGTCATATGGGCTTATTTGACAGATAATTCTAAATTCACCTCTCTATACCACATTACTTTTTATGCCTATAAAAATAAAAAATTTTCAAAGTTTTCTTTGTGTATTTATCTTTTTGATTCAATTATACTTTTTAATTTATTAAATTCCATCTTTCGATCTGCCTGTTCCAACCGTAAAAAAGCCAAGAGACACATCTGATATGTTTCATCATACCAGTACTCTAATTCTTCTGAAGACATATCGGCAACTGCTTGTTTGAACTTTCCTTTTATAGAAGGTTCAATATTGTTATGACGGAGATTTAGATTGTTAAACAAATAAAAAAGATCACTCGAAAAATCCTTATCAACGATGCTTAATTCACTCCTTTTTGCTTCCAGCAGTTCTGCAAGTTTTAGAATAATATTTTTCTTCTCCTGCAAATTTCCTTTCATACTATGGTGGTTATAAGAAATCAGCTTATAAGATATTTCTTTCGGAATCTCCTCATTTTCTGCTACTGAAATTGCCGCAGGCGATTTCTCAACATATATTACAAAACCATCTTGATTTAAAGGCATATATCCTATTTTTTCGATAACCTGAGAAATTTGCATAAGGTAAAACTGTACATTAATTGCTGGTTGTTGCATTGGTAAATATCCAATCCCGGATGTACACTGTGCATTTTGATACCCTATAAGCATATTTTCAATATACTCACATATCAGAATCAAATTTTCAATATGAAAAGGTTCTGGATCTTTCTCAAAGTGAAATCCATGTATGTCATTAAACTCCTCTATAGATAAACAGGTTCCACGAAAATAAAATACCAGGAAGTAATCACTTAATTCGTCGTATGCAGATATCCGTTTGGTGTTTGACACTTGGATACTACGATCATAAAGCATACTATATAATTTCTGATATTCTGATTTAATGTCAATCTTAGCATCCTTCAGAATTTGCGCAAAATTTCGTCTCATTTTTCACCTCATTCTACTCGTTACTATCCATTTATCAACATAGACAGAAGTCAGTAACGGAGTTTTATCTACTTTTGTGAATCAGAAGTATTGTTCATGCCTTCAAGAATTTTCCTGCTCATTTCCGACTGAACTTCGGGCGAATTCATAATTCCACCAAGCACTCCATTAAACAATCCGGTCATAACATTTCCCATAGCGTTGTATTTGGCGGTATTTTCCTGTTCTTTTTCCTGACGGATGAGCTCATTGCCATGCTCTTTTTGCATAATTTCAAGTTTATATTGATGTTCTCGCTCCTTTGACTGCATTTCTAAACGATGCTGTTCTCGAATAGCATCAATATCGACTTTGTGTTGTTCCATTAGTCGATCAATTTCGTGCTGATTTGATAATCGGAGTTTTTCATTTTCAGATTTTGCCTGACTTTTTGCCAAAATAAAACTTATAATTCCACTGATAATTGCAGGTACGCACGCAATAAGTAAAGTTTCAAACATTTCCATATACATTTCCTTTCATTCCACCCGTGCCTGTCCGTTCATCAGCATGGGCAGGAGCCAGTCACGGAGTTTTGTTAGTTCACAGATTTCTTCTTCACATTTTTCTATTTTTAACTCAATCGGTTTTACTCGTTTCTCAAAACACATCAATATTTCATCAGGAGGAATAACAACACTCATATCAAAGAGCGTGTCCTTTGTAATTGACCCAAAGGTTGTCCCGTTTCCATCCATCACTTTAAATATTTGCTGAAAACCAGCTAATGTATAGAACAAATGCATTTGAGAACCCAATTTACTATTCAGAGCAGCCAAACCTCGTCCAATACAGCAATCTTCCATAGCAAAATTCAAATCCCCAACTGGAGCACGAACACTTAAAAGAATATCACCCTTTTGCGCAAACCGAGTAGGAGCAGTTGTATACATTCTGGGAGTTGGAAAACGCAAGCCAAAATCTGTACGACCTTGATAAAAAATCAAACCATCACCAGCATCATTGTATGATTCCCCAGCCGGAGATTGTCCCATAGTAATATTAGCGATGTCACATAATTTTCCAGGCTTCCATCCCTTGGGAATTTCCCGTTTGAGCTGCTCATTCCAGACCATTTCACCGCCGGCGGTACGGTAAGGCTTGCCGTTTTCATCTGGGAAATCAAATTGCACAAACCAGTAGTCGTAGAGGGTCTTTGCCATAGCTTCCAACTCGGAGCAAATTTGCGAGTTTACCTCAACTTTTTTATCTATAGCATGTAGAAGTTTTATATTCTTTCGCTGAATCCTAATATCTGGTATAGACACCTGCACAGAATAAATTTTGTCTGGCGATGTATGTCTAATTTTTGTCCCTGATGCTGTATCAGCAATCTGCTTTCTGACACTCTTTGTCATAAAAAGATAATAAAGATAAAGTTTATCTACCAACTCATCATTGCAAGTTATCAGTCCAATTCGCTGGTTATGAAGATATAAGTTATCTTCTGGAATAAGTGCTGTACTTCCCAACAACCCCTCTGCCTGCTGTGTCATGGCTACCACCAAGTCATCTTTGGAGCACAGATACTCATCAGGAAACGAATCGGAATAATATTTTTCTTTTCCTCGTACTCTTTTAAATCCACCTGATTCATAAAAATTACCAGGGGTTAAAACAATATATTTACCATGTTCTTGAAATTTGGAACCTTCAAAGGGAAAACCATGTTTCACTAAACATAGATCCCCCAATTTATATGTTTTTAATTCAGTCATCGTAATTTACCCGTCCCAACTGCTGCTTAATCTCATCCTCCAGCCGATGGCTCTCTGTAAACAGTTCGTCCAGTCGGGTGGTGAATCCGTTCATCTTCTCAGCAAATTCATCAGGAGTCAGCTCCACATACTCAATTTTGACCTCGAAATACTGACCGGCAGAGAAAGAGAGCTTCTTTTCCTCAATTTCCTTGTAGCTGACTGCCATGCAGAAATCATCGACTGCTTCACCAGCATTGAAGGTATCAATAATCTTGTTGATTTCCTCCTGACTGAGCACTGTGCGCTGATTTTTTCCGTCAACCTTTTCTTTGGTGCCCAGCTTGGACGCATCCATCAGAATCACCTGTCCATCCCGATTTCCTTTATCCAGAAAGATAATAGACACATTGGTGCCGGTGGTAGCAAAGATATTAGAGGGCATGGACACAACGCCACGCAGCATACGATTTTTCACGATATGCTCCCGAATCTTTTTGGGAATACCGGTACCAGCAGTCAGAAAGCCGGTAGGAACCACGATTGCGGCTTTGCCGTTTGTATCCATAGAATAGATGATGTGCTGCAAGAACATCAGGTACACCGCCATGCTGCTCTTGTCTTTATTGGGAATATTGGGTACACCAGCGAAAAAACGGCTGCTGTATTTTTCTCCGGCTAAGGTTTCTCGGTTGTCGCTGAAGTCCATGTTGAAGGGAGGATTGCTGACAATATACTGGAACTTGGCAAGTCCATTCTTCTGAGGATTCAGGTGTCGGGGAGCAATCAGCGTATCGTCATGCACCACATTGCTGAGAGAGTGAACCAGATTGTTGAGGATCAGGTTCAAACGAAGAAACTCGTTGGACTTGGAAGAAATGTCCTGGGTGTAGATGGTGCAGTTATCTTCACCAATCTGGTGAGCCAGAGCCAATACCAGCGTACCGGAGCCAGCCGCAGGGTCATAGACGGTAGCATTGGTCACTTCTCCATGCACCATGATACGGGCAATAATGTCCGCAATAGTGTGCGGGGTGTAATATTCCGCATACTTGCCGAAATCCTTGTTGTAGTCTTTAATCAGATACTCAAAAATTTGGGAGAAGAAGTCATATTTCTGCTCAAAAACTTCTGCAAAGCTAAACTCCACCAGCTTATTGATGATAGCACGGCAAAAGGCAGATTTCTTTGCCGTTTCAATCACATACTGGGAAATTGGCTCAAAGAGCTTGATTTTCTCCTCGCTGCCGGTCTGGACGGAAAAGATGTCCAGATTGTAGTTTGCAATATCCACCAGCGTATCATCAAAAATCTCATGGAACGGATACGGGGTTCCATCTGCTTTCTTCATGCTGTCGTCGTTTTGATGGTTAAACAGGTAGGAAATATAGTGGTTCTTTTTCAGCTTCGCCACATTGCCACCCAGCATCATGAGCATCATCTCATAGTCTTCGTCCGGCATAGCAGTGAGTGCTGCCTCCACATTTTCTGCCTGGGCAATAGACGGTTCCACCTTGCTGGCTTCATATCCAAATTTGTCGCTCAGGTATTTGTACAGAAACACCTGCGTGATGATTTTATATTCGCCCGGAGAGCCACCTAAGCCAAAATTGGCACAGATAGCTTTCAGATCATCAATCATCTGTTTTGTCTTTATGGTAATCGATTCAATCTGTATCATGCGGTATAATTCCTTTCGGCAAAATATTCAATCGAAATACATTGGTCTATAAACTTCACCTGATCGAGAGTGGGTTTTACGCCGCTCTTGCGACAGGATTGGATAATGGACGGCATGATCTCCTGAGAGAAAAACGCATGGTTGTCCATCATCCGTTGATTTTTCAATACTTTTTGGTCAACTGCCGCTTTCACTCCCATAAGAACATCAAAAATCACAGAATCTGCTCCAATGGGTGGTGGACTTGCTTTCAATCGTTTGTGGGTACGCATATATTTTGCATCATTGCCATACTTGGAGCATAGCATCTGATCCCGAAGGTTCTGCTGTGCAGCAGCTTTCCGAATCCGCTCCAAGTCCTGAATATGCTCTTTCATTTCGTCAGCGGTCAGCTCCTCTATGTTTTTCTTTTTGAAAATCCGCTTGAGTTCATCAAGTAGGGAAACATACTCCGGGTCTTTGGGGTCAAGGGAACGTTCCAGCTCACGACGGGTTTTCTCCAAAATATCCTGGAACTGGTCAGCAATCACCATTTCGCTCTCAGATACCTTGCGGAAATGAAATTCAACCTGATCCAATGCGGTATTGAGCAGCTCGGTCATATTCTCACTTTTCTGCATATTCTGCTTGAGGTTGATAATGCTGATACGATTATTGACCTCGGTGAGCATAGCATGAAGGCGCTCCATGGAAAACTTCTTTGCAAGCTCATCGTAGCCAAATAGTTTCATAATATTGAGCAGTTCCTTATAGGTATCCAATGCCTGTCGCAAAGAAAGCAACTCGCCCTTATCGTCCAGAGCGGTGATCTGCTGAGAGAATAGTTCTGCATTTTCTGTTGCATATAGAAACAGCTTGTCCTGTATGCTCTTTAAGTCCTGTTCAATCTCCTCTTGAGACTTGAAAATATTCCGGTATTTTTCAAATTCATCGCCAAGCTCAGACTGCAATTCTTCAAAGTATGCCTTGTTGGTTTTATCAAACTCGTTGTGGTCTTATGTCAAGAAAAAGTACAAATTAAAAGTAACCAATTTTCTCTATGCTT
>OBYG01000328.1_pt1 | contig 50397 bp, 42 predicted proteins | sample 1538201 | NCBI WGS metagenome assembly OBYG01 (sample SAMEA2580177, study PRJEB22360) | human gut metagenome | biome: human gut; feature: human-associated habitat; material: faeces | place: Denmark | collected 2008/2010 | reverse complement strand
ATAGGGGATTGGTCAAATGGTATGATAGGGGTCTCCAAAACCTTTGGTGGGAGTTCGATTCTCTCATCCCCTGCTTCGTAAGAATCTCGGAAGTTTGCATAAGCTTTCGGGATTTTTTGTTTTTATAAACTTCTTTCTGTAAAGAAAAAACTGCCGGCAAAATATGCCGGCAGAAAAAATATACTTTTTATTATGCAGAAGCTTCCTCTGCTTTTTCAACTTCAGCAATTGCCTGTTTTCTCATCGGAATACGGCAGTTTTTGTTGTTACCAAATTCTACGATTACGTCTTCTTCTGTCATGTCAATGACAACTCCATAAAAGCCGCTTGTTGTAACAACGCTGTCACCAACTTCCATTGCGCTTAACATAGCTGCAAGTCTCTTCTGCTCCTTTTTCTGAGGACGAATCATCAGGAAGTACATAATTCCAAAGAGAATTACCATCCAGATAATCGTAACTCCAAGACCCATTCCGCTCTGTGCGTCCATTTTAATTCCTCCTAATTGCCTTAATGATTCTATGCCTTTTCTTCAGGGCACTAGAACATATCATACACAAAAATCTAATTTTCTTCAAGAGCTTTTGCTATTTTTCCCAACATTTCTTTTTTATCTGTTGCTATTTATTTTTCCTTCCTCAAAACCGGCAAGACGCATTTTCTTATATTCTGCAAAATTGCCATTATCAAGGGCATCCCTGATCTCTTCCATCATGTGGTTATAGAAATACAGATTATGAAGAACACAAAGACGCATTCCCAGCATTTCTTTCGCTTTTAAAAGATGACGAATATAAGCTCTGCTGTAATGACGGCAGGCAGGACACTGACATCCCTCTTCAATTGGCCTTGTATCCAACTCATACTTTGCGTTAAAAAGATTCATTTTTCCATGATTTGTATAAACGTGTCCGTGACGTCCGTTTCTGCTTGGATATACGCAGTCAAAGAAGTCCACACCTCTTTCTACAGCTTCCAGAATATTTGCCGGAGTTCCCACACCCATAAGGTATGTGGGCTTATTCTGCGGTAGATGCGGTACGACCTCATCTAAAATGTGATACATTTCCGCATGCGTTTCTCCTACTGCAAGACCTCCTATGGCATATCCGTCTAAATCCATTTTGGAAATTGTCTCTGCATGAGCAATACGAATATCTTCATAAATTGCTCCCTGGTTAATTCCAAAAAGAAGCTGTTCTTTATTAATCGTATCCGGAAGACTGTTTAAGCGAGCCATCTCTTCCTTACATCTTGCAAGCCATCTCGTAGTTCTGTCCACTGATTTCTGCACATAATCTCTGTCAGCCACAGAGCTTGGACATTCATCAAATGCCATTGCGATTGTAGAAGCAAGATTAGACTGGATCTGCATACTTTCCTCAGGTCCCATAAAAATTTTATGTCCGTCAATGTGAGAACGGAAATATACGCCTTCTTCTTTGATTTTTCGAAGTCCGGACAGGGAAAATACCTGGAATCCACCGGAATCTGTAAGTATCGGTCTGTCCCAAACCATAAATTTGTGAAGACCTCCAAGCTGTTTTACAATTTTATCTCCGGGGCGCACATGAAGGTGATATGTGTTAGAAAGCTCCACCTGTGTTCCAATATCGTAAAGGTCCATTGTGGAAACTGCACCCTTAATTGCCCCGATGGTTCCCACATTCATAAAAACAGGAGTCTGAATCGTTCCATGTACTGTATGGAACTCCGCCCGCTTTGCTCTTCCTTCTGTTTTCAGGATTTTATATTCTGCCATTTGTTTTCCTCTTTTTCTTAATATAAATGTTATCATATGAGTTCAAAATATCTGGTGCATCATTTCACATTTGCTGCTCCGGTCTTTTCACTCCTGCATTATTATATATGCTTTGGACAATTCTGTCCAGCACGAAGGCAATAAATTTATGCTGCCAGAGCATTTGCATTTATCATATCGATGGTATTCTTTATTCCCAACCATACGGATACATCGGTGAAGACTTCTGTAATACTTCCCCTGTCAGTAAAAGGAGCTTCCTGAAGTACAGAAAAATCCGTCATTTATTTTTTTAACAACTCTTCCAACTCGTCCATTTCCACTTTAATTTCCGCTTCCAGTTTTCTTAATTCCTTTAATATCTCCTCTGTTGGCACAAAGAAGCTCTGCTCTGTGCGTTCTCTCTCAGTTTCTCCGTCCAGATTATGAAATCTTTTCACAATATAAGGAATAAAGCCAGGAACAAAAGCTCTGTTTTCTTTGTCTTGCATACCTTTAAAAGGTCGGCAGATACAATATCGTAGTCCAGCGATCCCTTAAAAGGTGGATTCGCAAGAATCAGGCTATATTTTTCTCTGTCACCGTTCTGTCCATGTCAAATCCATGAAACATATGGTTCATATAATGTTCTTTATTTTTCCGCTCAAAAAACACTTTTTCTTTACAATTCTCTTTTAAATATTCACTTGCTGCCACAAGAAATCTGGACGTACCACAAGCCGGATCACAGATTACATCATCTGGACGCGGCTCCATCATATCCACAATCATACGAATAATATGTCTTGGAGTACGAAACTGTCCGTTTACGCCTGCTGTTGCCAGTTTTGAAAGAAGATATTCATATATATCTCCGCGTGTATCTGCTTCTTTTAATTTCGCCATCTGCTCATAAATACTATCCATAGAAGTTACAATTTTATCCAGCATTAAAGGCGTTGGAATTTTAAAAATCGCATCTCCCATATATTTTGCGTAGGCGCTTTCCTTATCCCCATGAAGATTTTTAATAAAAGGAAATACAAGCTCCTGAACAACCGCGTACATTTGTCCTGCCGGAAAATCATGGAATACGCTCCACTTTAACTGACTTCCTTCGATTTCACGGCTGCCGATTTGTATTTTCCCATCAAAAATACTTTTATGCGGCAGTCCAAGCATAGCCGCTTCTTTTGCGTGTATATTGTCTGCATCGTCCAAGTCTTTGATAAACATGAGGTATGTCATCTGCTCAATCACATCAAGAGGATTCGTCAGTCCTCCTGTCCAGAAAATTTCCCAAAGACTATCTATTTTATTTTTTAATTCTCCTGTAATCACGTACTCTTCCTCCCGGCGTGTCATCTACTTGCGTACTCATCGCACGTTTCGTATTTTAGTTCTGCTCTTATTCTACCATGTTTTGACCTGGATTGAAAGTTCCCTTAGCATTTGACATTTCCCTCCAACTCTATATCCTTGCGCAACTTTCATATTACGTTTTTCATCGATTATCGCATAGTCCCGTCTTTGACAGTTAAAGAAATTAAAATCTGATGTTAGCCCAGTGTTTATAGGCTTCACGACAGTTTGCATCTAAATTTCACTCTATAAAAAAACAGATTATTTAACAAAGAAAATGTAGAGTTTATAATAAACTTGAGACATTTGGGCAAAAGTGAACTGTCAACTTCTCATAGAGAGATTTTGTTTTTTAAGCAGAAAACGACGTTTTATAAACAATTTCAGAGAGATTTTTTGTTTTTTAAGTGGAAAAAGGCGTTTTATAAACAATTTCGGAGAGATTTTTTGTTTTTTAAGTGGAAAAAGGCATTTTATAAACAATTTTAGAGAGATTTTTTGTTTTTCAAGCGAAAAAAAGCGTTTTATAAACAATTAAATTCCCGGCATCAGAAATCTCTTTCTCCCCATTGCACCTACGACTTTTTCTAATGCACTCCCATTTTTGACGGTTTGCATCTAAGTTTTACTCTATAGTAATATTTTCATGACCGATAGATTCTTGAACTGTCCAATTCCTGCGAAAACAGGTATAACAAATACTAAGTTTTCGTTATACTTGTTGCTTCCGGCGAATTAAAGCGAGAAGGAAATGGAAAATCTACCTGCTACATTCGTTTAAAGTAATTTCCCCTTATCTCTTCTTAATACAAACCTAATCTCTCCAAATTTATCCCCTTCCAACTCAAAATCCTTGTGTAACTTTCACATTGCCATTTTTCGTCGATTATCGTATAATAACATGTACCTTTAGAGAAATATATTTAAATAAGAAAGAACTATTTTTTACATTTAGAAAAAGCAATCAGGAAATACACACTATGAGGAGGCAATCTATTTTTTATGAAGAATCATACTCTCGGAATTGACATTGGTTCTACCACTGTCAAAATTGCAGTCCTTGATGAAAATGAAACTCTGCTCTTTGCAGATTATGAACGGCATTTTGCGAATATTCAGGAAACACTGGCAAACCTGCTCCAGAAAGCTTACGACCAGCTTGGGGAGCTTTCTCTTTGCCCGGTTATCACCGGCTCCGGCGGTCTTACCCTTGCCAATCATCTGGATATTCCCTTTGTTCAGGAGGTTATTGCCGTATCTACCTCTTTGGAACATCTTGCGCCTAAAACGGATGTGGCAATTGAACTTGGCGGTGAAGACGCAAAAATCATTTATTTTGAAAACGGAAATATCGAACAGCGTATGAACGGAATCTGTGCAGGCGGAACAGGTTCTTTTATTGACCAGATGGCATCTCTGCTTCAGAGTGACGCTTCCGGCTTAAATGAATATGCAAAACATTACAAAGCGCTTTATCCTATTGCTGCGCGATGCGGTGTTTTTGCAAAAACGGACATTCAGCCCCTTATTAATGATGGAGCAACAAAGGAAGACCTTTCCGCTTCCATTTTCCAGGCAGTGGTAAACCAGACTATTTCCGGCCTTGCCTGTGGAAAACCAATCCGCGGACATGTTGCTTTTTTGGGCGGTCCTCTTCATTTTCTTTCAGAGCTGAAAGCAGCATTTATCCGTACTTTAAAGCTTGATGAGGAGCACACTATTGTGCCGGAAAACTCTCATCTTTTTGCAGCAATCGGCTCTGCCTTAAATGCCAAAGAAGATGCGGCATCCGTGTCTCTCACAGACTTAAAAGAACGCCTTCGTCAAACGATTCAGCTTGATTTTGAAGTAGAGCGTATGGAACCGCTCTTTGAGACGGAGGAAGCTTACACGGCTTTCCACAAACGCCAGAGCCAATATCAGGTAAAAACTGCAGAGCTTTCCACATATAAAGGCAACTGCTATCTCGGTATTGATGCAGGCTCTACCACAACAAAGACAGCGCTTGTAGGAGAGGACGGCTCTCTTCTTTACTCTTTTTACAGCAACAATAATGGAAATCCTTTAAAAACTACCATACGCTCCATTCAGGAGATTTACAGCCTTCTTCCAGAAGATGCGCGCATTGCCTACTCCTGCTCTACCGGATATGGAGAAGCGCTTATTAAGGCGGCTCTTCTTCTTGACGAAGGAGAGGTGGAAACAGTTTCCCATTATTATGCAGCCGCATTTTTTGACCCGGATGTTGACTGTATTCTTGACATTGGCGGTCAGGATATGAAGTGCATCAAAATAAAGGACAATACCGTAGACAGCGTACAGCTTAACGAAGCCTGCTCCTCAGGCTGCGGCTCCTTTATTGAAACCTTTGCAAAATCCTTAAATTACAGTGTAGAGGACTTTGCAAAAGCAGCTCTTTTTGCAAAAAATCCCATTGACCTCGGCACACGCTGCACTGTGTTTATGAACTCCAAAGTAAAACAGGCCCAAAAGGAAGGGGCTGAAGTTTCTGATATTTCCGCAGGGCTTGCATACTCTGTCATCAAAAATGCCCTATACAAGGTAATCAAAGTTTCCGATGCCTCTGAACTCGGACGTCACATTGTTGTGCAGGGCGGAACTTTTTACAATGATGCTGTTCTTCGGAGCTTCGAAAAAATCGCAGACTGTGAAGCGATCCGACCGGATATTGCAGGAATTATGGGTGCTTTCGGCGCTGCCTTAATCGCGAGAGAACGATACGAAGAAGGCACAGAAACAACCATGCTTTCCATACAGAAAATCAATGAGCTGAAATACACAACCTCTATTGCAAACTGCAAGGGCTGTACAAACAGCTGCCGATTGACAATCAACAAATTTACAGGAGGACGCCAGTTTGTGAGCGGAAACCGCTGCGAACGCGGAATCGGTAAAGAAAAGAACAAAGATAATATCCCGAACCTTTATGAATATAAATACAAACGGCTTTTTTCTTACCAGCCGCTCACTGCCGATAAGGCAGAACGCGGAAAAGTAGGAATCCCCCGCGTATTAAATATGTTTGAAAATTATCCGTTCTGGTTTACCTTTTTCACAGAACTGAAATACGAGGTTGTGTTATCTCCTACTTCCACCAGAAAGCTGTACGAACTTGGTATCGAATCCATTCCAAGTGAATCAGAATGCTACCCGGCAAAGCTTGCCCACGGCCACGTTACCTGGCTTTTGAAAAACGGAGTAAAATTTATTTTTTACCCTTGCATTCCGTATGAACGAAATGAGTTTCCTGATGCGGTCAACCACTACAACTGCCCCATTGTTACTTCCTATGCGGAGAACATCAAAAACAACGTGGATGAGTTAAATGACCCTTCTGTTGATTTCCGGAATCCGTTCCTTGCCTTTACTTCTGAGGAAATTCTTACAGAGCGTCTCGTAGCGGAATTTAAGGATATTCCGGCAGAGGAAGTAAAAGCTGCAGCACACAAAGCCTGGGAAGAGCTTGATTCCGCAAGAAAAGATGTCCAGAAAAAGGGCGAAGAAACACTGAAATATATGGAAGAAACAGGACATAGAGGCATTGTTCTTGCAGGAAGACCGTACCACATTGACCCGGAAATCCATCACGGCATTCCAAGTCTTATTAACAGCTACGGCATTGCCGTCCTGACAGAGGATTCTGTGTCTCACCTTGTTCCTGTTGAGCGTCCGATTCGAGTAAATGACCAGTGGATGTACCACTCCCGTCTTTACGCTGCCGCAAACTTTGTAAAAACAAGAGAGGATCTTGATCTCATTCAGTTAAATTCCTTTGGCTGTGGTCTTGATGCAGTAACAACAGACGAAGTATCTGAAATCCTCTCCGGAAGCGGAAAAATTTACACCTGTCTGAAAATTGACGAAGTAAACAACCTGGGAGCTGCTAAAATCAGAATCCGTTCTCTTCTTGCTGCTCTTCGGGCAAAAGAGGCGCAGAAACACAACAGAGTCATTCAGCCATCTTCTATTGAAAAGGTGTCCTTCACAAAAGAGATGAAAAAGGACTTTACCATTTTATGTCCGCAGATGTCACCATTCCATTTCAGCTTTATCCAGGCTGCTTTCAATACCTGCGGCTACCATTTTGAGGTACTCCCGAATGACAATAAGGAAGCAGTAAACACAGGTCTGAAATATGTAAATAATGATGCCTGCTATCCTTCTCTGATTGTTGTAGGGCAAATTATGGATGCGCTTCTTTCCGGAAAATACGATTTAAATAAGACCGCTGTTATTATGTCCCAGACAGGAGGCGGATGTCGTGCCTCCAATTACATAGCTTTTATCAGAAGAGCTCTGAAAAAAGCAGGTATGGAACAGATTCCTGTTATTTCCGTCAATTTAAGCGGTCTTGAAAAAAATCCGGGATTTAAGCTTACACTTCCTCTGATCAAGCGAATCTGCTATGGAGGTGTATTTGGTGACATTCTTATGAAATGCGTATACCGAATGCGGCCTTACGAATTAGAAAAAGGAATCGTAAACAGAAAATATAAAATCTGGGAGCAAAGATGTATTTCCTTTATCACAGGAAACACCATAAGTCACAGCCAGTTTAAGCATATGTGCCAGGAAATGGTTCATGATTTTGATATAATCCCAATCAGCGACGAAAAGAAGCCCCGCGTGGGAATCGTGGGAGAAATCCTTGTAAAGTTCCTTCCTGCTGCAAATAATCACCTTGCAGACCTTCTTGAAGCGGAAGGTGCGGAAGCTGTTGTTCCTGACCTGATTGACTTCTTATGTTACTGTTTTTACAACCAGAACTTTAAAGTGGAAAATCTTGGATTCAAAAAATCAAAAGCAACGATTGGAAACTGGGGAATAAAGCTTATTGAATGGATGAGAAAATCAGCCAACGAGGCGCTTTCCCAGAGCCGCCATTTCACTCCGTCCGCTGACATTACAGATCTGGCAAAAATGGCATCTCCTATTGTATCACCCGGCAATCAGACTGGTGAAGGCTGGTTCCTTACAGGAGAGATGATGGAACTGCTTCACGGGGGCGTTCCAAATATTGTGTGTATTCAGCCTTTTGGATGCCTTCCAAACCACATTGTGGGAAAAGGCGTCATTAAAGAAATCCGCAGAACACACCCAGAAGCAAATATTGTAGCCATTGATTACGATCCCGGCGCAAGTGAAGTAAACCAGTTAAACAGAATTAAGCTGATGCTTTCCACCGCCCAGAAAAATCTGAATAAAGACGCTGAAAAAGACGCTTAATCTTATACGCAAAACAAAAAGTACTGCTATACTAAGCTTTCATCACTTAGTACAGCAGTACTTTTTATTATTTATTTCAGTTTCATAAATGCTTCATATGGACGAAGAATTCCCTCTTTCTCTCCCTCATAATTGTGAATCAGAGTTTCTTCCCCCTCCCACTCTCTTAAAATAGAGCACGGCACTTCTTTTTCTGTAAAGTTTCCTGCCACAAGAAGTTTCTTTCCATTATATTCCCGCTCATATGCAAAAATATTTTCATCCTCCTCAAGAAGGAGACGGAAACTTCCTTCTGTAAAAATCTCATATTTTTTTCGAAGGGCAATGAGCTTTTTATAATAATGAAATACAGAATCCATATTTTTCAACTCTTCTTCTGCATTAATTTCTGTGTAATTGGGATTTACGCCAATCCAGGGCGTTCCCTGTGTAAAGCCTGCGTTTTTTCCGGCTGTCCACTGCATGGGAGTTCTTGCATTATCTCTTCCTTTTGCGTAAATGGACTCCATAATATCTGCTTCTTTATACCCTTTTTCCAGACGTTCTTTATACATATTCCGGATTTCAATATCCTGATATAGAGAAATATCTTCAAAACGCACATTCGTCATGCCAAGCTCTTCTCCCTGATAAATGTACGGTGTTCCCTGCATTCCATGAAGAATTGTTGCAAGCATTTTGGCAGACTCTGTTCTGTATTCTGTATCATTTCCCCATCTTGACACAATACGGGGAAGGTCGTGATTATCCCAGAAAAGGCTGTTCCAACCGCAATTATGAAGCTCGTTCTGCCATTTTGCCAGATTTTTTTTGAGTTTCACAAGGGAAAGCGGGCAGAAGTCCCATTTCTCTTTTCCCTCTTCCTGGTCAAGCATCATATGTTCAAACTGGAATACCATAGAAAATTCGCTTCCATCCGGCGCGCTGTAAAGCTTCGCCCTCTCTGTATCTGCGCCCCAGGCTTCACCAACTGTAATCAAATCTCCCTTCTGGAAGGTTTCCTTACTTAATTCCCGGATAAATTCATGAAGACGAGGACCGTTATTTGTAATTTTTAAATCCGGCTCTTTCGCAATCTGGTCAATTACATCAAGGCGAAAACCTCCAACTCCTTTTTCCATCCACCAGAGGATCATATCATAGATTTCTCTGCGAAGCTTTGGATTTTCCCAGTTTAAATCCGGCTGCTTTACAGAAAACTGGTGAAAATAATACTGGTTCAGCTCCGGAACCCACTCCCAGGCAGGTCCTCCGAACGCAGAGCCCATGTCGTTGGGAAGCGTACCTTTCTCTCCATCCCGCCACACATAGTAATCGTGATAAGGATTTTCTCTGCTTTTTTTCGCTTCCTGAAACCAGAAATGTTCATCAGAAGAATGATTTAAAACAAGATCCATAATAATGCGGATATTTCTTTTTTTTGCCTCCTGAATCAGCTCTTCCATGTCCCTGATGTTTCCAAACATAGGGTCAATATCCTGATAATCAGAAATATCATATCCATTGTCATCCTGCGGGGATTTACAGACAGGAGAAAGCCAGACAGCATCAATCCCCAGTTCCTCCAGGTAATCCAGCTTTGTAATAATTCCTCTTATATCTCCGATTCCGTCCCCGTTGCTATCCATAAAGCTTCGCGGGTAAATCTGATAGACTACTGCGTTTTTCCACCATTTTCTTCCTTCGCTTTTCATATTTACATCCCTCTCTTATATTCTGCGAATCAGTGTTCCATCTGGAGCAAGTTTTCCATTTTTATATCCTCTTGCAAAGAGAATTTCTCCCCCATCCAGTGCATCAACAGAATCTTTTGTACAATTTAAAACTACCTGAATCTTATTTCCCGCATCGTCCAGTTTAATATACTCCACACAGCGTTTTTCTCTGTATGTATCCGGAAAATGGAAATAAAGGCTCTTAAAAGTTTTTTCTGATTTTCTAAGAGAAATCAGTTTTTTCATTTCTTCCAGACACTTTCTGTTTTCCTCAGAATCCATTTCATCCCACGGCATACAGCGCCTGCAGTCCGGATCGTGTCCTCCTTCCATTGCAATTTCCGTTCCGTAATAAATACAGGGACTTCCAGGCATGGTAAAAAGAACCGCCAACTGCTGATAAAAGACGTTCAGATTTTTTAATCGATTCATCAGACGCTCTGTATCGTGAGAATCCAGAAGATTAAACAAAACATTGTTGCACTGCTGCATATACATGGTGTAACAACGGTTTACCATATATTCAAAATCCTCTTTTGTACTTTCCTTATCAAGGAAAAAGTCATGGATTCCGCTCATAAGAGGATAATTCATAACGGAATCGTATTCATCCCCCATAAGCCACTGACTTGCATCGTGCCAGATTTCTCCCAAAAGATAAATATCCGGTTTTAAAGATTTTACCCTCTCCCTTACACGTTTTAAGAAGCGGTGGGATACCTCATTTCCCACATCAAATCGGATGCCGTCAATATCAAAATCGCGAATCCAGCTTTCGCAAATATCAGAGAAATACCGAATCACTTCTTCATTATTTGTATTTAATTTCGGCATATATTCATTAAATGCAAAGGAATAAAATCTTCCGTCTCTTGTATCTCCCTGCTTTTTTAATGCATTCCAGTCTTGAATCATAAACCAGTCTGCAAACTCAGATTTTTCTCCTTTTTCCTCCACATCAAGCCACTGAGCAAAACGCCTTCCACAGTGATTAAACACAGCGTCCACCATTATCCGGATACCAAGTTCATGGGCTTCTTTTACAAGAAGGGCAAACTCTTCATTATCTCCAAAATAAGGGTCTATTTTTGTGTAGTCTCTTGTATCATATTTATGGTTAGACTCTGCTTCCATAATGGGATTTAAGTAGATTCCATTAATACCGAGCTCTTTTAAATATGAAAGACGCTTTCTGATTCCTGCAAGATTTCCGCCGAATCGCTCCTGGTTTGTAACAGGACCTGTGCGCCAGGGAAGAATATCCTCCCCGTTTTTCTCCGGTGTTCCGTTACAGAAACGGTCTGGAAAAATCTGATACCACACCGTATCGTTTACCCAGTCCGGAGTTACGTTTATATCTGCCTGATTCATCCAGGGCACAATAAAACACTGAAGCATACGCCCTTCCATGTGAAGCTGCTCTTCCTTTAAAAAGCCGTCCTCAAAGTAATACCACACTTCTTTATCTGTATGAAGTTCAAAATAATACTTACATCTTTTATACGGTGGAACAAGTGTGGTTGTCCACCATATCTGATGCTTTAAGCGCTTTTTATAACAGATTTCTTCCCTTTTTCCAACCCATTTTTCATTGCCGCCAAGAATTCCGGCTTCGAATGGATCTCCCTGATGAAGAAACACGCGCTTTACATCATATCCTGTTTTTAAATTGATAATCAGCTCCCTCTCATTACAGGGATAGCTCATCTGCTCTGATGTTTTATGATAAACTCCTGCAAATTCCATCTGCTGTCTCTTACCTTTCTGTCATCTGCTTCTTATATTTATAAAGCTCCTCTGCCAGACGCTTCATGTCTGTCATTCTCCATTCCCAGTTGGGACTTCCCACAGTTCCCGGCGTATTTAAGTGCGCCTCTTTTCCAATCCCCAGAATATCCGCCGCCGGAATAATGGCATACTCTGCTCTGCTTCTCCATGTATAGGCAAGAAGCCTGTCTTTTACAGAACCTGTTTTAATTCCCTGTTTTTTAAGGAAACGACGAATTTTTCTCTTTGCTGCGCAGGACATTTTCCCATACCATTCCATAATGGTATCGTTGTCATGGGTTCCTGTATAAATAATGAGATTTTCTTTTTCCTCAAAAGTATCTCTTGCATACTTTCCTTTTGTGTCTATGGAGAACTGGAGAATCTTCATTCCCTTTAATCCATAATGATCTTTTAAGGTAAGTACCTCCGGACGTAAATCTCCAAGGTCTTCTGCCACAAGATGAGCCTCCGGAACTTCTCTTTTTAAAGTATCCAGCACCTCGTAACCCGGCGCTTCTATCCACTCTCCCTCCACTGCCGTTGGGCAGGAAGCCGGGATTTTCCAAAAAGTATCAAAAGCACGAAAATGGTCAATACGAATCAAATCAAAAAGCCGGCTGTTATATCCGATACGCTTTACCCAGAAATCATATCCTGTTTTTTTCAGATACTCCCAGTCGTAAACCGGATTTCCCCATCTCTGTCCTACTGCACTGAAATAATCCGGCGGAACGCCTGCAATAAAAGTTGGTCTGCCATCTGCACCAAGGAGGAAGTTTTCTTTGCCTGCCCATACATCAACAGAATCAATTCCCACATAAAAAGGAACATCTCCCATAATGCGAATCCCGTTTTTATTTGCATATTCCTTTATCTTTTTCCACTGGCAAAAAAATACATACTGTAAAAACATATGATAGGAAGCCTCTTTTTCTGTTTCTTCTGATAAAGCTTCTCCCTTCCAGTTTTTATGCTCTTCTCTCCACTCATTCCAGCAGCGGTTTTCATTTTCTTTTTTTAAAGCGCGGAATATTCCATAGGAACGCACCCATTCCTCAGAAATAAACTCATGATATTCCTCTGTCTCCTGAAAATTTTCAAAGGCTTCTCTTAAATATCCTTCTTTCCATGCCCGTACTTTTTCATATTCCACTTTTTTTGCATTTTCAAGATGAGAAGGAGGAAGCTCTTTTAAAAGCCCTTCTTCATACAGAAGCTCTAAACTTATATAAAGCTCGTCTCCTGCACAGGAGGAATAAGGCTGATAAGGGGAATTTCCATATCCAAGAGGATTCATAGGCAAAACCTGCCAGATTTTTACTCCTGCTTCCTTTAAAATATCAAGAAATGTATACGTTTCTTTTCCCAGCTCTCCTACTCCCGTCCGGGACGGGAGAGAAGAAACCGGCATTAAAATTCCAGTTTCTCTCATAGTCCACACCTCTTATGCAAGTTTCCAGATGTCGCGGTTGTACTCTTCAATGGTTCTGTCTGCTGAGAAGAATCCTGCCTTTGCAATATTCACAAGAGCTTTCTTTGCCCATGCAGTTTCGTCCTCGTAGTCTCTTAATACCTCTTCTTTTTTCTGAATATATTCTTTTACATCAAGAAGAGCCATAAACCAGTCTTTTGATACGATTTCTTTATAAAGTCTTCCAAGATTTACCGGGTCTCCGATCTGAATCAGTTCTTTACTGATAATAAAGTCAACAAGCTCCTCCACCTGCGGATCATTATCGTAAATCTCTTTTGAGCAGTAGGAAGCCTCCTCGTAAAGTTTAATAACCTCCTCGGATTTCTTTCCGAAGATGTAGATGTTGTCATCGCCTACAAGCTGATGGATTTCCACGTTTGCACCATCCTCTGTTCCCAATGTCACAGCACCGTTTAACATAAACTTCATGTTTCCTGTTCCTGACGCCTCTTTTGATGCAAGGGAAATCTGCTCGGAAATATCGCAGGCAGGAATGAGTTTTTCTGCCTTTGTCACGTTGTAGTTTTCCACCATTACAAGCTTCATGTATTTGCTTACTACAGGGTCATTGTCAATCAGCTGCTGCAGACAGAGAAGAAGATGGATAATATCTTTTGCAATGGTATAAGCAGGCGCTGCCTTCGCTCCGAAAATCATGGTAATCGGACGTTTTGGAAGATTACCTTTTTTAATTTCTTTATATTTGTAAATGGCATAAAGAGCATTCATCTGCTGTCTCTTATACTCGTGGAGACGTTTAATCTGAATGTCAAATACAGAATCATCATTAATTTCCACATTCTGTGTTTCTTTCAAATAATCTCTTAAATGCTCTTTTGCGTGATGTTTAATCTCCATCAGACGTTTTAAAACTTTTTCATCGTCTTTATATGCAAGAAGTTTTTCAAGCTCCATTGCGTTTTCTTTAAATCCGTCTCCAATCAGCTCCTCAATATATGCGCTTAACTCCTGATTGCAGTGAAGCAGCCATCTTCTGAAAGTAATACCGTTTGTTTTATTATTAAATTTCTCCGGATAAATATCGTAAAACGGTTTTAACTCCGATTCTTTGAGAATCTCTGTGTGAAGAGCTGCCACGCCGTTTACCGCATATCCAAAGTGTATGTCAATATGTGCCATGTGTACACGGTCCTGCTTATCGATGATGTATACACGTTCGTCATGGAAATCTCTTCTCACGCGGCTGTCCAGCTCGCGAATAATCGGAAGAAGGTGCGGAACTACCTGCTCCAGATAGGAAATCGGCCATTTTTCCAGAGCTTCTGCAAGAATCGTATGGTTTGTGTACGCGCATGTTTTTCTTACTACATCAATGGCTGTATCCATATTAAAGCCTTTCTCCATAAGAAGGCGGATAAGCTCCGGAATTACCATAGTCGGATGCGTATCATTAATCTGAATCGTCACATAATCGTAAAGCTGATACAGATTCGCGCCTCTCTCCTGGGCTTCTCTTAAAATAAGCTGTGCAGCGTTGCTTACCATAAAATACTGCTGGTAAATACGAAGAAGCTGTCCTGCCTCATCGCTGTCATCCGGATAAAGGAAAAGGGTCAGGTTTTTCGCAATGTCTTTTTTATCAAACTGGATTCCATCTCTGATGATTCCTTCATCCACAGTCTCCACATCAAAAAGATGAAGGCGATTGCAGCCGTTTTTATATCCCGGAACATCAATGTCGTATAATACAGACTGAAGGGTGAAATCCTTAAAAGGAACAGAAAAGCTTACGTCTGTTTTTGTCAGCCAGCTGTTGTCTGTAATCCACGGATTTTTCTCCTCCCTCTGTTTGTTGTCTGTAAATTTCTGAAGAAACAGACCATCATGGTAATTGAGGCCTACTCCGTCTCCGTTTAAGCCAAGTGTGGCAATGGAATCAAGAAAGCAGGCTGCAAGACGTCCAAGACCGCCGTTTCCAAGAGACGGCTCGTTTTCTATCTCTTCAATGGCAGTAATATCGTGTCCGTTTTTTGCAAGAACTTCTTTTGTCTCCTGGAAAAGTCCCAGGTTAATCAGATTGTTGGAAAGAAGCTTTCCAATTAAAAATTCTGCTGAAATATAGTAAAGCTTTTTCTTTCCTTCATTTCTTTTCATTCCCTTCATTTTTTCTTTTGTAAGAATGAGAAGAGCTGTATAAATCTGTTCATCAGACGCTTCTTTTATGTTTTTTCCGTATTTTTCCTGTAAAATCTGCTCTAATAATTTTTCCATATTCCTACTCCTTATCTCCGCATTTTTCAACGGCTTCATATACTCTTAAGATTTCTCCCACACTCCATGCCTGGGCAAAGCACCCCTTTGACCTTGTAGGATTTTCTCCGTCGTAAATCTCCGGAAGCTGTCCGACACAGCCTTCTCTCATGGCGCTTTCCATAACTTCAAGCTGTTCCTTTACAGTTTCCTTCGCTTCTTTATTGTAATCTTTTACCTTAAGATATGCAAGATAATATGCACCCAGAGGGAAAGTCCACACCGTCCCCTGATGATACGCCATATCTCTTTCTTCCATTTTTCCCTGATAGACAGGTTTAAACTCTTTATCTGACATTTCCAGAGTTCTAAGACCGTAAGGGGTATAAAGCGTCTCAAACACAGTCTCTACAACTGCTTTTTCCTGTTCCTTTGTAAGCATGGTAAACGGCATAGAAACTGCCCATATCTGATTGCAGCGAACCTGTTCGTCTGCCTCTGTGCCGGATACCAGGTCTTTTAAGCAGTCTCTCTTCTCCATCCAAAATTTCTGAAGAAAAGATTTTTTTACCTGTTCCTTTAATCCGGTTTCCTGCCATTCCCTATTTAAAATACGGGCAAATTTTTCCATAATACAAAGAACATTATACCAGTAGGCATTGATTTCTACCGGCTTTCCATGTCTCGGTGTGGGAAGGATTTCTCCCACGCGCACATCCATCCATGTTACCTGCCAGAGTCCTTCTCCTGCCTGAATCAATCCGTCTGTATCCATATGGATTCCGAAATCTGTTCCCTCTTTATATCCTTTTACAATACGCTCCATAACAGGATACATTTCTTTTACAAACTCAAGATCTTCTGTTTTTTCATAGTAAAGATATATGCAGTTAATAAAAAGAAGAGCTGCGTCTACTGTATTATAAAGAGGCTCGTTTCCACCTTCCGGAAAAAGATTCGGCATCAGACCTTTGTTTTCATTTAAGGCGAAAGTCCTTAAAATTTCCTTCGCCGTATCATATTGTCCTGTAGAAATGCAGATACCCGGAAGGGCAATCATGGTATCTCTTCCCCAGTCCTCAAAAAACGGATAGCCTGCAAGAATAGTGCTTCCGTTTGTGGACTCTCTTCTGGAAACAAACTGGTCTGCACTTTTCACAAGCTCCTGCGCCATCGTCATGGAAAGACCTGCTGTTTTTACAAGAGCCTGTCTCCGCTCTTTATATTCTTTTATGATTTCTTCCGCATCCTGCCATTTCTCTTCTGTCAGATATTTTTGTTCCATAGAGTACACAAGTTTTAATTTTACTTTTTCTCCCGGCTGTGCAGAAACAGAAATCACATGATTTGCCTTTCCATGTCCTGTCTCCCTTCTTCCGTCGCATACGTCATAGGAATAAAAGTAAACTTCTTCTTTTTCCTCTGTATCCGTTACCTTTCCGTTTGTCTCAAAGAAAAGGGCCATTCCATCAGATAAAATCTGATTTCCTTTTTTCACTAAGGTCTGGAACGGCTTCATATCCTCTCCCTTTTTTGCAAACTGGAAAAACGGAGTCACTTCAAATGAAACCTTACATTTCCCTCTGTTTTCTATGGTATAACAAATTGCCACTGTATTTTCTCCATACTTCATGGCAATTTCTTTTGAAATGGATACACCATTTACATGATAACGCCAGAGAGGTGTGTCCTCATATATAAAAGAAGAAAGATAACGATACCCGTCCTCTATATGCCCGTCTGCAAATTCCTGGGTGGAAAGAATTTTTTCCTCATCTCCAAGAAACAGACGCTCAAAAAAACGGTGCACCATATTGTAACGGTGATTCGGCGCTTTCATACACGCCATAAAAACACTGTGGTCATTTCTTGATGCTGCCCCTGTCACAGTAAGCGCAGAAAATCCTCCAAGACCGTTTGTTAAAAGATAATTGTTTTCAAGACCGCGTTTTAATGTATTCCAGTCCTGTTTTCCGTAAATCCATCTCATATGCATCCTCTTCGTCCAAGCACAAGCGCACTCAATGGCGCAGCTGTCGCTTTTTCTGCTTTTTTCTGTTTTTTCCATGAAAAACTGTCTTCTTCATTAAGAAGAACTTCCCACTCCCCTTTCGGGAGAGCAGTTTCCACTTCTTCCTCTGTGGCATTATAAATAATATACAGAGTATCCCACAAAGTATGTTCTCCTTCTTTTTTATTTTCCACAAAAAATCCTACAGCGCCCGGTTTCTTCCAGTAACCGTAAATTCTCTTTCCTGCAGTCTCCGACTTATCGCAAAGTCCGGGAAGCTGCTTCCTGAGAGCAATCAGCCCTTCATAGAAGGTACTGAGTTCTTCATATTTATATGCTCTCTTCCAGTCCAGACGATTTAAAGAAATGGGACTGTTATAAGTATTTTCATGTCCGTCCTTAGTTCTTGCAAACTCCTCTCCGGAAAGCATAAAAAGATGTCCCTGACAGGTCATGTAAATAGCTGCTGCCAGTTTATTTTCCATCATTCTCCGCTCTTCGTCCGGCGTTGTGATTGCCAGCTTATCCCAAAGCGTCCAGTTATCATGGGCAGAAACATAGGTAATTACCTGAGATGGCGCTTTGATTCCTGTGTCTTTCGTGCACCACGCTTTTACGCTGTTTAAAATTTTTTCTTCCATATTTTCAGCCCCGTTTACGAAGCCCGGGATTTCTCCCTCAAACACATGGCCTTTGATAGCGTCTCTTGTATCATCGCAGAACATCCCCACATATTTATCAAGTTGGGCTACGTTCTTTTTAAGAGCCATCACAACCTTTCCCTCAGACGCAGTATCATCTGCTGCCCAGGGTTCTCCAAAAAGAAGAATCTCTCCTCTTCCGTATTTTTCATCAAGAGCTCTTCTGATACGGTTCATAAGTTTTGTATCAAGAAGCCCCATCAAGTCAAAACGAAATCCATCTATATGATATTCTTCCGCCCAGTAAAGAACAGAATCCAAAATATATTGAGCGCACATTTCCCTCTCGCTTGCCATATCGTTTCCGCAAGCAGAGCCATTGGAAATTCCCCCGTTTTCGTAAGTACGGAAATAATACCAGGGAACTGCCTTGTTTAAATTAGAATCCAGGTCATACATATGGTTATATACCACATCCATAATGACCCGGAAACCATTTCTATGAAGAGCCTGCACCATTTCCTTAAATTCACGGATACGCACTTCTCCATGTTTCGGGTCAGAAGAATAAGAGCCTTCCGGCACATTATAATTTACCGGATCGTATCCCCAGTTAAACTCTTCTTCATTTTTCTCATCTACAGAACCATAATCATAAGCCGGCATAATCTGCACATGGGTAATCCCAAGTTTTTTCAGATAATCAAGCCCCGTAGGATGGACCCCGTCTTTATTAAGAGTTGTATGTTCTTCTGTAAATGCCAGGTATTTTCCTCTGTTTTCTTTGGAAAATCCCCCTGCTTCGTCCCAGGAAAACTCTTTTATATGAAGCTCATAAATTACTGTCTCTTCCTGTTTTTCAGGGCGTCTGTCTTCCATCCAGCCTTCGGGGTCTGTCTCTTTTAAATCTACAGCCATACTTCTTTTTCCATTCATCCCGCAGGCTTTTGCATACGGGTCCCCGAAAACAGTTTCCTCACCCTCTGTCATAGTACGGAAATCATAGTAAACTCCGTGAAGATTTTCTGCTGTTTCATAAGACCACATTCCCTTTTCTTCTTTTTTCATCTCTGTCTGAAAAAATGAGACTCCACCCTCTCCTTCCTTATAAAAACGAAGCTCTGCTTTTTCAGAAAGAGGACTCCAAAGGAGAAAGGAAGTCCCTTCCTCCGTACATACAGCCCCCTGTTTTCTTTCTGTATCTATATATTTCTCTTTAAATTCTGAAGTATTATACAGCCTTTTTAACTCCTGCCTCTTTAACATAACTGCTCCCTTCCTTTTATCATCCTTTTACTGCTCCTGACACGCCGTCCACGTAATATCTCTGCATATAGAGGAAGAGAATAGCAATCGGTATGGAAATCAGCACCGCGCCTGCTGCAAAGCTTGTATACCAACTGTCAATATATTCTTTTTCCAGCATCTTCCAAAGACCGATTGCAACTGTATACTGATCAGAGTTTGCACGGCAGATAACCTTTGCAAAAATAAAATCAAGCCAAGGCGCCATAAATGCAGTCAGTACTGTATATACAATAATCGGTTTACTTAACGACAGCGTAATTTTTGTAAAAATCTGCCATCTTGTACAGCCGTCCAGAATTGCCGCTTCGTCCACAGCAACAGGAATGGTATCAAAGAAGCCTTTGGCAATCTGAAATCCAAGACCAGCCCCTCCCGAATAACATAAAATCAAAGCAACACGAATCAGATTCCCCTCTGTAAGACCTAAAGCCTTTAAAATAAAGTAAACAGCAATTATGGACATAAAGCTTGGAAACAATCCCAAAATCATTGCCATATTCATATAAGGTTTCCGAAGACGGAATTTCAGTCTTGACAGACAGTAGGATACAGCCAGCGTATAAAAGGTTGCCAGAACACAGGAACAAACTGCAATAATCAGCGTATTCGCAAACATCTTCGGGAAGTTTAAAATAGAAGTATCTGTAAAAAGCCGGATATAGTTATCGAGTGTGTATCCCTGAGGAAAAAAGGTAGACACATAAGAACCTTTTTCTGCACGGAAGCTTGTAAGGATGACCCATAAAATGAGGAACACCCATACAGCCGCTAAAATGCCAAGGGAAATATGAACTGCCGTATTTGTGATAAAACGTTTCTTTTTTGCCGATTTGATTCCCATGTTTAAAACTCTCCTTCCTTATAAGATTTACTGTTTCTGTAGGTCAGCAGCGCGCCTGCTGCCAAGATAATAAAGGTAAGAATACCGATAACAGCACCAATATTATAATACTGCTTATCTATGGTAAGCTTATACAGCCACGTTACAAGTAAATCTGTTTTTCCTGCTGCGGAGGATAAATCTGTAACAGGATCTCCTCCTGACAAAAGATAAATAATATTAAAGTTATTTACATTTCCTGTGAAAGTTACAATAAGGTACGGTGTTGTCACATACAGCATATATGGAAGCGTAATTTTAAAGAATCTCTGAACAGCATTTGCACCGTCCACTTTTGCAGCTTCATAAAGCTCTGCCGGGATATTCTGAAGCACTCCGGTAAGCTGAAGAAGGGTATAAGGAACGCCAACCCAGATATTAATAATAATCACTGTCACTCGCGCCCATGTAGGGTCTGTAAAAAATGGAAGGCTTGCGTCATTAGCAATGATACCTAGGTTTCGAAGGAGTACATTCACTGCACCATTTGGCTGAAGCATGGTTCTCATAATAAGAAGGGAAACGAACATGGGTACTGCACAGGAAAGAACGAAACAGAATCTCCAGAATCCCTTTGCCCGTGTTTCCTTTCTGTTAATTACAAGAGAGAGAATCATACCGAAAATATAGTTTGTAAAGGTTGCAAAAAATGCCCACACAAGAGTCCATCCAAGAACTGACCAGAAGGTACTTCCCAAAATACTGTTAGAATCAAACAGCGCCTTAAAGTTTTCAAGACCTACCCAGTCAAAAAGCATCAAATGATTGCCAATCTTACTGTAATTTGTAAATGCCATACAAATCATAAAAACAAGAGGCAGAATGGAAGCGCAAGAATAAAAATCATAGGCGGTGTCATAAGAAGTCTGTGAAGATTCTCATTAAAAAGAGATTTTATATCCTCCGCAAAAGTATTTACATGGCATCCTTTTTTATCAAGATATTCTGCTTTATACGCACTTTTTAAAGCGCCTCTCCATCCCCATACCATAAAGGAGAGACAAAAGTACCGTTGCCACGCCGTAAAGAAGAATCAGCACCGACTGATCTCCCTTCGTATAAAGGTATACCTGCTGCGCCTCGTCCCACACTTCTTTCTGCGGCACACTTCCAAGAGAGCCAAGCATACTGATAAAATGAATGCCGTTTACAAGCATAAATACAATATATGCGATTTCTGCAGCCATAAACAAAAGGCCTTTTACTTTCTGCTTATGCACAATATTTCCAAAGCCCATTAAAAACATGGAAAGCTTTGTCTCAATTCCGCCGTTTTTTATGGCGGCAATACAGGTTTCTTTCTCTTTCATCTTCTTTCACCTCATCAGATTCCATCACTGTTCATTGCTTCATTCATCGCTTCTGTCTGCTCTTTTGCATTTTCATGTGTCACACTCTTATTTCGGATTCCCTTACCCATATTTTCCACCGGAACCCAACAGTTGTTCATTTTCGCCACAAAAGGCTGCAGAATAGATGTATAATTAAAGGTATTGTTTTGCGCCATAATCAGCGGCTCTTCTGAAATCTCCGTATCTTTTAAAAGCTCTGTATTGCATGGAATCACATTTCTTAGATTATAATGGGAAAGCTGCGCTTCTGCAGAACCGAGATATACGGCAAGCTCCACAGCAGGCACCATATTTTTGCTGTAAGGATTCACACCGATTGCCTTTGAACCTGCATAGGACATCATCTGTTTTTCTTCTCCTTTTAAAGTATACATTGGAAGAGCAGCCACGCCCATATTCTCCCCTAAAGCTTCCCTTACTGCGTTTGCGTCCCATGAGCCTGAGAAAATGGCAGAAATACTTCCGTCACGAAGACCTGCAAGGCCAGAACCGTCCGCATCGATTTTAAAGTTTGGATTTGCCGCAAGGTCAACAAGATAATCCGTAACCTCCACTGCATTTTCTCCTCCAAAATCTACACCCTTGTCTTCCTGTGTTCCGTCTCCGAAAAGCGTACAGCCGTTTCCAATATAAAATGCCGGAAGATACCAGGAATTTGTAAACGGAAACGCAACCGTTCCCTTTTCCAGCATAGTATTCAGGTTTTTAATATCTTCCTCAGAAAAAACACTTTTATCGTAATACATAAACCAGGTATTCGTAGTAAATGGAACGCCGTACAGGTTATCCTCTTTCATAAGAGAAGAAAGAACTTCCTCTGAGTTTGTAGATTCAATTTCCTCTCTGTATTTTCCATCGAATTTTGCAAGTGCATTTGCATCTGTCATAATAGTCAGCGTATCATTTGCATACATAAACACGTCCGCACTTGCCTCCGGGTCCTGTGCTACCTGCGTCGCCGCTGTCGCCTCGTCCGCAACTCCATATACAAAAGTAATATCCCACTCCGGATGAAGCTTTGCGAAATCTTCGCACGTATTCTGGAGCCACTCTTCGCTGTCCTTTGACTGGTCTTCTGACGGAGACCAAACCATCAAACGGACACTTTCTTTCTCTCCATCTGTTCCCCCGCTTCATCCTGCAAACCCTGTTACTGCAAGCACCGCCGTCATACACAATGCCGCTGCACACTTTCTCATTTTTCTCCCTCCTGTTTATTTCGTTTTGTTTCGTTACTGGTAATATACCGCACTTTCAAAAAAACGTCAATATCTCAGATTACTTTCTCCATTTTCTACAGTTTTTATGTATTTTTTTTGTGCATTTTTTATAATTTTTCTTTCATTCATTTATTTTCCCGAAACTAAACCAGTTAAAAGAATTGATTTTTTCTTCTCCATCTGCTATAATAAATAAAATTTATTCGGATTTTTTTATAAAGAGAGGCAATCATTATGGCAACAATACAGGATATTGCAAATAAACTTGGGGTTTCAAAAGGAACTGTCTCCAAAGCAATTAATAATGCCCCTGATATTAGCGAAACATTACGAAAAACAATTCTGGACACAGCCGTAGAAATGGGATACACCAAACTCCGCAGACAAAAAGGAACTGCCCCAAAGCTTTGTGTTCTGATTGAAAATATGGAATATGAAGAACCTCATCAGTTTGGATATGATTTTATTATTGGTTTCCGCCAGATGGCAGAGCCCGCCGGATTTGCAGTTGAAGTTGTTCCTGTTACTGTATCCTTCCAGAAAAAAACGCCATACGATGTCTTCATGCTTCAAAACAATTATGTGGGCGCTCTCGTACTTGGATTCGCTTTAAGCGACCCCTGGATGAAGGATTTTGAGACAAGCCATACCCCGGCAGTCTTATACGACAACTACATCCCTGCCAATCCTTTTATTTCCTCTATCGGAATCGACAATAACGAAGGGATGGAACTGGCAGTTTCCTACTTAAAAAAACAGGGACACAAAAAAATCGGTTATTTAAGCAGCGCTCTTGGTTCTCACATTATGCAGGTTCGGCATAAAGCATTTTTTCATGCCATGAAGCAAAATGGTCTGCGCGCGGAAGCAGACTGGGCAGGGGCTTCTTATTATATTACCCAATGCGTGGAAAAACATTTATCAAGACTTTTAAATATGGGAATGACTGCTGTTATCTGCAGCCACGACCTGATTGCCAATGCTGCTATGATTCAATGTCAGCAACTTGGCTATCACATTCCCAAAGATTTAAGCATCATAGGATTTGACGACCTTCCTATGTGCGCCTATACTTCTCCCCCTCTTACCACTGTCCGCCAGGACAGAACAGAACTTGGAAAATGTGGATATTACGCCATAAGCAGCCTTTTAAACAATGTTTCTATCGGAACGATTCTACTTCACGCCCATCTTATTGAAAGGGGCTCTACAGGGGAATGTAAAACTTCTTAAAACATTGTTTAAATCGCACATCAAAAAACACAGTCTGTAAGCATTTCCTACTTTTCAGACTGTGTTTTTATTTATTTCTATATCAAATTCATTTTTCCTGCCACTCGATAAAGGATACTTCCTCCTGGCAGCATAAACAGTTCTTCTTTGGAAGGCCTGCTCACAAAAAGGTATACTCCAAAATATACAATCACCGCCAACACTACAGATACGCAGAGGCAAAGAAAATTGGACGGCACGAGTAAATAAAGTCCGTAATACACGCCGCCCGCCACAAGTCCCATTGGAATAGACGCGACCAGAGGATACAGATACGCTTTTTTCCAAGGATTTTTATGACGCATATACTTCTTCATTGCCCTCTCATTTAAAAGACACATTACAACTGCATATACAACCATTGAAAGTACAATGGCATATACTCCAAGATCTGTCAGAAGCAAGAGAAGTGCCATAATGATTACATCTGCCCCAAGAGCAATAGCCGCATGAATCATAGGAATATTCGGCTTTCCGATTCCTTGTAAAACACCGTTTGAAATATTGGAGTTTCCGTTTAAAATAATTGTGATTCCTCCAATGATTAAAAGCTTCGCTGCTACTCCGTTCGTCTCTCCGAATATCAGTCTTGTAACAGGCCCGGAAAGAACGGCAAGCCCCACTGCTGCCGGAATGGAGATGATCATACTAATCCAAGTCGCCCTGTCAATTTTTTCATTTGCACCTTTTCTGTCATGCATTGCATAATGAGCTGAAACCTCCGGTATCATGGATGTAGGAGCTGTACTTGCAAGTGTCAATGGAATATTAATTAGCGTCATGAAATAACCGTACTCTGCATAAAGGGTCTGAAGAACTGTTTCATCCATTCCTCTTTTCCCCAAAATATCCGTATACATATAGCTGTTGATATATCCGTTTACATTATAAATAAATGCACTGAAGATAATGGGCATTACAATCAGGATAATGGTTTTCATTACCTGTGAGGTACTTTCATTTACAGATACCCTGTCTCCTCTTATTTTTCTTCGAACGACCTTTCTGTTGATACCGTACACAAAAATCATAAACAGAAGAGCTGCCAGAACTCCGGCTCCCGTTCCCATAGTAGCTCCCGCTGCTCCCCAGCTCTCGATTATTTTCTCTCCTTTTCCGCTGTGGGAAGAAATCATAAGAGAAGACATGAGAAGGGCAAAGACAGCCACAAAAATCTGCTCTATAATCTGAGAAAGTGAAGTTGGCATCATGTTTCTGTATGCCTGAAAATATCCACGGAATACTCCCAGTATTCCGGAAAGAAAAATCGTCGGCGCGAGCATCTGAAGTGCAAGCCTTGCCCCCGCCATTTTGTCCGGAACCATAACGGAAGCTCCGAAAAGACAGAAGAGGGCTACAATGCCACCAGCGATTGCCGCATAAAGAAGGGCACAGTAAAATACCTTCTGAGCATCTCTGTACCTCTTAAACGCAATCTTTTCCGCCATGATTTTCGATACTGCCTGGGGAATACTGAATGACGCAATCATAAGAAGAATGAAATACGCATTCTGAGCATACTGGAAAAGCGCAAAGCTCTGGCTTCCAAGAGTAGTGGAAAGAGGACTTTTATAAAGCATTCCGATAATCTTGGAAATCAGCGCTGCAATCATAAGAAACGATGCGTTTTTTACAAGTGTATTATCATTTTTTTTACTCATTACAATCCGTTTTCCTCTTTTAAATGTTTTCAATCTGCCAGTCAATTGGTTCAATGCCATGTTCTTTCAAAAAAGCGTTTGTCTGGCTGAAATGTCTGCAGCCGAAAAATCCTCTATACACAGAAAGTGGACTTGGGTGAGGCGCTTCCAGAACAAGATGCTTGGGGTTATTCAGCATCATATGTTTCGTCTGTGCAGGTCGTCCCCACAAAAGAAACACAATAGGTCTGTCCTGTTCATTCAAAACCCGAATAGCAGCATCTGTAAACTGCTCCCAGCCAATTCCTCTATGGGAATTGGCCTGATGCGCCCGAACAGTAAGTACTGTATTCAAAAGCAGCACTCCCTGATGCGCCCATTTTTCCAGATACCCGTTATTTGGAATATAACAACCGCAGTCATCATGAAGCTCCTGATAAATATTAACAAGAGAAGGCGGCGTTTCCACACCTTTTTTCACAGAAAAACAAAGCCCATGTGCCTGTCCGTCATTATGATAGGGATCCTGTCCCAGAATCACTACCTTTACCTCATGAAGAGGAGTAAAATGAAAGGCATTAAACATCTCATCCGGCGGCGGAAAAACTTTTCCTGTTCTGTACTCTTCGTTTACAGTTTTATATAATTTTGCATAATATGGCTTATGAAACTCATCTTTCAGAGCTTCCAGCCAGTCTCCTGAAATGGGAGCCATGTAATTCACCTCTTTGTCCGGCGCATATTTCGCCATTTTCATAATTCCATTGTTACAGTATAACGCAAAAACAGACAGTTGCAAAGAACTTTCTTCACTTCTGCCTGCTTTTCCTACTATAAAATTCTATTTCCTATCAAGAGTGAACCAGAATTCCACTCCGTTTTCATAATTCTGCACTCCGAATTCCTGATTCATTCCCTCCATGATAGCCCTTACAATAGAAAGACCGATTCCACTTCCTCCATACTCTCTTGTCCTCGCCTTATCCACCTTATAAAATTTACTCCAGAGATTAGGAATATCTTCCTCCGGAATGGGATTTCCTGTATTAAAAACAGATACTTTCACTTTTTCCCCTTCCATTTGAAGCTTCAATTCGATCTGCCGTTCTCCTTCCAGGTGATTTAAAGCATTGCTCACATAATTTGTCACAACCTCTTCTATCTTAAATTCATCCGCCCATACATAGACAGGTGCCTGCTCCTGGAAGATCACAGCAGCTTCCTTTTGCTGAATCATAATGTCCATTGTCTGAAGAACTCCCTGAATAAGCGATACAATATCAAACCGCTCCATTACTGTCTCATCTTTGCCGGATTCCAGTTGATTTAACACAAGCAGATTTTTAACCAGCTTATTCATTTTTGCAGACTCATCCATAATAACATCACAATAGAATTCTCTGCTCTCCGGGTCATCAGAAATATTTTCTTTTAGACCTTCTGCATATCCCTGAATAAGAGCAATGGGAGTCTTCAGCTCATGGGAAACATTATCCAGAAATTCCTTTCGCATTTTATCAATTTTTACCTTATCCTCGATATCCTTCTGAAGCTTGATATTTGCAGATTTCAATTCGGATATGGTATTTTCCAACTGCTCTGACATTCTGTTAAAGCTCTCTCCCAGAAGATCAATTTCGTTTCCCACACTGCTTTCATATCTGGCATCAAAATCCAAATCCGACATTCTTCTGGAAAGCTTTGTGAGCTCACTGATTGGATTTGTAATCTTATTTGTAAATATCATAATGATCATTCCACTAAACAGCACGATCACAAGTCCAACAAAGAAATAAAACTTATTGGAAATTCCTGCACTTTCCCGGATACTTTCAAGCGGAGTACGAATAAGATAATAGTATCCGTTGTCAAATTGTCCCCAACACTCCACATAATCCATTCCCGCAAACCTGTCATGAATCTGCTGAATTGTACAATTATCTGCTTTCCGTAATATTTTCCCTTTCGGTTTATCCTGTTCCAAATCATAAATATATCCAAACAGACGGACACGGAGCATATCCTTGCTTTCTCCCCATCCGTATTCAAAGCTATTTACCTCGTCGGTAATAACCCAAGAAAAATTATTTCTGGAACTGGCTCTGCCAATTTCATCTGCAACAGAAACATCTCCATTTTCAAGAATTGCCTCTATATCCAGTTTACTCAAAGTTGCCTCTGCCTGAAGAAGCATCTCTACTTTCTGAGAAATATAATATTTTTCAAGAAAAAATCCGTTGATAACCGTAATTGTTACAATGGAAAATAAAAGAACTGCCGTAAAAATCATAGAAATCTGATGGCGCAGGGTGTGAAATTTCTTTCCTTTCTTTCCTGCCTCCCTCTTCTCCGAACTTTTCATTCTTCCACCTCAAACTTATAACCCATTCCCCATACGGTTTTAATATATTCGCCCTTATTTCCCATTTTACTTCTCAGTTTCTTTACATGAGTATCGATGGTTCTCGCATCTCCGAAATAATCATAATTCCATACAGAATTTAAGATTTTTTCTCTGGAAAGAGCAATGCCTTCATTTTCAAGGAAATATGTGAGAAGTTCAAATTCCTTAAAACTCAATTCCATCGGTTTCCCATCTACAGAAGCAATATGCGCTGCCTTATCAATTACGATTCCACCACAGGAAATCACATCTTCCGGATTACTCTGTCCTGTTCTTCGAAGAATCGCCTCTACCCGCGCCACAAGAATTTTCGGGCTGAACGGCTTGGAGATATATTCGTCCACTCCAAGTTCAAAACCTAAGAGCTCATCTCTCTCATCGCTTCTCGCTGTCAGCATAATAATCGGGACTTTTGAAGTCTTCCGTATTTCCCGGCATACTTCCCAGCCGTCCATTTTTGGCATCATTACATCCAGAATAATCAGGTTAATATCCTTTTCCCGGTAAAAAATATCCATTGCCTCTTCTCCGTTTCCTGCTTCCAGAACCTGAAAATTTTTTCTGGTAAGGAAATCTTTCACCAGCTTTCTCATACGACTTTCATCATCTACTACAAGGATTTTTAATGCGTCCATTCTCTGTCCCTCCATTTATTCATTCGTCACTTCTGTATTTGTACTATAACAGAGAAATATGTTCCTTCTGTGAACGATTGTAAGAATTTCTCAAAAAATCACCCTTGACAACTCAAACATATGTGCCTATAATAAAACGACAGGCAGATTTCTGCCCTTTCGTCTGTTTTCCAGCACAGAATTTTCTGTGAAGTCTTCGGGCTTGTACTGGTTTCGACGGGGGTTTTGAAGCTTGGGAAGCCATCCGCAGACTCCTGGACTGCGCACCAACCGGGAACCTAAATATAAACGCAGACGAACAGTACGCGTTAGCAGCCTAATTGCTGCTCGTCAGCCCTGAAGCACTCACACTTTAGGAATCTGGCGCCAACTATGTGAGAAACCTTGCCGGGTAAGCTTTGCCCCGGTAGATGTATTATGAAGCTACTGAAGCAGTAAGCCTGTCGGTGGGCGTGCTGCTAAGGGAATGTTAAAACAGCGACTGTGATGGGAGATGCCTGAGGGGATAGGCTTTCGGACGCGGGTTCGATTCCCGCCAGGTCCACTAAAAGCTTTGGGAATGTTACATTCCTGAAGCTTTTTTATGTTTACAAAAAGGAGAATTTTATCATGAAGCACAAAAAGAAACGTCTTTCACTTTTTCTTCCACTTCTTCTTGCTCTCACTCTTTTGTTCCCTGCAAGAACCCTTCCTGTCCAGGCAGAGAGCGGAACGCAGGATATGGCGGTTCACTTTTTGGACGTTGAGCAGGGACTTTCCATTCTTGTTCAGTCCGGTGGTGAAAATCTTCTCTATGATGGAGGCGATACCAGCCACAGCGATGAGGTGGTAGAATATCTTCACAACCAAAATGTAGAAAACATTGACTATATGATTTCTTCCCACTATGATGCAGACCATCTGGGCGGACTTTTAAAATGCCTTCAGAACTTTTCTGTAGAAAACATTCTAGGGGCAGACTACTACCAGGGTACTGATTTATATATGGATTTTGTAAATGCTGCAACTGCAAATGCCATTTCCATTCAGTACCCAAAACCTGGAGATACCTTTTCCTTTGGAACAGGAAGCTTTACCGTCCTTGCACCTTCCGGAATTGACCCGAACGACAGCAATGAAAATTCTGTAGTAATCCGTCTTACAAACGGAAACAACAGCTTTCTTTTTACAGGAGACGCGGAAGAGACAAGCGAACAGAACATGATAAGTACCGGTGTAAGCCTTGACTGCGATGTTCTCTCCCTTGGTCACCACGGCTCTTCCAGTTCCACAACCTGGGATTTTCTCGAGGCTTCCACCCCTTCCTGGGCAGTAATAAGCTGCGGGGCTGAAAACAAGTACGGTCATCCTTCTGCCGATACTATGGGACGGCTTTCTTCCATGAACATCCCTGTTTTCCGCACAGATAAACAAGGCACTATTGTTGCCTTATCTGACGGAGAAAACATTTCCTGGAATCAGGAGCCGTGCAATGATTATTCCTCAGGAGATTCCTCCTCTGAAATATCTGTACCGTCTTCTGAAGATTCCTCTGGTTCACCAGGGCAGCCGCCTAGTTCCTCCGGTTCTATGGTCTGGATTCCTGCAACAGGAGAAAAATACCACAGCATTCCTGACTGCGGACGCATGAATCCTGCTAAAGCTTCTCAAATAACAGAATCAGAAGCCATTTCCCGGGGGTATGGTCCCTGCAGCAAATGCTTCTGATCCTCTTAATATTTCTGTTATAAGATGTCGGACAATTTCTCCTGCATCACAACAGATATTTATGAATTAAATAAACAGGTGTGCAGCTCCCAGACGAAGCATTTCTCCCCAGTATGATTTTAAAAGATGGATCTCCCTCTTCTTTAAGCCCTGCTTCAAAAAGAGCCTCTGTCACGTGATGGTACATATAAGGTGCTGAAATACCTTTTACAGGAAACAGCACCTTTTACAGCCCTTGTCATAATTGTCCTGTTTTCTTCTACATTCATCACATGGGCAAGAACCATCCACCATAGACCTTCTGTTGTATTCATTGCGGCAAACAGATAAAGACATCTTTTTACAAGCTCTACATTGTCAAAAGTGACATAATTTGCAAGTGCCTGAAGACACAGATCTCCAATCCGCAGACGTCTGCCTCTTTTACACCCCAGCCTTTTAATTTTTTCTCATCTTTGGCTAGATCTACAATTCTTTTTGGAACTACTTTTGTCTTAAAAATCTCCGGGCGTTTTTTTCTGATTTTTCTAAAATGCCTTCATTATGATTAAATTTTACATCTCTGTTAATCTGAAAAGTAAATGCCATTTTCTATCCCTCGATTTCCTCTTTAAAATAATCCTGAAATTTCAACAGTTCTTCTTCCTCTTCTGTGTGAAGGACAAGAACCAGTGTTTTTCCTACATCCATACTGAAAATACCCATAATGGATTTTGCATCCACGAGATATTTTCCCTGCTGCAAATCCACATCATAATCGCACCGGAATGCAATTTTATTGAAATTCTGTGTGTCACTCATCGTCTGAAAAAACACATCTTTTTTACCATTCTTTACTTACCCCTTCAATAAAAAGAGCATTATTTTAAGTAAACATAACCTCTATACCCTCACTTTTCTACACAAACATGTATTTTTTGAGCTTGCCTATGTGCTTTGCGTCTCCTGTACACTGAAAATCAATCTGGATGAAATCACCCTGACTGAGGAGCATTCCTGTCTCCTTGCTCCTCATGTTTCTGGAATACACCGGGAAAGTCACTCATGATTTTCTTTTATAACAAATGGCTTCCATTGCTTTTTCCAGACGTTTTTCTAAAATTTGTCTGAGCTGTTTCTCTGAAATCTCATCCTGCCTGTAATATTTGCCATTAATACAAAACCTTGGAATCACCTGTGGGTTCATAAATATCACCGCTCTTTTTTTCATCATATGAAAAAATGTTTGTCTCTGTTCTTTTTTTCTCTTTTTCTCATATTCTATTCGGAGGTGAGATTATGGAATGGCAATACGAACACTCTGTGGGCGCCTTATATATCCGCGTCTCCACACATAGCCAGGATGAACTTTCCCCTGATGCACAAAAGCGACTCTGTCTGGAATATGCCAGGACAAATCACATTCACATACCGGAGGATTTTATTTTTACAGAAAGCATTTCCGGAAGAAGCGCCGTAAAACGCCCGGAATTTCAGAAAATGATTGCCCTTGCAAAATCTTCCGCACATCCTTTTTCTGTTATTCTCGTGTGGAAATTCAGCCGTTTTGCAAGAAATCAGGAAGAGTCCATTGTATACAAAAGTATGTTAAAAAAAGATAAGGTAGAAGTTATCAGTGTTTCTGAGCCCCTGGCAGACGGACCATTTGGCACTTTAATTGAAAGAATCATTGAATGGATGGATGAATACTATTCCATCCGCCTTTCCGGCGAAGTAAAACGGGGAATGAAAGAAAAAGCCCTTCGTCACGGATACCAAACCTGTCCCTGCCTTGGGTATGATGCAGTGGGAAAAGGAAAGCCTTTTATTATCAATGAAAAAGAATTTGAAACAGTGGCCTTCATTATGGAACAATTTGACTCCTGCCATCTTTCCCCCTCCCGTATTGCCGCTCTCTGCAATACTCTCTCCTACCGCACAAAGCGGGGAAATCCTTTTGACAGAAGAGCCGTTCTCAGGATTCTGGAAAATCCCTTTTATGCGGGAACTGTTACATGGAACGGAATTTCTTTTGAAGGCAGCCATGAGACGCGCCTCTCAAAAGAACAGTATGAAAATCGAATGAAGTTTTTACAAAAACCAGCACAGATTCCCCTTATTTCTCCACCTTCCGGTGAAAAACACTGGCTATCCGGCATTTTAAAATGTTCTCTATGCCATGCCGCTCTTGCCTTTGGCGGTTCTAAAAACTGTCGTATCTTTACCTGCTGGAAATACGCAAAAGGGATTCACACTACTCCCGTAAATATATCTCTAAAAAAAGCGGAAGCCTCCGTTCTTACTTATTTTCAGTGGGTTTTTGAAATAACAACACCCTTTCTCTTTTATGAGTCTTCCCCTTCTACAGATACTCTCAACTTAAAACTACAGGAAGAAAAAATTCTGAAACAACAACTTGAAAATCTGTCTCTTCGGGAACGCAGGATAAAAGAGGCTTACGAAAGCGGAATCGACACACTTAGCGAATATCGCGAGAATAAACTGCGGATTCAGGAACAAAAACATGAACTGGAAAACAAACTTCATCACTTACTTCTTCCTGTTCCCCAGCCTCCGTGTTTCCCTTCCGCTCTTTCTTCCTTTGATGAGCTTTTTCAAAATCCCCAAATTCCAAATGAAAAAAAGAGGGTTTTCCTCCAGTCCTTCACAGATGAAATCCTGTTTGATAAAACCTCTAATACGCTTTATTTTGATATTATTATTTCCTGACAGTATATATAACCACTTGTAAAGTTTCTCTTACCCTTAGTATTTCTTATGTCTGTGTGCCATACGGCGGACCTGACGGAGAAATAGGAGCATCTATGCGGTATCTGTCCCAGAGGTTCTCCATGCCGAACCGTATGGCCACTGCAGTACTGAACGATATTGGTACGGAAGAGCTGGCACACCTGGAAATGGTATCCACCATCGTCCATCAGCTTACCCGAAACCTTTCTATGGAAGAAATTAAAAATTCCGGTTTCGGTCCTTATTATATTGACCATACAGTTGGAATCTGGCCTCAGGCAGCAGGTGGTATTCCTTTTAATGCCTGTGAATTCCAGAGCAAGGGTGACCCCATTACAGACCTTCACGAAAACCTTGCTGCGGAACAGAAAGCCAGAAGCACGTATGACAACATTCTGCGGGTTGTCCGGGATATGCCGGAAATTGCCGATCCGATAAAATTCCTCCGGGCACGTGAAGTTGTTCATTTTCAAAGATTTGGTGAAGCTCTTCGTTCCATCCAGGAAGAACTTGACGCAAAGAACTTCTATGCTTTTAACCCAAGCTTTGATATGCGGATTCCTCACTCTAAGGAACAGAAAAACTGTCATTAAACGACACCACCCTCGCTTTAAGGCGAGGGTGTATTCTTCATCATTTTATAATAAACAGGTATTAAAAGCGCACATGCACCAACCCAGGCCAGGGGACTTGCAAGACATACTCCATAATATCCAATAAATGCCGTTAAAATCGCAGTACTTCCTATTCTCATTACAAGCTCAATCATACAGGCAGCAAAAGGAGCAATACTGTTTTGCATACTCTGTATGGAAGTCCGATACACGGCAAGCAATCCCAAAAGGAAATAACATGGGGCTACTATATTTAGATACCCATTTGAATATGTTACAATTTCAACCGATGGATTTGTAATAAAAAGTTCTACTATCTGTTTTCTCAAAAGCAGAATACATACACACATTATTGCATTTAATGTCTCCGTCTGAATAAGGCATGCACGGACACCCTTACGGATTCTGTCTTTTTTACCCGCACCGTAATTCTGTGCCACATAATTGGATATGGCAGTCATCATGGCATTATTTACAAGGACGGAAACCTGATCTGCTTTTGTTGCTGCTGTATATCCTGCCACTGCCGCAGACCCAAGTTTGTTTACCGAAGCCTGCATAGAAAGCTGTCCAATGCACATGACTGACATCTGAAAGCCCATAGTAAATCCCAGCTTTATATGTACCTTTGCAGTTTCTTTTATTCCCAAAAAATCCTTTTTTCTTAAATGAAGAACAGGAAATGCCTTCAAGCCGGATATAAGACAGCATATAGAAGAAATAAGCTGGGAAAGAACTGTTGCCCAGGCAGCTCCGGCTACTCCCATATGAAAAGGCACAATGAATATAATGTCAAGAATTACATTTAATATAGAAGAAAACACAAGGAAACAAAGAGGCGTTCTGCTGTCTCCCAATGCTCTTAAAATATTGGAAATCATATTATAAAAAACAGTTGCCCCTGTTCCCAGAAGAACTACAAACATATAAGCATAGGCATCTCCATAAATATCTTCCGGCGTTTGCATCAGCCTTAAAACAGGATGCGCCAATACACAACACAGTAGCGTTACAACAACTGTAAAAAGAACACTCAATATGAGAGAAACCGAAATACTTTTTCTCATTCCTGTTTCATCTTTCGCACCACATCTCTGTCCAAGGCAAATTCCAAATCCATTCGTAAATCCCTGTATAAAACAAAGCACAAAATAAACAATGATGCTTGTTGAACCTACTGCTGCAAGAGCCTGTGCTCCCAGAGTTTTTCCCACAATCACAGAATCTGCCAGCGTATAAAAAAGCTGAAAAAGATTGCCTCCTATAACAGGAAGCGCAAACTTCCACAAAGAACGAAATGGATTTCCCACTGTTAAATCCATTTCTTTTGAAAAACTTTTCACCTCTTTTTTCCTCCTCTTGAAATTAAAATAACCCGCGATTATAATAAAAGAAATCAGTCTTACAGTAAGAAAGGAAAGAAAATGAAAACGCATATCATAGAAGTTGACCAACAGCAAAAGGAAATATGCAGTCATGGTACAGATACCTTTCCCATGACAATTCATCATGATAATCTCCGTTTTTTTCAGGGGCACTGCATTCGCTTTCACTGGCATCCCACAATTGAAATTGTTGTTGTACAAAAAGGGACTGTTCAATATCGAATCCATCAAAATATCTTTACCCTAAAGCCTGGAAAAGCGCTCCTTATAAACTCCAATGTTCCTCACAGTACCTTTCCTTATGAAGGAGAAGATGTACAGCTTCTTACCATTCTGATACAGCCTGTATTTCTTTATGATTCATGGGGAAGCGACATCGAAAAAAACTGTTTTCGCCCTTTTCTATGCAACCAGAACCTCCCCTGTATTCTTTTGGATTCTTCCTGTAAAAAAGACCGGAAAATCATAGAAATATTCCAGGAAGCAAACAATTATTTCTCTGAAAAGCCATATGGATTTCAATTAAAAATAAAAAGTCTGCTCTGTGATGCTTTTTTTAATATTATTACAGATAATCAGGAAAATCTCAAAGACTGGACTCCTTCCAACGAAGAAGATTTCTCACGCCTTCAGACTCTTTTCGATTATCTTCACTCCCACTATGAAGAACCATTATCCCTCCAGGAAATTTCTCTTCACATGCACCTTACAAAAGAAACCTGCTGCCGCCTGTTTAAAAAAATGACAGGAAAAACAATTACACAATATCTCACGGATTACCGAATCAGTCAAAGTATTCCTCTTCTTTTAAGCGGTCGCTATTCGGTTTCTCAGGTTTCACAGCTTACGGGATTCAGCAATTCCAGCCGATTTGCCAGAGCTTTCCGGGAACGGACAGGAGAAAATCCAAAAGAATATCTTCACCCAAAATCTTCCTTATTATAAAGAAAAACACTGTCGTATTCTACTCATATATTATTTTTTTTCATACAGATATTGATTTTATTTATCAAATGCCACCTCCTGATGGTAAATTGCTCTCTCGTCAAGAAGTTCTTTAAAAGTTTTCGTCTTTTTCTGTTCCCCGTATGTGTCCGACCAATAATATCCCTTCAATTCGTCCATATATTCCAAAGCATCGCACACATACACATATATTGTGGAAACATCATGTTCCCCTACGGCATACTCTCCCTCTGTTCCAACAAATCCACCCGTGGAAAGGGGATTTCCCTCTGCATCAAGAACAACTGCCGCATATCTTGCTTCCGGATCATTTATAGTAAGGGAAAGCTCAAATGGAGTCTTTGTAACAGAAAGCACTCCCATTCCATTTTCGTCTGTAAGAGCCAGTTCCTTTATCACTGTCCTTGTGTAATCTTTTGTAACCTCCACTGCAAAATCCCATTCCCCCCGGAATTTCCAGTCTCGCTCACAGCAGACTGCCTTTGCCGGTATTTCTCCTTTAAAATTCTCAGGAAGATGTCCTGTAATCTCCTGAATCTTTAAGTTCATGGTAAAGCTTTCCGGAATCTGAATAGAATCATCTGTCTTTTCTCCATTCCATTTTGTATCCTCCAGATTCAGCCTTAATATGCCCGCGTATGTTTTGCTGTTTAAAAATTTTCCGTCCAGATAATTTCCCTGCAACTGAAAATCTTCCCTGTAACTAAAGGAAATATCCGACCTTAAAATATCAATGACCGGCTTTCCCTCATGCTCCCGAACAGGCGGAAAATCTTCTTCTGATTCAATCATCAAAGACAAATAAACCGCCTCTTCATTGCAGTAAATTTCCGATAACGTCACTGTCACTCCATCTGATGTTTTGGTGTATAAACTTTCTTCTTTTTTCTTCTGCACCTGCGCCTGTTTTTCTGTACTCTTTGTTTCTTCCGGCTCTTTTAAAGGTTCCGCATACTCTTTATAATCGCCTTTATATCCCAGTGAGTCTCCAATTTCCTCAAAAAGATTTCCAACAATTGGAATACTTCTGACAATAGCCGGATTTACCACACATACAACAAGAAACAGAGTGAAAGCTGCCGCTGTCGCAAGAGTCCAGGTAAGCTGAATTTTTCTCCGTTTTTGTTTTCTCACTATTTCTGCTCTTTTGTTCTCCTCTTTTTGGTCTGCCAACTGTACACGGTTTCTGATTTCTTCAAAAGCCTCTCTTTTCGCACGTTCCACCTGCATGGGAAGAGGAAATTCCCGGTTTAATGTTTCTTTGATTTTCTTATCTGTTATCTCTTCTGTCCATTCCTTTCTGTCCTTGTCCATATGTCCGTCCTCCTTTCTTTAATGCAGGTTCCGAATAAAACACCTTAACCTGCTCCCTTGCTCTTGTAAGACGCGTTTTTACCGTATTTTCATTTATGCCGAGAAGAGCGGAAATCTCGGAAATCTTAAATCCCTCCACATAATAAAGAACCAGAACTTCTCTGTATTTTTCATCTGCCATTCCCAACATTTCCTTAAACTCAAACTCCTCAATAGACATATCCTGCTGTGGGATTTCCCGTTCTGTTCCGGGAAACTCCATTTTTCTGTAATGTGCCAGAATCTGTCTGCACTCATTAATCAAAATACGAATCAGCCATGTTTTAAAATATTCCGGTTTCTGTAAGGTATGGAGCTTTTCAAAGCAGGCAAGAATCGTATCCTGTATGGCGTCTGCCGCGTAATCGTCATTTTTCAGAATTCCAATCGCCACTTTGTACATGGCAAGAGAATGTTTGTCCATCAGCTCAATAAATGCTTCCGCGTCCCCGTTTATTGCTTTTTGTATTAACTCAGGCAAAATACCGCCTCCTTCCCCTTATTTTTCTTCTCACCTATTAGATAAACAGACTTACTAAAAAGTTTCAAATAATAATTTTTCTATTTCAAATTCCATATCCCGGTGTTATAATAGCTGTAATTATAACGTAACTAACGATGTTTGGAGGAAATTATGCAGATAATTATCGTTGGGTGCGGAAAAGTCGGATGCACCCTTGCAGAACAATTACAGGAAGAAGACACCGACATAACTCTTGTTGATATTTCTCAGGAAAAACTGACATCCATATGCGACAATGTAGACGCTATGGGAGTTTTGGGAAATGGAGCCAGTATTAATGTACTTATGGAGGCAGGTGTGGAAACAGCAGACATTCTAATTGCTGTCACCGGTTCCGATGAACTAAATCTTTTATGCTGCCTTATTGCGCAGAAGGCAGGACACTGCCAGACTATTGCCCGCGTGAGAAATCCTATATACAGTAAGGAAAGCGCATTTATCAAAGAGCGTCTGGGTGTTTCCATGTTTATTAATCCGGAACTGGCTGCAGCGCAGGAAATTTCCCGTGTCCTTCGTTTTCCTTCCGCTCTCAAAATTGATACTTTTGCAAGAGGCAGAGTCGAACTTGTAAAATTTAAAGTACTGCCGGAATTCCATCTTAACGGAATGAGCATTTCCCGGTTAAAAGAAAAATTCAACTGTGACATTCTAATATGTGCTGCTGAAAGTCCGAACTCTGTTTCTATCCCCGGAGGAGATTATGAGATTCACGACGGCGATATTCTCTCTGTTATGGCTCCTCCTAAAAATACAGCTTCCTTTTTTAAAAAAATAGGAATGAAAACAAGCCAGGTAAAAAATGCCATTATTATTGGAGGCGGAACAATTTCCTATTATCTTTCCCAGGCTCTTCTTGATATGAAAATAGATGTAAAAATTATTGAAAAAGACAAAGATAAATGCGAAACCTTAAGCGAACTCCTTCCCGATGCCACTATTATAAATGGTGACGGAACAGATCGCTCTCTCCTGATGGAAGAAGGTCTTATGCAGGCTGAAGCTTTTGTCACTCTTACTAACCTTGATGAAGAGAATGTATTCCTTTCTCTTTTTGCAAAAAATATTTCTCATGCAAAAGTAGTTGCAAAAGTAAACCGCCTTGCTTTTGATGATGTAATTGACAGCCTGGACCTCGGAAGTGTAATCTACCCGAAATATATTACCGCAGATTCTATTCTTCAGTATGTGCGCGCTATGCAGAATACGATAGGCAGTAATGTCAAAACACTCTATCACATTCTGGACAATCAGGCTGAAGCTCTGGAATTTTCTATCTGTGAGAACTGTCCGGCAGTAGGTATTCCTCTTTCTGAGCTTTCGCTTAAAAAGAATCTTCTCGTGGGTTGTATTAATCGTCATGGCTCTATACGGATTCCACGAGGAAGTGATACGATACAGCCTGGCGACACTGTTATCATTGTCACTACAAATAAGGGACTTCGCGACATCAGCGATATTCTGGAAAGGTAAGGGAGAGTTTATGAATTATTCCATTATCTTTTATATTATCGGCTGGATTTTAAATCTGGAAGCTGCTTTTATGCTGCTTCCCTGTATTACGGCTGTGATTTACGGGGAAAAATCAGGCTTTGCCTTTCTTATTACTATGGCGGTCTGTGTTGCTATTGGAATCCCCCTCACTTAAAAAAAGCCCCCAAAAAGAGCCTTTCACACAAAAGAGGGTTTTGTCGCCGTTGCACTTAGCTGGATTGTATTAAGCATTATGGGCTCTGTTCCCTTTCTTCTTTCCAGAAGTATTTCTCATCCTATCGATGCTCTTTTTGAAACGGTTTCCGGATTTACTACAACAGGAGCAAGTGTTATTAGTGATGTGGAAATTCTCTCCCACTGTGTACTCATATGGCGAAGTTTTACTCACTGGATCGGCGGTATGGGTGTCCTTGTATTTATATTGGCACTTCTCCCTCTTGCAGGCGGATACCATATGAATCTTATGAAAGCGGAAAGCCCGGGACCTTCTGTCGGAAAGCTTGTTCCTAAAGTACAGTCCACTGCCAAAATTCTTTACACTATTTATTTCGGGCTGACTATCCTGCAGATTATTTTTCTTCTCATTGGAAAAATGCCGCTTTTTGATACCTTATGTATCTCTTTCGGTACAGCCGGAACAGGAGGATTTGGTATCCGAAATGACAGTCTCGGAGGATACAGCACCTATATTCAAGTGGTTGTTACAATATTTATGATTTTGTTTGGTGTAAATTTCAATGTGTATTTCCTTCTTCTCACTAAGAAATTTATACAGGCATTTAAGGTAGAAGAGCTTCACTATTACCTCGGCATTATCGGAGCTTCCATACTTGCTATTGCCATAAACACATCTCACATGTTTGATAATATATGGGTAGCTCTTCAGCAGTCTGCCTTTCAGGTCGGCTCTATTATTACTACCACCGGATACGCCACAACAGATTTTAACCAGTGGCCTGTTTTTTCCAAGACCATTCTTGTCCTTCTCATGTTTGTAGGAGCATGTGCAGGAAGTACAGGCGGCGGAATTAAAGTATCTCGTCTTATTATCTTATTTAAAACCGTGGCTAAAGAGCTCCACCTTTACCTGCACCCAAATGCCATTAAAAAAATAAAAATGGACCAGAAACCCATTCCTCATGAGGTTGTCCGCTCCACCAATATTTTTATGGCTGTTTATATTTTAATTTTTGCCGGCTCCGTTCTGATTCTGGGGTTTGATGAATACGACCTTACAACCAACTTCACAGCTGTTGCCGCAACCTTAAATAATATCGGTCCCGGCCTTGAGCTTGTTGGTCCCACCGGGAATTTTTCCCTGTTTTCACCCCTTGCAAAATGTGTGCTGATTTTTGATATGCTGGCAGGACGCCTTGAGATTTTCCCGCTTCTCATCCTCTTTACAAAGAATACATGGAAAAAATTCTCATAAAACCTACTGCCTTCACATTTTTTTCAAATGTACATCACACTTTCTTCACATTTTTAAGTTATATTAATAACCGTAGAAAGCAATAAGTCTTTCTTAATTAAATATTTTTCTTTTTCATACGCGCCGGTACGAAAGTACCGGCCTCCTTCCTTTTATGGCTTTTTTAATCAAGCCCCTCATAATCAAAAGCAGGAATGAAGCTTTCTTTTGCAGTATCTCCTGTCTGCCAGAATCCATTTTCCAGACCAATTTCCAGAGCATAATCAAGAACTTTTTTATATTCTCTTTCTGTCACTTTTCTGTTTAATTCCGTATACTTTTTTTGCTCATATACAGGCGTATACTGATTCATAATACTGATAAAAATTTTATTTCCATATGTGCTGTGAAGATACTCCAGCACTTTTTTGGAATTTACAGTATGTCCCGGGAGAATCAAATGTCTTACAATTGTTCCCTTTTCTATATACCCATCTTCATTAAATACACAGTTCCCTGTCTGCCGCATCATTTCTTCAATAGCTGCCTTTGCCCGCTCCGGATAATCAGGAGCATTTGAATAATCTTCAGCCAGAGAAACTTCCATATATTTAAAATCGGGAAGATACACGTTCACGTACCCTTCCAGCAGCTTTAATGTCTCCACCTTTTCATATCCACTTGAATTATATACAATAGGAACAGACAGCCCCTTTCCTTTTGCAATTTCCAGCGCTTCTATAATCTGCGGAACATAATGAGCCCCTGTTACAAGATTAATGTTAGCCGCACCCTGCTTTTCCAGATCAAGAAAAATTTCTCCCAGCTTTTCCACAGAAATTTCTTTTCCGGATTTTCCTATGGCAATCTCTCGGTTCTGACAGAAGATACAGCGAAGACCACAACCGGAAAAAAATACGGCGCCTGAACCTTTTTCGCCGGAAATACAAGGTTCTTCCCACATATGAAGAGCGGCACGGGCAGCATATATTCTGCTGTCCATGCCGCAATATCCCCGCTTTCCGTCCTCACGATTTATACGACATTCTCTCGGGCAAAGAATACAATTCTTAATGCTCTCCACAGTGATGTCCTTCTCCACAGCCATGATCTCCGCATGTATGTCCTTCTTCATGGTGATGATGGTTACACATAGTATCCGGGTTATAATTTAAGTTTCCGGAAAGGAAAGAAGCTACCTGTGCATCTGCATCTCCTGCTGCTCCCGGGAAAAGACGGATTCCTGCTTCTGCAAGTGCATTTCTTGCACCTCCTCCGATTCCTCCGCAAATCAAAGTATCTACACCATGCGCTTTTAAGAAGCCTGCCAGCGCACCATGACCGCTTCCATTTGTATCAACAACTTCTTCTTTTACAACTTTTCCGTCTTCTGCTTCATAAATTTTAAACTGCTCTGTGTGTCCAAAATGCTGAAATACCTGTCCGTTTTCGTAAGTAACTGCAATCTTCATAATTAAATCTCCTTTTTCTTTTTTTATTTTTGTGCCAGTTATTTTCTCTGAGCAGATTTCATAATTTCCGCCCTCAATAAGAAGGCCCGATGCCTCTACCACAAACCTGGCAAGTTTTTTTCGTGCTTCCACATAAAGACTCTGCACAGTGGCTCGCCCCACTCCCATAGAGAGTGCGCATTCCTCCTGTGTCAGCCCCACATAGTCAATCAGGCGGATTGTTTCATATTCCTCCACATTTAAAATAATAGGGTGGCTGCACTCCGGCTGTCCTTTCGGGCAAAAACCGGCATTTTTCGGAAGTGCTTTTACTTTTCTCGGTTTACTTGGTCTTGGCATGTTTCTTCTCCTTTTTTATTGGCATATGCTAATTATTACTATAGTACAGTTATTAACATATGTCAATATAAATTTTCATTTTTCTTTCTCTCTGTCTAACCGTCTTGACAATATCCTATCTGACACTATACAATAGGCTGTACTCAATACGTAATACAGTAAATATAAGGAGATTTTATGAGCAGAAAATATAAAATTACAGTTGCCTGTGCAGCTCTCATTCTTCTCTTCTCTGCTTTTTTCTTTTTTTATCAGAAACAGCAGGAAAAACAAACGGAACCCGTCTCCGTCACAGGATTTAAACTGAACACCATGATCAAAATCACCGTTTATGACAAAATTAATACAGAACTGCTCGAACATGCAATGGCGCTATGTGATACGTATGAATCCCTTTTCAGCCGTACTCTTTCTACCAGTGAAATTTATAAGCTTAATCATGGAACACTTCCAGAAAAAAACGGATTTTTCGAAGTATCTCCTGAAACAGCGGAACTTGTAAGAAAAGGTCTCTATTACGCAGAGCTTTCCGAAGGAGCATTTGACCTTTCTCTTGCCCCTGTATCTTCTCTCTGGGATTTTACTTCAGAAGAAAAAGTCATTCCTGAACCGGATGCCCTAAAAAATGCTCTTCCTCTTGTAGATTATAAAAATATAACGGTAGAGGGAAACGCCATTCACTTTGAAAAAGAGGGAATGGGGCTTGACCTGGGAGCCATTGCAAAGGGCTACATAGCAGATAAAATAAAAGAATTTCTTGTATCAAAAGGTGTGAAAAGCGGAATCATCAACCTTGGCGGGAATGTTCTCTGTATCGGCAGTCAGCCAGACGGAACCCCCTTTAAAATCGGCATTCAAAAACCATTTTCAGACCGTGGGGAAACTTCCATCACCATAAATGTTTCCGATAAATCGGTTGTCTCTTCCGGTATTTATGAACGATATTTTAAAAAAGACGGTATTTTATACCATCATATTTTAAATCCCAAAACAGGTATGCCCTATGCAAACGATCTCGTCTCTGTGACAATTCTTTCTGACCAGTCCGTTGACGGAGATGCCTTAAGCACATCCTGCTTTGCCCTGGGAGCAGAAAAAGGAATGGCACTTGTGGAAAGTCTTGAAAATACAGAAGCTGTCTTTATTACCGAAAACGGCGAATTTCTATATAGCAGCGGTTTTCCCGTTTCTGATAAGTAGAAACACAAAAAAGGAAGTATGAGCTCCATCCGGAACATACTTCCTTTTTTATTAAAAGAAAAACTCTATTTTAATAAATACTGAGAATCATATAAATGAATCCCATTGCCAGCATTTCTACCGGAAGCCCTCTGTAAGCTTTTCCTGTTCTCGCAAACCGAAGCGTCTTTTTTACGGAAATAAAAAGAACAACAGGTACAAATACTGCCCAGACAAATCCTATGGTTTCTCCAAAGCTTGCCATCACAAACGGCTGTGAAAAAATCACTGCCGGAACAACAGCGAAAATACCGTCTGCTCCTGTACTTCTTTTTTTCAGAATGCCATTTGTAAATGCAAGGGAAAGTCCTGCACAGATAAATCCAAATGTCATATCAAGGAACTTCTTTGACTGGAATTCAGTCTCCAGAAGAGTATATCCGAAAATACTTCCTCCTGCACAGAATTCTCTCACTGCTGCCAGCAAAATCCAGAATCCCCAGATAATGGCACATTCCCAGAATAAATCACCATATTCTCCCTCAATCTCCTCTTTCAGAACATGACGGGCAGCCAGAAGTCCAATCACAAAAGTAATCACCCATGTCTTTGTATCCACAGCAATTCCAAGGGCAGAAAATCCGAGAAGGAATGCGCTTGCGCTGACAGAACCCGTTCCAATCAGTACACATGCTTTTAAGCTCCACATCGGAACAATCGGCTTTAAAAGATTTTTCAGGAATTCTCCGAATACCACTGCCAGAATAATCAGAATCCCGGCACCAAAGGCCTCCTTCATCCCGGCGGAAAACAGAATTAGTCCAAGGGCGAAGGCTTCTGCCGGATATTTTAATTTCATACCAAATCCTCCGCTTTCTTTATTTTACTGTCTGCAAAAATTCATATGCCTCGTTAATACCTGTTACTGCAGCAGTAGAAGAAATAGTTGCACCGGACACAGCCTGAACCTCACCGCTTTCCACTTCTTCGCTCTCTGTATTTGTCTCTCCTGCCGGTTCTTCTGTCGTTTCTTCCATCTCCACACCGGCTGCTTCATTGAGACACTTCTCTGCCAGAGATACAAAACCGCCTACAGAAATGCTCACTCCGGATACCGCGTCTGTCTTGCCCTGCTCATCCATTGTAAGGAAAGTAAGATTCTGATTTTCCACAAGCGCTTCTGCAAGTGCTTTCGCCTGCTCTGCCCATGTAGGACCATCTTCTGTCATTGTGTATTCACCACTTTCAGACATGACACTCTTCTTGCTTCCATCCTCTCCGATAGCATCCCAGTTTACTTCCGTAATCTTTCCATCCTTTACCGTCATAGTAACCTGGTCAGCAAATCCGTTGTCATCCGTTTCTCCCTTTGCCTCATATGTGCCGTCCTGTAATACGAGCTCTTTCTCTTCCATTCCTGCTGCTTCTTTCATACACTGTTCTGCAAGAGATGCAAAACCACCTACGGAAATGCTCACTCCGGACACTGCGTCTGTCTTGCCCTGCTCATCCATTGTAAGGAAAGTAAGATTCTGATTTTCCACAAGCGCTTCTGCAAGTGCTTTCGCCTGCTCTGCCCATGTAGGACCATCTTCTGTCATTGTGTATTCACCACTTTCAGACATGACACTCTTCTTGCTTCCATCCTCTCCGATAGCATCCCAGTTTACTTCCGTAATCTTTCCATCCTTTACCGTCATAGTAACCTGGTCAGCAAATCCGTTGTCATCCGTTTCTCCCTTTGCTTCATATGTTCCGTCCTGTAATACTGCGCTTTCTAATTCCTTTGCGTCTTCTGATGCTTTTTTCTCTGCAGGAGCCGCTTCTTCTCCTCCACTCATCCCAGGAAGATATACAGGGGCCTTCATTCCCACAAACTGTCCTGTAAACTCTTCTTCTGCAATTCTGGCTCCAAGCCCCTCTGTCTCACTATGTTCTGTAACAGAAACAGATGAGATTGTTTCTCCGTCTGCCTCAAAAGAAACATCCATTAAAATATCGCCGCCATAACCTTTTTCTTTTACAGTAACCACATATCCGTCCTCTGTTGCAGCCGCTTTTTCAATATTCTCAGCGCCGCTTACATCAAACTCTTCTTTTACTTCTCCGCTGTCTTCCCGTGAAGTACTTCCTGTATCAATTGCCAGCGCTCTGGAGCCTGCAATCACCCCAAAAGAAAGGGCAGTGACAACAACCAGCGCAAGAATTCCTCTTACATTTTTATTCTTCATTTTGCTCTCCTTATTATGCTTCTTTTCTTTTTACACCATATACATGTTTCTTATAAATCATGGACAGAAGACCTGCCATGCAGTTTGCTGTTAAAATACCAAAACAAATACCCTCCGGATAATTGCTGAATATTCGAATAGCAGCCGTGATCACTCCTGCTGTTGCTGCATATAAAAGTTTCCCTTTTCTGGAAGCAAAAGCGTAGTCAGTCAACATATAACAACCGCCCATGACAAGTCCGCCTCCGAAAAGGTTCAGTAAAATATCTCCTGTAAACAATCCTTCCGGGCCAAATACAAATGTAAGAAGTACAACTGTAAAAATATAAGTAGCAGCTGCCTCTGAATTTACAATTCCCATATAACACAGAAAAACAAATCCTACCAGTAAAAGAAGTGTACTTGTTTCACCCATCGCTCCAGGTGTCTCTCCTAAAAACATCTGCAGGTAACTATATCCCGCTTCTGCACCGCCTTTTACTGTTCCAAGCACAGTCGCACCGGATACTGCATCCGGATTTATTGTATTCGGCACTACATACTGCATTACTGCCTGCGGCCACACAACCATGATAAGGAGTCTTCCCATAAGTGCAGGATTTACAAAGTTATTTCCAATTCCGCCGAACATCTGCTTTACAAACAGAATGGCAAATACATCTGCTGCTGCAAGTGCCCACACAGGAACGGTAACCGGCATATTAAAAACAATCAAAAGCCCGGTTACTACAGCGCTGAAGTCACCTGCTGTCACCTGTTTCTTTGTAATCTTCTGCCAGATATATTCTGTGATTACACAGATTGTAACAGAAAGGCCTGCCAGGTAAAGGGCGCGAAGTCCAAAAAAATACACAGCGCCTAAAAGTGCCGGAATCAGAGATAGTGTCACATACATCATTACCTGTCGTGTAGTACGTTCTGTACGAAGATGGGGTCCATTTATCGCTCTTACATTACTCATGATTTTTTCACCGCCCTTTCATGCATACGCTGTTTTACTATATCTCTCGCCATTCTCGTACGCACAGAAAGCTCTCGTTTTGCCGGGCAGATATAGGAACAGCATCCACAGGCAATACATTCACTGGCATAGAGCTCCTCACATAAATCATAATCCTCTTCTAAATAGGCAAACTCTATCTGATATGGTACAAGTCCTGCCGGGCAGACACTCTCACACCCTGCACATCGAATACACGGAGATTCTTCATATTCGTTATCTGGAAGTACAAGAATGCCCGATGTATTTTTTGTTACATAAAAAAGCTCTTCTTTTCCATTCCAGTCAGATGCCACACAAGGACCGGTCATAGGTCCGCCTGCTATAATCCGATTTTTTTCTACTGTCACACCGCCAGCAAGATTTAAAAGCTCCTTTGCTGAAGTTCCAACAGGAACAAGATAATTTCCCGGATTTTTTACAGATCCTGTCACCGTTACAATCCTTCTTGTCAGTGGAATACCGGCAAATGTCATATCTGCTGCTGCCTTTGCAGTTCCTACATTAGAAACGATTACTCCCACGTCTGCAGGAAGTCCCCCCATCGGTACCTCTCTGTTCAATACAGCCTGTATCAGCTGTCTCTCTCCTCCCTGAGGATACTGCGTCGGAAGGATTTTAAGCTCCACAGAATTTTCTCCCTTTATCTGCTGTTTTCCTTCCTCCAGAATCTTCTGAAGAAGCTTCGCTGCTTCCGGCTTATTATCTTCCATACAGATATATGCTTTATCTGCTCCGGATGCTTTTAACAGAACACGTACACCATTAATTACGGCAAAACTCTGCTCCATCATCAAGCGATAATCACATGTGAGAAACGGCTCACACTCCGCCGCATTAATCAGCAGAGCATCAATTTTTTTATCTGTCTCATATTTTTTATGAGTGGGGAAACCTGCGCCTCCCATTCCCGTCAGACCACCGTCGCGAATCATGGCGATCAGTTCTTCCCTTGTATATTTTTCAAGGCTCTCAAGACCTTTCAGATAAGAATGCTCTTCTTTCCTTTCCGGTCCCTCTCTTTTAATGATACAGGATAAAAGATTTCTTCCCTGGTTCTGCACTTCCCGAATGTCCATAACTCTTCCGCTTACGCTTGCGTGAAGAGGCGCTGCCATAAACGCTTCCGGACATCCTATCTCCTGCCCTTCTCTCACCTGGTCTCCAGGTTTTACAAGGAAGCTGCATTTTCCGCCGAAAGACTGCTCCGACAAGATTGTCACTGTCTCCGGCCAGTAAACACGAACAGGCAGATTCATGGTCATTGCCTTATCATACCCATCTGTGGGATGTACGCCTCCGGGGAAAGCATGTTTTATTTTTTTCAGCATGTCTGTTTTCCTCCATTTTTTCCCACAGCAAAATCACAGAGATTTTGCCATGTCTGTTCGTTAAATTGTTGACATACTTCAATAAGATACCATATATAAGGTATGTTTGACAAGAAGTAATTTTATTATGCCGAACAAAAAAAGAGTACAAATTCTCCCTGTCAGAAAAATCCGTACTCTTTTTGTTATATATACCTTTTGATAGCTTAACAGTTTGTCATATTTTTTCCAGCGCCGGTAAGTCCCTCAAAATCCTTAATAAAGTCTTCTACTGCTGCTGTAATTGCCTGATTTTTCACAAGACCTTCAATTACATCCGGTGCAATCGTAGCTGCTCCGATTCCATATTCGCAAAGCTCCAGAACCTGCTGAGAATTTTTAAAACTTGCAGCTAAAACTTTTGTACTGAGATTATTATTTTCAAAAATATCCTGAATCTCTTTTGTTACCTGAATGCCATTAAATCCCATATTATCAATACGGTTAATATACGGAGCTGCATAGGAAGCGCCGCATTGTGCTGCTAAAAATGCCTGCATAGGTGTATATATGGCCGTTGCAGTAATAAGAATGCCTTCTTTATGAAGTTGTTTCATTGCCTTAAAGCCTTCTCTCACAGCCGGTATCTTTACAAACGTATTCTTTCCCAGTTCCTCGGTAATGCGATGAGCCTCCTGTACCATACCCTCCGCCTCTCTTGAAACTGCCTGCACATGAAGTTCTCCTTCCATCCCTATAAATTCCCGGATTTCTTTTAAAACCTCATATGGACTTCTTCCACTCTTCGCCAGAATAGAAGGATTTGTAGTTACTCCTTCTACAGGATAAAACTCATAAATTTCTTTAATCAAATCGATATGTGCATCATCGATAATCAGTTTCATATACCTTTCTCCTATTTCTTCAATATCTCTTTTATATCTCTTTTATTTCTCCCATAATAGCACTCTATTTCTTTTTTGACAATACGCAAAAATCACTCTATGTCCATTCACTTTTTCTTTATTGCATTATTCATCTATGTGTGTTATGATACCCTCATCGGTTTGAAACGCTCCCGTACACAAAGGCTATTGTGTGCAGGAGCGTTTTTATTTTTTAATAAAATGAGAATAAGGAGATAGTACAATAATACTGATAATCGGGGAAAGTCCGGTAGCAAAGATGGAACCGAAAATTCCCATACTAAGTGGAAAAATAAAAATATAATCCAAAATTACATTAGATATACTACCTGTTATCATAGCCGCCATAGAAAGAGCCGGATTTCCATCATTTCGTACAAAACATTGAAGAAGATTATTTGTAAAAAATGCAGGGGCAAAAAGAAGCATTACTTTTGAATAGGTATTCGTCAAGGCAAACATGGTATCGTCAGCACCCAGAATACGAACAAGAGATTCCGATAAAAAAACTCCAACAAAAAAGAACAAAGCAGAGACAATGAAAGTCAGGTATGCGGCATTTGTAAAAATCTGGTTATTTTTCATAAATCCTTTTTTTGCAAGATTTGTCTGTTTTTTCTTTCTATTTGGCATGAACTCCCGGTTAACCTGCTTTATAATACAGCCATAAGATAAAGAAAGGAGGAACAGACAATGAAAAGATTTAAAGCTTATATCGAATATGTAATGAATTTTTATGCCAACTATTACAGATTTTACCGGTAAGTGCAAAATATGGCTTCCGGATATAACCCGGAATCTGTATTTGCAGTTCATGTAGACCTTGTAATCAATAATTTCAGTATACGCTAGAATCCGTTTCCTGTACATGAACAGG
>OBYG01000322.1_pt1 | contig 51567 bp, 43 predicted proteins | sample 1538201 | NCBI WGS metagenome assembly OBYG01 (sample SAMEA2580177, study PRJEB22360) | human gut metagenome | biome: human gut; feature: human-associated habitat; material: faeces | place: Denmark | collected 2008/2010 | reverse complement strand
TTTGAGTGTACCATAAATGCCTTTTTATTTTTCTAACTTAATTTTACAATTCGCGAAATGTAATCCAACCATGTTAGGTTATGAATATGCGCGTCAAACGATGGATGAGCTAGGGTTTGATTATATGGTTTTTGACGATCACCATTTTAAAGAAGATTTACAATTTGAAGAAGCAGTACCGATGTTACAACGTCTGCAATTATTAGCTAATAGTAAAAATCTAAGCTTCGGAGTTAAAATTACGAACACTTTCCCAGTAACGATTGCAGCAAATGAATTACCTGGTGATGAAATGTACATGTCAGGACGTTCGCTATTTCCTCTTAGTATTTCATTGGCACAAAAATTATCAGAAGCATTTGATGGGAAACTACAAATTTCTTATTCTGGCGGTGCAGATATTTTCAATAGTAAAGAAATATTTGATGCTGGGATTTGGCCAATCACTATGGCAACGACGCTGTTGAAACCTGGTGGCTATCAACGAATGAATCAAGTTGCTAATGTATTAAGCGCTGCAGAATATCCTCAGATGGTTCATGTCAACTTGGATAAATTAGCCCAAGTTGTTGAGAAAGCTAAAACACAAGCACGTTACCAAAAATCAATTAAATTACCAGAAAGTACCAAACTAAGAAAAACAGTTCCGTTAACAGATTGTTATATTGCTCCTTGTCGAAGTGACGGCGGTTGTCCGATCAATCAGGATATTCCTACTTACCTTCGTTATGTCAGTGAAGGCAATTATTTAAAGGCCTTGCAAGTAATTGTCGATAAAAATCCGTTGCCTTTTATTACTGGAACCATTTGTGCACATCCTTGTATGACTAAATGTACACGTCAATTTTATGAAGAATCTATTCATATTCGGGAAGTGAAGTTAGAAGCAGCTGAACATGCTTATGATGAATTATTGACGACACTAGAAAAGCCACAGCCAAAAGAAAATGCACCTAAAACAGCTGTTGTGGGTGGAGGTCCTGCAGGAATCTCTGCTGGGTATTTATTAGCACGTGAAGGCATGCCTGTTACTGTGTTTGAAAAATCCGAGACAATTGGGGGCGTTTGTAGCCAGATTGTACCAGAATTTCGAATTTCTATGGAATCTGTTCAAAAAGACGTTCAGTTAGCGGAATTTATGGGAGCCGAATTCCGTACAGGGCAAGAGGCGCCATCATTGGCAGAATTGAAAAACCAAGGCTATACGAATGTTATTTATGCCATTGGTGCATGGAAACATGGGGTCCTTCGTTTAGAATCTGGGCGAGCATTGAACTCGTTAGAATTTTTAAAAGCAAACCGAGAAAATCCAACGCTTAATCCTTACGGAGAACAGATTGTCGTCGTTGGTGGCGGAAATACAGCTATGGACTGTGCTCGTGCAGCCACAACATTGCCTGGTGTTAAAAAAGTCTCAGTGGTTTATCGTCGGAATAAACGCAATATGCCAGCAGATGAAGAAGAACTTTATTTAGCCTTAGAAGATGGCGTTGACTTTTTAGAATTACTTTCGCCAATTAAACATGAAAATCAACAATTAACTTGTGAAAAAATGGTCCTAGGTGAACGAGATGCTTCTGGACGCCGTCGTCCAATTGGTACAGGAGAAATGATTGATATTCCTGCTGATACAGTGATTGCCGCTGTTGGTGAAAAAGTAGATACAGAGTTTTACCAAGCATTAGGCATTCACACGGACAACTATGGGAAAGTCGTTTCAAATAAAGAAACATTGGAAACAAATATACCAGGCGTCTATGTCATTGGTGACGCTAATTTAGGACCAGCTACAATTGTTGAAGCAATCGCTGATGCAACCAAAGCGGCCAATAATATTTGTCTTGTCCACAATCATCACTATGAAAAAGATAATTTAAATAGTGATGTCGCATTTGTTAGAAACAAACGGGGTATCCTTGTGACAGACGAGATGTCTTGTAGTCAAGCTAGTCGTTGCTTAGAATGCTCCACAATTTGTGAATCTTGTATGGATGTCTGTCCAAACCGAGCAAATATTGTTGTGTACGTCGAAGGAAAACCACAAATTGTCCATGTTGATCGGATGTGTAACGAATGTGGTAACTGTGAAACATTTTGCCCTTATGCAAGTGCCCCTTACAAAGACAAATTTACCTTATTTAATAGTGAATCTGATTTTTATGACAGTACTAATTCAGGTTTCTATGTTCAAAATCCTGTGGATAAAATTTGTTTACTGCGTCTATGGGGAACGGTATCAACGATTCAATTAACAGATCAAGGATTAGATGTACCAGAAGATTTAATTGCATTAATGGTAACTATGATTGAAGAATATGCTTATTGTATGCAAGCATAAAAGGAAATTTACGACTGGGGGATAAATAAATGTCTATTCTGCTCAAAGTTGAATCGTCGTATCTGCATATAATCGTCGTCAATTTGATATTCGAATTGACGGCGAGCAAATTGTAGAGATGGGGGCAAATTTACCAGTAGAAAATTCTCAGATTGAGGATGTTACGGGGTGTTATGTATTACCAGGCTTTATTGATGCGCATACGCATCTGGAATTAAATAATGGCAAAGGTTCGTTAAGTACGGCGGATAACTTTACCACTGGAAGCCAAGCGGCGGTGGCCAAAGGTACGACTACGGTTATTGATATGGCTACACCTAATAAAGGCGGCTCATTGAAAGACTGTTTAGCTACTTGGAATCAATTGGCTGAAGGCAAGAGTTCATGTGATTATACTTACCATATGTCCATGATTGAATGGAAACCAACGATAGCTGCTGAAATTCAGGAAATGGTTGCTGCAGGTATTACTTCCTTCAAAATGTATATGGCTTATGATAACTTACGGACCACAGATGCGGAAATTTTTGAAGCGATGAAGGAAATAAAAAAAGTTAATGGAATGTTAGGCGTTCATTGTGAAAATGGTGATTTAGTAGATGAATTAATCCAATCATATGTTTCTCAAGGAAAGCTAACCCCGCACTATCATCCGTTATCAAGACCGGCGGCGGTTGAAGCAGAAGCGGTAGCAAGATATTTGATGATAGCGGAAATGGCTGATTTGCCGGTTAATATTGTGCATTTAAGCACAAATCGATCGTTAGAAGCGGTGGAACGGGCTCGTCAAAGAGGACAATCAGTCTATGTAGAAACTTGCCCTCAATATCTTTTACTAGATGATCACTTGTATGATGCGCCTAATTTTGAAGCAGCAAAATATGTCTGCTCACCGCCACTACGCAAACGAGAGGATCAACAGGCTTTGTGGCAAGGGATTAAAGAGGGGGCAATCAATACAATATCGACAGATCACTGTAGTTTTAATTTTCACGGACAAAAAACAGTTGGCAAAGATGATTTTAGTAAAATTCCCAATGGGATGCCAGGTGTTGAAACGAGACCAGAATTAATTTACACGGAAGGTGTGGCGAAGGGCCGAATCACCTTGGAAAAAATGGTTGCTCTGCTTTCTGAAAATATTGCTAAACAATTCTCGATGTATCCACAAAAAGGTGTGGTGCAAGAAGGCAGTGATGCCGATTTAGTTGTTTGGGATCCTAGAACAACCGGCGTGATTGCTGCGAGAACGCAGTTACAAAATGTCGATTATACGCCGTATGAAGGATTTGAAACACAAGGACAGGCTCGAATGGTTTATTTAAGAGGTCAAAAAGTTGCTGAAGCTGGGCAAGTCATCTTGGCAAATCAAGGAAAATTTGTTTTTCGTAAAGCAACTTAAAAATAGAAGGAGGAGAAGTATTTTTGGAAAAAATTAAATGGACAGCAAATGAAATGCCGAAGACGGAGGATAAGTACTTACCTCTGATGTCTAAAGAAAAAATTGAGAAAGCTTTGGCTTTTCACAAAAGTTTTCCACAGTATTCAGAAACACCATTAGCAGAATTGAATCATATGGCCGCTTATCTGGGGTTAAATGATTTCTTTGTTAAAGATGAATCTTATCGCTTTGGTTTAAATGCTTTTAAAGTCTTAGGTGGTTCTTTTGCCATGGCTAACTATATTGCCGAAAAATTAAAGAAAGATGTTTCGGAACTAACATATGATGAATTAACTTCTGATCAATTACGATCAGCTTTTGGACAAGCTACGTTTTTTACAGCAACTGATGGTAACCATGGACGAGGAGTCGCTTGGGCTGCGAATAAATTAGGCCAAAAATCAGTTGTACTCATGCCGAAGGGTTCAACACAGACGAGAAAAGAAAATATTGAAAAAGAAGGCGCAACCGTCACAATTGAAGAAGTTAATTACGATGAATGTGTACGAATGGCTAATAAAATGGCCGAAGAAACTGAAAACGGTGTCATGGTTCAAGACACAGCTTGGGACGGATATGAAAAAATTCCAACTTGGATTATGCAAGGATATGGAACGATGGCGTTAGAAGCCTCTCAACAATTAAGAAAATTTGGCTCTGAACGACCTAGTCATGTTTTTGTTCAAGCTGGTGTCGGCAGTTTAGCTGGGGCGGTGATTGGTTATTTTGCTAATGCTTTTCCAGAAAACCCACCGATTATGGTCGTAGTTGAGGCACAGGCGGCTGACTGTTTATATCAATCAGCAATTAAAAAAGACGGAGAAATTCGCTTTGTCGATGGTGATTTACAGACAATTATGGCTGGCCTAGCATGTGGAGAACCTAATACGATTTCTTTTGATATTCTAAAAAATCATACATCCTTCTTTGTTTCAGCACCAGATTGGGTTTCTGAAAAGGGAATGCGTATGTTGGGAGCGCCATTAAAAGGGGATCCGCAAGTTGTATCAGGCGAATCTGGGGCAGTAGCAATGGGCTTAGTAGCTACAGTGATGCAAGATCCCGACTATCAAGAATTACGTGAGGCATTGCAACTGGATGAGACGTCAAACGTTTTAATGTTTTCTACCGAAGGGGACACTGATCCAGACAATTATAAAAAAATTTTATGGAGGTAAAAGGAATGGATTTTAATGCAGTAAATGCAGCAGCAGAAGGTTACAGAGAAGATATGGTCAAATTTTTAAGAGACCTTGTCAAAATTCCAGGAGAAAGTGCAGAAGAAGGCAACAAAATTGCGCGAGCAAAAGCCGAAATGGAAAAATTAGGTTTCGATAAAATTGACATTGATCCTCAAGGAAATTTACTTGGTTATATGGGGTCTGGTGAAAAATTAATTGCTTTTGATGGGCACATGGATACTCTCGGAATTGGTGAAATGAGTAACTGGAAATTTGATCCTTACGATGGCTATGAAACAGAAACTGAGATCGGTGGTCGCGGTACGTCTGACCAAGAAGGCGGGATTGTTTCGGCTATTTATGGCGCTAAAATCATGAAAGATTTAGGTCTATTATCAGAAAAATACACTGCTTTAGTAACAGTTACTGTCCAAGAAGAAGACTGTGACGGTTTATGCTGGCAATACATTATCAAAGAAGACGGTATCCGTCCAGAATTTGTTGTTTCAACAGAGCCAACAGATGGTGGGATTTATCGTGGTCAACGAGGCCGAATGGAAATTAAAGTTGATGTCAAAGGCGTTTCGTGTCATGGCTCAGCACCAGAACGTGGAGATAATGCCATTTACAAAATGGCGGATATCTTACAAGATGTTCGTGCCTTAAACAACAATGGAGATACAGAAAGCACAGCGATTCGTGGTTTAGTTCGTATGTTAGATCCTAAGTACAATCCAGAGTGGCAAGAAGCCCGTTTCTTAGGTCGTGGTACGGTGACTGTTTCGCAAATTTTCCATTCTTCACCAAGTCGGTGTGCTGTTGCGGATGGCTGTACCGTTTCACTAGACCGTCGAATGACTGCTGGAGAAACTTGGGAAAGTTGTTTGGAAGAAATTCGCAATTTACCAGCTGTTAAAAAATATGGAGATGATGTGACGGTTTCAATGTACAACTATGATCGTCCTTCTTATACTGATTTAACTTATGAAATTGAATGTTATTTCCCAACATGGGTAATTCCAGAAAATCATGATGTAACAAAAGCCTTGATGGAAACGCATAAAAATCTCTATGGAGAAACACGGAAAGGCTCTGTAGAAACAGTGGAAATGCGTGAAGAGCGCCCATTGTTAGATAAGTGGACCTTCTCAACAAATGGCGTTTCAATTATGGGACGTAATGGCATTCCTTGTATTGGTTTCGGGCCAGGGGCGGAAGCACAAGCACATGCACCAAATGAAAAAACTTGGAAAGATGATTTGGTTCGTTGTGCAGCCGTTTATGCGGCATTACCAACGGTCTATTGTGGTTAAGTAAAGGATTATTAGATAAGCAAAAAGGAGCAGATGGAATGGAAACGTTTAAAGAATATATTGAGAAATTAGATAAATTAGAATTTGAAAAAATGTACGAAAATGACTTTTTCCTAACTTGGGAAAAAACAAGAGATGAATTAGAAGCTGTTTTCACAGTTGCCGATACATTACGCTATTTAAGAGAAAATAATATTTCAACTAAAATCTTTGATAGTGGCTTGGGGATTTCTTTATTCCGCGACAACTCTACAAGAACACGTTTTAGTTTCGCTTCAGCGTGTAATCTTTTGGGCTTAGAAGTTCAAGATTTAGACGAAGGAAAAAGTCAAATTTCTCACGGAGAAACTGTTCGTGAGACAGCAAACATGATTTCTTTTATGGCTGATATCATTGGTATTCGTGATGACATGTACATTGGTAAAGGCAATGCTTACATGCACGAAGTATCAGAATCTGTCCAAGAAGGATATAAAGATGGGGTATTAGAACAACGCCCAACGTTAGTGAATTTACAATGTGATATTGACCATCCGACGCAAGCAATGGCGGATGCGTTGCATTTAATTCATGAATTTGGTGGCATTGAAAACCTGAAAGGGAAAAAAGTTGCCATGACTTGGGCGTATTCACCATCTTATGGAAAACCATTATCTGTTCCTCAAGGAATTGTTGGTCTAATGACCCGTTTAGGAATGGATGTCGTCTTAGCACATCCAGAAGGTTATGAAATTATGCCAGAAGTAGAAGAAGTTGCGAAGAAAAATGCGGCAGAATTTGGTGGAAACTTTACTAAAACGAATAGTATGGCAGAAGCATTCAAAGATGCGGATGTTGTTTATCCGAAAAGCTGGGCACCTTTTGCGGCAATGGAAAAGCGAACTGAATTATATGGCAATGGTGACCAAGCAGGAATTGATCAATTAGAACAAGAATTACTTTCTCAAAATAAAAAGCACAAAGATTGGGAATGTACAGAAGAATTGATGAAAACAACAAAAGACGGCAAAGCTTTGTATATGCATTGTCTACCAGCTGATATTACTGGCGTTAGTTGTGAAGAAGGCGAAGTGGAAGCTTCTGTTTTCGATCGTTATCGGGTCGAACTTTACAAAGAAGCTAGCTACAAACCGTATGTTATTGCGGCTATGATTTTCTTAAGTAAAGTAAAAAATCCGCAAAAAACCTTAACAGACTTAGCGGATAAAGCGACACCAAGAGAAGTAAAATAATGAATTTGGCATGAAGACAGATGCTTTTTCTTTACACAATGAATCATTAGAAGTTGCCTCTTCAACATGAACAAATAAGACCTTCCCAAGTCTATTCATGAATGTGTGATTGTCTCGAGTCAAGAACGCTTAGTCATGTGCGTTGACTTCATGCAACGACAACAGACAGTTAATACGAAAACTCGTTGTGAAAAAGAAAAAGCATCGTCCTTTTTATAAAACAGAAAATGAGGTGAAGCAATGGGCAAACGCGTCGTAGTAGCTTTAGGTGGCAATGCTTTAGGAAATAATTTGACGGAGCAGATGACTGCCGTAAAACAGACCTCCAAAGCGATTGCAGATTTGATTGAAGCAGGATATGAAGTTATTTTATCTCATGGCAATGGTCCTCAAGTGGGGATGATTCAATTAGCTATGGAAGAATTTTCCTTTAATAATCCACAATATCCAGTTGTTCCGTTATCCATGTGCGTAGCCATGAGTCAAAGTTACATTGGCTATGATTTAGAGAATGCGCTACAAGAAGAGTTGCGTCAGCGAAATATAAGTAAAGCCGTCACCACCATAGTCACTCAAGTGGTCGTGGATGAAAATGATCCGGCGTTCAAAAAACCAACGAAACCAATTGGTCGGTTCATGACAAAAGAAGAAGCAGAACAATTAGTCAAAGAAAAAAATATACAAGTGATGGAAGATGCTGGCCGTGGTTATCGCCAAGTCGTCGCTTCTCCTAAACCAAAAAATATTGTCGAACTTCTCACGATTCAAACATTGGTTGATGCTGGCCAAACAGTCATTGCTGGCGGCGGTGGTGGCATCCCAGTCATTCAAGAAGGGAACCGACTAAAAGGTGTCAATGCAGTCATCGACAAAGATTTTTGTAGTGAACGACTAGCTGAACAAGTAGATGCTGATCTGCTCGTGATTTTAACAGCAGTTGAAAAAGTTTGTATTAATTTTGGTAAAGAAAATCAAGAAGCCTTAGGGAATGTTTCAACAGAAAAAATGAAACAATATGCGCAAGAAGGTCAGTTTGCCCCAGGTTCAATGTTACCAAAAGTTGAAGCAGCGATTAAGTTTGCTGAATCTAAGCCAGGTCGAAAAACATTGATTACGTTATTAGAAAAAGCCAAAGAAGGATTATCTGGAAAAACAGGGACTTTAATTGAAAATAAAGAATCATAGAATGGAGGAAAACGATGACAAACAAAATGATTAATTCTGCACAGGCACCAGCTGCTGTAGGACCTTATTCACATTCTGTCTTAGCGGGAAATACGTTGTACATTTCTGGACAACTAGGATTAGATCCGCAATCGGGCGAAATGAAGACTACAGTGGAAGAACAAGCAAAACAAGCTTTTATCAATTTAGGTTCGATTTTAAAAGAGGTCGAGATGACCTATGATAATGTTGTGAAAACAACGGTGTTTTTACAACATATGTCTGATTTTAGCAAAATTAACGAAATCTATGGGAATTACTTTTCAGAAGTTTTGCCTGCACGTTCTTGTGTAGAAGTAGCCAAGTTGCCAAAAGATGGTTTATTTGAAATTGAAGCAGTTGCTGTCAAAGGATAATTTTTAAGATGTTTCTGAGGGAAAAAGGATTGCATTCTTTACTGATTAAGGGGAACAATCCTTTTAGAATAAAAAGAAGAAGGAAACGATCCTATGAATGAAAAAAAAGAGCAAGCATTATTTGAATATGATGCGAAACTATCAATTTCTGAAGCAATTCCGATGGGATTGCAACACGTTGTCGCAGCAGTAGTAGGGATTGTCACACCGGGAATCATGATTGCCAAAGTTTGCCAATTAAGTCCTAGTGATACGACTATTTTGATTCAAACATCATTGATTTTTTCAGCAGTTGCAACGTTAATTCAACTTTTCCCTATTTTTGGAAAAGTGGGTTCACGGTTACCAGTTATGATGGGGGCAAGTTTTGCGTATGTACCGATTTTGATGGCCATCGGAGCTGATTTTGGAATTGCAACAATTTTTGGTTCCCAATTAGTTGGCAGTATTCTTGTTATTATTGTTGGTTTGTTCATTAAAAAAATCCGTGTGTTGTTTCCGCCTTTAGTAACAGGAACGGTTATTTTAAGTATTGGACTATCCCTGTTTCCAGTTGCGATTAAGTATATGGCAGGAGGAGCTGGTAGTGCTGATTTTGGTTCAGCCCGGAATTGGTTAGTTGCATTATTAACCTTTGCGATTGTTTTTTACTTCAATTATTTTGCAAAAGGATTTTTGAAGTTATCAGCAATTTTAAACGGAATGGTTATTGGTTATTTGATTTCTTTAGCTTTAGGGATGGTTAGTTTTGAGCCAGTTCAAAATGCTAAAATCGTTCAGGTAATTACCCCGTTTCATTTTGGACTGGATTTTCAATTGGTACCAATCTTTACGCTTGTGGTGATGTTTATTGTTGATGCTGTTCAAGCCATCGGTCAATTTACAGCAACAACGGTTGGAGCAATGGATCGAGATGCAACGGATGAAGAATTATCTGGCGGAATTATGGGGAGTGGATTCACTAACTTTATTGGCAGTTTATTTGGATCAATCCCAGTGGCAACTTTTGGACAAAATGTTGGTCTGGTTACGGTAACAAAAGTGATTAATAAGTATGTTCTGGTTTTCGCTTCAGTTATATTATTAATTGCTGGTTTTGTTCCGAAAGTAGCTGCGTTATTAACTACGATTCCTTACGCGGTAATTGGTGGTGCAACGATTTCAGTTTTTGCTTCTATTTCTATGACAGGTATTCGGATGATTGCTTCGCAGGAAATGACTCCTCGAAATACTGGGGTTGTCGGAACAGCTCTAGCATTTGGAATTGGTGTCACATTGTCTACTGGAAGCTTAGCTGGTTTTCCAACTTGGGTAACAACGATTTTCGGTAATTCGGAAGTTATCTTAACCACTTTGGTAGCAGTCCTTTTAAATGTCATTTTAAAACCAAAAAAGCGCGTAGCACTTGAGTGAAGATTGCTTTTTTTGATACGAAAGTGAGTAAGCTTTCGTATCCTTTTTCCCTTACGTTATCTATAAAAAAATGAACGAATAAAGGAGGAGAAGATGTTTACGTATTCCCTAAACTTAAAATTAAAAACAGATCGGAACTTTTTTGGTCCTGGCGTTGTCGAAGTTTTACAAAAAATTCAGCAAACTGGTTCACTAAACTTAGCGGCAAAAGAGATGAAAATGTCTTATAATAAGGCATGGCGGATTGTGCGGGTAGCTGAAGAAGAGCTATCTTTTCCATTAATTATCAAAAGTGTTGGTGGTTGTAATGGTGGCGGGTCAATTGTTACGGACCAAGGAAAAGAGTTGATTGATCAATATCTTTTATTTGAGAAAAAAGTGTATCAACAGGTAGAGGCATGCTTTGAAGAAATATTTAAAGAATAGGATGTAGTATCGGAGGAACTGAAATGAGAGAAGTATTTCAGCGTTTGAAACAGGCAATATTGGAAAAGCAAGACACGATGTTATTAACGATTGGTACAAGTTCAGGATCTACACCACGAAGTCAAGGGGCTAGAATGCTGGTTTCCGCCGAAGGTAGAATAGCCGGAACTGTTGGTGGTGGGGCGGTTGAATTTCAGGCTGAACAAGTGGCAAAAAAGCTACTTATTGAGAAAGAAAATGCACAACGTCAATTTATTTTAGCACCGAATAATATTGCTGATTTAGGCATGGTCTGTGGCGGGAATGTCACGATTTTTTTCCATTATCTTTCATGGGAAACGCCATTTTTAAAAGAGTTGTGTGAGTCCATAGAAACGCATTTTCAAAATAATCAACAAGGTTGGTTAATGACTGAACTAGATCAAAACAATTTAGGAAAAGTATCCTTTTATAGTGAAACAGGCGAATTGATTGGTTCCACTTCTTGGGAGGGGGAATTAAGTTTGCTACCTAAAGGTATCCATTGTGAGCAAAAAGAGGACATAATTTTTTTAACAGAAGCGATCCTCCAAGTAGGGAAAGTGTATATTTTTGGAAGTGGTCATGTTGCACGCGCATTGGTACCTATTTTAAACTATTTATCGTTTTATTGCGTTGTAGTGGACGATCGTCCAGAATTTTTGACGGCACAAGCTTTTCCACAAGCTGAAGAACTACGGGTGATTCCTTTAGAAAATTTAGCTGCGTTTATTGAAATAACGGCGGACGATTATGGTATAGTAATTACCAGAGGACACAATTTTGATTTCATCGTTGCCAAACAGTTATTGGAAACACCAGCCAAATATATTGGTGTGATGGGGAGCAAACACAAAATTGCTTCACAAGTTCGACGGTTAAAAGAGGTCGGTTATACAATGACTGAAATTGAAAGAATTTTCATGCCAATTGGCTTAGACATTGCAGCCGAAACACCAGAAGAGTTAGCGATTAGCATCGCGGGAGAATTAATTCAACAGCGCTATCAATAATGCGAACCTTTAAATTAAATAAAAAACTTTTTTTGCTAAAAAATAATTTTTAGAACGGAGATTTGTGGTATAATCTAGGTGATTGAACACTAAACTATATCAGAAATCGAGGTGCAAGAAATGTATTCAATTATTGTAAATGGTCAAAGTGAAACCTGTGAAACAAACAAAAAATTAATGGACTTTTTGCGGGAGGATCTGGGCCTAACTGGAACAAAAGATGGCTGTAACCAAGGCTCTTGCGGTGCATGTACGGTGTTAGTAAATGGAAAGGCTTCCAAAGCATGTTTGTTTACTCTAGAAAAATTAGCTGGTAAAGAAGTCACGACAATCGAAGGTTTAAGCCAACGGCAAAAAGATGTCTATGCCTATGCGTTTGCAAAAACGGGTGCAGTTCAGTGCGGGTATTGCATCCCTGGGATGGTTATTTCGGCACAAGGATTATTGAACAAGAAACCCGAACCCACAAAAGAAGACATTCAGAAAGCTATACGAGGAAACATTTGTCGTTGTACAGGATATGTGAAAATAATAGAAGCCATTCAGTTAGCTGCTAAAATGTTTTGTGAAGAAGCGAGCATTCCAGAAGAACATTCAAATGGTAAATTAGGGGAAGACTTCCAACGGGTCGATGCAGTGGAGAAAACCTTAGGAACAGGGATTTATGTAGATGACATTGACATAGAAGGAATGCTTCATGCATCTGCTTTGCGGAGTGCCTATCCTCGGGCAAAAGTTCTATCAATCGATAGTACCCAAGCATTGGCGCATCCTGACTGTGTGGCTGTGTTCACAGCTAAAGACGTTCCAGGAAATAATAAAATTGGTCATTTAGAATTTATTTCCGATTGGGATGTAATGATTCCAGAAGGTGAAATAACACGGTATGTTGGGGATGCAGTGGCACTCGTTGTTTCAAAAAGAAAAGAAACCTTACCAGAGATAAAAAATTTAGTGGAAGTTGATTACGAAGAAATGATACCGCTTACTTCTTGTGAAGCTGCTTTAGCAGAAGGTGCACCAGCTATTCATGAAAAGGGCAATATCTTGTCTCATGAACACTTGGTACGTGGTAATGCAGAGGAAGTGTTAGCAAATTCTGCGTTTGTAGTGACAGAACATTATTCCGTACCAATTAACGAACATGCCTTTATGGAACCCGAGTGTGCGATTGCACAGCCTGAAGGTGAGGGCATTTTACTCTTTAGTGCGGGTCAAAGTATCTATGATGAACAACGGGAAGTGGCTCGGATGTTAGGACTAGACAAGGAAAAAATTCATGTTCAATCAAAACTTGTTGGTGGTGGTTTTGGTGGAAAAGAAGACATGAGTGTTCAGCATCATGCATCCTTAGCCGCTTGGTTATTGAAGAAACCAGTAAAAGTACTGCTAAGCCGTGAAGAAAGTTTGATGGTTCATCCCAAACGCCATGGCATGGAAATGGACTTTACGACCGGCTGTGATGAAGAAGGCAATTTAACTGCAATGAAAGCAGTGATTTATGCGGATACTGGGGCCTATGCTTCTTTAGGAGGACCAGTATTGCAACGGGCTTGTACACATGCGGCAGGTCCCTACAAGTATCAAACGATTGATGTGGAAGGGTTTGCTGTATATACTAATAATCCGCCAGCAGGTGCATTTCGCGGATTTGGTGTTTGCCAAACGGCTTTTGCAATTGAAAGTAATTTAAACTTGTTAGCAGAAAAAGTCGGACTATCACCATGGGAAATACGCTTTAAAAATGCCGTCGCCCCAGGAGATACTTTACCGAATGGACAATTGGTCTCGAAAAATGCGGCGTTAAAAGAAGCCTTGTTAGCGGTTAAAGACGTCTATGAACAAGCGGAAGTTGCTGGAATTTCTAGTTTCTTTAAAAATAGTGGCGTGGGTGTGGGGCTACCTGATACAGGGCGTTGTATTATTTCTGTTGAAGAAGGAAAAATACATGTCCGCACAAGTGCTGCTTGTATCGGTCAAGGGATGGCAACCGTTACGACGCAAATTGCCTGTGAAACATTAAATTTACCACCAGAAATGATTGTTGCGGAAGCACCTGATACGAGAAGAACGCCGAATTCAGGAACAACAACGGCTTCGAGGCAGTCACTCTTCACAGGAGAAGCTACTAGAAGAGCGGCAATGCAATTACGGTATGAGCTTGATATGGGACGTGCTTTAAGTGATTTGGAAGGCGAAGAATTTTATGGGGAATATTCAGCGAAAACGGATCCATTAATCAATGATAAAAAAAGTCCAGTTAGTCATGCTGGTTATGGTTATGCTGCTGAAGTAGCTATTCTAGATGACAAAGGAAAAGTAGCTAAATTTGTGGCTGCGTATGATATGGGGCAAGTGGTGAATCCACGAGCTGCTGAAGGTCAAATTGAAGGTGGGATTGCGATGGGCATGGGGTATGCTTTAACTGAAAAATTTGCCTTAGAAGAAGGCTATGTTAAAGCAAAATATGCAACGCTAGGATTAGTGAACGCCACTCAAGTACCACCAATTGAAACAATTTTGGTTCATGCTGACAATCTTCACGAAGGTTTAGCTTATGGAATTAAAGGCGTAGGTGAGTTAGCAACGATCCCTACCGCACCAGCTTTAGCAGGCGCATATTTTGCCTTGGATGGTCAGCTCCGACCAAGTCTGCCTTTAGAAAATACCCCTTATCAAAAGAAAAAAAGATAAAAGGAGACAACTCATGTCACTCGTTAGTGTCATTATTCTAGCATCGGGCAATTCACAACGGATGGGCCAAAATAAATTGTTCTTAAAATATCAAGGAAAAACATTTTTAGAGCACACGTTAACCTTAGTGAATCAATTAGACGTATTAGAACGGATTTTAATTGTTTCGCCTGAGAATCAGCCAGCGTTTCCTTTACCTAAGAACATTCAGTTGATTCTCAATCATCAATGGCAAGAAGGGCAAAGTAGCAGTATTCGTTTAGGAACTGAACAAGCTCGGGGAGCTGGCTATTTATACTTACCTAGTGATCAACCATTGTTAACACCTAAAATGCTACAACCCGTGTTAGATAAATGTCAGAGAAATAAAATTATAGTGCCATTACAAAAAGATGGTTGTCCTAGTAGTCCAGTATTATTCGGTAATCAATTTCGACAAGAACTATTAACATTGACTGGTGAAACAGGCGGACGCATGATTTATGAACGCTTTCCAGAAGCAGTTCAGATGTTGAGAATAGCGACTCCTGGCCGTTTAAAAGATATCGACACGCCAGAAGAGTACCAAAAATTAATTCAAGAAACCAATAGTTAGAGAGGAAAAACGTATGAAGGACTTGGTTTATTTAAATTATGCAGCGACTTCCTATAAAAAATTTCCAGCAACCATTGAGGCTTTGACTGCCTATTTAGCAGAAAATCAGTTCATGAATTACGGAAGAAATGCCCCTTTGCTTAGAGAGGGGCTTCCTCTTTTAGAGACACGTCAATTGTTAGCAGACTTTTTTCAGGCACCCAGTGCGGCTCAGATTACGTTTACGAATAACGCAACAACTTCCTTAAATCTTGCATTAGCGGGGATTTTACAACCTGGCGACCATGTGATTACGACTATGTTAGAACATCATGCAGTAGCTAGACCTCTTCACTTGCTTGAGAAAGAACGAGGCATTTCAGTGACGTATGTTGCTTGTCAAAAAACTGGCCTGTTAGATGTAGAAGATATTCAGCGAGCCTGGCGCACGAATACAAAAGCCTTGGTGATGACACACGCATCCAATGTCTTAGGCACCATTTTACCCATTGAAGAATGTTTTCAATGGGCTCAACAGAAAGGCTTACTAACTGTTTTGGATGCAGCTCAAACGGCGGGATTTTTACCAATAAAAATGACCCAGATGGCCATTGATGTGTTAGCCTTTACTGGACATAAAAGCTTATATGGATTAGCAGGTATTGGTGGGTTAGCTTTTAGTGAGCGAGGGGCTGAAGCGGTTAAGCCACTGATAACGGGCGGCACTGGTAGCCATTCTAATTCCTTTGATCAACCCTCTTTTTTACCAGATAAATTTGAAGCTGGTACGTTAAACAGTTTAGGTATTCTAAGCTTAAATAGTTCTGTTAAAGAGTTGAATAAAATTGGTTTAGCAGCGATTCAAAAGCACGAACGAACCTTAATGCAGAATTTTTTAAATGGTTTATCAGGGTTACCTGTCACAATTTTAGGAACCAAGGACGTGGCACAAACTGTCCCTGTTGTTTCTATCACACTGTGGAATCAGGAAGAAACAATAGTGGCACAGCAACTAGCAGAACAATATGGCATTATGACGCGCGCAGGTTTGCATTGTGCACCATTAGCCCATCAAACAGCTGGGACTTTAGCAACTGGCACCTTACGTTTTAGCTTTGGTTGGCAGACAACGCCTGAAGAAATTACTTGGACAATTCACGCTTTACAAGAACTACTAATTTGAGAAGGAGCGGACAGCATGGATTTTTTATCACAATGTACATCAGGTGGCTGCGGGTCAAAAATTGAATCCCGTGTACTGAACCAATTGTTGCAACACTTACCCGAAACACCGGCAAATGAGCGGCTACTCGTCGGATTTGAACATGCCGACGACGCCGCTGTTTACCAAATAACGTCTGAAAAAGCTTTGATTTCAACGGTAGATTTTTTTTCACCAATGGTCAATGATCCGTTATCATTTGGAAAAATTGCGGTCGCTAATGCTTTAAGTGATGTCTATGCCATGGGCGGTACAGTCCTCTATGCGTTAAATCTTGTTTGTTTTCCACAAAAGATGTCAAAAGAATGGTTGGAACAAATGCTCTTGGGTGCAGTTTAAAATTAAAGGAAGCGGGTGCTTTACTGGCGGGAGGCCATTCGATTTATGACCATGAACCCAAGTATGGCTTAGCGGTAACTGGAGAAGTTCATCCAGAAAATTTGTGGCATAATAATACGCCACAGGTGGGGGATGTCTTGATTTTAACTAAAGCATTAGGTGTAGGAATTATTCAAGCGGCTGTTCGGGGGCAATTGGCGAAGCAGACGGAACAAAAAATCGCACAAGATTCGATGGAACGTTTAAATAAATATGCCGCTGCGAATGCTCGATCCTACGCAGTACATGCTTGTACTGACGTGACTGGGTTTGGTCTATTAATTCATGCGAAAGAAATGGCTGATAATCAGGTAACATTACTGATTGATACAGAAGCATTACCAACCATTACAGGAGCGTTGGCCTACGCCGCAGAATGTTTAGTCACTGCAGCTGGGCAAAGAAACCGACAAACAATCGGAACGACAATCGATTATTCAAAAATTTCTATGGAAATGCAAGAACTTTTGTTTGATCCACAAACATCTGGCGGACTGTTAATTAGTGTCGCTGCTGATGAAGCGGCAGCCTGTTTAGCAGCTATTCAAAAAGAGGACCCTGTTGCCAAAATTATTGGCGAGGTTCTGCCAAAAGAACAACAAGCAGTAGTACTTTTATAGAGAGAAGGGCCAAATATGAAATTAGTAGATGCATTGGGGAAACCTTGCCCAATACCTGTGATTGAAACGAAAAAAGCTTTGGCGGAGTTAGGTTTAGCTGGAGGCACTATCGAGGTTTTAGTCGATAACGAAGTAGCTGTTGAAAATTTGAAAAAATTAGCTACTAAAAAACAGGCCACTTTGACTGCGAAGCAGATAGAAGCCACGGTTTTCTCTGTCAAAATTACGGTACCTGAAGAAGCGACTCAACAAACAAGTCAGTCAGCAACAGATTTAGTAATTACGATTGGCTCCGATCAATTAGGTACTGGAGACGAGCAGCTAGGACGACTATTAATGAAAAGTTATCTTCAATCATTATCAGAAGCAGAAACTGTTCCTACACAGCTATTATTCTTTAATCGAGGGGCGTTTTTAACGAATCAAGCAGCGAATACCTTAGCTGATTTGCAACAATTAGCGGAGAAGGGAACCACGATTCAAACGTGTGGGGCCTGTTTAGATTTTTATCATTTAACAGACACCTTAGCTATCGGCTCTATTACTAATATGTACGAAATTGTTGAAACAATGAATCAAGCGGTTAAAGTAATTACGCTTTAACAAAAAAAGAAGGTGAAAAGATGGAGTATTTGCTAACCTTTCCGAATACACATTATGCTGTTCTGGCAGAACAAGTACTGTTGGCAAGAAAGGTGGCTGTTCGCGTCTTTACTTTGCCACCATCATTGACGGATGGCTGTGGGATCGGTTTACTCATTAATGAAGCGGAAATAACTCACAGTGTATGTTTTTTAGAAGAAGCAAAAGTACGCGTAGCCTCTATTTTTTCTGTGAAAAATGACCTTGGGGAAAGGAGGTACCAACTGTGGAGTCCTTAAAAAAGTGTTTTGATTTACAAGGAAAGGAGATTGTGTCGATTGTTGGTAGTGGTGGGAAAACAAGCTTAATGTGGGCGCTAGCAAAAACATATCGAAAAGAAGCTGTTCTGGTTAGTACAACCACAAAAATTGGGTTTCCCCAACGTCAATTGTATGATTATTTTTATACAAACCATTTTGAAAAAATAACGCCGAATATCTGCGGAATCACTTTAGCAGGAACCGCTGTCAACAACCAAACAAAACTAACGATGCCTGCAATGACCTCGTTTCAAACATTGTTTCAGCACTTCACGAAAGTTTTTTTAGAAGCGGATGGGTCCAAACAACGACCTTTGAAAGGCTGGTCCTCTTATGAACCCGTGATATTAAAAGAAACAACCACCACAATTGGTGTGCTTCCGATTTCTGTGATTGGTCAAAAGATAGATGAAACGACCATTCATCGGTTGCCGCTTTTTTTGGAATTAACCGATGCGCAACTACAAGAACCAATCACAGAAACATTGTTAGCTCAACTGATTGCTCATCCAAAAGGATTGTTTAAAGAGAGCCAAGGCCAACGAATTTTATGTTTAAATCAAACCCATACGCGAAGAGAGTTCGTTCAAGCGATGAATGTCTGTCTTCAATTACCCAAAAGCTGTTTTGAAAAATTAGACAAGATTATTGCTTGCAATATGGAATTAGAGAAAGGACTTATTTTATGGGAGAAATCAGTCAAAACATCCAAGAAAAATTAGTGATTGTTCGCGGAGGGGGCGATCTAGCGACAGGTGTTATCCAAAAATTATGGCACGTTGGCTTTAAAATACTAGTATTAGAAACAGAATGTCCTTTGGCCATTCGGCGGACTGTTTCAGTTTGTGATGCTATTTTCCAGAAAGAACAAAGAGTGGAAGATTTGGTTGCTGTTCGAATTACTTCATTAAAGGATTGCGCGAAATGTTGGCAGCAAAATAAGCTGCCTGTTTTTGTCGATCAAACAGCAAGTGCTATTCAACAATTGAAACCACTGATTGTTATCGATGCGATTTTGGCTAAGAAAAATTTAGGTACGCATCGAGGAATGGCACCGATTACGATTGCTTTAGGACCAGGCTTTTCAGCACCGCAAGATGTCGATGTTGTGATTGAGACAATGCGTGGACATAGGTTGGGACGTTTATACTTTGAAGGAACAGCTTTACCTAATACAGGTATTCCAGGTGAAATTGGCGGAAAAAGTGCGGAACGAGTTGTCCATGCCCCTGCTTCAGGACAAGTTACCCACCTTAAAAACATAGGGGATCTCGTGTTGAAAGGGGAAGCATTATTTTTAATCGATCAGGTTCCAGTTTATTCGCCTCTGACAGGGACTTTGAGAGGATTGATTTCAGAAAAGGTAACATGTTATCAAGGGTTGAAGTGTGCAGATGTAGATCCTCGACCAGTTGAGAAAGTCGATTGCTTGACGATCTCCGACAAAGCTCGTGCATTAGGGGGAGCGGTTTTAGAAGCAATTTTTATGATTGGAAGAAGGAAAAACGTTTTATAAAAAAGAACCTAAATAATATTTTTTTTACCTTAAAAATATTGTTAAAAAGGTTTGGAGTGTGGTATAGTAAAGACGTAGTAAAAAATACTCTATCTCGAAAGGAGAAGAGTACATACTTAGTTAGATTAGTTTGTGAATAAAATCATTTGTAAAAGTTATTTTTTTAAGAATTAATGTAAGGGGTTACAATTGCATTTGAATGCATTGAAATATTTAGGAAAAAGAAAGGAAATGAATGAAGATGGCACTAGTAAAAATTGTTTATGCAAGTATGACTGGAAACACAGAAGAAATTTCCGAGATTTTGGAAGAACAGTTTCAAGAAGCTGGAGTTGAAGTAGAACGTGAAGAATGTTCAGAAGTTGATGTAGACTTCTTTGATGATGCAGATGCTTGTATTATCGCAACGTATACTTATGGTGATGGGGAACTGCCTTTTGAATTTGAAGATTTCTTTGATGAATTAACTGAGAAGAATTTAGCAGGTAAGCCATTTGGTGTTGTTGGCTCCGGTGATCGTGAATATGGTGAATTTTTCTGTAAATCAGCGCATGATTTTGTAGGAGCTTTTGAAAAAGCTGGTGCTAAAAAAGTAGCTGAAACAGTTGAAATTGAAAACAATGCAGAAGAAGAAGACATCGAACTGCTAAAAACATTTGTTAAAAGTGTCGCCACAACTTTATCTGATAGCGTTGCCTAAGGGTTTAAGAAAGTAGGAGTCAGAATGAAAAGGAACGATGAAGGTAGGTATTTCAATGTTTAATATTCTTCAATCGACTCAATTATCTAGTAATACATTTGATTTTTGGCTGAAAGCGCCAAGAATAGCGACACATGCTCAGGCTGGACAGTTTGTTATTTTAAGAATTGACGAAAAAGGAGAACGGATCCCCTTAACGCTTGCGGAGACAAATCCACAAGCAGGCGGTATTCGAATTATTTTCCAAGTAATCGGTAAGACAACAGCTGCACTTTCCCAACTTAAAACTTCAGACTCTTTGTTGGATATCACTGGACCTTTAGGTATGCCCACAGAAGTGAAGCAATATGGAACGGTGATGGTTGTCGGTGGCGGGGTTGGTATCGCGGCTATTTATCCAATTATCAAGGCTTTAAAAGAAGCAGGCAACCGAGTGATTACGATTTTGGGAGCACGAACAGCTGAGTTAGTTCTGTTACAAGAAGAATGCCGTCGTTATTCAGATGAGCTAATCATTACAACGGATGATGGTTCATTAGGTAAAAAGGGCTTAGTAACAGAAGCGATGGAAGAAGTTATTGCACGTGAATCTGTAGCGTGCAGTTGGGCGATTGGGCCCAGCATCATGATGAAATTTTGTACCTTGACAGCTGAAAAACATCAATTACCAATTTATGTTTCCTTGAATCCTATTATGATTGACGGAACAGGCATGTGTGGCGGTTGTCGGGTCACTGTTGATGGCACCATGAAATTTGCCTGTGTTGATGGACCTGAGTTTAAAGGCAATGAAGTAAATTGGGATGAATTCATTAATCGAATGAAGCAATATCAGGAAGAAGAAGCAGTTTGCTTTACAGATCGTTTGAAAGAGCAGGTGGAGAAAAATGGCTAGAAAAAGTCGTATAAAAACACCGATTGCGGAACAAGCACCTAGTATCAGAAAGAGTAATTTTGAAGAGGTTTGCTTAGGCTATACATTAGCAGAAGGGCAAGAAGAAGCGATTCGCTGTTTACAATGTAAAAATGCACCTTGTATTGCTAAATGCCCCGTGATGATTGATATTCCTGGATTTATTTTAGCTATTCGTGAAGGAAACATGGAACAAGCAGCCGATATTTTAAGTAAATATACGAATTTACCTGCTATTTGTGGACGCGTTTGTCCGCAAGAGAAACAATGTGAACAAGTTTGTAAATTAGGGAAAGCCAAAAACTTTGAACCAGTGGCAATTGGCAAATTAGAACGTTTAGTTGCCGATTGGGCATTAGAAAATCACAAGTTTCCTAAGAAAACAGCGGAACCAACAAAAGGGAAAATCGCAGTGGTCGGTTCTGGTCCTTCTGGGTTAACAGTTGCGGGGGATTTGGCAAAGCTAGGCTACGAAGTAATTATTTTTGAAGCGCTTCATGAAGCTGGCGGCGTATTAACCTATGGTATACCTGAATTTCGATTACCGAAAAAAATTGTTAAACAGGAAATTGCGAGTATTGAAGCCTTAGGTGTAACAATAGAAACCAATGTGGTAGTAGGTAAAACGATTACGATGGAAGAAATAATGACAGAGTTTGATGCCTGTTATCTATCGGTTGGTGCAGGGGCACCAAACTTTATGGGAATCCCAGGAACTAGTTTAAATGGGGTTTATTCTTCTAGTGAATTTTTAACACGAATCAATTTAATGCATAGCTATGAGTTTCCAGAATATGATACACCGATTAAACGTGCTAAAAATGTTGTTGTGATTGGCGGCGGGAATGTTGCAATGGATGCCGCTCGTTCAGCCAAACGATTAGGCGCTGAAAATGTGAACATTGTGTATCGTCGTTCGTTAGAAGAATTGCCAGCAAGAATTGAAGAATACCACCATTCCCTTGAAGAAGGAATTAACTATTATTGGTTAACGAATCCAATTGCTTATTTAGATGACCAACAAGGAAATCTAGCCGGTGTTGAATGTGTCAAAATGGTTTTAGGTGAACCAGATGCGTCTGGAAGACGACGGCCAGAACCGGTTCCAGACAGCACGTTTACCATTCCTGCTGATGCAGTAATCGAGGCAATTGGCCAAGGGGCAAATCGAGTCTTGTTATCAACATATTCAGAAATAGAACTAAACCAATGGGGGTACATTCAGGCTGATCCTAAAACAGGAGCAACCTCAATACCTGGCGTTTTTGCTGGGGGCGATATAGTCACAGGTGCTGCCACCGTTATTTTAGCGATGGGCGCTGGGAAAATCGCAGCTAATGCAATTGATCAGTATGTCAAAACACAAAAAACAACAGTCACAAGCAATGTTTAGGAAAGATAAAAGGTGAAAAAATGAAAAAAACAATGGATGGAAACACCGCAGCGGCTTATATTTCATATGCGTTTACAGAAGTTGCCGCTATTTATCCTATCACACCAAGTTCAACAATGGCTGAGTTGGTAGATGAATGGGCGGAAAGTGGTTTAAAAAATATTTATGGTCAAAAAGTTCAAGTTATTGAAATGCAATCAGAAGCTGGGGCAGCGGGAGTAGTTCATGGTTCGTTAAAAACAGGTGCGTTAACCACTACTTATACTGCTTCACAAGGTTTACTGTTGATGATTCCCAATATGTATAAAATCGCGGGAGAATTGCTACCTTCTGTGTTCCACGTGGCGGCTCGGGCAGTAACGACAAGTGCGTTGAGTATTTTTGGTGACCATGGCGATGTGATGGCTACCCGCTAAACAGGTTTTTGTATGTTAGCAGAATCGAGTGTCCAAGAAGTAATGGATTTGTCGGCAGTTGCTCATTTAGCTAGCTTAGAAGGTAGTTTACCTTTTGTAAACTTTTTTGATGGTTTTAGAACGAGCCATGAACTACAAAAAATCGAAGTGATTGATTATGATGACCTGAAAGAAATGGTGAATCAGGAAGCTGTAACTCGTTTTAGAATGGGAGGCATGAATCCTAATCATCCCACTGTTTCAGGGACCGCTCAAAATCCTGACATTCATTTTCAACAAAGAGAAACAGTCAATAAAAATTACGAAGAAATGCCAAAAATTGTTCAAAAATACATGAAAAAAATTAACAATCTTCGTGGAACAACGTATGATTTAACCGATTATTACGGGGTTGAAGATGCAACAGAAGTCATTATTTCAATGGGGTCGGCTTCGCCAGTAATCAAACAAACAGTCGACTATCTCAATCAACAAGGACGCAAAGTTGGTTTTATCAATATTCATTTATATCGTCCATTTCCTACCGAAAACCTTCTTGAAAAATTACCAGCTACAGTAGAAAAGGTTGCGGTTTTAGATCGAACAAAAGAATCAGGAGCCGAAGGAGAACCGTTATTGTTAGATGTTCAAAGCGCTCTTTATCAACATGAAAATCGCCCAATTGTGATTGGTGGACGTTATGGGTTAGGTTCTAAAGACGTAGCGCCTAATCAAATTAAAGCGATCTATGATCATTTGTTATTGCCATTTAAAGAATTAAAACAACGTTTTACGGTAGGGATCGTTGATGATGTAACCTATCAATCATTGCCAGAAGAACCTACTTTAGATTTAACACCAGATACTACTTTCCAAGCAAAATTTTGGGGCTTTGGTTCTGACGGAACTGTGGGAGCAAACAAGCAAGCGATTAAAATTATCGGAGATCATACCGACCTTTATGCACAAGCTTACTTTAGTTATGATTCTAAAAAATCAGGCGGTTTAACCATTTCGCATCTGCGTTTTGGTAAAGAGCCAATTACTTCCACGTATTTAATTGAACAAGCAGATTTCATCGCTTGTCATAATGCTTCCTATTTGCATAAATACGACCTGTTAAAAGGTTTAAAAGATGGTGGAACGTTTTTACTGAATACTATTTGGGATCAAGAAAAGGTTCATCGTTTATTACCGGCTAAGTTAAAAAAATATATTGGGGAGCACCAAATCAAATTTTATATTATCAATGCGGTTGAGTTAGCTCGCAAAGTAGGCTTAGGCCGTCGGATCAATACAGTGATGTCTACTGCCTTTTTTGAAGTAACAGATATTTTAACGAAAGAGCAATATTTACCGTTACTTAAAGAAGAAGTGAAAAAGACTTATGGAAAAAAATCAATGGAAATTGTTGAAAAAAATTACCAAGCGATTGATGCTACCTTTGAATCGCTGCAAGAAATCGTAGTTCCAGAAGATTGGGCAACCATTGTTTTAGAACCAGAAAATCAAGAGTCGGAAGCTCCAGCTTTTGTGACAAATATTTTAGAACCAATCAATCGTCAAGAAGGGGATCAGCTGACCGTTTCAGATTTGATTGAAAACGGAATGAAGGGCGGTGCCATTCCTATGGGCACTGCGGCTTATGAAAAACGTGGCATTGCGTTAGAAGTGCCTGAGTGGCAAATGGATAAGTGTACGATGTGTAATGAATGTGCCTTTGTTTGTCCACATGCGGCTATTCGACCATTTTTAGCGGATGAAGAAGAACTGAAAGAAGCACCTGCAGGTTTTGCCATGCGCGAAATGCGTGGCACAGATGGATTGATGTATCGTATCCAAGTTTCTTTAGAAGACTGTACAGGTTGTGGTCTTTGTGTTCAGGCTTGCCCTGTGAAAGACAAGGCGATTTTAATGAAACCTTATGAAACTCAGAAAGAGCAAGCAATGAATTGGGCCTTTGCGATGACTCTTAAACAAAAAGCCAACCCAGTCAAAAAACTTTCTGTTAAAGGGTCCCAATTTAACCAGCCATTGATGGAATTTTCAGGTGCTTGTGAAGGCTGTGGCGAAACACCTTATATTAAGTTGTTGACGCAACTATTTGGTGATCGAATGATGATTGCTAACGCAACAGGCTGTTCATCAATTTGGGGTGGTTCGTCACCAGTGACACCTTATACAACGAACGAATGTGGCCAAGGACCAGCTTGGAGTAATTCGCTGTTTGAAGATAATGCGGAATATGGTTATGGTATGTATATTGCCAATCGAACGAAACGTCAACATTTAGCTAGTCTGGTTGAAGAAAGTCTTGCTAAAAACGTCGGATCAGATTCACTTCAAGCCTTGTTAAATGATTGGTTGGAACACATGGCTGAAGGGGAAGGAACACAACAGCGAGCAACCAAACTAGCGGCGGCATTAAGTGAAGAAGCCGATGAAGATCCACTTTTAACAAAAATTTACGAACAAAAAGATTTACTAGTGAAAACGAGTCAATGGATTGTCGGCGGCGATGGCTGGGCCTATGATATCGGGTTTAGCGGCATCGATCATGTTCTTGCCAGTGGGGAAGATGTTAATATTTTTGTTATGGATAACGAAGTATATGCCAACACAGGCGGGCAAACATCTAAAGCTACACCAGCTTCAGCCATTGCCAAATTCTCAGCGGGTGGGAAACATACCTCTAAAAAAGATTTAGGGATGATGGCAATCACTTATGGGAATGTCTATGTTGCACAAGTGGCTTTAGGCGCAAACTCAATGCAAACGATTAAAGCAATTGACGAAGCGGAGCGGTACCCAGGCCCATCAATTATCATTGGTTATACCCCATGTATTAATCACGGGGTCAAAGGTGGAATGGTTCGGACGTTAGATCAAGCCAAAGAAGCCGTTGAATCTGGCTATTGGCCACTTTATCGCTATAATCCAGAGTTAGTTAAGAAAGGCAAAGATCCGATGGTCATTGACTACAAGAAAACAGATTTTGACAAAATGCGTGATTTCCTTGAAAAACAAACACGTTACTCTGCGTTGCATACAATTAAAGAGAATCAAGAAGTAGTCGAACATTTACTTGATAAAACTAAAGAAGATGCAATTGAACGCTCTGAAAGTTATAACAAACTAGCCACACATATGAAAAAATAAAAAAACAAAGCCTCTTACTTGAGAGGCTTTGTTTTTTATCCAATAATAATTTTTTCTGAAGGGTATTCGTAGCCTAAGTCACGTGTTTCTTTTGGTACAAAAATCATTAAGGTATAAAGCATACCAATACGTCCAATAAACATTAATAAGGCAATCATTAATTTACCTACTGTTGTTAAATCGTCTGTAATGCCCAAAGAAAGACCGGTTGTCCCAAAGGCAGAAGCGACTTCCACAATGATTGAAATCAAGGGCAGATTTTCAGTTGCTGACAAAAAGACGACAGCGAAAAAGCACATAATCAAAGACAACATGAAGACGACAATCGATTTTTTGACATCATCGTCATCTATTTTACGGCTAAAGACGCTAATATCATCTTCACTTTTTAAAAAGGCTAACAAATACAAGCCAATAATCGCAACAGTCGTTGTTCGAACACCACCACCAACAGAGCTAGGACTACAACCAATAAACATTAACACAGAAAAAATAATCAACGTTGTAATTTGGAAGTCCCCTAAATCATTAATTTGGAGGCCAGCGTTTCGTGTAGTCATCGAATAAAACATCGAACTTACCCAACGGCCACTTTCATTCATTGTCAAAAATAGGTGATCTTTTTCTAATAAGTAAATCAAAATAGTCCCACCAATAAACAGAACAATAAACGCTAGCAAAGCAATTTTACTAAACAATGAGAAGCGGAAAGGCAAGCCTCGTTTCTTCTTACGAAAGTTCTTTTTCTTAAAATGTAACCACTCATGAATTTCCAGTAAAACGGGAAATCCAATTCCGCCGATAAAAATTAAGAACATAATTGCCAGTAAAAAGAGATAATCATGAGCAAAAGGAATAATTGAATCACCTGAAATATCAAAGCCTGAATTAGTCACTGCAGAAATAGCTTGATAAAAGCCATAAAATATCGCATCTCGCCAGTTTGTATAATAACCACTTATATAAAAATAAAGCGAAAAGAGCGAGCCGAAGATTACTTGGAACCAAATTAAAATCAAAAAAGTGGTGCGGATCAGTCGAACAATTCCGCTCAGTCGCGGCTGATTCATGTCAGTCATAATTAACTGACGTTGCTTTAATGTGATTCGCCGTTTTGATAAAATAAAAAAGACCGTTGAAATCATCATAATCCCTAAGCCACCAACTTGGAAAAGAACCTCCAATAAGACGATCCCACGATCATTAAAAACCGAATTAATATCGACTGTGGTGAGTCCAGTAACACTGACTGTACTGATTGCTAAGAAAAATAAATCAATAAAAGGAACATGAGAGTCAGGTTCTCTGAAAATAGGGAGGCAAAACAATAAATAAGAAATAACCGTCATTAATATGTAATAAGCGACGATGATTTGAATAGATGAAAAATTTTTGCGAATAAATCGATCGCTTTTTCGCTGTGCCAGCCACAGCAAACGTGTATGGTTCACTAGATAACCTCCCAATTCTAATTAAACTAAGTATACCAAAACTTTTCGCCTCAAACGAATAATTCTGCCAGAAAATCCTTGAAATGACAAATAAAAATAAGAAATTCGTTAGAAATAATTGGAAAACATCCACAAACAAGCGAGAACATGATATTTTATGAAAGAATAGAAAAATAGGTTGTTCCCCAAACAACTTATTAATAATTGGTCAGTTTGTCTAACGATACAACTTTAAAAAGTAGTGGTAGCTTTTTTATTTCGGTTGATATGTGAATGTGTTCACTTTATGTAACAAACTGTTATTTTTATTCAAATGAAAAATAAGAAATTGTGTTGGTAGAAATCAATAGTTTATAAGGTGGGAAAACAATGAAAAAAGTGTTAATGGGAGTTCTTTCCCTAGGGTTATTATTAGGTGCAGCAACAGGTTGTACAAGTGATCAAGAAAAAGCCGCTGGTAAAACAAAAGCATCTTCTGAAAAAACAGAAGCAACATCTGGTGCCTCTGCTAATGGTTATACAGATCCAAGTGAACTAAAAGACAGTTATGATGTTGTTATTGTTGGTTCAGGTGGTGCGGGGATGACCGCTGCATTACAAGCCAAAGAAGCTGGCATGAATCCAGTTATTTTAGAAAAAATGCCTGTTGCAGGTGGGAATACAATTAAATCGTCTTCAGGAATGAATGCTTCACAAACAAAATTCCAAGAAAAAGAAGGCATTAAAGATAGCAACGATAAATTCTTTGAAGAAACACTAAAAGGCGGTAAAGGAACCAACGATCAAGAATTACTACGTTATTTTGTTGATCATTCAGCTGAAGCAATTGATTGGTTAGATACAAAAGGAATTACATTGAGCAATTTAACGATTACAGGTGGAATGAGCGAAAAACGCACACACCGTCCTGCTGACGGATCAGCAATTGGGGGCTATCTAGTTGACGGTTTAGTACGTAACGTTCGCGAAGAAAAAATTCCATTGTTTGTTGATGCTGACGTGACAGACTTAGTTGAAGAAAACGGTCAAATTGATGGCGTAAAAGTGAAAATGAAAGATGATAAAGAAAAAACAGTTAAAGCAAAAGCAGTCGTTGTCACAACAGGTGGTTTCGGTGCCAACGAAAAATTAATTACACAATACAAACCAGAATTGAAAAACTATGTTACAACGAACCAAGAAGGCACAACAGGTGACGGTATCCAAATGATTCAAAAAGTTGGCGGTGCGTTAGTGGATATGAAAGAAATTCAAATTCACCCAACTGTTCAACAAAGCGATGCTTTCTTAATTGGTGAAGCAGTTCGTGGAGAAGGCGCAATCTTGGCTTCTCAAAAAGGAGAACGTTTTGTTAATGAGTTAGATACACGCGACAAAGTTTCCGCAGCAATCAATGCCTTACCAGAAAAATCAGCTTATTTAGTCTTTGATCAAGGCGTTCGCGACCGTGCAAAAGCCATTGATTTCTATGATCAAAAAGGTTTCGTGGAAAAAGGTGAAACGATTGAAGAATTAGCTGAAAAAATTGGCATGCCTGCCGATACATTGAAAGCAACGATTGATACTTGGAACCAAGATGTTAATGCCAAAGATGACAAACAATTTGGCCGGACAACTGGAATGGAAGCTGACTTAAGCACAGCGCCTTACTACGCAATTAAAATTGCACCAGGGATTCACCACACAATGGGTGGCGTGAAAATCAACACGAAAACAGAAGTTTTACGTGAAGATGGCACACCAATTAAAGGTCTATATGCTGCTGGTGAATTAACAGGTGGCTTACATGGTCAAAACCGTATCGGAGGCAATGCCATCGCCGATATTATCATTTATGGTCGTCAAGCAGGTACGCAATCAGCAGAATTTGCCTCTGCTCAAAAATAACTAGCATTAAAAAGTCTGAAATTGTAGTCAAATAACTACAATTTCGGGCTTTTTTATTGCATACTAGCAGGATCATTAGTTGGAGTATAAACAGCTCTGCTAAAATGACTTTGGCGTAGATTCTGTTTTTTTCAGAAAAATGCACGACCATTTTAGCTAAAAATACTGCTTTTTTGCTGAAAATATAGTAAAATACGTAAGGAACTAACGGAAAGGTGTAGTGAACATGGCTCAATTATTTTTCAAGTATGGCGCAATGAACAGTGGTAAAACCATTGAAATCTTAAAAGTAGCACACAATTACGAAGAACAAGACAAACCAGTTGTTTTGATGACCAGTGGACTAGATACACGTGATGGTGTCGGGAAAGTATCCAGTCGCATCGGATTACGCAGAGATGCTATTCCAATTTTTGAAGAAACCAATGTCTTTGACTTGATTAATGATTTGTCTTACAAACCTTTTTGCGTATTAGTCGATGAATGTCAATTTTTAAACAAGCATCATGTCATTGAATTTGCACGAATTGTTGACGAATTAGATATTCCAGTAATGGCATTTGGGTTAAAGAATGATTTTAGAAATGAATTATTTGAAGGCTCAAAGTATTTACTTTTATATGCAGACAAATTAGAAGAATTAAAAACGATTTGCTGGTTCTGTCATAAAAAAGCAACTATGAACTTGCACTATATTGATGGCAAACCCGTTTATGAAGGGGATCAAGTCCAAATTGGTGGGAATGAAGCCTACTATCCTGTTTGTCGCAAACATTATTTTCATCCAAAAACAGTGAATGAAGAACAGTAAGGAGAGACACTATGTACGATCAATTACAATCTATTGAAGATCGCTATGAGGAATTGGGCGAATTATTAAGTGACCCAGCAGTCATTAGCGATACAAAACGTTTCATGGAATTATCGAAGGAAGAAGCTAATACACGTGAGACGGTTGAGGTTTATCGCCGATATAAACAAGTTGTTGAAGGGATTAGCGATGCCGAAGAACTTTTAAGTGAAAACTTAGATGCGGAAATGGCCGAAATGGCGAAAGAAGAACTTTCTGATTTGAAAAAAGAAAAAGAAGTGTTAGAAGACCGCATTAAAATTTTATTATTACCAAAAGACCCAAATGATGATAAAAATATCATCATGGAAATCCGTGGTGCAGCCGGTGGCGATGAAGCCGCACTTTTTGCTGGCGACTTATTTAATATGTACCAAAAATATGCAGAAGCACAAGGGTGGAAAGCGGAAGTTTTAGAAGCGAACGTCACTGGAATCGGTGGATATAAAGAAGTAATTATGATGATTTCAGGAGATAACGTCTTTTCAAAATTAAAATACGAAAGTGGCGCTCACCGCGTGCAACGAGTTCCTTCAACAGAATCACAAGGACGGATTCATACATCGACAGCAACCGTTGTAGTTATGCCGGAAGCGGAAGAAGTCGAAATCGAATTAGCTGATAAAGATATCCGTGTCGATATTTATCATGCAAGTGGCGCTGGTGGACAGCACGTCAATAAAACCGCTTCGGCTGTTCGTTTAACCCATTTACCAACAGGAATCGTGGTCGCAATGCAAGATGAACGTTCACAGCTAAAAAACCGTGAAAAAGCAATGAAAGTTTTGCGTGCTCGTGTGTATGACCAAATTCAACAAGAAGCACAAAGTGAATATGATGCTAACCGTAAATCGGCGGTGGGGACCGGAGATCGTTCAGAACGAATCAGAACGTATAACTTCCCACAAAATCGAGTAACGGATCATCGTATCGGTTTAACCATCCAAAAACTAGACCAGATTCTTGCTGGCAAATTAGATGAAATCATTGATGCATTAGTCTTATATGATCAAACATCGAAATTAGAAGAGATGCAAAATGGCTAAACGTTACTTTGAAGTCCTTAACTGGGCTTCTTCTTTTTTAGAGGCGCAAGGCAAAGAAGGCTACGCTATTCACTATGTTTTTTTAGAACGTAAAGGTTGGGATAAAACGCAGTGGCTCCTGCATATGCAAGAAGAAATGCCCAAAGAAGAAGAGGAACAATTAAAAAAGGATTTAGCCGAATTATTGACAGATTACCCAGCACAATATTTACTAGGACAAGCTGAATTTTATGGACATTCCTTTATTGTTAATGAACATACTTTGATTCCTAGGCCAGAAACAGAAGAATTAGTCGAGCGTTGCTTAAAAGCCAATCCAGATACTCCTTTGACGGTCGTGGATGTCGGAACAGGGACAGGTGCCATTGCGATTAGCTTGAAACTGGCACGGCCCAACTGGCGAGTTATTGCCATTGATCTTTCAGAGGAAGCGTTGACTGTCGCTAAACAAAACGCGCAAGCATTAGGTGCTGGCATCGAATTTTATCATGGGAATGGCTTACAGCCAGTTACTTCTGAAAAAATTGATCTGCTTATTTCTAATCCGCCCTATATTAGTGAACAAGAATGGCATTTAATGGATGCAAGTGTCCGAACGTATGAACCTAAAACCGCTTTATTCGCTGAAAATAACGGTTTGGCCTTATACCAACAATTAATTCATGAAAGTCAAACGATGCTTAAAGCAGACGGTAAAATTTATTTTGAAATAGGGTTTCAACAAGGCGCAGCCCTCCAAGAATTATTGAGCGCCGCCTATCCACAAAAAACAATTAAAATTGAAAAAGATTTATCTGGCAACGATCGCCTCGCGATAGCCGAGTAACTAAGGTTCTTCGTCGCCACTTTTCTAGAAGGAGCGATTTGCAATGGAAACAAAAAAATTAACCAAACAAGAAATAGCCCAAGCAGCAGCAGCCATTCAAGCAGGTGAGCTAGTGGCTTTTCCAACAGAAACTGTTTATGGCTTAGGTGCCGATGCCTTAAATGAAGCGGCAGTAAAAAAAGTTTACCAAGTAAAAGGCCGACCCAGTGATAATCCATTGATTGTTCATGTGAACAACGTTGAGATGGTCAAAAAATACGTAGCGACCTTACCAGAAGTCGCTACAAAATTGGTGTCTGCCTTTTGGCCGGGACCATTAACTTTAATTTTTAATGTGCCTAGCGATACATTTTCTAAAACAGTAACAGGTGGTTTAGAGACAGTCGCTTTTCGTATGCCAGATAACCAAGCGACCTTAGCTTTGATTGAACAAGCCAATGTTCCGTTGGTCGGACCAAGTGCGAACACTTCTGGCAAGCCTAGTCCAACATCTGCAGAGCATGTTTATCATGATTTGCAGGGGAAAATTGCTGCTATATTAGATGATGGCCCAACGCAGATTGGGGTGGAGTCAACGGTCTTAGATTTAACGGCGGAAGATGGTGTGCCAGTTATTTTACGACCAGGAGCAATTACCAAAGAGCAGTTGGAAAGCATTATTCCCCAAGTGAAAATCGATACACATTTGATTAGTGAAACTGCAGCACCCAAAGCGCCAGGGATGAAATACAAACACTATTCTCCTGATGCGGAAGTTTGGATTATAAGCGGTCAAACAGCAGAATGGCAAGCGGCAATTCAGCAAGCAACAGAACAACAGGAAAAAATCGGCTTATTTTTAAGTGATAAACAGGCAGCACAACTAGATACAGAAAATGTATTTGTTTATTCTTATGGTGCAGAAACGGTTGAAAATGCCACAAAAGAACTATTTGCAGGGTTAAGAGCGTTAGATGAGCAAGGAGCTACCACGATTTTTGCACAAGGATTTGCAGAAACTGGTTTAGGCACTGCTTACATGAATCGCTTGAAAAAATCAGCCAATCAAAAATTTTTTGAAAAATAAGAGGTATTTGTAACGAAGCTGACACAGAAGTATGATACAATCAGACAAAAGAAAACAAAATGGAGTGTTGTTTGAATGGATTACAAAACGTATGACCCAGATTTATGGAATGCAATTGCAAGAGAAGAAGAGCGCCAAGAAAATAACTTGGAACTAATCGCATCTGAGAATGTTGTGTCAAAAGCAGTTATGGCTGCCCAAGGAAGTATTTTAACGAATAAATACGCAGAAGGTTACCCTGGCAAACGGTACTATGGTGGTTGTGAATTTATCGATATCGTAGAAAATTTAGCTATTGATCGTGCCAAAGAATTATTTGGTGCAAAATTCGCGAATGTACAAGCCCATTCAGGTTCTCAAGCCAATACAGCGGCATACCTTTCATTGGTTGAACCAGGTGATACCATTTTGGGGATGGATTTATCAGCTGGTGGTCACTTAACACATGGTTCGCCCGTTAACTTTAGTGGCAAAACCTATAATTTTGTTAGTTATGGAGTGGATCCTTCAACAGAAGTAATCGATTACGATGTCGTGCGAATTTTAGCAAGAGAACATCGTCCAAAACTAATCGTTGCAGGCGCAAGTGCGTATTCACGAACGATTGACTTCAAACGTTTCCGTGAAATCGCTGATGAAGTAGATGCCAAGTTAATGGTTGATATGGCGCATATTGCAGGCTTGGTAGCTTCAGGGTTGCACCCAAATCCAGTTCCGTATGCTGATATCGTAACAAGTACGACCCATAAAACATTGCGTGGTCCTCGTGGCGGTTTAATTTTGACAAATAGCGAAGAATTGGCGAAAAAAGTAAATAGTAGTATTTTCCCAGGCATTCAAGGTGGCCCATTGGAACATGTGATTGCCGGAAAAGCCGCAGCTTTTAAAGAAGCATTGGATCCAAGTTTTGCTGAATATAGTCAGCAAGTGATTGCAAATGCACAAGCGATGACGAAAGTTTTCAATCAAGCGCCAGAAGCTCGTTTAATTAGTGGGGCAACAGACAACCACTTATTACTGATTGAAGTGACAGGTTTTGGTTTAAATGGAAAAGAAGCAGAAGCTATTTTAGATAGTGTAAATATTACTGTCAATAAAAATTCAATTCCGTTTGAACAATTAAGTCCATTTAAAACAAGTGGTATCCGTATTGGAACGCCTGCGATTACTTCACGTGGTTTTAAAGAAGAAGATGCGGTAGAAGTTGCTAAATTAATCGTTCAAGTTTTAAAAGATCCAGAAAATACAGCAGTTCATGATGAAGTCAAAGCAGCTGTAGCAGCGCTAACTAAAAAATATCCATTATATAACTAACATCAGGGATAGCTGAAGCGCGATTCTCTGTACAAATAAGAGTCGGAGCTTAGGATTTAAGGAATTCAACTTGTGTCCTAGGCTCTTTTGTTTTACAATAAGAAAGAATAAAATAATGAAGGAGAATAGATATGGGAAAATTTCAAGTAATTGATCATCCGCTAATTCAACACAAACTAACAATGATTCGCGAAAAGAACTGTGGGACAAAGGTTTTCCGCGAAGTTGTCAACGAAATTGCTATGTTAATGGCTTATGAAGTATCACGGGATATGCCTTTAGAGGATGTTGTCATCGAAACACCGATGGGTAAATCAACACAAAAAACACTTTCAGGGAAAAAAGTAGCAATCATTCCTATTTTACGTGCCGGAATTGGCATGGTTGATGGGATTTTAGAATTAATTCCAGCAGCGAAAGTTGGACACGTTGGACTTTACCGTGATGAAGAAACATTGCAACCACATGAATACTTCGTGAAATTACCTGAAGACATTGCAAGTCGTCAATTATTTGTTGTTGACCCAATGCTAGCAACAGGTGGTTCCGCAATTATGGCCATCGATTCCTTAAAAGAACGTGGTGCTAGCAACATTAAATTTGTATGTCTAGTGGCCGTTCCAGAAGGTGTGAAAGCTTTACAAGAAGCGCACCCAGATGTAGATATTTATACAGCAGCTTTAGATGAGCGCTTAAACGAAGACGGCTATATCGTTCCTGGTTTAGGGGATGCTGGTGACCGTTTATTCGGAACAAAATAATAACAAAAAACCGTTAGATAACCGATTATGGTTACTAACGGTTTTCTTTTGCTTAAAGAACTTTTCTAGGTGTATAATAAAAAATAAAAAAACAAAGGAGTAGCTATGAAAAAGAATAAAAAAGTCTTACACGCTATCGCTGTGATTGCTAGTGTGATGTCAGTTTTGATGTATGTTTCATATATTCCACAAATTTATGGAAATTTACATGGGGAAAAAGGCAATCCGACGCAACCATTAGTGGCAATGATTAATTGTATTTTTTGGACGATTCATGGGTTATATGGAGACGATGGAGAAACACGAGATAAGTCCATTATTTTTGCTAATGTTCCTGGAATTATTTTTGGTTTTTTTGCGTTTATTACAGCATTATAGTTTCCGACGAATTGGAAAGTATTCCAATTCTGTACATAAAAAAGAGCGGGGGAAATTTCCCACGCTTGAAGAATTAAATCTTTTTCAATTGTTTGTAATTAATAACAATCACACCATTGCTGTGCACCATTAAGTGATTGTTTTTTTGCGTTTCGTCAATTTCGACGACAGCGGCATTTTTTAATTGTTTCGTAACAACGCCTGTTTGTGGCTGTCCGTGAACAAGAAAAGTAACATGGGTGTCAACGGCGAAATCCTTACCAGCATCCGATGGAACAACAGGAGTAACCATACCATTAAAATTTGACATACAAAAAACCATCCTTTCTTGATATCTCTATTATACCACATTTTCAGAAAAAAGTTTGTAAAGTCGCTATTTGGCTTATTTTAAAGAGATTTTGCATAAATAAATAACAAACAGACTTTACAAATAAAGTAGAAAGTCCTATAATAGATTTGTTTCAGGCCGGCTTAGCTCAGTTGGTAGAGCAACGCACTCGTAACGCGTAGGTCACAGGTTCGATCCCTGCAGCTGGCATCTAAAAAAACAGACAGGCACTACCAGATGGTAGTGCCTGTCTGTTTTTTTAGATAAAATTTTGGATTAGTGCAAATGAAGCAATGCCTACCAGTACAATAAGCAATAAGTTTTTAGTAAGTATTGCGGCTAAAATGGTAGGAAATGAAGCGAATAAATAAGGAAGATTGAGGCTTGGTAAATGCCCTATTCTTTGTTCAAATAAGCTACTAAACCATAAGGCGGACATAATCACAATGGGAACAAAACTTAGATATTCTAATAATTTCTGTGGCAGACTGATTTTTTTTAAAAGTAAAAATGGCAGTATTCTTGAAAGCCAGGTTGCAACGGTACAGCCTAAAATTGTTAAAAAGAGATACTCAGAAGAAGGCATGTTTTATCATCACTCCTATTCCACAACCGATTAACGTGACAACTAAGACAATTAAATTACTGGGAATAAAAATTAGACCAATAGACATCAACCCAAAAGTAATCAGGACCATGATGAGTTGTAAAGCGATTTTCATGGAACGATCACTAATTATCTGCAGATAGAGTAAACCAATGAACATAGCCACGACCGCAAACTCAAGACCTAATGCTTGAGGGTTTGCAATAAAGCGCCCTAGATAGGCACCGATGATCGTCGAAAAAACCCAAGTCGCATAGGAAATCAAATTGGCAGCATTAAACCACTCAAAACTTAAACGTCCTTTGGTGTGGTTTAATTTATTCATTCCTAGTGCAAAACTTTCATCCGTCAGTAAGGTTCCCAACCAGAGATTTTTACCGAGAGATTCGGCTTTAAAGTAAGGCGCAATGGTCATTCCCATAAGAATCATACGCGCATTTACTAAGAAAGTCGCTAACACAATGGATAAAATAGGGCTGCCACCAGTCAACATACTAACTGTTACAAACTGAGCAGATCCTGCAAAAATAAAAAACGACATCGCACTAACAATCAGAGGGGAAAAACCTGCTGCTTGTCCTACGATACCAAAAGCAATGCCAATACCAATATAGCCAAAAACCGTTGGCAAGGCTTCACGAATGCCAGTGCGTGCATCTAATTGGTGGTTCATTCTCTTTTTTTCCTTCTTTCTGTATAAAATTTAAACACGTGTGTCTGAAAATCTAGACCTTCGATAATAAGACACAACGAGCGAATGAGCGTTTTCATTATTAACCACTCCTTTTGAACAACTAAGATATATATTGTATAATACAATAAAGAATACTTTTGTTCAATATATTAAACTTTTGGATGATAAAAAGAAACAGAAGGAGCAACTATTTTGGAGATTAATACAATCATTGGCAATAATTTAAAAAAAATTAGACAAGAAAAAAAACTTACGTTAGATGAACTAGCTGGGATAACCGGAGTGAGTAAAGGGATGCTTTCGCAGATTGAAAAAGGAACCACCAATCCTACCATAAATACAATTTGGAAAATAAGTAATGGACTCAATGTTCCATATACGTATTTATTAGAAGATGACTATGTTAAAGAAAATCCCGTGGTAAAAAAAACTGAGACGGTAACACAACATTCTGAAGATCACTCCTATCGAGTCTTTAATTACTACTCGGACAACCAGGAAAGAAATTTTGAACTCTTTCAGTTTGAATTAGATCCAGGGAAAAAGTATCAAGCTGTTGGGCATTCAAAACGTTCGACAGAATATGTCATGGTTATTCAAGGAGCATTAGCTATTGAAGTGGGCGGTCAGAGATACCTTCTTCCAAAAGACGCCGCTATGTATTTTGATGCTAATCAAGTACACACGTATATAAATGATGGAACAGAGAAAGTCCAAGCTGTCGTCATTAACTATTATACGTAACAGTGGAAAATAAACATTAGGAAATTGCTGCATCTGTTATTTTATGGACAAAAAAAGTAAACAATGCTACCCTAAAAATAATAGAAAATGAAAGATAAAAGAAGAGGTCAAAATGAATAAAAAAATTGAAAGTCTTGGTAATACAGCATTAAGTTTACTAAGTAATACGATTATTGTTGTGCCTTATTTACTTTACATTCAATTGAGTGATGGACACAACCTTTTAACAATTTTACCATTTGTCTTATTTTATACATTGCGTATGACAGGCATTTTTCTGGTTCGAGGAATTAATTTGTCTTTAACTAGTCTAGGTCTACTAAAGATTTCTCTATTGTTAGGCTTGGCAGGCTCCTTAATTGGGATCGCCGGCGCTTATTCTTTCCCGCTTTATAGTATTTCAGGAATGTTGTTAGGACTTAGTGGGGCATTGTTGCCACCAAGTAATCAATCAATTCGCTTTTTCTTAAAAGAAGAAGGTCAAAAAATCAGTCATAGCAATCTTTTAACGACAGTCTTATTGACCGCTGTTTTATTTGGCGCTTTATTTTTTAAAGCGACTGAGATTGGACTGGCGTTATTGGTGTACGCGCTCTATTTTCTGGTTGCTTTAGTAGCAATCAAGAGCTATCCTGTTTCATTAAACGAGCTAGAAGAAGAATCAGCAGAAGTTTCACGAAAAGAATTAATTCTGTTTGTTATCTTTTTTGTGTTATTACTTTTATTAAGAAGTGGTCGCTTATTAACGAATGCGGTGGAATTTGATTATGCGATTGTTGGCGCCTGCTGTTTCTTTGTGGTGGCTGTCCTTTTCGTTAGTCATTATGGCAAACGCGGTGCGTATAAAGTATCATTAGAAATGAATCTTGCGACCTTGCTTAACGGGATTGTCGGGAACTATTTATTTTTATTTGGTTCCATTTATGTTGCAGGGGTTTATGGCAGAGCTCATATGGGCATCTATCTCTATTTACCTTATGTTTTAGGGATGATTTTTGCAATGATTGCAGCTAGTAAAACGAAACAGTGGTCAAACAACATACCAATGATTGGTCTGGCGGGAAGTTTGGGAATATTACTTCTTACCTCGTGGACTATTTTAGGCCTGTTTCTCTTGAGTTTTTTCAAAAGCACATTGAATAGCTTTTTAGCTAGGCGATATTATCAAGAGACAGATTTGCCAAAAGATAGCCGCATCCTTATCAAATATACAACACAAACAAAAGGGAGTTTATTCCATCAATTTATTTTGATGGCGCTTATGTTAGTCACTGTAGTAGGCAAAGGTGGCACGACACAATTTTTATTAGAATTGACTGGCGGCAAAGGCATTTCAATGCAAACAAGTCAATTTTTAACTTTCATTAAAAATAGTAACTCGCTCTTAGTGTTATTGTTTATTGCAGTTTATTTCGTGGTCGTTTTTCGTCAAAAGAAACGATAATTTACAAATATTCATAAAAAAATACTTGGAAAAACAGTGATTGTGGCTGATTTTCCAAGTATTTTTTTATGAAAAGCTGTTTTTTTTTTCGAAGATTCAAAAAAATTAATCAATTGTTTCATTTTTAACAAGCTATTATTAGGTTATATGAATTTTATTGAAAGGGGATTAGTATGAAGAAAAAAACTTTTTCTTTTGTGATGTTGAGTATACTTCTCGCACAAAATTTCGGGTTTGCCGCAAATGCCTATGCTGTAACAACGACAGAAGCACAAACAGAGACCACTGATACAGCAAAAAAAGAGGCAGAGTTATCGAACTCAACACCATCTTTACCTTTAGCAACAACGAATACTTCAGAAATGAATCAACCAACTGCAACAACTGAATCGCAAACCACAGAGGCGAGCACAACAGCTTCCAGTGATGCTGCTACACCATCTGAACAACAAACAACGGAGGACAAGGACACCTCACTTAATGAAAAAGCCCTACCAGATGTTCAAGCGCCAATTACAGATGAACTACTTGACAGTATGAGTCTTGCGCCGATTGGTGGAACAGAATACAGCCAAACAGAGGTTCACCGCGAATTAAATACAACACCGGTAACCGCTACGTTCCAATTTGCTGTTGGAAACACAGGTTATGCACCTGGATCAGTTTATACAGTTCAATTACCAGAACATTTAGGTTATTCAACTGTTAGCGGAGATGTGACGGGCATTGGTGCAACTTGGGCAGTCGATGCGGCAACCAAAACATTAAGTATTACGTTTAATCAACGAGTTTCAGATACTTCCTTTAAAGTAGAACTAAAAAGTTATCTAACAACAGAGGCGGAACCATTAATCAAAATTGAAACTCCAGGAAAAAACAAAAAAACTTACTCGTTTGATTTATATGAACAAGTGGAACCAATTCAATATAACGAACGAACCAGAACGACAGGGTTAGATGGCGAAATTTTTTATAATTTAAACCGGACGTTAACTGGCAATCAAACATTAGAATTATTGACAACAGAGACGCCAGGCGCTGTCTTTGGAAAACAAGATAACTTGGGACCTCAAGTTTTCAGTTACGATGTCGACATTAATGGTCAAATTTTACCAGAAACGCAAACCCTGTTAACACCTGGCAAAGATTATACATTAAGCGATAATTCACTCGGGCGGATTGCTGTAACTGTTCCAAACATGAATCAACAAAAAGCCTATTCCTTATCGATTAATCGGACAATTTATTTAGAGAGTGCTTCGGACTATAACTACTTATATTCGCAGCAGTATCCAACCACAAAAATTGGTTCAATTTCTTTGAAAAGTACGACAGGAACTAAACAAACAACCGATTTTACTGCTAAGACGAGTCAAACAAGTAAAGTAATTGCTGATCGTGAAATGCGTAGTATGTCCTATATCAGTTTTCAAAGCAAAGGGAAATATTATGTAACAATTTATGGCACGTTAACAGAAACAAAAGTGGGTCAACAAATCGTATTAGAGAGTACAAACGGTCAAGAAATTAAGAATCCTAAATTTACGGCGTATGGTCCTTTATATGAAAATGTAAAATTGGAAGACTATTTTGATATTAAAACTGAAGGTGGCAAGCTCACTTTAACGGCCACAAAAGATAGCTATTTAAGAATAAATATTTCTGATTTAACAATGGATTTTGACAAGAAGGACATTAATCTATCATTAAGTACACCTGTAATTGGTCCTAATAAAGCCATTCAATTAGTATCCGATCAATATATTGAACCAATTAGTGTTGTTAATCCTTTGAATGCTGAAACTGCTTGGGGTAATTATGATCAAAATGGTGCCTATTCATCAAGAACAACTGTCTCAGTTATGGGAAGCAAAGAGACACCGATTCAAAATTTAGAAATTAAAGTAAAGCATCCTAATTATCTTTCATTACGAGCTACAAAAGAAATTTATTTTTATTACAAGTTAGGAACGGATTATACAGTAACGCCAACGTCAGATGGTTCAGTTATTAAGTTCACTACGCCAATAACCAACGAAATCCAAATTCCAATAGGTTTTAATTATGTGCCAGATAGTTTGCCAAAAGATAAAAGTATCCCAGTCGATACGATACCCATAACAATGAGTGCTGAAGGTTTAACTCCAGTTGATACGACAGTAACTACTAATAGTAAGCGTGGTTCAGAAAGAACACTTCAAAGTAGTAAAAATCAATTCCTTGTCAATGCACGAAATGATTCTTTTGACTCACTAAGCGTCCGTACAAAAATTCCAGCTGGCGCCGATGTTCTTTTTGACATTTATGATGTTTCAAACGATCAGGTAGATTCAATTTATCCACAATACTGGGATCGTGGCTATTATTTTGATAAACCAATGTCACCAGACAGTCCTGGATACCCAACGATTACTTTTGACGAAAATACCAATAGTTACACGTTTGATTTTGGAAAAACCAACAAACGTTACATTATTGAGTATAAAAATGCCAATGGCTGGATCGACGTGCCAACTCTTTATATAACAGGGACAGCTAAAGAACCACAATCGAATAATAATGAAGGGTCTGCTACGGTTTCTGTTCAAAATGAAGCGTTAGACATTTTGAGTGCAACACAAGCGGCGAATCCAACATTAAAAAATGTAACAAAAACGACAGTAACAACAAAAAATATTGATAATAAAACACATCGTGTGAAAAATCCAACGATTGAATTAACACCCAAAGGCACAACCAATGCTCAAATCGATTTGAATTCTATTACCGTGAAAGGTGTGCCAGAAGATGCTTATTCATTAGAGAAGACTACAAACGGTGCGAAAATTATTTTTAAAGACTATACATTGACAGAAAACATTACGATTGAATACAATACTGTCTCTGCAAACGCTGGCCAAATCTATACAGAAACAACAATCGACTCTGAAACATTGAACCAGATGTCTGCTAGCAAGAAAAAAGTCGCCACTGCGCCAATCACATTGAAATTCTCAGAAGGTGATGCGGAAGGCATTGTTTATTTAGCAACTGCCACATTCTACACGCATAACGTAGAGGATGAAAACCAAGCAATTGCGAAGGTTTCTTTTGAACTAATTGATAATGTCACGCATACAGCAACCGAATTTACAACAGATGAAAAAGGTCAATACTCCTTTGATGCCATCATGACAGGTGATTATACTTTGCGAGTAACGAATGTACCGCAGGAATATTCCGTGGATGAAGAGTATTTGACAGGCAAAGCCATTAAGCTGGTCAAAGGAGACAACCAACTAAAAATTCCATTAACGAAAACAATTGATCACAGTCGTTTACAAGTCAAAGATTCAACGATTTATGTCGGTGATTCATGGAAACCAGAAGAGAACTTTGTTTCAGCGACAGATAAAACAGGCCAAGATGTCCCATTCAAAAAAAATCACTGTTTCAGGTCAAGTTGATACTAGCAAAGCAGGCGTTTATCCAATCGTATACAGTTACGAAGGTAAAGAAGAAACAGCCCATGTGACCGTCAAACCCGACCAATCTAAGTTAGAGGTCAAAGATACAACGATTTATGTTGGTGATTCGTGGAAACCAGAAGATAATTTCGTTTCAGCAACAGATCGTGACGGTCATGCTATATCCTTTGATAAAGTTCAAGTGAAAGGGAAAGTTGATACAAAGAAAACAGGAGAGTACCAGATTTCCTATACCACTGAGCCAGTTAATGAAACCAAACCAGCTGTGCAGTCACGACTTTTCTCAATGTTTTCAAACGAGACACCTCGTCAATTGACGACAGTAGCAACTGTTCATGTGATTGATCGTAATCCTACACCACTACCAGATAAAAATGAGAACAACCAGACTAGTTCCTCAACGAATCAAACCACGATAAAACGTAGTCAGTATGTCACACACATTGTGAAACCTGACAAGCAGGGCCGTTATCCCAAAACGGGAGAACAAACTAATGGTCTATATCGTGTGCTAGGACTTGTTGTATTACTTATTGTGATTATTAGTGGTATAGTCATCAAGAAGAAACGAAAATAATTAAATGAGCGTGGGGCAAAAGTTTAAAGTAACTTTTGTTCCACGCTTAAAAGATGAATAAGTGCATGAATGAGGGTAGCTGTTTCCTTGGAAAATAGGAAGTTTTACAAGTGACTTTTATTTTAAGAACACCTATTAGCAGGTTTTTCTGTTAAGATAGTTATTTTTATGAAATAGTTTGGAGGAATAATAAACGAGATGAACCAGCGAACTATTTATTATGGTAGTATCGGCACAGCCTTATTTCTTTCTTCAGGAATGTTGATTGCTTCAGTGAATAGCTATGCAAACGAAGCGACAACACCAGGCAAATACACCGTGACTTATGAAGTGGATGGCAAAATTGAAACAGCAACCATTACGGTCAAAGAAAATCAAACGGAACTTAAATTAAAAGACACGTTTTTAGGAGTTAATCAAGCATGGTCACCCTTAGACAATGTCGTTTTTCTAAAAGATAAAGAGGGTCGCCCTTTAAATTTAGAAAATGTAATTATAGAAAATAATGTAAATACTCAAAAAGTAGGACTTTATTTTGTAACCTTCCGTTACGAGTCATACCTTTCTATTGCGAAGGTGTATGTCAACCCTACTAATTTTGCTGCAGAGGGGAATATGCTTGCAGAGCTTCCTTATAGTCAAGCAATGATTGGCCCAGAAAGACCAATTATTGCCTCGAGACAGGACAAGGAGCAACAAACAAAACAGGAGAAAAAGAAAAATAAAATTGAACAGGAACGAGTAAATAAAAAGGTGCTGTTAAATGATGAGTTGTTGAAAAAAATAGATACGATAGCCCCAGTGGAAATTACTGGAGGAGCGGCAAGTGGGTCCTCTCAATTTGGCACCACTTTAAGCTTCCTGTCAGGCTCACTTTTGTATGGAACAAGGAGAGTTTAAATGGAATTCTTGTTATTAGATGATCGGGAAAATTTAAAATTAGCGATTATTAGAAAGTTAGAGCAACAATATTCATTTTCTGAACGAAAAGATCGTTTATGTAAGCAATTAGCTATTTCTCCTTATTTGCTAGAACGGAACATAACAGAAATCAATGCAGATTTGCAACGCTTTGGTCTGATTAATGAGATGGAAATCAGTGAAAAAAATAATGAAATTTTGTTATCTCAAAGCCTTCGTATTTCTTCAAGTATTATTGAAGAATATTATTTAAAAGACTCGTTAGAATTTAATCTATTAAAAACGATTTTCTTTCATCAGTTTACCTCAATCAAAAAATACGGTGAAAAGCACGGGATGAGTCGAACGGTTGTATACAAAATTGTTGACCATATCCGGAAAGAATTAGGTCAATACGGTATTAAGTTATCCAAAAATTTACAACTTAGCGGCAATGAAATGGCGATTAGACAATATTTTACTATGCTCTATTACCGAATTTACAAAGATTCTGAAGAAGTATATAATCAAACAGATCTTCGCGTAGTGAACCAATTATTGGCTCAATTGAAAGGCTCTTATGAAAATATCTCTAATTTTCATTTATTTAAACATTATGTATTGGTGGCGTTAGAACGAACGCAGAGAAAAGCTAATTATTTTTTATCCCAAGAAGAAAATCCATTCGTTTTTGACGAAGGAAGTTCGATTTATCAAGAAATTCAATGTTGGATCAACGAAGTAATGAAGGCGACTCATGCAGAGAAAAACGCAGAAATTCAAGGAATTATCGGCAATTTATCGGTCTATCAAAGTGAACTTATTTCGGAACATTTGCTGAGTTCTCACAATGAGGCAATTACGGCTACGAAAACATTATTCTTTTCTTATATGCCGTTTACAATTTCGGACGAAGAATTTTATCAAGAAATTGTTCCGATTATTTATCAACATCGTTTTATTACGCCGTTTATCGATATCACCTTACGAATTATGGATTTAGAATTTTTTCAGGAACGCTACCCAATTGTTTTTAATAGCTGTCGTCAGTTTTTATTTGCGTTGGATTGCTCGGCGTTTGAGTTTAGTAAGCTTTCTTTATTTTTTGATTTGCTATTAGTGTTATCCCGTCTTTATGACCAAAGGAATGAAAAAAGCACGATCAATCTTTATGTGAATTTTACGCAAGGAGAAAAATATACTCAGTTTATCAAAGAACAAATCAAAATATTCGAATCTTTCAGCATTCACTTTCATTCAGCGATTCGACCAGATACTGATTTAGTAGTTTCGGATTATTTACCAAAAACGTTATTTTCAGTAAAATGTTTAATTTGGCTAGCGCCCCCGCGAGCCAGTGACTGGCAAAATTTTGGCAACGAAATTGTCCGAATTAATAAAGAGCTACAACAAACAAAACAAAGAAAAAGCGAATAAAAACAGTCGCAACGTGTTTTAGTTGCGACTGTTTTTTGTTACTGAATGTTTATAGTAAACTTTCTCATTATCACTGATGTGAAAAATTTTAAATAAAAGTAAAATAGGATTGAAGAAAAAGAAAAAATTGCTAGTGAAGGACCAATTCTCTAAAGTTTTTCTCAAATATAGTAGAATTCCTTTCTTTTCTTCTGTGAGAAAGATATAATAAAAAACGTATGAACAAAGGAAAAGGGATGACGAATGAATAGAAAAGAGAAAACAAATTTAGATAGTCGAATTGATTACGGCGTGATATTACCAGTTTTTCTTTTATCACTAATTGGTATGCTATCGCTTTACGTAGCGCTTTACAATGATCCAAGCAAACCTAAAATTGGTAGCTTGTTAATGAAACAAGGACTGTGGTATTTAGTCGGAGGATTAAGTATTGTCATTATTATGCATTTTAGCTCAAAATTACTCTGGCGGTTAACACCCGTTTTTTATGCACTTGGATTAGTCTTAATGGGATTACTACTGAAATTCTATGATCCCGTGCTAGCAGAGCAAACAGGTTCTAAAAACTGGATTCGCTTTGGTGGCACCACATTCCAACCATCGGAATTGATGAAGATTGCGTTTATTTTGATGTTGGCCTATATAGTGACCATGCATAATGTTAAGTATGTGGACCGAACACTCAAAAGTGACTTTTGGCTAATCGCTAAAATGCTATTAGTGGCGATTCCGGTAATTGTTTTAGTACTTTTACAAAAAGACTTCGGGACGATGTTAGTTTTCTTAGCCATTTTTGGGGGAGTTTTCTTAATGTCTGGCATTGCTTGGAAAATTATTGTGCCCGCCTTTATCATAGCTGCTCTAGTCGGAGCTGGAACCATCTACTTGGTAACAACAGAAACAGGAAGAGACTTATTGTCTAAAATTGGCATTAAAGCTTATCAATTTGATCGGATTGATTTATGGCTAAATCCTTTCCATACAGATCCAGATCGCTCATTCCAACCAGCGCTAGCATTAACAGCAATTGGTTCTGGGGGCCTTTTCGGAAAAGGCTTTAACGTGAGTGATGTGTATGTCCCTGTTCGTGAGTCAGATATGATTTTTACAGTTGTTGGTGAAAACTTTGGCTTTATTGGTGGCTGTTTCATTATTTTGTTGTATTTTATTTTAATCTACCGCATGATTCGCGTTTGTTTTGATACAAATAATGAATTCTATGCCTACATTGCCACAGGAATTATCATGATGATTTTGTTCCATGTTTTTGAAAACATTGGAGCGAATATTGGTTTACTACCATTAACTGGGATTCCATTACCGTTTATTAGTCAAGGTGGTTCTTCCATTTTAGGTAACATGATTGGGGTGGGCTTAATTATGTCCATGCGTTACCAACAAGAAACGGTTCGTACCAGAAGTGGTCGTTAAAGAAAGAAGAAAGAAGGGGTAGAAATGTACACACTTTATGAATATCCTAAATGCTCAACTTGTAAAAAAGCGAAAGCGTGGTTAGACCAACAAGGCGTTAAATACCAAGCAATTGATATTAAAGCAACACCGCCTAGTAGTGAACAATTAGCAAAATGGATGAAAGAGACCGGCTTGCCTGTTCGTCGTTTTTTTAACACAAGTGGGGTTTTATATAGAGAACAAGGCTTAAAAGATCTTGTTGACAGTTTTTCTATTGAAGAAGCAAGTCAGCGTTTAGCTGCGGATGGCATGTTGATTAAGCGTCCAATTCTCTTAAAAGACAATACATTTCTAACGAATGGTTTTAAAGAAGCAGATTACGAAGGAGTGCTTGGAAAATGAGTGAAATGAAACAAATCGATCAATTATGGATCTTACCAACAGAAGCAGGTTATAAAATTGGTTTAACTGCCGAAGCCCAAGAGGATTTAGGGAAGATTACTTTTGCTACATTTCCAAAAGTTGGACAAACATTAGCTAAAGGTGATTCTTTAATTGAATTAGAAGCAGAAAAAGCAGTCAGTGAATTCAGTAGTCCATTATCTGGTAAGGTAGTTGCGATTAATGAAGCGGCTGATCAAGAGCCAAGTGCGTTAGATGAAGAAAATGCCTGGATTGCTGTTTTAGCAGATGTTGAACCAACAGAATTTGAAAATCTTTAGTCTTACGTTGACAAGGTCAATGTTTATTGCTATAATTTTCTCAATCTAATCAAAAGAAAGCTTTGAAAAGAAGAGTACATGTTAAGGACGTTTGAAGAGAGCCCTGTTTGCTGAGAATGGGTAACAGATTTAAGATGGAAGATGGTCTTTGAGCAGAGTAAGTGAGCGAAGCAGTGAACTTACTACGGGGCGCCCGTTACAGCCAACGGTATGCGAAGAATCAAGTACCGTATGAGGTTATTATTGAGAAATAATAGCGAATTAAGGTGGTATCACGAAATGACAAACTTTCGTCCTTTTTGCTGTAATAGCAAAAGGATGGAAGTTTTTTTGTTTTTATTAAGCAAATTCGTTTCATAAAAAGTGCGAAACCTTCAAAATAAGAAAGTAGAACAGAAAGAAGAGGAGAACAAAATGGCATTAATTGAATTACGTCATGTAAAAAAAGAGTTTTCCGGTAAAGCGGGTAAAGTCACAGCTTTAAAAGATATTGATTTAACGGTTGAATCAGGTGATATTTATGGCATTATTGGCTATTCAGGTGCAGGAAAAAGTACGTTGGTTCGCCTATTGAATGGGCTTGAAACACCTACAGAAGGTGAAGTAGAAATTCAAGGACAAGATATTGCATTGTTGCCAAATAAAGAACTACGAAACTTCCGTAAAAAAATTGGGATGATCTTTCAACATTTTAATTTATTATGGTCACGGACGGTCCTAGAAAATATCATGCTCCCATTGGAAATTGCTGGCGTTCCAAAACAAAATCGGAAAAGCCGCGCAGAAGAGTTAATCAAGTTGGTTGGTTTAGAAGGACGGGAAACCGCCTACCCAAGTCAACTCTCTGGTGGGCAAAAGCAACGAGTGGGGATTGCCCGTGCCTTAGCTAACAATCCTGACATTTTGCTTTGTGATGAAGCAACGAGTGCTTTGGATCCGCAGACAACTGATGAGGTGCTAGAATTACTACTAAAAATCAACCAAGAATTAAATTTAACGGTTGTATTAATTACCCATGAAATGCACGTGATTCGTAAAATTTGTAATCGCGTAGCCGTGATGGAATATGGTGAAATTGTTGAAGAAGGTAAAGTAATCGATATTTTCAAAAAGCCTCAAACAGAAATTGCGAAACGCTTTATCCAACAAGAAGCGGATAAAAACATTGAAGAAACGGAACTGGTTGTTGAAGAAATGTTGGAACAATATCCGAATGGAAAAATTGTTCGCCTACTTTTCCACGGCGAACAAGCGAAATTGCCAATTATCTCGCATATTGTCCAAGAATATCAAGTAGAAGTCAGTATTATTCAAGGGAACATTCAGCAAACAAAGCAGGGTGCAGTGGGTTCTCTTTATATTCAATTATTAGGCGAAGAGCAAAATATTCTAGCAGCCATTGAAGGATTACGTAAACTTCGTGTAGAAACAGAGGTGATTGGAAATGAATAATCGTGGCTTAGCAAGTTTCTTTGAATTTTCCCAAATTGATATAAGTAAACTACAAGAAAAAACGATTGAAACACTCTATATGACAGGGATTTCAATCATAGTGGTCGCCATTTTAGGGCTGATTTTAGGACTACTACTTTTTGAAACGTCAGGCAGAAAAGGGATTTTGAGCCGATTACTGTATTGGCTAGTGGCCATTTTTGTAAATATTTTCCGTTCGATTCCGTTTATTATCTTAATCGTTCTGTTAATTCCTTTTACAAAAATTATTTTAGGGAGTATGTCTGGTGTCAAAGGCTCCTTACCAGCATTGATTATTTCCGCAGCACCTTTTTATGCTCGCATGGTCGAAATTGCTTTTCGTGAAGTCGATAAAGGCGTGATTGAAGCAGCCAAAGCAATGGGGGCCAATCGTTTCCAGATAATTTGGAAAGTTCTATTACCAGAAAGTCTGCCAGCGCTTGTTTCTGGCTTAACCGTTACAACCATTTCTTTAGTGGGCTACACTGCAATGGCAGCTGCTATTGGAGCGGGCGGTTTAGGAAGTTTGGCGTATCAAGATGGCTTCCAACGTGGTCAAAATACAGTTACCTTAGTAGCAACGATTTGTATCTTAATTATTGTCTTTGCGATTCAATGGCTTGGGGATACAGTCGCTAAAAAAATAGATAAACGATAAATGGAGGGAATAAGATGAAAAAACGTACATTATGGTCAGTAATTACTGTAGCAGCAGCTGTCTTAATTTTAGGGGCTTGCGGCAATAAAAAGAGTGATGACTCGGTCTTGAAAGTTGGAGCTTCACCAGTTCCACATGCAGAGATTTTAGAACATGTAAAACCTTTATTAGAAAAAGAAGGCGTAAAATTAGAAGTGACGACTTATACAGATTACGTGCTACCTAACAAGGCGTTGGAAAGTGGCGATATCGATGCCAACTATTTCCAACATGTGCCGTTCTTTAATGAAGCGGTTAAAGAAAATGATTATGACTTTGTGAATGCAGGTGCGATTCATTTAGAACCAGTTGGGCTTTACTCGAAAAAATACAAATCGTTACAAGAAATTCCTGATGGTTCAACGATTTACGTTAGCTCTTCCGTTTCAGATTGGCCACGTGTTTTAACGATTTTAGAAGATGCTGGTTTAATCACGCTGAAAGAAGGGGTAGACCGGACAACTGCTACTTTCGATGATATTGATAAAAATACTAAAAAGTTGAAATTCAATCATGAAAGTGATCCAGCAATCATGACCACTCTTTATGACAATGAAGAAGGGGCTGCGGTTTTAATTAACTCAAACTTTGCCGTGGATCAAGGATTAAATCCGAAAAAAGATGCGATTGCCTTAGAAAAAGAAAGTTCACCTTATGCCAATATTATTGCGGTTCGTAAAGAAGACGAAAACAACGAAAATGTAAAAAAATTAGTCAAAGTGTTACGTAGCAAAGAAGTCCAAGATTGGATTACGAAAAAATGGAACGGTGCCATTGTTCCAGTCAATGAATAAAGAGAAAAAGACAATAGAATAAAAACTTGAGGTCGGGACAGGCGTGTTAAGCTTCAAGAAATAAGAAGAAAGTTCTGAAAGATGCTTTTTGTCTCTCAAGGACGTTCAGCTTATTTCCGAAGAAGCTGCTCCTGTCCCGTTGTTTATTTAAAATTTTAGGGCTAGGCAGATACATCATGTTGATTTACCTGCCAAGTCTAAGTTTTTTTCTTTCGCCGATTGTAAAATTAAGCTAGACAAATAAAAAAGTCATTTGTGCTACACTCA
>OBYG01000292.1_pt1 | contig 55949 bp, 45 predicted proteins | sample 1538201 | NCBI WGS metagenome assembly OBYG01 (sample SAMEA2580177, study PRJEB22360) | human gut metagenome | biome: human gut; feature: human-associated habitat; material: faeces | place: Denmark | collected 2008/2010 | reverse complement strand
ACCGAAATCAACCCAGTCCGGGGGGACGCGGCGGTGGCTGCGCTGCCGCTGTGCTCACTGCCTATATTCTTCCCAAAGTTGCAGCCGGAGAATGGAAACGCATTCTTTTTGTTCCCACCGGAGCCCTTCTTTCAAAGGTCAGCTTCAACGAAGGTGTTTCCATTCCGGGAATTGCACACGCTGTTATTATCGAACACATTCCTATATGAACACGGAGGTAATTATGGATTATATAAACGCTTTCTGGGTTGGCGGTCTTATCTGCGCCCTGGTCCAGATTCTACTCGATAAAACAAAGCTTCTTCCAGGTCGGGTCATGGTCCTTCTTGTATGCAGCGGCGCACTGTTAAGCGCTGTGGGGATTTACGGACCCTTTGTAGATTTTGCCGGAGCAGGCGCTTCTGTTCCACTTCTCGGATTCGGAAATATTCTTTGGGAGGGCATGAAAACAGCAATTGACAAAGACGGGCTTTTAGGACTTTTTACAGGAGGTTTTACCGCCTGCGCTGCCGGTGTATCCGCCGCTCTGATTTTTTCTTATCTTGCCAGCCTTATTTTTAATCCCAAGATGAAAAACTAATTATGAAGAGAGGTGTTTGTATTGAGTGATACGTTGTATCTGATGTTGGAACAGAATGTAGAAGTGCGCCATCCCCACATTTACCTTCAGGACATTGCCAAGCTTTCCTGCAGTAATTCAAAAATTCTGAACCGTCTCAGAGTTCTTCCGGTTTTAAATCTGGAACCGCAGAAACCAGGGCGCTACGTTCTTTCTTCTATGGAGCTTATCCAACAGATTCAGCAAAAAGAACCGGAGCTTACTATTTCTCATATTGGAGAACCCACTTTTATTATCACCTACCAGAACGAACCTGTCCACGGGCTTGTCCTGAGATGGCTTAAAGTACTCTTTGTCTGTCTTGCTACTTTTTTCGGCGCTGCTTTTTCTATTATGACTTTTAATAATGACGTAGATGTGGGCGGTCTTTTTTCCCAAATTTATACTCTTGTTACAGGAAATGTTTCCAGCAGTTTTACGATTCTGGAAATTTCCTATTCTGTTGGAATCGGACTTGGTGTTCTCTTTTTCTTTAATCATTTTGGAAAGCGAAAGCTCACTGACGACCCCACGCCTATGCAGGTACAGATGCGGATTTATGAAGATGATGTAAACAAGACGATTATGGAGGAAGCGGAAAGGGAACGTGCGGAAAACCCATAACTTTTCTCGCTTTCTTCTAATTAGAGCACAACAGACAATCCTCGGATTTCCTGCGCCCTTTCTAAGAGCGCTTATCTCTGTGGGAGCGCCATAGAAATTGCAGACACGGCGTTCCCTGCTTTCTTTTACCATATTGCTATTCACGTTTTTGATTTTGCTTTTCCCATAAAAAATTTATGACTGCTTGTCTGTACGATTTTTGTGTGTTACTATAGAATCATCTCTTATCAAAGGCTCACTTCTTGTGTCCTCTTTTATCTCTTATATCACTTCTTCACTCACTTTATATTTCATTGTTTTCAGGAGGAATTCTATTGTTATATCATAATTTACTTGAACGCAAAAAATATTTGCTAAAAGAAATCCAAAATTTAAAACGCCGCCTGGCTTCTTATCCTGCAGGAGAGCTTATTTGCACCAAAAACAGAAAATATGTTACCTGTATGCACTCTGTAAATGGTTCTTATACCTACATTCCCAAAAAAGACTTCGCGTTTGCAAAAGAACTTGGAGAAAAAAAATTGCTTTCTGCTTCTCTGGAAGATTTACAAAGAGAATTACGTGCTATAAACGCATTTTTAAACTGTTATCAATCAGAGACATCAAAAGTGGAACAATTACTTTCTCAGCCCTGCTATCAAAAAGTACTTAACCTATCTTTTCCAATTGCTTCAGAGGATTTAGAACAATGGAGCAAAGAATCTTATGAAAAAAATCCATTTCACCAGGAACACCTCCTCCACTCCTGCCTTTCCGGACATATGGTTCGTTCAAAATCCGAAGCATTGATAGATCAGGCTTTGTTTATGCACAAAATTCCTTTCCGCTACGAATGCGCCCTGGAGCTTAAAGATGTTACTTTTTACCCTGATTTTACTATACGCCATCCAAAATCCGGAAATTATTTCTACTGGGAGCACTTCGGACTCATGGATTCTCCTTCTTACGTACAGCAGACCTTTCAGAAATTAAACTTCTACTGTCAAAGCGGAATCATTCCCACTATCAACTTAATTACAACCTACGAAACAAAAGAACAGTCTCTTACCTCACAGGCTATCGAAAATATAATTCAGGAGTATTTTGTTTTTTGAAATCTTTTTTACATTCTATGCAAAATCTCTTGCAGTTTTTTTGTTTTTTTATAGCTTTCCGGACTTCTATGTAAAATCCTCTGCAGTTTTTTTGTTTTTTTATAGCTTTCTGCACTTCTATGCAAAATCTTACGCAACTTTTGTTTCTCTTGGCTGCTTTCAGGACTTTTATAAACAATTTCCTATAGACCTTGATTTCTGTATACTTCTATGCTATACTCATACCCGTTGTAAAGCCCTTACACGCAGGTATCCACCGGAAATCTGCTTTGTATTCTGTAAAAATAAGGTCTTACAGGGCTTTCCGCCGATTCCCGGCGTAAAATGAATCGAGTGTTCGTGACCTTCCACTCGTAAAACAAAACTAAAGGAGACAAGTAAATATGAAAAACAAAAGTACCCTGTTTCTTGTACAGGCAGCAGCAATCGGTGCGATTTATGTAGTAATCACTCTATTATTTGCACCCCTTAGTTTCGGAGAAGTGCAGATTCGTTTCTCAGAAGCTCTTACCATTCTGCCGTACTTCACACCAGCCGCAATTCCAGGTCTGTTTGTGGGATGTATCATCTCCAATATTCTTGGCGGAGGTATTCCGGCAGATATTATGTTCGGAAGCATTGCCACTTTAATCGGCGCAGTCTTTACTTATAAGCTTCGCAGCAACAAATGGCTTGCCCCTGTTCCCCCTATTGTGGCAAACACAGTAATCGTTCCCTTCGTCCTTCATTATGGATATGGAATTAACCTTCCCATTCCTTTTATGATGGTAACAGTGGGAGCCGGAGAAATTATCTCCTGTGCTGTTCTGGGAATGATTGTATTAAACGCACTTTCCAGATATGGAAATATGCTGTTTAAAAAAGGCGCTGCCAAAGCGTAAGAAACAGAATCCCATAAGATAAAAAGCTGCCGCATTTCCTTTCGGAAACCGACAGCTTTTTCTAATTTCAGCAGCCCATATAAAGCAATGCCAGACGGATTGTATTTTCCATACCCTCCAGATGCGTCCTCTCCATTCCATGAGAAGCATGAACACCCGGGCCAATAAGTCCGCCCTTAATATCATTTCCTGCTGCTCTTGCAGCTCCTATGTCTGATCCATAAAATGGATAAATATCTACTGCATAAGAAAGTCCATTATCTTTTGCAAGCTGAATCAAACGTCCTGTAAGATCGTAGTCATAAGGTCCTCCGGAATCTTTTGCACAAATAGATACGTCATATTCTGTACAGCTTAAATCTTCCCCTATACATCCCATATCTACAGAAAGCATCTCAGAAATATCTGATGGAATATAAGAAGCACCATGGCCTACTTCCTCATAAACAGAAATGAAAAACTTCGTTTTATATTCCGGAACCAGCTTTTCTTCTTTCATAATTTTTAAAATGGTCATGAGACAGGCAACACTGCCCTTATCATCAATAAATCTTGACTTCAAAAATCCAGATGAAGTAATTGTTGTCTTCGTATCAATACAAATATAATCTCCTGTTTCAATTCCAAGAGCCTTTACATCTTCTGCATTTTTTACTTTCTCGTCAATGCGCACTGCCATGTTATCTGCATCACGCTCTCTGCTTTTACTGTCTGCATAAACATGGATTGCAGGGCTTAAACTTAAAATAGTACCTGTATATGTTTTCCCTGATCGAGTATAAATCGTACAGTATTCTCCGTCCAGAGTAGGAAGGAGCGGACCTCCTACCGGAGTGAATTTTAATTGTCCGTCTGATGTAATAGAGCGAACCATCAGCCCCAATGTATCTACATGGGCGGAAAGAGCCACTGTTTTTTCTTCTCTGTGCCCCGGAATTGTAATCACACCGCAGCCTTTTTTTGTGAGTTCAAAAGAATAACCCATCTCTTCCGACATTTCGCAAATCAGCTTCATAACCTTTGTTGTATAACCGCTCGGGCTGTCTACAGCAAAAATACGGCGGCAGGTATCAAAAAGATATTCCCTATATTTTTCCATGTTCATTATTCTGTTTCCTTTCTTCCCTGTTTGTCAGATTTAGGAAAATTACTCCCTACAAATTTCATTTATAGCACTTAATTCTTCTTCTGTAAAGTCTGTTTTCTCTACAATAGAAACATTTTTCAAAATCCGGATGTGCCCTGCGAAATTCAAGCCTCCCCTCTCTCCGCCTTTTCCTGAAGCCGTTTCAGTATCCTTTTTTCCATTCTGGACACCTGCACCTGCGATATTTCCATAATTTTTGCAATTTCCGTCTGTGTCATATCCTGAAAATAACGCATATATATAAGCCTTCTCTCCCGTGCATCTAAATCCTTTAAAATTTCTTCCAAAAACAGCCTGTTTAAAAGGTGCTCCTGCTGATTTTCCTTTTCCGGCAGCTTATCCAGAAGAGAAATCTCCTGCCCTTCTCCCTGATAAATCGTTTTCTGGAGAGATTCCACCTCTGCTCCTGATTCCATTGTCATTACCAGCTCTTCCATTGGCATATCCAGCTCTTTTTCAAGTTCCGTTAAAGTCGGTTCTCTCCCAAGCATTCGCTCCAGACTTTCTCTTGCCTTATAAATTCGGTAGTGATTTTCTTTCAGGGAGCGACTTACTTTCAGAATACCATCATCCCGAAGATAACGCTTGATTTCCCCGGCAATCATAGGAACTGCATAGGTGGAAAACTGTACTTCATACTCCAGGTTAAACTTATCTACAGCCTTTAAAAGTCCAATGCTTCCAATCTGAAAAAGGTCTTCCATTTCCACGCCTCTTCCTGTGAAGCGCCTGGCAACGCTGTAAATCAGTCCCGTATTTTCCTCGAATAAGGTATCTCTTGCTTCTTTATCTCCCTGGTGTGCGCGCCCGATGAGAGCAAGAGTCTGATTCATTTTTATCTCCTTATTGCTTTTTTCATGTGGACTACAGTTCCCTCTCCTACTTTTGATTCTACAGAAATCTCATCCATAAATGCCTCCATAAAGGTAAATCCCATTCCGGAACGGTCTTTTTCCGGTTTCGTAGTATAAAGCGGCTCCATTGCTTTTTTCACATCCGGAATTCCCACTCCCTCATCCTTTACATCCACAAAAAGCTCCTGTCCTTTTAGCCGACAGGTAAGCCAAATCTTATGTATCTCCCCCTCATATCCGTGTATAATGCAGTTTGTGACAGCCTCCGAAACGGCTGTCTTTAAGTCTGCAACTTCCTCAAGTGTAGGATTTAATTGTGTGCTAAACGCTGCCACTGCCACCCGTGCAAGGCTTTCATTTACAGGTCTGCTCTCAAAAACAATGGTCATTTCATTGGTGTTTTCCATAACACGCACCCTCCCTTTCTAAACGGCTTCTGTCTCTTTGCTGATTTCCATGAATTTACTTACTCCTGAAATGCGAAGAATTTTTTCAATATGGCGATTTACATGGATAGCTCTGATACATCCGCTGCACATACCAAGGGTTCTGTATCTTCCCATAATCAGACCAATCCCGGAGCTATCCATAAATGTAGTCTCCGAAAAATCAAATTCAATCGTCTTAATATAAATTTTTTCCATAATCCTGTCCGCAGTTTTCCGTACATAGTCAGATACCGGATGATCCACCTCTCCCGGAAGTATGATCGTAAGACAGGTTCCCTCTGTTTTAAAAACAGGTTCCATGATAATTTCCCCCTTATTTTCTTTTTATTCCCATTTGCCAAAAAAATATGTGTGTTTTATTATTTTAAGGTACAAAAAAAGGACGTACCTGTCGTACATCCCCTTTTTGGAGGCTTCTCATTCGCTGTGCCCGTTATTCATAATTTTCTTCGCCGCCATAATCACTTCCATCTTCATAGCCGCCATCTTCGCCGCTGTAACCATTTTCGTCGCTGTAGTCGCCTTCACTTCCCTCGGACATTCCGATATCTTCCTCGCCTGCTCCCGCTTCCGAAGAGTTGTCTCCTGTTCCCGTATCCTGCTCTCCGTCAGAGGTGCCCTCAATTCCGGTAACGCCTGTATTATTACAGATTGTGGTATAAATCCCTTTCATGCTATCCGACAGGACATCGGCATGTACTTTCTGAATTTCCAGTGCAGCGCTGTCCATATCCTCCTGCTGCATGGCTGCGTAAGCATTAAATAGCGCCTCATAACTCTGGCTTTTCTGTTTTTCCTCTTCTATCTGTTTTGCCGCAGCCTCCGCTGTATCATCAGACTGCTGTACCTCTCCCTGTACCTTTGAAAGTTCTGCTCCCTGGCTTGCAAGAGACTCGCTGTAATTGATGATCTGCTCATTTGCCTCCCTGTAAATTCCCTGGCGAATTGCAGGAACTGCAAGGAACCAAAGCGCCGCCGCTCCTGCTGCGAATCCTGCTGCCAGAGTAAAAAATAAGGAAGCTTTTGACCGTTCTTTATACGGCGCCGTATTCACAGCCGTATCTCTGTCCCTGTCAATACTCTCTCTGTTTCCTTCAAGAAATCTTCCTTTGCTTTTCTTCTCAAGGCGGGTGGTAACGCCTGTCTGCTCATCAATCTCCCTTAAAAAGCGCAGAGTAGTCGTGTTTGTCTTATCAATTTTCGCAGCTTTTTTCAGGATTCTTCTCGCTTTATTCCATTCCTGGTTTTTCATCTGAATCAGAGCAAGAAGATGGTATCCCTTAATCAGCTTTGGATTCTGAGTCAAAATCTTTCGAAGCTGAATGGCAGCCATATCCTCGTGACCTTCTCTGCAAAGAGCAAGAGCATGGTTGTACTTTTTAATTGTTTCATTAATTGCTTCCAGTTTATTGGAATTTGCCTGAAGCTTATTAATATATTCTGAGGCGAGATTTCTTGCAGGCTGAAGGTTTTTGCTGATCACCCACTCGCTTAAAGCTGCCACAACCTCTCCAGTCTCAAAATATACAAGCCCCAGAAGATTTCTTGCCTGGATATTTGCCTTATTATATGTAAGGCTCTGCTTCAGACAGCTGATTGCCCCGGAAAGGTCTCGGATACTCGCTTTTTCCAGACCCTGATTGTAATAAAGCTTAGAAAGATATTCCACCTTTTTCTGGATCAGGACATTGCAGCCGCAGCGCGGGCAATAATCAAGATCCATATCCGTCAGGCGTGTGCCACAATTCATGCAGTTCATTGCTTTCTCCTTATCTTACCCGTCTGTTGCTTTTTGCTTCCCGCAGCATCTCCTGAAGAATATCGAGAATGTCTGTCAGCTCCCGATCATAAATTGCTCCTTCTGCATCTGCCACGTCGAGACATGGTTCAAACTTTTTCAGTTCCTCTTCGTAATCAATCATATTTTTTTCTCCTAATCACATCTTTCACTTCACCTACAAGATAAAGAGAACCTACACAAAACAGCATTCCGTCGTCCCCTTTTAATGTAAGCGCCAGTGGAAAGGCCTCCTCTGTTCTCTCACTCACCCGTACGTCTGTACAGCCGTTTTCACGGAAAAGCTTGGCAAATTCTTCTGCCGGAACCTCACGGTATCCGCCCACCTGCGTTACGACAACATGGGAAAGCCTGATTTTTCCGCATATAGAGGAAATCATATCTTTATAATCCTTATCGTCCACTGCGGAAAAAAGAAGAGTCAGAGGACATTCCTTCTGAAAATGTGCAGCTGTCTCCACAAATTTTTCCACGCCGTCCTCGTTATGTGCCCCGTCTACGATTACGCCGGGAAGTACCGTTTCCATTCTTCCCTGCCATCTTGTGCGCAGAAGTCCGTCCTTTAAATTTTCAACAGAAACAGGAATCTTCTCCTTTAATACCTCCATTGTCTTTAAAGCAAGAGACGCATTCATAACCTGATATTTCGCAATGAAGGGAATGGAAAATATAATATCCCCATAATACCCATTCTTCAGCGAAAAATCAATGCCTGTCCTTGTATTTTTAGAAATTTCGGTATCTTCCTGCTTCACCTCAAAATAAGGGCTTTGAAGTTCCTCTGCTTTTTTTCGTATTACCTCTGCCGCTTCTTCTGAGTTGCCATCGAAAATCACGGGAACTCCGGGAACAATAATCCCTGCCTTCTCCCCTGCAATTTCCCCGACTGTGTTTCCAAGATACTGCATATGATCCAGACTGATGGAAGTGATTACACAGGCCGCCGGAGCTTCCACTGCCGTCGTGGCGTCCAGTCTTCCTCCAAGTCCTGTCTCAAGAGTCACATAATCCACACCTGCCTCTGCAAAAATCACCATTCCCATAAGGAAAAGCATTTCGAAATAGGTTGGATGATAGCTTCCCTCCGCTACAAGCTCGTCTGCAAGATGTTTTACTTTCTCAAAAGCATTTAAAAATGTTTCATCGTCAATTTCTGTCTCATTAATCTGGAATCGCTCGTTGATCCGGACAAGATGCGGAGAAGTAAAAAGTCCACAGGAATACCCTGCTTCCCTGAGCACAGAAGTAATAAACGCACAGGTACTTCCTTTTCCGTTTGTTCCTGCCACATGAATCACCTTAAACTGCTTTTCCGGACTTCCCAGTCTTCTTAAGCATTCCTTTGTGTGTTCCAGGCTGTTTTTCTTTGTAAATTTCGGTGTTTCCTCAATATAAGCAACTGCTTCTTCGTAATTCATAAAAAATTCCACCACTTATCTATAATGTATTGTACGGATTTTAAAAACCGTTACGATACCATTATATATGAGTGGTGGAAGATGTCCAGTCCTAATCGTAACAAATTATACGACACGATGTTACGATTTTTCTATTCTTTATTTAATTTCCACTTATTTTCATCAAAGAGGGCATAACAGGAGCGGTCATAACTCTTACTTAATGCCTTTCTCGTTGAACTGTTACTTCGCTGTACAACAGACAGACGGTCAAAATCTGTAAGCTCCGTACCGGAAATAATAAGAGTAGTCGGATTTACATATACCGTATCGTACCAGTCGCCGTTTAACTTCACCTGACTGGACGGCGTAAAGTTTGTACCGTGGATATAATATGTAAAGTCCAAAGGCGACACAAGAGAAATAGAATCCAGAGTTACATCATAAAGTCCCATTTTCATCTTTGTTCTCTCAAAAGGATTTTCGCCGTCGTATGCGTATCTTTCTCCGTAAAGAAGATCATACTGAAGAGTTTCCAGATCCACCTGGTAATTCTTTGTATTTCTTCTTGCCTGGTGATAACGGAAAACTGTTCCCTCATGGATTCCTACTCTGTCAAGAACCTCCGCTGCCATCTGATATGCGGAAAGATTTTCATCTTTTTTCTCAAGACCAAAATTATCCCATATTACATATTCCGTCTGGAAAAGATATTTGTTCTTTACGTCCTCTACTGTAAGATCCATAGTTGGAAGATGGTCTCCGTACATAACAAGAACAACGTCCTCCGGATATTCCGAAAGAGCATCTGTAAGCTCTTTTACAAAATTATCCATTTCCCGGATTTCATTTACATAGTACTCCCATTTATAATCCTGTTCCTCTGTAGGAGAGCCGGAAACCGTAATTTCCGGATTATTCAGAACCGGCTCTGCCGGATAATCTCCATGTCCCTGTACAGAAATGGTATACACGTAATCCGATTCTTCTGTAGCGTCCATACATTTGATAATTTCGTCTGTAAGGATTTCGTCCTTTACCCAGCCTAAAAGATTTTTCTCATCTTCTTCCGGCATATATTCTTCGGAAGTGAAGGTATCAAACCCCAAATTCGGGAAAATACTTCTTCTTCCGTAGAAATTCGCCTCATTGTTATGGATGGCATGTGTAGCGTATCCCAGATTCTTTAACACATACGGTGCGCTTTCACATGTAGTCTCCTTGAGAATACTCTTATACGGATATTCTCCAGGTCCGAAATAGTGAAGACTCATTCCTGTAATTGTCTCAAATTCTGTATTTGCTGTACCAGCCCCCACAGATGGAACTTTAAAATATCCTGAAGAATATTCCTTCATAAGCTTTCGGAATGTAGGAATCGGGTCTTCCGATATATTCAGGTAATTTACAAGGGTCGGGTCAAAAAAGGATTCCAGCTGTAAAAACAGAATATTCGGCTTTTTCTCCTCTTTTGTTTTCGGAAGATTTTCCTCTGTCTTCTGGATTCTCTCTATCTCCTCCGGTGAATAATCCCTTGGGCAGCTGATTCCCGTATTAAAGATCGTAGTTGCCAGACAGTAGGGATATCCATAGTCTTCGTAGGCAAAGGCGATATTTCCAAAGTAATTGGATAATACTCTCTTTTCCAATGCAAGCTGTGTAATTCCGCCAAAAGCAAGAACTCCGGCAAGCACCAGCGGAACATTATAACGGTATTTAAGGGGTCCTTTATACTTTGGCGCTTTGATAAACATTCCCAGAAGAATCACTGCCAAAATGCCCAGTACGATGTACACAAGGGTAACACCATACGAGGGCAGATATTTCTTGGCAATGGCAAGTCCGTCTGTCACCATCGCAATATCCGGTCCTGTAAAAGGAGTAACACGGTTCATAAGAAGAATACCGTTTGTGATTCCGAGGAGCAGCCAGAATATGCTGACAAATGCTCTCCAGAATACTCGTCTCCGAAACAGATAGGAAATAAGCATTGTAGTAAAAATAAATCCTGCGTTATATGCAAATACAAGAGGCTTATTCACCATAAAGTTCCATGCTTCCGTAAAAGAATGACGGCTCATCGCCTCAATCAAAAAATACATGACCGCACAGCCCAGTGCCTGAAGAATCAAGGAAATCCTGTTACAGAAATCACAGAGCTTTTGTTTATTCATCCAACCACTCCTTTATTATTTCTCAAGCTGAGAAAGCTGTGTGCTGACTTTTTCTTTCATCTCAATGTATTTCTGAAGCTTTTCTTTTTCTGCTGCTACCTTTGCTTCAGGTGCTTTGTTTACAAAGTTTGGATTGTTGAGCATTCCCTCACAGCGGGCAATTTCCTTTGTGAGACGTTCTTTCTCTTTTGTAAGACGTTCCAGTTCTTTTTCTCTGTCTACCAGATCCTCAAGCGGAAGATATACCACTGCGTTGGAAACAACAACAGATACTGCATCCTCACCGATTCCAGCCTTATCTTCCTGTACATGAATCTCTTTTGCAAGAGCAAGATTTACAAAAGATCTGCTGCTTTCTTCATACATTCTGCATACTTCTGCATTTTTTCCTACAATATAAACATTTGTCTTTTTATTTGCAGGTACGTTCATCTCTGCTCTTGTGTTACGGATACCGCGTACTACTTCTTTGAAGCTTTCCACTGCAAGCTCTGCCTCAGGGAAACACCATTCTTCTTTATATTCCGGCCAGTTGGAAATCATAATAGATTCCTCCTCCGGAAGAAGGGTGCAGAAAATTTCTTCTGTAATAAACGGCATATATGGATGAAGAAGCTTTAAGCCTTCTGTAAGCGCTGTGCGAAGTGTCCACAAAGCTGCATTTGCAGCCTCCGGATTTTCATCTGCCTTCCAGAGACGAACCTTAGCCATCTCAATATACCAGTCGCAAAGTTCATCCCAAAGGAAATCATAAACTTTCTGTACTGCAATACCAAGCTCATATTTGTCCATGTTCTCTGTTACTTCACGGATTACCGTATTCAGGTGAGACAGGATCCATTTATCTTCCGCACAGAGATCTGCAAGATTTTCCGGTTCTGTTACTGTTTTTCCTTCCAGATTCATCATAATAAAACGGGAAGCATTCCAGATTTTATTTGCAAAGTTACGGCTTGACTCTACTCTCTCCCAATAGAAACGCATATCGTTTCCAGGTGCATTTCCTGTCATAAGAGTAAGACGAAGGGCATCTGCTCCGTATTTGTCAATTACTTCAAGAGGATCAATTCCGTTTCCAAGTGATTTACTCATCTTGCGTCCCTGGGAATCTCTTACAAGTCCGTGGATCAGCACATGATGGAACGGCACCTTTCCTGTCTGCTCAATAGCGGAAAATACCATACGGATAACCCAGAAGAAAATAATATCATATCCTGTTACAAGAACGTCTGTAGGATAGAAGTAATCCATCTCCTCTGTGTTTTCCGGCCATCCAAGAGTGGAGAACGGCCACAGCGCAGAACTGAACCATGTATCAAGTGTATCTTCATCCTGATGAAGATGTGTACATCCACATTTCGGGCATTTTTCAGGCATTTCTGCAGCAACAACTACTTCACCGCACTCATCGCAGTAATATGCCGGGATTCTGTGTCCCCACCAGAGCTGACGGGAAATACACCAGTCACGGATATTTTCAAGCCAATGCAGATACGTCTTATCAAAACGCTCCGGAACGAAAGTAAGCTCCTTATTTTCAAGGGCTTCAATAGCAGCCTTTGCCATCTCATCCATTTTTACAAACCACTGCGGTTTGATCATAGGCTCTACGGTTGTTCCGCAGCGGTCGTGTGTTCCTACATTGTGAGAATGTGGAACTACCTTTACAAGAAGACCCTGCTCCTCAAGATCCGCTACCATTGCCTTACGTGCATCATAGCGGTCCATACCTGCATATTTTCCTCCAAGGCTGTTGATGGTAGCGTCATCGTTCATAATATTGATTTCCGGAAGATTATGACGGCGTCCCACCTCAAAGTCATTGGGGTCATGAGCCGGTGTGATTTTTACACAGCCTGTACCAAATTCTTTATCTACATACTCATCTGCAATAACCGGAATCTCTCTGTCTGTAAGCGGAAGCTTCAGCATTTTTCCAACAATGTCTTTATATCTTTCATCTTCCGGATTTACAGCAACTGCAGTATCTCCAAGAAGTGTTTCCGGACGTGTTGTTGCAATTTCCACGAATCTTCCTTCTTCTCCAACGATTGGATAGTTGATGTGCCAGAAAAATCCTTCCTGATCCTCATGCTCTACCTCTGCATCGGAAATGGAAGTCTGGCATACAGGACACCAGTTGATAATACGGGATCCTTTATAAATATAGCCTTTTTCGTACAGCTTAATAAATACTTCCTGTACCGCCTTTGAGCATCCCTCGTCCATTGTAAAACGTTCTCTCTCCCAGTCAGCAGAAGCACCAAGCTTCTTTAACTGATTGATGATTTTTCCGCCGTATTCTTCTTTCCACTCCCAGGCATGTTTTAAAAACTCTTCTCTTCCGATTTCGTTTTTGTCAATACCTTCTTTTTTCAGTTTTTCAATAACCTTAACCTCTGTAGCAATAGCTGCATGGTCTGTACCCGGCTGCCATAAAGCTTCATATCCCTGCATTCTCTTAAAACGGATTAAAATATCCTGCATGGTTTCATCAAGGGCGTGTCCCATGTGAAGCTGTCCTGTTACGTTGGGCGGCGGCATCACAATGGTAAAAGGTTTCTTGTCCGGATTTACTTTTGCGTGAAAGTACCCGTTATCCATCCATTTTTTGTAAAGGCGCTCTTCAATGCCTTTGGGATCATAAGTTTTTGCAAGCTCTTTGCTCATAATGTCCTCCTGGTAAATATTTTAAAATTTATCTGTGGGTTTCCTCTGTGTGAAGAATGTCTGTCTGAAAGTAAAACGCCCTTCACACGAATGTGTGAAGGGCGATTGTCGTCGCGGTACCACCTTCATTATGCGAAAATACGCACATCTCATTTCCCTTAACGCGGGATACGGAAGAACTTACCTGTCTTTCAGCTCTCCGGCTCCAAAGCTACCTTCATCTGCTTTCTGCATAAAATGTCTTCCAGCCTGCGGACATTTCTCTCTGTGTGCTCCAGCAGATTACTCCTCTTCTTCACAGCCGTTATCATGGCTTCTACTATAATGAATATTTCTTTTTTTGTCAAGAAGATGTCCTTCGATTTCACACTTATTCCACGCTTTTCAGCGATTCTACCATATCAATCTTCTTTAACTTAAAGTGCATCACCATATTTACAAAAACAGAAAAACCACAGGTAAACAATGCGCTGTATAAAAAGCTCAGTGGTTTGATGTTCCGCCCGAACATAACTGCATCCACTTCCACTGTGGTAATCACATATCTGTGAAGAAGAATACCGAAGGCTGCGCCTGCAATTACACCGATAATTGTAAGAAGCACATTTTCCCTGAATACATACTGCGAAACCTCCTGGTCATAAAAGCCCAGTACCTTCAAGGTTGCAAGCTCTCTCTGGCGCTCTGTGATATTAATATTATTCAGGTTATAAAGAACTACGAAAGCAAGCATTCCTGCTGATACAATAAGAACCACTATCACCGTCCCAAGAGTGCTCAGCATACGATCAAGCTGGTCTGCAAGACTGCTTGTATAGCTGATGCTTAAAGCCGCCGGAAATTCCAATATCTCATTTCCCACCTGCTCCATATTTTCTTTGGCTTCATCCTTTACTGTAAAAATAATATTCTCAAAATCCGGTTTTTTGTGGAAGGCTTCCTCGTATACCTTCGGCGTCATATAAATATAATGTCCCATGTAGTTTTCAGTAATAAGATCCACTTTTACCTGATAATGCTTATTATCCTGTATAAGCGTAATCATATCTCCCACTGAAAGCCCGGCAAGCTTCGCCGTCTTCTCGCTGATGGCGGCTCCTGCATCACTAAGCTCATACTGCTCCTTTGTCCGGCGATTCTGTAAAGTTACATCCTCCTTAAAGTTCTCCAGATTTTCCGGTACATATACATAAACACTTAAATTGGATTTTCCTGCCGGAGTCTCCATCTTTGTAAACTGTACATCTGTATACCGTGAAATCCTTTCATCTTCCTGAAGGAATTTTTCCAGCTTTTCCCGTTCTTTTTTCCCTGCATCTTCATCACTGATAATGGTTCCGTCATAATGCTGCAGTTTGGAATACTGCCGAAGCGCAATATCCATAACAGAATCCTGAATACCGAATCCAACAAGCATAAGAGCCATACTTCCCGCAATCCCGAAAATCGTCATAAAAAGGCGTTTTTTATAGCGAAACAGATTTCGAAGCGTAGACTTCCAAGAGAAGCTTAAATGCTTCCAGAAGAACGTAATCCTCTCCAGAAGTACTCTCTTTCCTTCTTTTGGTGCAGGCGGTCTCATAAGAGAAGCCGGCGTTTCTGAAAGCTCCCTGTAGCAGGAAAATAAAGTTGCGCCAAGTGTACACACAACTGCAGCCACAGATGCCGTCACAGCATATGTAAACTCATAATGAATCTGAAGATTTGACGCCATGTTGTGATACATAATGCCATAAGCCGATATAATAATATATGGAAGAACTTTTTCTCCGATGAGAACTCCGCAGATGCTTCCTCCCACAGTTGCAAGCAGTGCATAATTTATGTATTTTGACATAATGGCAAACTTACTGTAACCAAGTGCCTTTAAAGTTCCGATCTGGGTTCTCTGATCCTCCACCATTCTCGTCATGGTTGTAAGACTGATAAGCGCCGCCACCAAAAAGAAAATAACAGGGAAAACCTGACCGATATTTCGAATTCTGTCTGCATTATCTCCGTAATCCGAATATTCCGGAAGATCGTTTCTGTCAGTAATGAGCCATTCCGGCTCTTCCAATTCCTCTATCTCTTTTTTTGCGTCTTCATACTCTTTTTTTCCATCTGCCAGCTCTTTTTCTCCGTCTTCTATCTCTTTTCTGGCGTCCTCAAGCTTCTTTTCGTTTTCTTTTATTTCCTTTTTGCCGTCAGAAAGCTTCTTTTTGTTTTCTTCTATTTCCTTTTCTCCGTCAGAGATTTTCTTTTCATTTGCAGCAATCTCCGCCTGTCCTTCCGAAAGTGTTTTTTCACTTTCAGAAATCTGACTCCACGCAGCAGCAAGCTTTTCAGCCTGTGCATCTAGTTCGCTCTGTCCTTCTGAAAGTGTTTTTTCAGCTGCATCAAGCTGTTTCTGGCTCTCTTCCAGAAGTTTTTCGTTTTTGCTGATTTCCTCCTCTGCTGCCGGAAGTTTTTCTTCCTGCTTTTTCAGCTCGGCAAATCCTTTTTCAATTTCTTTTTGTCCTGCCTGAATCTGGTTCTCTGCCTGCATTAACTGCTGTTCTTTTTCTTCAAGAGAAATAAGGCCTGAAGAAATCTCAGAAAGTGCTCCTTCCAACTCTGCCCTTTTTTGTGCAAAGGTCTGTTTCTGCGCAGTAATCGTCTGCTCCGTCTCGGTGACTGTCGCTTTCAAAGTCTCCACCTGAGAACGAAGCGTCTCCGCCTGGACAGAAAGACTTCCTTCCTTCTCCTCCAGAACAGAAATCTGATTTAAAAGAGCATTCAGTTCTTCCTCTGCTGCTGTTCCGCTGTTTACTGCCTCCTCATACCGGCGTCGTACTGTCGAAAGCTGTGCCTGCACATTCTCAAGCTCGGTATGTAAACTGTCATACTGACTTGTAAGTCCCGAAAGCTGTTCTTTTAAACCAAAAAGCGCAGCCTCTCCTTTCGAAAGCTCTGCCTCTCCTGCTTCCACAGCCTTTAACCCTTCCTCACACATCTGCTTCTGTGTGTTTAACTCTTCTCTTGCAGCAGGAATGGCTGCCTTTCCTGCCTCAATTTCTTTCTGTTTATCTTCCAGATTCTTTTTCTGCTCTTCCAGAAGCTTCTTTCCTTCTGCAATTGTCTCTTTGCCTTTTGCAAGCTCTTCTTTTGCAGCAAAAAGCTCTTCTTGACCGGCATCTACCTTATCCTGGTTCGCATAAAATTCTGTCCATCCTGCGCTTATTTTTTCTTTTGCTGCATTTAACTGACTCTGTCCGTCTGCCGCCTGATTTTTCGCAGTCTCCAGCTGTTCCTGCCCATCGGAAATCTTCTTTTTCCCATCGGCGAGCTCTTTTTTGCCGTCTTCTATTTTCTTCTTTGCATCAGCAAGCTCTTTTTCTCCGTCCTCTACTTCCTTCTTTGCATCGGCAAACTCTTTTTCTCCGTCTTTTAGCTCCTTTTTCCCGTCTTTTAATTCTTTTTCTCCGTCTTTTAGCTCTTTTTCCGCTTCTTTTAAAGCATCCTCCGCCTCTTCTTTTACATCATTGTATCGGATTTCGCACCGTTCCTTCTCGATTCCTTCCACAGTGCTCTGTACCTTTTCAATCAGATTGTCGTAAGCATCTGTATAACTCGTAAGATCTTCAGAGCCATGAAAACGAAGATAAATCTGTGTGTAAACCTCCTGATCAAAATTTTCCGGGGCCACATAGGCAAAACCACTGATTTCACCGGAGCCAAGGGTTGTATTTCCCCTGTTAAACGAAATATAAAGAGGGCTTGTACCGATTCCGCAAACAGTATAATTTTCTTCCAGGAGAAGTCCCTCTTCCTCCTGTTTCAGTTTTATAGAATCTCCTACCTCATATCCCCTGGCAAGCGCATACTCCCTGTCAAGAAAAATCTCTCCTTTTTTTTCCGGAATTTTTCCTTTTTTCGCCTTAATCTGATTCACGCTTTTATTGAGGGATTCCACATGAAGCACCTTCTGATCTTCTCCCTCTCCGCATATTACATCTGTCCCGTATGCGCCTTCTGCACTTTCCACGCCCTCTATTTTTTTAAGCGCTTCTACATCATCTTCTGTGAGTCCAAGTGTTCCCACCACCTTTAAATCCATAAGGAGCGCTTCATCATAATATGCGTCCCCGGAAAAACGCATATCTGGAGATGCCGCCTGAATACCGGAGAAAAAGGCGACACCGAGAGCCACAATAAGAAAAATTGAAATAAATCTTGCTTTGCTCTTTCGTATTTCCATCCAGAAATCTTTATGTAATGCTTTCATATTCTTCACCTACCACTCAATTTCTTCTACAGGTGTGGGATTATCATTTAAAGTCATTCTGGAAACTTTTCCATTTTTTATTTTTATTACTCTGTCTGCCATAGGCGTCAGCGCAGAGTTATGGGTGATGACAATAACTGTCATTCCCTTCTCACGGCACATATCCTGAAGAAGCTTTAAAATTGCTTTTCCAGTCTGATAATCAAGGGCTCCTGTCGGTTCATCGCACAGAAGAAGCTTTGGATTTTTTGCAAGAGCCCGCGCAATGGAAACTCTCTGCTGTTCTCCACCGGAAAGCTGTGCAGGAAAATTACCCAGGCGGTCTTTTAATCCTACTTCAGAAAGCACTGTTTTTGCGTCCAGCGGATTTTTGCATATCTGAAGAGCAAGCTCTACGTTTTCCAGAGCCGTAAGATTTGGCACAAGGTTATAAAACTGGAAAACAAATCCTATATCCTCTCTTCTGTATGCAGTAAGCTGCTTATTTGTGTACCCTGCAATATCGTGCCCGTCCACCAGAACCCTGCCGCTTGTGGCCTTGTCCATTCCTCCAAGAATATTCAAAACCGTAGTTTTTCCCGCACCGCTTGGACCTACAATTACAACAAACTCTCCTTCTGCAATCTGAAAGCTGATTTCATCTACTGCCACAATCTTTACTTCTTTGGAACCGTATATTTTAGAAACGTTCTCAAGTTTCACATAGTCTTCTTTTCGTTCGCCCATATTTTTCACTCCTATGGAAGATTTATAGTGTCTTTTTTCGCATTGTACTTCATTCTATACTCAGTATAACATTCCGGTGATTTTTCTTCAATTCCTTCAAGGTGTGATAATTCTGAAATAAGGGTGAAATTTTTACAGAAAAAGACAACGGTCATCTTAATAGCTGCCGTTGCCTTTACTTTTTAAATTTCTTCAGTTTCCGGAAGATTCTTCATGCTTTTCAAACCAATCGCTATGGTAGAAATATTATGTAGCATTGCAGTAGCAGTCGGCTGTATCACTCCGCCTACCCCTAACAAAATGAGCAGTGTATTAATTCCTACAATCTCCCTGTAATTTCTATTTATCCGCTTCATCATTGCATGGCTCAGATACTTTAACCGCACAATCTGATACAGATTCTCTGCTGAAATTGTAATATCCGCAATTTCCCTTGCAAGCTCAGCTCCGTCACTGACTGCAATTCCTGCATCTGCCGCCGAGAGTGCAGGTGAATCGTTGACTCCGTCCCCTACCATAAGGACTTTCTTTCCTTTTGCTTTTTCCTTCTCGATAAATCCGGCTTTATCCTCCGGAAGCACTTCCGAATAATATTCATCAACGCCTACTTTTTTCGCAATCACTGCTGCTGTACGCTCACTATCCCCTGTCATCATAACAATTTTCTGAAAGCCCGCTTCTCTTAAAGCACATATCACACCGGCACTTTCCCGGCGCAAAGGATCTTCGATGCATATTACCGCTGAAAGCACACCATCAATCGCCATATATAAGTGAGAATATTCTGTTGGAAGACCGTCGAATTGTTCCTGATATTTTTCTGGGATTATACATTTTTCATCTTCAAAAATAAAATGAGCGCTTCCGATAAGAACACGTTTTTCTCCTATACCGGAAGATATACCATGTGCTACTATATACTCCACTTTCGAGTGCATTTCTTCATGCTCAAGTCCTGCCTGTTTTGCTGCTTCCACAACTGCTTTTGCCATAGAATGCGGAAAATGTTCCTCCAGACAGGCCGCTATGCGGAGCAGCTCATTTTCGCTTTCTTCACAGAAAGGAACGATCATTTTCACAATTGGTCTTGCTTCCGTAAGCGTCCCCGTTTTATCCAGTACAATCGTTTCTGCTTCCGCAACTGCTTCTAAAAATTTACCGCCTTTCACTGTAATATCATAAGTACCTGCCTGACGGATTGCAGATAATACAGTGAGCGGCATTGTAAGCTTTAAGGCACAGGAAAAATCTACCATGAGTACAGCCAGAGCTTTCGTAATATTTCTTGTAAGAAGCCAGGTGAGCGCTGTTCCTGCAAAGGTAACCGGAACCAATCTATCTGCAAGTTTTTCTGCCCTGCCTTCTACCGAAGATTTTAATTTCTCAGATTCTTCGATCATTTCTACAATTTTTTCATACCGCGAAGCGCCGCCTGCTTTTTTTACCGTACAGATAAGTTCTCCTTCTTCCAACACACTCCCCGCATATACATATCCGCCCTCTTTCTTCAAAACCGGAAGCGGTTCGCCTGTAATAGAAGACTGATTGACCATTCCTTCTCCCTCAGACACAATCCCGTCAAAAGGAACAACATTCCCCATATGTACTATAATCGTGTCACCTTCCTTGATTTTTCCAGAATCGACAAGTACTTCCTGCTCTCCGCTCTTCATCCAGACTTTTGCAGTATTTAAGGACATGCTGCGCGCCAGATCTCCCACTGATTTTTTATGCGTCCACTCTTCCAATGTCTCTCCCAAACCAAGCAAAAACATAACAGACGATGCTGTTCTTATATCTCCGCGCATAATTGAGACACTGATCGCAGTGGCATCTAATACGGATACTTCCAGTTTTTTCTTAGCAAGACTCTTCCAGCCTTCTTTCAAATAATGCAGCGCCTTACACAAAATTACTGCTTTTCTGACCGGATATGGCAAAAGAAGTTTCCCTGCATAGTGAAACAACACTTTGCCAATCAGCTTTTCCTGATAAGAATCATTTATTTTTCTTCCGGAATTTGCAAAAACTTCATCCGGAACTTTTACAGACGTATATCGGAACTCTCGCAGAGCCTGAATCACCGGCTCTCTCTTCCCCGTAAAGCAAACGCAGGCATCGGCCGTCCTTCTATAAACCTTTGCCTGCGTGATATATTCCAGCGTATTCAGATAATACAATAATGCATCTGCCTCCTGATAAGACATCTGCTTTTGCACCACATGAATACGGATTCTCCCCGGAATCTCATGCTTAATCATAAATTTCAATTATACTTCCTCTGTCTCAGAACCTGTGTTATCCAGATTAATATCCTCCTGTACCGCATCCTCTTCTTCTGCCGCACGTTCTTCGTTGATCTGTTTTGCCTCTGCCAGAATATCCTCTGCATTTTCCTGAACTGTCTCTGCTGTCTTCATCAAACAATCCTTTGCTCTGAGAACAGCTGCGGTTCCTTTTACATATACATTTTTTGCATCTCTGCTTGAAAGGAGTTTCACTCCCGCTGTACCAAATAATACACCTCCGGCAAACAAAGCAACATTCTTAAATTTTAAAATATCCATATGTATTCTCCTTTTTTATTCTTCTGTGTGATTGTTTATTTGTGTTTCTTTCCGGTATAGAATAGCATAACAAGACAACCTATCATTGCCCATGCCCAAAACCTATGCTGTTTCAACCTATCACCTCATTTCCTGTTTTTTTATTAAAAAAAAGCCCACACCTTTTCCACTGGTGCAGGCTCTTTTTAACCTTACTTATTTTCTGCACTATGGCATTTGCAATTACATCCGGTGTGCCCGTCTTTCCCGGAACACCCTCCTGCTGACGGACAGCCGATACATTTGGCTCCGCTTTTTTTTGCCTTCCATATATAAGTAACTGCAATACCCACAATTAACAATATAATACCTATAACCAGGAAATTTGCCATACTCTGCCATCCTTTCCGCTATTTTATGCGTGCAGACGGTATTCTGCACTGAACGTTTTTTCTTTTCTCTGAATCAATACCACCAATATCACTGCAAATGCTGCTACTGCGATCAGTCCAGGAACAAAGCCGCTTCCAACTGCCCCTGTCGTAATCAGCGTGCCAATCTGATATACAAGAAAGGCAACTGTATAACCGGTACATAACTGTAATGCAATACCGCCCCACAGCCATTTTCTATCCTGCATTTCCGAATTCATAGCGCCGAGAGCTGCAAAGCAAGGCGGCGTAAAAAGATTGAACATCAGATATGCAAGCGCTGCTACTTTTGTAAGTCCCATGACCATAGCTACTTCATTTGCTCCGCCAACAAGTGCCAGTTCATCTGTATCAATAAAATTTGTAAGTCCATATACAACCGCAAGTGTACCGACTACGTTTTCTTTTGCAATAAAGCCGGTGATCGCTGCTGCTGCAAGCTGCCATACGCCGAATCCAAGAGGAATCAGAAGCACTGCAAATGGTGATGCAATCGATGCCAGGATTGAAGTGTGTTCCATTCCTTCTTCTACTACCTGGAACTGCCAGTTAAAGCTCTGCATGATCTGTACCACTGTGTTGCATACTAAAATAATCGTTCCCGCTTTCACGATGTATGCCTTACCACGGGAAAGCATGGAAAGTGTTGCCCGTTTCAGGCTTGGAATCTTATATTCCGGAAGCTCAATAATAAAGAAAGATTTACGATATTTATATCCTGTAATCTTTTTCACCAGCAATGCGCCCAGGAAGATCAGCAGAATTCCAACCAGATACATGGTAGGTCCTACCCATGAAGCGTCTGCGAAAAATGCACCTGCAAACAATGCGATAACCGGAAGTTTTGCTCCACAAGGCATGAACGGTGTCAGCATTGCAGTTGCTCTTCTTTCTCTTTCATTACGGATTGTACGGCAGGCCATGATTCCCGGAATCGCACATCCTGTTCCAATTACCATTGGAATGACAGATTTTCCGGAAAGTCCGACTCTCTTAAAAATCGGATCAAGAACTACTGTGGCACGCGCCATATATCCGCAGTCCTCTAAAAGAGCAATCAGAAAGTACATAACCATTACAAGCGGCAGGAAACCGACAACAGCGCCTACTCCGCCAATGATTCCATCAACCAGAAGAGCCTGAAGGAATGGACTTGCATTCTCAACTAATCCTGCAACCCAGCCCTGGAACGTCTCAATCCAGCCAACCAGCCAGTCTGCAATCCACGTTCCGACTGTAGACTGTGATATGTAAAACACACCGAACATAATTACTGCAAAAATCGGAAGCCCGATAAATTTATTGGTAAGTACCGCATCAATGCTGTCCTGTTTATTTTTCTCTTTTGTTAAAACTTTTCTCTTTTCTACCGCTTTTACGATTCCATTTACAAACGCAAAACGTTTTCTATCCGCATCTTCAACCTGTGCTTTGTCCTGCAGGTCAATATCCGCCTGCACATAAGGTGCTTTCTGGCCACATCCCTTTAATGCCGCAGCCTGATTCACTACTTCTTTTAAGCCCTCATGTCCTGCAGTGGTAGATACAGTTTTAATTACCGGACACCCCAGCTTATCCGCCAGTTTGTTTACATCAATTTCCGTTTTCTTCTTCTCTGTAATATCACTTTTGTTCAGTGCTACCACCACCGGAATCCCAAGCTCCAAAAGCTGCGTTGTAAAAAATAAACTTCTGCTTAAGTTTGTCGCATCTACAATATTGATGATCGCATCCGGATTTTCATTTTTTACATAACTGCTGGTAATACTTTCCTCCGAAGTGAACGGAGACATAGAATAAGCTCCCGGCAAATCCACCGCAATCAATTCTTCTGTTCCGTCAAAATATCCTTTTTTGATCGGACTCTCCTTCTTTTCTACCGTAACGCCGGCCCAGTTTCCAACACGTTCATTTCTTCCCGTGAGGGCATTGTACATGGTTGTTTTTCCACTATTGGGATTTCCTGTCAACGCAATTCTCATTCTGTCTCCTCCTTCAACTTTGCGCGATTAGCATTGGCTAACCACTTTTCTTAAAAAAACAGTGACTGAAATCACCGTTTTTTTTATTATTATATTGAAATAGCCCTCGCTAAATCATTATCAATATTATATCTTCCGTCTTTAATGGATACCACGCATCCGCCCTTGCGGTGTGCAATTACAGTGATTGGTTCTCCACTATAACAGCCCAGCGAAAACAGGAATGCATTCAACTCTTCATCATCTGTCAAAATGTCCTTTACGATATATTCTACGCCTTCTTTAGCCTCTGATAAATCCATAAGCATATAACACACTCCATTCTTCTGATCGGCCAATCTTGCGGCGTCTCAGTTATTCTTAATTTACTGTGGTTAGTTTATTCTAATTTCTTTATTTTGTCAATAGTTTTATTGATTTTTTTTTATTTTCTTTGTTTCTTGCAATTTTATATTTGAAATGATAACATATTACCAGATAGGAGGTATCATCATGGGATATATCAGTCATCGTTCCGAAGAATCTGTAGAAGATTATCTGGAAACGATTTATATACTAAGCAAACGTCTTCCCGTTGTACGCTCGATTGACATTGCCACAGAATTAGGCTATTCAAAACCAAGCGTCAGCGTTGCCATGAAAAATTTAAAGAGCAAAGATTTTGTTACGGTTTCAAATGAAGGTTATATTTTTTTCACACCAAAAGGGGAAGCGCTCGCTTCTGAAATTTTCGAACGCCACACTGTACTTTCAGATTGGCTGATCAGTCTTGGAGTCGATCCTCAGACAGCTTCCGAAGAAGCCTGCAAAATCGAACATGATATTAGTGCAGATACTTTTCGAGTATTAAAAAAATACATTTCAGAAACAAAATTATCCTGCACACAGGAAAAATAAAACATTATTTTGGCCGGCTTGAATCTGCAAAGCCGGCCTCTTTCATTTCCCTATGACGTAGGAAGCGTCTTAACGCCAAAGATAAAATATACCAAACAAAGTTTTTTTCATTTACAACCTCCATCTATTTCTCATCTATCAGCTCATTCTTCCCCAACGATGTACTTTTTACTTTCCCTGACCGTACCGATCAATCTCCTGTTAATCATCATACGCTTCATCTGCTCAATATTAGTTTTAATTAATTTTAATTAGTTATAGCTAATCACAAACAAAAGAAAAACACCTCTTTTGAGGTGATTAGCATTGTCTAACTTGTAAAAAGAATACCAGATAACATTATTTTTGTCAACAAAAAATACTTCTTAAGGAAAAATGCAAAAAACAGAACCGCCACATTTCTGCAGCAGTCCTGTCTGTCTTTTATTTATTTTTTCAGATTTTCTGACGTAAAACTCAATGGAAGAAGCTGCTCCAATTTATAAACTCTGTAATCATTTCCCGAACGCGGAAGAATAATCTCAAAATTCTGCGTGTCGCAGAATTCTGCCATTACCTGACGACAAATGCCGCAGGGAGCACAATATTCAAACTCCTCTGCCGATTCCGGTTTGCCGACAATGGCAATCGATTTAAACTCCCGTTTTCCCTCGGAAACTGCCTTGAAAAACGCAGTTCGCTCCGCACAGTTCGTTGCTCCGTATGACGCGTTTTCAATATTACACCCCTCAAAAATCTCTCCGTCCATACAGAGAAGAGCAGCTCCCACCTGAAAATGAGAATAAGGAGCATACGCTTTTTTCTGGGCTTCAAAAGCCCTGCGTATTAATTCCTGCCGTTCCATCTACACACCTCCTGCTGTGCCTTTTATTTTTTCACTTCTCCCCAGAAACTTGTTCCCTCTGTTCCGCCCTGAATTCCAAACATATCAAGAACAGTAGCTGCCATATCGGAAAACGTATTTCTTGTTCCAAGATTTACGCCCTCTTTTACTGCTTTTCCGTACATCAGCATAGGCACACATTCTCTGCTGTGATCTGTTCCCTTAAATCCCGGATCACAGCCGTGGTCCGCAGTAATCATGAGAACATCGTCATCTCTCATGTTGTTCAGAAATTCTCCAAGCTGTTCGTCGAAAACAGTCGCTGCATTTGCATAACCGTCTATGTCATTTCTGTGTCCGTAAAGCATATCAAAATCAACAAGATTTACGAAGCAAAGACCATTGAAATCTTCCTTCTGAATTTCCAGAGTTTTATCCATACCATCTACATTATTTTTGATAGACACAGTAGTCTGTACATTTTTTCCTGCGAAAATATCAAAAATTTTTCCTACTCCCTTTGTGTCGTATCCCTTTTCTGTCAGAATGTCCATCATAGTCACAGACGGCGGAACAAGAGAGAAATCATGTCTGTGCGGAGTACGTGTATAATTTCCGCTCTCTCCTACAAACGGTCTTGCGATAACTCTTCCCACACTGTGTTCTCCTGTGAGGATTTCTCTTGCAATACGGCAGTATTCATATAAATCCTCAAGGGGAACCACATCTTCATGTGCCGCAATCTGAAATACGCTGTCTGCTGAAGTATACACAATCAGCTTTCCTGTTTTTACGTGCTCATCCCCGTAATCCTTAATAACCTCTGTTCCTGAATACGGTTTATTACAGATTACCTCGCGTCCTGTACGGCGCGTAAATTCGTCAAGCACCTCTTTTGGAAAACCATCCGGATAAACAGGAAGAGGGCGGCGTGAAATAATTCCCGCAATCTCCCAGTGACCGATTGTGGTATCTTTTCCCTTTGACGCTTCTGTAAATCTTCCGAATGCTCCGGAAGGTTCTTTTTCTTTTGGCTGTGCCTCCACTCCGTCAATATTAAAAAGACCGAGTTTGCACATATTTGGTGTATGGTATTTCTCTGACTTTACAATCGTTGCCAGAGTATTGCTTCCTTCATCTCCAAAGTCTGCTGCGTCCGGCGCATTGCCGATTCCGTAACTGTCAAGAACAATTAAAAACACTCTTTTTATGTCCATGATTTTCAAACCTCCTTTTTATATTGCTATTTTACACAAAACCTGTGTGATTGTAAAGAAAGACCATGTATATCGTTTACAAAAAATCCCCGGAATGTTTTTTATCCCGGGGATTTTCTTTTACACATTTTCTGTTTTCTTTTTTCTTCGTGTCATCAGTCCGCCAATTCGTCCTGTTTCTTTTGCAGAAAGACTTTTCCAGCCGCTTTCCAAAACCTTATCAAGAAGCCCCAGCTCCTCTGCAATTTCGTATTTCATGTTCTCTTCTCTGGAAAGTTTTCCTTCCAGATATTCTTTAATTTCTTTGTCGCGGTTCATCTGTCCACTCCTCCTTTTCCTCTGGAGTATAGACAGAAATTCAGGATTTATACATGTGATTTCGGCATAATAATGGCACAGAGGAAGTATGCAAGAATTCCAGTGCCCCAGAAGCAGCTTAAAATCACCCATATAATCCGAATCAGTGTAGGATCAATATTGAAGTATTCTGCAATTCCTCCGCATACGCCGCAGATCATACAATTTACATCTGATTTATATAAGCGTTTGTTTTCCATAATTATTCCTCCTCGAAATCAATGTTGATGCTTCCCATTCCACATTCAAACTCTGCTGTATGAGCAGCTCCTTTATTTCCAAAACTATGATTTCCTGCTATACCGCCAAGCTCATTGCTTCCAATTACTATGCTGCTAAGTCCGCCCTCTGTTTTTATAAAATAATCCTCTTCTCTTCCTGCAAAGGTAGCATCCAGACTTCCCATTCCGCATTCCCCGTCAATTTCCCAGGCTTCTATTATATCAAGGTCCAATATACCAACCCCAACTTCCAGACTGATCTCTCCTGCATTAATACGGTCATATGCATTTCCTTCCCCGGCACCTACGGTAAAGCTGAATTCATCTGCTGTAATCGCATCCATAAGCTCTGCAGAGCCCGCTCCGATTTCAATATCTACCTCGCGAAAACTTGTATTTTGGGGATAATACAAAGTAACAATTCTTTGCTCCTCCTGTTTTTCTCCCAGATTTTTGCTTACCAGCTTCACTTCCTGTCCCTGCTGCTGAACAGATACTTCTTCTTTTTCATCTCCTTCAATTTCTACAGCAAAATCATTCCTGTCCCAGCTTTCCATTACAAAAGAATCCCAGGTAAGTTCTACATCAAGCTTTGTCACATCATTGAAGGTATAGGAGCGCACACCGTCCTCTGTTGTTCCCTGCACCGTCTCAGATGGCTTTGTAACTGCCCTGTCACCACGCTCAACATAATCATCGTCGTCATGTTCATCGTAATCATCATAGTCATCCTGTTCATCGTAATCGTCATCGTAATATCCTGTCTCTGTAAGCTCTGTATTTACTCTGTCACGAAAATCTCTGAGGATTTTCACGCTGTCCACCGTTGCGCCCATTGCTACTCCGCCTGCAGAAAGCCCAATTCCCAACACACCGAAAACACCGGCGGTAATCAACATTCCTTTTGTAAATTTTTTCATATTTCTGCACCATCCTTTCTTTTTTCTTCTTTATGAATGAGGTTATGAAGTCCATCTGTTACTTTCCTTAAAATCCAAGGAAGAGCTGTTCCAACGCTCCATACCAAAATCAAAACACTGAGAATCGCTGCTGCCGCAAACAGGCATCCGATTCCAAGAGTTAAAACACCGGCTCCCGGATAAGTGAAGGAAAGACTGATTCCTGCAGCCACACAAGCAGCCGCTCCTGCAAAAAATCCAAGTACACACGCCCCCACTGCAAACACTGCAAGAAATGGAATCAAGGCTATCGCTATAACAACTCCAAGAATTCCTCCTGTCGCTCCCACCAGAAAAGGTGATAAAATAACAAGTCCCAGAATAATAAGACCGATTGCCACCGGATTTCTATTCTTTCTTCCTGCCTGATACCCGCGTTCCGCACGGCTTTCGCTTCTTCCTGCCGTATATTTCCCCGGCATCTGCCCCTCTTCTTTGGCTCTTGTATCTGTATAGCCTCGTTCTGTATATTCCCCGTAATCTCCGGAGCCTGCACTTAAGTCTGCTTTAATGATTGCCGCTACTTTTCCCGGACTTCCAAGCTCCCGGATTACTTCGGCTTCTCGTTCTGCGCCTGCGTCCTCAAAATAATTTTCGTAATATTCCAGGGCTTCCTCTCGTTCTGCTTCTGATATGTCAGAAAGAAGATGGGACAACTCTCTCATAAACTGCATTCTGTTCATATTCCTATTCCTCCCTCGAGCATTTTGGAAATCTTTGATGAGTAGTTTTTCCATTCTACTTTATATAAATTCAACTGTGCACTTCCCTTTTCTGTAAGCTTATAGTATCTTCTGTTTCTTCCCTCATATGCCATATCATATACTTCCAGACAGTCGTCCTTCTGAAGTCTTCTCAAAACAGGATAAAGGGTAGATTCTGATACTTCCAGAACGCCTCTTACATCCTGCGTAATCTTATATCCGTACGTCCCTTCTTTCTCTTTCGATACAACTGCCAGAACAATCGCGTCAAGAAGAGCCGCGCCTGTATTAAATACCATCGTCTCACTTCCTTTTTCTTTTATAATATTATACAGTTCATCAATATTGTTTTGTTAACAATACTATATATCATATAATATAGTTTTGTCAATAGTATTTTCGGAAATTGCACTAAAAAAGGCAGGAAACTTATTCCATACAAATTTCATAAGTTTCTCTGCCTTTTTTCTATTCTTTTGCAGTTAATATTTCCCCGATTGCTCCTATCAGTTCCCGTTCCATTTTCATAGAACAAAGCTGAGTTAATTTAGCCGCTTTACTTATATTTTTCTGAATCACAGAATACACCTCTTCTTTTACGGAAAAAGGAATTTCTCCCTGATTCAGAAGCTCAAATATCCGTTTGTTTTCTTCGTTTTTGCGAAGCTTCGGAACAGACAGCGTAATCTGTATTTTTTCTGTGACGGAAATCTCCGGCAAACGTACTGTAAGACAGCCGTCTTCTTCTCTGTAAGTTTTAACGGCTCCGTCTATGTCCGTCGTTATTTCACAGTCCTCCACTCCGAAAAATTCCACAGTATAGCTTCGCTTTTCCGGTATGAGCGCTCTGTTTCCTTCCGCTGGAAATACAGTAAAACTTCCATTTTTCCAACAGAACTCCATTTTTGTTTCCACAGAATCGCCTGTCAGATACGCATTTGTTTCATTGTCATCTTCATACAGGACAAAGCTTCCACCTGCTCCCGCATACACTCTGATACAAAGAGAATCCGGATTTTTTAAAAATTTCTCTCCCTGTATCTCCTCTGTGAAAGGCACAATCGCTCCTGCCTTTACAAGAACCGGTATGGAATGAATATCTCTGTACATATCCATTTCCTTTCCCCCTGAATAAATCATCCCTGTAAAGAAATCAATATATGTTCCCTCCGGAAGCCACACATGAACCTTTCCTCTGTTCAGTCCCGGCAGGTTTTCTTCTGTTATGGGAGCCACAAGAAAATCTCTTCCAAAAATATACTGATTTTTTACCTCATACGCTTTTCCCTCCATAGGATTTTCGTAATACATCGGCAAAATCAAAGGAAGATTTTCCGCCCATGCGCGATGATTCATTGTATAAAGATAAGGAATCATTCTGTGACGAAGACGAAGGAATTTTCCCATAATCATAGAAATTTCCACAGGATAATTCCAGGGCTCTTTTCCCATAAATTCACTTTTACTGCTGTGAATCCTGTTAATGGGAGAAAATATCCCAAACTGCAGCCAACGAAGAGCCAGTTCATTATTTTTATATCCACACATATGTCCACCAATGTCGTGACTCCACCAGCCGTATCCGATATTCGACGCTGTGCTTGTAAAATACGGCTGAAAATCAAGGGAATCCCATGTCACATGCGTATCCCCCGAAAATCCCACCGGGTATCTGTGGGAACCCGGACAGGCATATCTTGAAAAAGTCATAGGACGTTTCCCGTCGCGGGCATTATCCAGATAATGGTAATGGTTCAGCATCCACAGCGGGTCCAGTCCCGGAATCTTTGTTGTATTTCCCTGCTGCCAGTCAATCCACCAGAAATCTACGCCCTTTTCCTCCTCCGGGTGAAGTACGCACTTAAAATACGCTTCCAGGAATTTTCTGCTGGTAATATCAAAATCAACAGGTTCTTCCTTATCTGTATCAATATTTCCCAATTCCTCCGCTATGGAAATATAGCAGTCCTCATATGCGCGGATTCCACTTGCCGGGTGAAGATTCAGACTTACTTTCATTCCATGTTCATGCAGCCATGCCAGAAATCTCTCAGGTTCCGGGAAATATTTTTTATTCCATGTGTAGCCTGTCCAGGAGCTTCCGTATTTCGGATCCACCTCATCTACAAGATGCCAGTCCATATCCACTACGCCTACAGAAAAAGGAATTTTCTCCTCCTCAAAGCGGGTGATAAGAGCTTTGTAGCTTTCTTCTGTATAAGCGTAGTAACGGCTCCACCAGTTTCCCAGCGCAAATCTTGGAAGCATGGGCGTTTTTCCTGTAAGTCTGTAAAAATCCCCCAGAGCTTCCTTATAATCATTTCCATAGGCAAAGAGATAAATATCTGCTCCCTCTCCCTTCCTTGGCAAAACCCAGCCATTCTCATCTAAAATCAGAGTTTTGCTGTCATCCAAAACAGCACAGCCGCTTCTTGAGATAATCCCTTCTTCCAGTTCACAGGCGCCGTCCACATCATCAAGGGTCCTTGCCGTTCCTCCCAGGTTATCTGTTTTTTCCCCGTAATACCATACAGCACCATAAGGATTCTGTCCTCCGATGGCTATGGCATTTAAACTGTTTTTTGAAAACTCTCCCCCTGTATATGTAACATGAAGTCTCTCTGTGAAAAGCTCAAAACCTTCTCCCTTTTGAACAAGTCGGTAATCTACTCTTTCAAACTGTCTGTTCCACACAACCTGAGTAGGACGGTCTTCAAAGCATCCGTCTTCCCTGTACTCCATGCGGATGAGGCATGGCGTGAGAAGAAGAAAGCGGTATTTTTCTCCCTGTATGGTGTTTTCCCTCCTGCCCACAGGCTGCATCTGCCAAAGATTATTTTCAAACATAACATTCCTCCTTTTTTTGTATTCGTATCTTTTTAGGTGACAATATTTTATCTTAATTTGCCCCTGTATGCAATGGCTGCTGATGAATTATTGTTCACTCCATTCACAGCAGTACTGATAGTTCAATATATATCAATTTGTCAGGTAGCTTTTGACACCTGCATCATATGTATGATAAGATAATTTCAGTCTTTTTATATCGAAAAAAACATTTTATATCAGGAGGTCATATGAACCAGAATAAAACTGAAACTCTTCATCCCGCTTTTCTGGAGCGAATGAAATCACTCCTGGGAGAAGAATATCCCCTGTTTTTAAAAAGCTTCGAAGCTCCCAGAACCTTCGGACTTCGTGTAAATACAGATAAAATTACCTGCGATGAATTCGAACGTATTGTTCCTTTTCCCGTAACTCCCATTCCCTGGATAAAAAACGGATACTTTTATGAGGAGGAAAGCCGTCCCTCCCGCTGTCCCCTTTATCAGGCAGGGCTTTATTATCTTCAGGAGCCAAGCGCTATGACGCCTGCTTCCCGCATTCCCGTTACTCCCGGCGAATACGTACTTGATATGTGCGCTGCACCCGGAGGAAAGGCAACAGCTCTTGGAGCAGCCTTAAAAGGAGAAGGACTGCTTATCGCAAACGACATCAGCACATCAAGAGCAAGAGCTCTCCTTCGAAACATTGAGCTTTTTGGCATTCCCAATGTGTTTGTAGCAAATGAGCCGCCGGAAAAACTTGCCCGCACCTTCCCGGAATTTTTCCATAAAATTATTCTGGATGCGCCCTGCTCAGGCGAGGGAATGTTCCGAAAAGAAGAAGCTCTCGCTCTCGACTGGACGCCGGAAAAATCAGCGGAGCTTTCAAAAATCCAGAGAGAACTTCTCTTAAACGGATTTGATATGCTTCGTCCCGGCGGACTTCTTCTTTACTCTACCTGTACCTTTTCCCCGGATGAAGACGAAGGAAGCATTTCCTTCCTTCTGGAAAACAGACCGGAAGCAGACCTTGTGGAACTTCCCTGGTACGAAGGTTTTACAGAGGGAATCCCTTCTGCCGGCAACGGTGAAGAACGCCTGAAACGCTGTGTGCGTCTCTTTCCGCATAAAATGAACGGAGAAGGACATTTTATGGCTCTTATTCAAAAACCTGGTCTTTCCACGCTGGGCGGTGTCTCCGCTCCCCACACGAAACCGGATAAAAATGCAGTAAAATGGATGGATGAATTTTTCAAAGAAATCGGACTTTCCTCCCTTGACGGTCATCCCTTTGACTGGAACCGGGTAGAAATCCGAAAAGACAAAGCCTATTATCTTCCCCCTGTATCCTGCGATTTCCGCGGACTGGCTTTTTTAAGAAATGGTCTGTATCTGGGGGATATAAAAAAGAATCGGTTTGAACCATCGCAGCCCCTTGCACTTGCCATTCGAAAAGGCGAAGCTGCTTCCTGTATTTCGCTCTCTGTAAACGATGAAAGGATTACACGATACTTAAAAGGAGAGACTTTAAATATTGAACCGCAGGAAGCCGCCAAATCAAAAGGCTGGCAGCTCCTCTGCGTGGAAGGGTATCCGATTGGATTCGGAAAACTGGTAAACGGAGTGCTGAAAAACAAATACCCTGCCGGGTGGAGGGTGTAAAATCACTCCACCTCTATCTCTTTCCCCAATCCAAAGGAATAGATATACGCCTCCTTCACCGGCTTTCCTGCTGCCCGTGAAAGCGCCTCAGCATAATCCAAAACCTGGTTTCTGTACCGTTCTAAGAGAATATGCTCCTCTCCTTTTCTCACCTTATCCGTCTTATAATCCACAAGAATCAGTTCTCCGTCTTCCATAAAGTAAGCGTCCATAATACCCTGCACAAGGACGCTTTCTCCTTTCCAGTCAGGATTTAATTCTCCTGCTTCTCTTGAGATGACAAAAGGCTGTTCTCTAAAAAGAAGCCTGTTTTCAGATGCTTTTTTCATTCTCTGTCCAAGGGAAGATGTGGCAAAAGCCAAAATATCTCCCGGGTGGACGCACTCCGCTTCTTTTTCTTTTAATTTCTTCTGCATAAGCAGCTCTTTTATCTGTATCTTTATCTCTTCTACAGAAGATACGCGGTTATAATCAATGCACTCCATTACTCTGTGGTAAGCCGTTCCTCTTGATGCCCCTGTATATACCTCCTGCTTTTCGATAAACTCCGGCACAATGGGATTTTCTTCTTCCTCCGGCTCCTCCACTATATTTTCTTCTTTTTCATAGAAATCATGATGGGCTCTTTTATTTAATTCCGATACGCTCACCTTTACCGGAATCTCCCGTAAAAATTCGTAAGGATAAACAAAAGAGAATCTTTTTTCCAGCTCTTCTTTTATTTCTTTATTGTATTCAAGAGAAACGTCCCAGTTTTCCAGAACTTCTCTTCGAATTTCCGTTTCCGCCTGAATCTCCACCTCTTCTTTTACAAGGTCTTTTGCTGTTATTTTTTTTATGACAAAATCACAGTCTCCTTCGTAAAGGGGATTTCTTCTATTGGAAAAAATACCATATTCTTCTAAAAGCGGCTCCATTGCCCTGTGCCTTATAAGGGCAGGAAGAAGATAATCCCAGTAAGTCTTTGCCTTCATGCGAGTTCCCACAGGAAGCATCTCCTCATCCTGTTTTAAAAAACCGGAAAGCCCGCGGATTCTTTCTTCCAGCTTTCCTATAGTCCCTGTTATAATCAGTTTTTCTTTTGCACGCGTTAAAGCAACATAAAGAACACGAAGCTCCTCTCCCAGACTTTCTTTTAAAATAGCCCTCCGTAACATCTGCTTATACAAAGTCGTGGAAGTAATTCTTTTTTCCGGAAGAATGGCATCTGTTCCAATTCCAAGCTCATGATGAATCAAAAGTCCTGCATTTATATCACTAAAATTAAACTGTTTTCCCATACCTGCCGCAAACACAACCGGAAATTCAAGCCCCTTGCTTTTATGGATTGTCATAATCTGTACCGATCCTTCTCCTGCACCGGATAAATTGACTTCTCCGTAATCCACCTGGAATTTCTGCAGTTTTTCAATGTAGCGCACAAAATTAAAAAGCCCGCGGTAGCTTGTCTTTTCATAATCCATTGCCTTTTCTATTAACATGGAAAGATTGGCTCTTCGCTGCTCTCCGTCAGGAAGTGCAGCCGCATAATTTCCATACCCTGTCTTTTCCAGAATATATACGATCAGCTGATGAACCGGTGTATATTCCGCCATATCCCTGACATTTGTAAGAAGAGACAGAAAACAGGAAAGCTTCTCAAAAAGCACAGCTTCTTCCTCATTTTCCATTCTTTCTTCACCAACCCATGCGCATACCGCATCAAAAAGCATTCCCTCTTTATGTTCTGCACGGAGAAGCCCCAGTTCCTGAGAAGTACAGCCTACAACAGGAGAATGCAATACGCCTGCAAGGGGAATATCCTGAAGCGGATTGTCGCAAATGCGAAGATAATCCAGCATGGTAACTACCTCTGTCGCAGAAAAATATCCTGTTTTTGAAGCGGTGTAAGAGGGAATTCCCTGGGATGAAAATACATCTTTAAATGTCTCTTCCCAGCCTGATGCGGTGCGCAGCAAAACTGCTATATCCCCATATTCCAACGGACGATACTGTCCCGTTTCCTTATCGAGAACCTTCTCCTTCTCTTTCATCTCCTGGATTTTCTGAGCAATTGCAAGCGCTTCCATTTCTTTTTCATTGTCAATCTCTTCTGTTTGCAGTTCCTCTTTATCATTTTCAATAAAAAAGACTTCTGTTTTTACAAATTCCGGATTTTGCCCTTCCGGAAAAACAGCTCCCGGATAAAGTGCCGCCGCCTCATCATAAGCTACGCCTCCCAGATCTTCTCCCATAATCTGGCGAAAAATATAATTAACACTTCCCAGAACCTCGCTTCGGCTTCTGAAATTTTTATGAAGATCGATTCTCTGCTCTTTTCCTTCCTCTGTTGTGTAGGTTTTATATTTTTCCATGAAAAGCTCCGGTCTTGCAAGGCGGAAACGATAAATACTCTGCTTCACATCTCCCACCATGAAAATGTTTTTTCTCTGATTTACCCACCCGGAAACAAGATTTGTGAGAACCTCCTGCACAAGATTGCTGTCCTGATACTCATCTACAAGAACCTCATCGTATTTTTCCGAAAGTTCCCTTGCAGCCTGACTTGGCGTAAAGGTATCTCCTTCTTTTGTCACAAGAATCCGGAGCGCAAAATGCTCCATATCTGTAAAATCAATGATATTTTTTTCCCGCTTCCTTTCCCCGAAACGTTCCATAAATTCTTCTGTAAGACGAATCAGAATTTCCACAGGCTTCCTGCAGCAAAGGAGCGTTTCTGCCGCCTCCTTTAGAGTCTCCGAAAAATACCTCTCAGAAAGGTCTTTTAAAATCCCCTTCCCTTCCTCCCGAAGCTTCTTTACCTGTTCCTTTTTGTATTCTTCCACATCTTCTGCTTTTTTCGCAGAAAGACGTGCAAATTTCAGGGCAGAAAGAGCCAATGCCATCCCGTCAAAATCCTGCTTTTCACAGAGAAACCGAAGCTCATCTATAAGAAGCATATCACTTTGAAGGGCGTCCTCATAAAGATACGGCCCTCCCGGCTCCTGACACACGGAGAGCCCCTGTGTAAAAAGCGTCTCCGCCTGGGTAAGCACCTGTATGACACTCTCCCACAAAACCTGAAACCATTCCTGTTTTTCCAGATCTTTTCCGTCCTCTATTTCGTATGCCTTTATACAATCGCCAAGCCATTCCAGCGGATACGGATTACTCATTGCCGTATCGTAAAGCTTTAACACCAGCTCTTTTAATCCCTCGTCTGTTTTTCCCGGCGCATAGCACTCCACAAAATTCAGAAAATCTTCATCGCTTCTGCTGTAAAAATCCTCAAAAAGTTCTTTCAGCACATCTTCTTTTAAGAGCTTTAATTCCCCTTCTTCCGCTGTCCGACACCCTGGGTCAAGCCCGATCAGATGAAAATAATTACGTATGAGATAAGAGCAGAAACCGTCAATGGTCGTAATCTGAGCTGTATGAATAAGCGTCATCTGTCTCTGCAGATGCTCGTTCTCCGGTTCTTCATAAAGAGCCTCCTCAAGAGCTCTCGAAATTCTCTCCTTCATTTCTCCTGCCGCTGCTCTTGTAAATGTCATGATCAGCATTCTGTCAATATCCACCGGATTTTTTTTATCGAGAATTTTACTTAAAATCCTCTGTACAAGAACTGCCGTTTTTCCGGATCCTGCCGCTGCGCTTACAAGAATATTTCTGTCCCGCAGAGAAATTACCTTCTTCTGTTCTTCCGTCCATGAAACTGCCATTTACTCTTCCACCTCCAATATCTGCCACAGTTCTTTATCGTCAAACACCTTTAAATTCCGGTACTCATACCCCGGCATTTTTCTGTCAAAACCGCATACGGAAATGTAGGGACAATACGTACAGGCACTTTTCTTTCCCATTTTATAAGGATTCACTTCCACGTCGCCTTCCATAATACAGCTTCTGATTTTCTCAATTTTCCGCTTTACAAACCTTCCGAGAACGTCAAACTGCTCTCTTGTTGCAACAGAAGAATTTTTTCGGAAGCTTCCGTCTTTATTAAACGCTACCGGAAGAGATACCAGGCTTCTGTCCATTTTTTCTATCATTTCCCGGTCAGCCCGTACAAGACCATTCATCTTCAGTTCTTTTAAAATCCGGCTGCTTACCGCCTCCACATCTGCATCTATTTTTTCTTTTATCATGGGGTCTTTCACATTATAATAAAATATGCCTGCAGGAAGAACTTCCTTTCCCGGATACTTTTTCTTTTCTACGGAAAGCGCACCGTCCAGATAAATCATAAGCTGAAGCTGCAGTCCGTAATATAAATACACAAGGTCAAAGGTAGTGTTTCCTGTCTTATAATCAATGACTTTCACATACACCTGATTTTCCTCTTCCATTACATCTACACGATCGATGCGTCCACCTCCAAAAGAAACCTCGAAACTCTCCGGCCTAAACTTCCCATGCTGAAGCTGCTCCTGAAGCCCCCATACAGTACGGTGCAAAATCCGTCTCGTCCGCTCAATCATTGCCTCATTTCTCGCACTGCTCTTTAAAATAGTATTTCCGTAATCTGCCGCAAGATCATCAAGACATTGATCCACAATCTCGTTTCGAACCTCTTCTGTTAAATCCGCCCACTCAAGTCCTCTGTTTCGAACCTCTCCTGCAAAATTTTCAAGCGCAATGTGCATAATATTTCCCATATCCATTGCACGAAATTCATACTCTGCCCGTTCTGTCAGGCGAAGCCCGTACTGTAGAAAATGGGCACAGGCACAGGCTGCGAAACGTTCCAGCCTTGTAGCGCTGTATGGAGAGACTTCTCCATATAAGACCTTTGCCACGCTTCTGCTGATTTCATCTGCCGGTTTTCTTGTAAAAGCGGCTTCCACAAGTTTTTTTACAACAGGGGCATATACGGGACTTTTCAGATACCAGCTGTAAAGTTCTTTAAATACATCGTCTCCCTTTCCATTGGAAGCCTCAGAAAGTCCCCTGATGAAATAGGAAAGCCCGGCTCCCGGAAGTTCCAAAGCAGACATAGGATCCTCGCAGCTCTCTTTCTTTTCTACTTCTGTGTCAGGAAAAAGCTTCTGAATGCTTCCAATTAAATAGGCAGGGCTTATTGCCTCTCCACTATTGTTCGAAAGACTGTAGGAAAGACAGAGATATTTTTCCGGCTTCGTAAGATTCAGATAAAGATAATATCTCTGAATGCTCATCTGCTCTTTCGGTCCCGGAGCCAGCTCCACTCCCTGTTCCTCTATGAACTCCCGGTCAAGCTCTGTGAGAATTCCGCCTGATTCCGTATTTTTCGGAATATTTCCCTCATTTACACCAACAAAAAATAAAGCCTTCATACCCTTTAAACGGGTTCGTTCCATATCTCCCACTACAATCTGATCCTGAGAAGGAGGAATTAATGCCACTTTTGCCTCGGAAAGCCCGGTTTCCAGAAGCTGGCTGTATTCCTGACGACTGACTTCCTCCTCCCCGAGAATTGCCACCATAGAATCAAAAAGCTCCATCACAATCCCGTAAATCTGGCTGTATTCCTTTTCCATCGCCGCATTTCCCTGTTCCTTAAAAGCCTTTTCTCTTTCTTTAATCTTATAAAAGCTTCTGTTCTTCACAATAAAATCGTATACAATGCGGCAATACTGCTCTACTGTCCGTTTCCCCCCGGCAAATCCTTCTGCAAGGAGACCTACTTCCTCCACAAAACGCTCCCTGATTTCATTGAGACGCTGAATACTGTCCGGCTCCATTCCCCGGTAAATCCTCACCCAGCGCTCCTTCCACTTCCCAAATCCCCGGATTCCAAGTGCCAGCACATAATTTTCCAGAAGATCCGCCTCTTCTCTTGTAATATCAGACATTCCGCAGCGAAGATAACGGAATACACTTTCATAAGAAAATCCCTTCACTGCCATCTCGATAGATGCACGAATATACTCCACAAAAGGATTCATAAGGACAGTATGCTTTTCATCAAGGAAATATGGAATTCCCGCCTCGTTTAATACCTGTTTTGCAAGTGTTCCATATTCCTCAAGATTTCCGGTAATAATAGCAATATCACCGTAATGCAGTCCCTCTGTACGAACAAGACGTGCAGCCCTCTGTACCGCCTCTTCCATTTCTTTTTTGGGATTTTCCCCGCAAAACATGGAAATTTCATTCTGTTTTTTCTCATAAACAGCCTTTCTGTAACGGAAAATATGCTCCTCCAGAAATTGAAGCGCCGGAGCTTTGGAAAATCTGGAATTTTTCCCATGATAAAGAAGCACCGGCTCCTCTATGTCTTTTGTAAGACAGGAAAGGCTCTGAACCATTTTTCTTCCCATATAAAAAAGCTGATGAGATTTTCCTTTGATATACGGATTTTCCTTTGCATCCATTGTTACAGTCACATAAATGCGGCTGCAGATGCGCAAAAGTTCTTCAATGACCCGGTTCTGAATGGGGGTAAAGCCGGTAAAACCGTCAAACACCACCACGCTTCCCCGAAGCTTTTCTGAAAAAGGCAGCATACGGAGAAGTACGTCCATCACTTCCTCCCCTGTCATATAATGCCCTTCCAGATAGGTTCGGAATCCCTGATACAGAGTGTGCACATCGCGAAGCTTCATGGTAAGAAGCTCTCTGTCTCCTGCTTTTTCCACCATCTGAGAAAGCTCTTCCTCACCAATGCCATACTGCATAAACTCCGAGAGAAGAGACTTTACCTCGTCAAGATAACCTGGCTTTTTCATCTGACTGCCAAGATAGGGCAGCTCTTTCTGATGCTTCTGTACCATTTTCTGAAGAACCATTGTTTTTCCCGTATCATCTAAAATAACTTTTTCGTCCCCGCCTGTCTCCTCAAAAACACGGTAAGCAAGACGTTCAAAACTTAAAACATCTATATTTAAAATCCCTTTGGAAGGGCTCATTTCCACAAGTGTTTTCTGTGTCTGCATAGTAAACTGCTCCGGCACAATTACATAATAAAAACCATCCGGATGTTCTCCTGCTTCCTGGATCACCCGTTCATATATGTAATGAGATTTTCCTGTTCCGGAGCTTCCCATAATAAACTGAAGCGACATAAGCTGTCCTCCTTTTCCTACCTGATTTAAAATTTATTGTACCTTATCTCAAATGCAAAAACAACCAGTCATATTTTCCCGCCTCTCCTAATAAAATATAGAAAACAGACCAGGAGGCGCATACCATGAGTTCCAAAACAAAAATCGTTGTCCTACATATGAAAGAAGTCATTTACACCGCAATCTTTATTGCCCTTGCCCTGATTCTGGGGATTGTGGTATTTTTTATGTTCGGTCCTGGAAAGGGAAAACTTTCCTCCGGCGCTGTCCACAAATATAAACCCGGCGTTTACACCTCCTCCATCGAGTTAAACAGCAACACCTTTGATGTGGAAGTCACTGTTGACGCGGACAGCATACAATCCATTCATCTTGTAAATTTAAGTGAAAGCACTGCTGCCATGTTTCCGCTCATGGAGCCTGCCCTGGAATCCCTTGCAAGCCAGATTTACACAAATCAGTCTCTTGAAAATATCCAGTACACAGAAGACCAGAAATACACATCTATGATGCTTCTTGACTCCATTTCGGATGCTTTGAAAAAGGCGGAGAACCCATAATGTTCTCCGCCTTTTTTGTTTCCTTATTTTGTTATAATTCTTCCAGCTGTCTAAGCCACACAGCTGCGCTTGCATCGCTTGGCATACGAAGATCTCCTCTCGGGGAAAGCGCCACACTTCCCACCTTTGGTCCATCCGGAACACAGGAGCGTTTAAACTGCTGTGCAAAAAATCGTCTGTAAAATGTTTTCAGCCATTTAAGAATCGTCTCTTTGTCGTAAATGCCTTCAAAAGTCTTACTTGCAACAGCGTAAATTTTCTTTGGCTCAAAGCCTGCACGAAGCATATAATAAATATAAAAATCGTGAAGCTCATAAGGGCCTACAAGGTCTTCTGTTTTCTGAGCGATTTCTCCGTCTTTTGGCGGGAGAAGCTCCGGGCTTACCGGTGTGTCCAGAATATCAAAAAGTACCTCTGAAAGTCCCTTATCTTCCGCATTTTCCGCATAATACTGCACAATATGGCGCACAAGCGTCTTCGGAACCGAAGCGTTCACTCCGTACATAGACATGTGGTCACCATTATACGTTGCCCAACCAAGAGCCAACTCAGATAAATCCCCTGTTCCTACAAGAATGGCGCCTTCCTGATTTGCCATATCCATAAGCACCTGGGTTCTCTCTCTTGCCTGACTGTTTTCATATGTGACATCATGAACAGAAGGGTCATGGCCAATATCACGGAAATGCTGAGAAACCGCTTCTTTAATATTTACCTCGCTTAAAGAAGCGCCCATACGTCTGCTTAACTCGCAGGCATTCGTGTATGTTCTGTCTGTTGTTCCAAAGCATGGCATTGTCACGCAATGAATATTGCTTCTTGGAATCCCCATCAAATCAAAGGTTCTTCCGATTACAAGGAGGGCAAGTGTGGAATCCAGACCACCGGATAATCCGACCATCGCCTTTTCACTGTGTACATGCTCCATACGTTTTTTCAGTCCCATTGCCTGAATATTTAAAATAGATTCGCAGCAGAGCGCTCTCTCTTCTTTATCTTCCGGTACAAAAGGACTTGGAGAAAATCTTCTCGTAAGAGAAGTCTCCCCGATTTCCGTTTCAAAAGGAATCCGTACATGACTGCACTCCTCTGACGCCGGATAAGTGGAGAGTCTCCTTCTGTCATCTGCAAGACGCTGTACATCGATTTCTCCATAAATCACATTGTTTTCGAAACGTTTTCCCTCTGAAAGAATCGTTCCGTTTTCCGCAATCAGATTCTGACCTCCGAAAACAAGATCCTGGGAGGATTCGCCCTCTCCTGCTGTTGCATATATATAACCGCATACAAGACGGGCCGACTGTCCGTTTACAATGGTTCTTCTGTACGCGTCTTTTCCCACCATTTCATCGCTTGCGGAAAGATTTACAATAATATGAGCGCCTGCCAGAGCATGAGAAATACTTGGAGGCATTGGAACCCAGAGATCTTCGCAGATTTCTGCAGACACTGTAAACTCCGGCATATTTTCACAGGCAAAAATCAGGTCTGTACCAAATGGCACATCCTCTCCATTTACTTCTATATAATCTATCTCTCCCTCTTTTGCAGGAGTAAAATGACGAAGCTCATAAAATTCATTATAATTAGGAAGATTTGTTTTTGGCACAATTCCCAGAATTCTTCCTCTGTTTAAAACGGCAGCCGCATTGTAAAGCTTTCCTCCCTTTCGCACAGGAATTCCCAGAAAAATAAGCGCGTCTGTATCTTTCGTTTCTTCTGCCAGAAACAAAAGGGTCTTCCACGCAGAATCAAGAAGTGTGCGCTGCCAGAAAAGATCCTGACAGGTATAGCCGGTAATACAAAGCTCCGGAAATGCCATAACCTTTGCCTGCTCTTTTTCCATTTCCCGAATAATTCTGAGGATTTCTCTTCCGTTTGCCTCACAGTCTGCCACTGTCACTTTTGGTGTTCCGGCAGCAACCTTTATAAATCCCAGTTTCATAAGCTCCTCCTATCTGGCTTTACATCTTCTCAGGATTTCTTTTAATTCTTCCACAGAGAACACGTAATTTGTATTACAGAAATGGCAGTTCATCTCCACTTCTTTTCCCTCCTGGATCAGTTCGTTTAATTCTTTTCTTCCAATACTGATCAGCGCTTTTTCCACACGTTCCTTGCTGCAGTTACAGTAGAATTTTGTGTCCATACGGTCATTGATTTCTATGTCAAAGCCTTCGAGCACTCTTTCAAGAAGGCTTTCCGGTGTATGCCCTTCCTCAAGAAGATTTGTTACAGAAGTGATTTTCTGCACATTTTCTTCCAGCTTTGCAATGACGGATTCCTCCGCAAAAGGCATAAGCTGTACAATAAATCCTCCTGCCTGGCGTACCGTATTATCTTTATTCATAAGAACGCCAAGTCCCACTGCTGAGGGAACCTGCTCGCTTGTTGCAAAATAGTAAGTAAGGTCGTCTGCAATCTCACTTGTCTGAAGAGCAACCTGTCCCATATAAGGCTCTTTCAGTCCCATATCCTTGATAATATTCATAAAGCCAACGCCTACAGCACCTGCTACGTCAAGCTTTCCCTTACTGTTTGCAGGAATACACACATTTGGATTTCCAACATATCCTTTTACATTTCCTTTGGAATCTGCAGTTACCGTAATTCCCTGAAGGGGACCGCCTGCGTGAATCTGAAGAGTCAGAATATCCTTATCGCCCTTCATCATAGTCCCCATCATCGCACCGCCTGTTAAAAGTCTTCCCAGAGCCGCCGTTGCCACAGGGCTTGTATTATGTGCCTTTCTCGCTGTCTCTACCATATCTGTTGTCACGGCTGCAAATGCGCGGATCTGACTGTTTGCCGCGGTTGCTCTTATTATATAATCACTCATATATTTCACTCCTGTTCTGTTTTTCCATGCTCCCTTGCCACAAATGTAAGCCTTCCGCTTTCCGCAGATGGCGGATTTTTCGTATAGGCGTCATAAACGGCTACAACTTCCATACCCGCCTTTTCAAGGAGCTCTTTTATTTTTTCTTCTGAATACGCTTTCTGGTAATGAACCTCTTCTGTTTTTTCGTAAAGCCCGTCTTCTCTTGGAAGGAAAAGAGTTAATCCGTAAATGTTCATTCCTGTTTCTTCGTCATACTCGTTTTCCCAGATAAAACTTCCCTCTTCCCTATTCTCTGCTATTGTAGTATTTCCCAGCATTTCCCTGTATTTATATACCGTGTTCATATCAAAGATAAAAGTACCTTTGGGATCGAGGTAATTATTTACCAGTGAAAAAACGTGAAGAAGATCTTCTTCTTCTGTTATATAATTCAGACTGTCGCACACGCTTATCACTGCACGTACTGTTCCGTACAATTCAAACTCCTCCATATCCTGAAGAAGATATAAAATATCGTGTCCCGATTCCTCTCTTTTTTCCATTGCTTCTGCAAGCATTTCTTCCGCATTATCCACACCGATCATATCGTATCCTGATTCTGCAAGAAGCTCTGTCATAGTTCCTGTCCCACATCCCAGTTCAAGAACAAGACCATCACACACACCGTACTCTTTCAGACTTTTTGTAAGATAAGACGCCCAGGCGTCATAATCTACATTATCCATAAAAATATCGTAGACTCTGGCAAATTCTCCATATGCTTCCATTTTTCATTCCTCCGCCAACCATCATACCACAGGTTCTTAAAAATCGCAAAGAGAGTTCGACAAAAGCCGAACTCTCTGATTCAAGAACGCTCCAGTGTCCTTGCTGCGAAATACGTACTGCGAAGCAGCATCTTCTACGCATTTCTGCAATTACTGTACAGGCATATAATATACGTCTGCTGCTTCTCCATGATAATAATAATCTACATCGTTCTGATCATATACGTCTTCATCATTTGCAAAACGGTAGCTGTTTCCATCTTTGTCTACCCAGTTTCCGTTAGCATCCGGATAAATAACAAGCGGCTGTCCGTCGGAATTGCGGTAAATCGTCCTTGTCTGACTTGTATCACTGAGCTGCGCATCTGTAAAGCCACCGGAATTTGTTGTGCCGGAAGAACTTCCCTCTGATGTTCCTTCCCCTGAAGAAGTGCTGTCTGATGTTCCTTCTCCTGTCTGCCCTTCAGCGGAGGTGTTTCCATCCGTATTTCCCTCTGCCTGCTGCGGCGCTGCGCTCTTAAGAGAAGAATCACCTAAAATCTGGAAACTTGCCACAGAATCTTCTGCTTTTTTAAGAAGTTTCTCATCGTCTTTTTTAATAGATGCTTCTATACTGTAAAATTCGCCGTCATTTGCGTAAACACGCTTCACTGCCCATGCGATTCCGTCTGTTTTGTCTGTATTATTATATTTTACATTATAAGAGTATACATTTACACCGTTTACATCACTTGCAGAATAAGTCCTGATTTCATAGTCTGTTCTTGGTTCAAGTCCGGCTGCCTTCTCAAGCGAATTTGCCATATCCTCTGTACTTGGAATTACCGCAGAAGACATATCTTCCTCGCCTTTACCGTGTGTGATCACAATTTTACCCTGATCCGGTGACTCAAAGCTTATCAGGTCCTCTTCATCTGATTTATTTGCCCAGGTTGCATCCGGAAGCTTAATCGCAACACTCTTATCTTTTGAAGTGTATGTTGTATTCTGTCCGTCAGCAGGAGCCGGCGTTGCTGTAGGCTTCGGAGCTTCTGTTGGTTCTGGAGTAGGAGTCGCCTCCACAACTACCTGGTCCTCCGGTTTATCCCCGCCAAACCCACAGGCAGTCAGAACGCCTGAAAGCGCCACGGTCATTACCAGCATTGCAAGTACCTTTTTATTCTTCATGGTATCCTCCTTTTATCGTCTCATAAAGTTCTTTGGAATATATTTTACAATTCTATTACAGACTTGTCAATGAAATTTCCCTTGTCTGTTTATGAAATAACTATGAACTGCACTATCCATTTCTTTTATATTAGCATAACATCATATCATTCCTGTAAACCTCTTATTTCATAAACATGAAGCTCATGAAGCGCCCTCGTTGCCGCAATATATCTTCCCTGTTGAAGCAGAGCACTTTCCTCTTCCTTCGGAAAAACAGAAAATACACGGTCAAACTCCAGTCCTTTTGCAAGATAAAACGTAGTGACAGTAAGTCCTTTTTCAAATTTCCGGCTGTCCCTGTGAAGATAGGAAACCTTCTCTCCCAAACTTTCACTCAAAAGAGAAGAAAAAAGAAATGCACTTTCCTCATTGGGAAGAATCACAGCTTCTGTCTCGTAGATTTCTCCTGCTTTTACCTCTTCTGCAATTTTTTCCGCGGCTTCTTTTAAAGAAGCTGCTTCCTGTCTCTCTACCGGTTTTCCGTGACGTTCAAATAAATCCATCCCTTCAATCCCGGCAAGGCTGTTTGCATAAGAAGCAATCTCCACCGTATTGCGGTAGCTTTTATTCATATAAATCGTGCGAATATCTCTTCCAAAAATTTCAGGAAGGAAAGTCGTTACGTCCTGTATTCTGTCCTCCATCGTCTGCGCCCTGTCTCCCAGAATTGTCATTCGACACGGAAAAAGCATCTGAAGAATTTTATACTGCAGTCTGGAATAATCCTGCATTTCATCTACTACAAGGTGCCGGATATTTTCCTTCGCCTGCCTGCTTAAAAGGCGGTACTTAAAATATAAAACAGGGTATACATCTTCATATGGAAGCTTTCTTTTTTCAATAGGGACTTTCGGGAGCATGGGAAATCCGGATGCCGCAAGAAAACGGTTATAAAGAACATACACATCTCTCGTCTCATACATTCTTCGAAACTTTTCTTTTACAGCTTCCCGCTCTTCCTCCTCCATATCTCTGTTTCTCAGTGTCTCCACCTCGTCAATAAAATATTCCGCCACAGCGTCCATTCTGGACAAAAGTGGAATATCCGTAAACTTAAAATAAAAAAGAGAAATGATCTCTTTTTCTGTTTTTACAAACCCTCGGTATTCCACATCACGGAAATTCATAAGACTGTCCTCCAGTTCCAGAAGAAAGCCTTCTATTTTATCTGTAAATTCCCCTGTCTCCTTTTCTTTTAAAGAATCTGCCAGAAACGGAAACTTAAGATTCTTTTCTATCTGATCGTATCTGTCCTCACAGTCTGCTGCCACATCTTTAAGCTCTTTGTAAGCAAAAAGATCAAAACTCATTTCCCGTATATTTTCTTCTCCAAGTTCCGGAAGAATATGTGAAATATAATCGGAAAATACACTGTTTGGAGATAAAATTAAAATATCTGAGGATTTCAGATTTTTTCTGTCGTGATAGAGAAGATAGGCAATCCTGTGGAGCGCAACGGAAGTCTTTCCGCTTCCTGCCGCCCCCTGAATCACAAGAATCCTGTCTTTTGTATTACGAATAATGGCATTTTGTTCTTTCTGTATGGTTCGGATAATATTTTTAAGCTGTACCTCACCGGTGCTTCCAAGCTCTGCCGCAAGAATCTCATCATCGATTTTTACATCACTCTCAAACTCATACACCATTTTTCCGCTGCGGATTTTGTACTGCCACTTGGATATAATTTCTCCGGTGAGCTCTCCTACAGGAGCTTCATACTTCGCAGGACCTTTATCGTAATCATAAAAAAGTCCGCTCACCGGTGCTCTCCAGTCGTAAATAAGAGGCGTCTGCCCTGTGCGCTCTGAAAAATTTCCGATGCCAATATAAAAAGTTTCCGGCTCTTCCTCGCCTTCATATACAAAATCTACTCTCCCGAAAAACGGAGAATCCATCATTTTTATAAAACGCTGTTTCAAAAGAAGCTGCTGCTGATTGGCATTTACCTGATGAAATAAAGCCTGCTGGTTATCGTAATCCTCATATCCGTACTGGTCCATCTCCGTATAGTTTTCCCAGTAATATTCGTGCATTCCCTGAATTTCCTTCTGTCCCTCTTCCAGAGAAAGACTTACTTCTTCCACTCTTTTTTCAAGCTTCTGAAGAACAAATTCAAGGAATGCACTTCCTGTTTCCTGTTTATTTTCTGAACTCATACAGCACCTACACAGCGATCACTGCTGTACCGCTTACGGTTACCATCAGCATTCCGTTTCCGGAACCAAGCACCTCATAATCAATATCAACGCCTACCACTGCATTGGCTCCCAGCTGTACTGCCCGCGCTTCCATCTCTGCCAGAGCTCTCGTTCTCGCATTTATCAGTTCATCCTCGTATGTGTGGGAACGTCCTCCAAACATATCCGAAAGACTTGCTGCAAAATCTTTTACAAAATTCACTCCGGAAACTACCTCTCCAAATACGATTCCTCTATATTCCCGGATTTCTTTTCCTTCTATGGACGGTGTGGTTGTAATAATCATAACCTTATCCTCCTGAATATTTATTTCTGATATTATATACCAGACCGCCCCAAATGTATAGTATTACGCACCTGCTTTTTCAAACTGGCTGTTATAAAGATCCGCGTAAAATCCTCCTGCTTTTAAAAGCTCCTCATGATTTCCCTGCTCAATAATATCTCCATCCTTCATAACAAGAATCAAATCTGCATCTTTGATCGTGGACAAACGATGGGCAATCACAAAGCTTGTTCTTCCCTTCATAAGGTTATCCATTGCTTTCTGAATCTGCATTTCTGTCCTCGTATCAACAGAGGAAGTTGCCTCGTCAAGAATAAGGATTCTGTTATCCGCAAGAATGGCTCTCGCAATGGTAAGAAGCTGTTTCTGTCCCTGAGAAATATTACTTGTCTCCTCATCAAGAACCATATCATAACCGCCCGGCTGCTGCATAATAAAGTTATGGATATGAGCAGCCTTTGCTGCTGCAACTACTTCTTCATCTGTCGCATCAAGACGTCCGTATCTTATGTTTTCCCTGATTGTTCCGGAAAACAGCCAGGTATCCTGAAGCACCATGCCGAACATTTCACGAAGTTCGCTTCTGTTGAAGTCTTTTACATTATGTCCGTCAATGGAAATGCTTCCTCCGTTAATATCATAAAAACGCATAAGAAGCTTTACCATAGTTGTCTTTCCTGCTCCTGTAGGACCAACGATAGCGATTTTCTGTCCATCTTTAATATCTGCTGAAAAGTCATGAATAATAATCTTATCCGGATTATAGCCGAATTTTACATGATTAAATTCCACATTTCCGGAAAGTTTTGTAATATCTGCCGCATTTTCCACTGTCTGGTCTTCCTCCGGCTCCTCCAGAAATTCAAACACACGCTCCGAAGCTGCCGCTGAGGACTGCAAAAGGTTTACTACCTGGGCAATCTGCTGAATCGGCTGTGTAAAGTTTCGAATGTACTGGAAAAAAGACTGAATGTCTCCAACCTCAATACTTCCTTTAATAGTAAACACTCCGCCTAAAAGAGCGACCATCACATATCCCAGATTCCCTACAAACTGCATAACCGGCATCATCATACCTGAGAAAAACTGAGATTTCCATGCCGATTCATAGAGCTTTTTATTATCTTTCTCAAATTCTTCTACAACGTCATTTTCTTTATTAAATACCTTTACTACGTTATGTCCGCCGAAATTCTCTTCAATCTGACCGTTTACTTCTCCAAGATATTTCTGCTGTGCCTGGAAATATTTCTGAGAATGTTTCATGACCTTCTGAATAATAAACATGGAAACAGGCAGAATTAAAACTGCGGCAACTGTCATCCACACATTGATGGAAAGCATCATGATAAATACTCCGATCAGAGTTGTCACAGATGTAATAAGCTGTGTCATACTCTGATTTAAACTCATTTGGAGCGTATCCACATCATTGGTGATTCTGGAAAGAATTTCTCCGTTTGTACGGCTCTCGTAATAATTTATAGGAAGACGGTTCATCTTCTTTGAAATATCTTTACGCAGACTGTAGGTCACGTCATTGGAAATTCCCGTCATAACAAAGCCCTGAATCAGAGAAAACAGGGAACTTACCAGGTAAAGACCAAGTGTCCACAGAAGTATCATTCCGATTTTTTCAAAATTGATTCCTCCTGTTCCGTTTACCTTTGCCACAAGACCATTAAACAGCTCCGTTGTCGCCTTTCCCAGAATCTTCGGTCCCACAATGCTGAACACCGTTCCTGCGACTGCAAACACAAACATTATGGCAAACCGAAATTTATAATGCTCCATATATTTAAAAAGCTTTTTCATAGAACCTTTGAAGTCCTTGGCTTTTTCTCCGGCAGCCATTCCATGCCCATGCCCCATAGGACCTCTTCTTTTCTGCTCACTCATGCCAATTCCTCCTCTGATAACTGAGACATCGCAATCTGGCGGTAAACCTCGCAGTTTTTTATAAGCTCTGCATGGGTTCCCATTCCTGCCATATGACCATCATCCAGTACAATAATCCTGTCTGCATGTAAAATTGTGCTGATACGCTGCGCCACTATAATTGTAGTCGCATCTTTTGTATGCTCTTTTAATGCGCTGCGAAGTCTGCTGTCTGTTTTAAAGTCAAGAGCGGAAAAACTGTCGTCAAAAATAAAGATTTCCGGTTTCTTCGCAATGGCTCTTGCAATCGAAAGACGCTGCTTCTGTCCGCCGGATACGTTTGTTCCTCCCTGCGCGATAGGGGAATGGTACGCCTGTGGCTTTTCCTCAATGAAATCCTGTGCCTGGGCAATCCGGGCTGCTGTTTTTACTTCTTCCTCTGAAATATCTGTTTTTCCATAACGGATATTCGAATCGATTGTTCCGGAGAAAAGAACCCCTTTCTGCGGCACGTAGCCAATGCAGTCTCTAAGCTCTTTCTGTGACATATCACGCACATCTACTCCATCTACAGAAACAGATCCTTCTGTCACATCGTAAAATCTGGGAATCAGATTCACAAGGGTACTCTTTCCGCTTCCCGTACTTCCGATAATGGCTACCGTCTCGCCTTTTTTCGCCTTAAAATGAATATCCGTAAGAACGTTTTCTCCAGCCTCCGGATAAGCAAAGGAAACATGGTTAAATTCTACAGTTCCTTTTGCTTCCTCCTTTGTATGCTCCGGATTTTCCGGATCTTTAATAGAAACTTCTGTTTTTAAAATGTCATCAATACGAAGAGCTGCCACATTTGCTCTTGGAAGCATAATGGACATGGCAGTAATCATTAAGAACGACATAATAATCTGCATTGCATACTGGATAAATGCCATAACATTACCAACCTGCATGGTTCCGTTATCCACTGCATGAGAGCCGCTGTAAATAATAAGAACAGAAACACCATTCATAATCAACATCATAACCGGCATCATAAAAGTCATACAGCGGTTTACAAAAAGGTTAGTTTTCGTCAGAGTCTTATTTGCCTCCTCGAAACGCTCCTCCTCGTGTTTTTCCCGGCTGAATGCCCGGATAACAGGAATACCTGTAAGAATTTCTCTTGATACAAGATTCAGCCTGTCAATTAAAGTCTGAAGCTTTGTAAATTTTGGCATTGCGATCATAAAAAGCAGAATAATCACTGCCAGAATCAGAACAACTGCCACACCAAGAATCCATGTCATAGAAGCGTCTGTCTGGAGGACACGTATCACACCTCCAATTCCCAGAATCGGCGCATACAGGACAATTCGGAACATCATTGCCATAACCATCTGTACCTGCTGCACATCGTTTGTGCTTCTTGTAATCAGAGAAGCGGTGGAAAACTTATGATATTCTCTGCTTGAAAAGCTCATAACTTTTCTGTAAATGCTGTTTCTGAGATCATGTCCAAGGGAAGCAGCCACTCTGGCTGATAAAAATGTAACAGAAATGGCTGCCATCATAATAATCAGTGCCATGAAAAGCATTTTCCCGCCGGACATCAGAAGATATTTCATCTGGATTACATCTACATCTTCCCCCATATCCGCATATTCCTCATATACATAAGAAACAGCTGCCTGTGTCAGTATCGATTCCGGCATATCTTTCAGTTTCTCATCCATCTCCTCCGTCATTCCCGCAAGGGCTTCCGCAGGAAGCTGCGCCATAACTTCTGCCGGATCCGCCCCTTCCGGAATCCCCATCTGGCTTCTCATCTCCTGACTCTCCTCACTGTCTGAGGAAAATCCGGACAGCATCAGCATCGGCTTACAGAAAATTTCGTTTAAGTTTTCCCTTTCTTCCTTTGTGATGTCGTCATGGAGAACGTAAATCCCATCTTCCTGCTTATAGGCATTCGAAATTTCCGTTTTATCCTCCTGACTCATAAACAATTGCAGATTTTCAAGAGAAGATTCTCTGATTTTTTCCGGTACTCCATCCTCAATCCCCTTCTGCTGGATTCCCACATTAATAATCTTTGATGTGTAATCCGGCAAAGAAAGATCGCAATATGCCTGTAAAAACAGGAGCCCTATAATAAGAACAATAGAGCCGACTGACTTTTTCAGGTATTTCATAAGCTTCAGCATTTCTCTTTCCTCTCTTTCTTTATACATTTACATTTTTCAAAAGGCGTTCCCGGCATACTGTGAAGATTACTCAGCATCTGCTCAAAAAAACGCCTCAAAAGACAAAGCTCTGTCTCTGAAAATCCCTGGAACATAATTTTTTCCATTTCTTCTGCCTTTTTCATAATCCGCTTTACGGTTTCTCTTCCTTTTTCTGTGAGATATACCCGCATGATACGCTGATCCTGCTCATCTTTTTTTCTGCACACCATTCCGGATTTTTCAAGACGCTGTATGCTTACATTCACAGTTGGCGGTTTAATTTCAAGACATTCCGCTATTTCCTTCTGCGAACACCCATCCCGTCTGCTCAAAATCATAATAAAAGGCATCTGACTGGGATGGATTTCCAGCTCCTCAATCTGCTGGAAACAGCGCCCGGCATAATGTCTGCTGATTTCCATAAAAAGCATCTGCAGACTTTTTTCCTCCTGCCCTTTTTCTTCTGTCCACGTCATTTCTTCACCTCGCACTTCATTAGTCTGACTAATTATATATAATATACTTTTGCACAAAAAATGCAAGTTGATTTTGTGCACTTCACACTTTTTTCAAACTTTAAACACATTTATTTTTTGTTTTTTTATTTGTCCGGCTAACTATAATAAATATATATTTTCCCTTCCTTCTCCGCCGCAGTGCGCTCCTAACCGGAGCGTTTTTTATGCTATGGAACATTACAGAGTAATTTCTTATAACATAAAAAATCTCCCAGAAGTTTCCACTTCCGGAAGATTTTTTTCTTAGATAAACTGGTTTGTCTCTTCGTCATAGTGATAATCTATGGCGTCCATTTTCTCTACCAGTTCTTTTTTTCGCATACCTCTGCAGGTGCAGAGGGCATCCAGGGAATCATAGTAATCCCGAAGCTGTGTATTCACATAGCTTAACAGTATCATTGGGTCCTTGGGTATCATCTGTTTCCATCCTTTACCTTTACAATAAAATTGCCGTCCTCTATATCCAGAACAAGTGTATCTCCTGCATGTACATCACCGGAAAGGATTTTTCTTGCGGCAAGTGTCTCCACATATTTCTGCAGATAACGCTTCAGCGGTCTTGCGCCGTATACCGGGTCATATCCTTCCTCAATTACATGGCTTCTTGCACTGTCTGTCAACTCCAGAGACAGCTCCTGGTCAGAAAGTCTTCTGTCAAGCTCCTGAACCATCAAGTCTACTATCATACCAATGTTGTCTTTTGTCAAGGGCTTAAACATAATAATTTCATCAAGACGATTTAAAAATTCCGGACGGAAGTGACCTCGAAGGTCATTCATTACCATCTCTTCTGCCTCCGGTTTTATTTCTCCCTTCTCATCAATTCCATCAAGAAGATAAGGAGAACCGATATTAGAAGTCATAATGAGAATGGTATTTTTAAAATCAACTGTTCTTCCCTGGGAATCTGTAATACGTCCGTCATCAAGAACCTGGAGAAGCACATTAAACACATCAGGGTGCGCTTTCTCAATTTCATCAAACAGCACAACGCTGTACGGTTTCCGACGGACTGCCTCTGTAAGCTGACCGCCCTCTTCATATCCTACATATCCGGGAGGCGCTCCAATAAGACGGGATACAGAATATTTCTCCATATATTCACTCATGTCAATACGAACCATATTCTGTTCATCGTCAAAAAGATTTTCTGCAAGCGTCTTTGCAAGCTCTGTCTTACCAACACCAGTAGGTCCAAGGAAAAGGAAGGAACCAATGGGCTTTGTGGGATCTTTAATTCCTGCTTTTGATCTTAAAATCGCGTCTGTCACACGGCGCACACCCTCATCCTGTCCAACTACACGGCGATGAAGCTGATCTTCCAGTGTGAGAAGTTTTGCTCGCTCGCTTTCTGTTAATCTGGAAACCGGGATTCCGGTCCATCTTGAAATGATCCTTGCAATTTCATCATCTGTCACAGCCTCATGAACAAGGCTTCTGTCTCCTTCTTTTACATTCCGCTCCTCAATTGCAAGCTGCTGCTGAAGCTTCGGAAGCTCACCGTACTGAAGCTCTGCTGCCTTTTCCAGATCATAATTCTGCTGTGCCTTCTGAATTTTTTTGTTTACTTCCTCTATCTGTTCACGAAGCTTTTGAAGCTTCTCTACAGAATGTTTCTCATTATCCCACTGGGCTTTCTGTGTATTAAAACTGTCTCGAAGCTCCGCAAGTTCCTTCTGAAGAGCTTCCAGACGTTCTTTGCTTAAATTATCTGTCTCTTTTTTAAGAGCAGATTCCTCAATTTCAAGCTGCATGATTTTTCGTCTCTGCTCGTCAAGCTCTGCCGGCATAGAATCCAGTTCTGTCTTAATCAGCGCACAGGCTTCATCTACAAGGTCAATCGCCTTGTCCGGAAGGAAACGGTCTGTAATATATCTGTGAGACAAAGTTGCAGCTGCCACAAGAGCGCTGTCTGTAATCTTTACTCCATGATAAACCTCATATCTTTCTTTCAGTCCACGGAGAATGGAAATAGTGTCTTCCACAGTCGGCTCATCCACAAGAACCGGCTGGAAACGTCTCTCGAGAGCCGCGTCCTTTTCAATGTACTGACGGTATTCATCAAGCGTTGTCGCTCCAATACAGTGAAGCTCTCCTCTTGCAAGCATTGGCTTTAACATATTGCCTGCGTCCATAGCGCCGTCCGTCTTGCCTGCACCTACAATAAGATGAAGTTCGTCAATGAAAAGAATCACATTTCCTTCGCTCTTTTTCACTTCTTCCAGAACGGCTTTCAGACGTTCCTCAAACTCACCTCTGTATTTTGCGCCTGCTACAAGAGCTCCCATATCAAGTGCAAAAATCTTCTTATCCTTCAGTCCTTCCGGTACGTCTCCCCTTACAATACGCTGAGCAAGACCCTCAATCGCCGCAGTCTTACCAACACCAGGCTCACCGATCAGAACCGGATTATTTTTTGTTTTACGGGAAAGAATACGGATAATATTCCGAATTTCCCCGTCACGGCCGATAACTGGATCAAGCTTTTGATTTCTTGCTTTTTCCACAAGGTCTTCGCCGTACTTATTTAAAGTATCATATGTTGCCTCCGGATTGTCACTTACGACTCTCTGGTTTCCTCTGACAGTAGACAATGCCTGAAGAAAACGTTCTCTTGTAATCCCAAACTCATTCCAGATTTTACTCATAGAAGGGCTTGGATATTTTAGAAGGGAAAGGAAGAGATGTTCAACAGAAACATACTCGTCTCCCATTGCTCTCGCCTCATCTTCTGCGCTTACAAGAGATTTGTTCAGATACTGTCCAAACCGAAGCTCTCCCCCTGATACCTTTACTCTGGCATCGAGAGCCATTTTTACTTTATTGATAAAATATTCTTTATTAATCTCCATCTTCTCAATTAATTTGAGAATCAGGCTGTCCTCCTGACTTAACAGAGCATACAAAAGATGCTCCTGCTCTATTTCCTGATTGCCGTACTCATAAGCAATCTTTTCCAAATTCTGGACCGCCTGCAGAGATTTCTGTGTGAATTTACTAATATTCATAGGCTTTCCTCCGTTATAAAAAGAACTGTCCCCTTAGGAACATTGTGTTTTCTTTGTTCTATACGGAATATAACACTTTTTATTAGCACTGTCAAGAGATGAGTGCTAATATTTTTGTTATTTTTTTGCAAACCCTTTAAAATCAATGGTTTGCAGTATCTTATTTCTTTTGAAA